>Ga0181558_10005587_pt1 | contig 11051 bp, 7 predicted proteins | sample 011ome_22_FD_133754 | JGI IMG/M metagenome (GOLD analysis project Ga0181558, IMG submission 133754) | Coastal salt marsh microbial communities from the Groves Creek Marsh, Skidaway Island, Georgia - 011507BT metaG (megahit assembly) | ecosystem: Environmental > Aquatic > Marine > Intertidal zone... | reverse complement strand
GAAAATACCTGCTTAATTTTAGCTTTTGCGTGATCGCGATTTAACTTAGCAATATAATCCAATGAAATATCCTTTGGGCATGCTGCTGAACATTCCCCATAATTTCTACAATTACCAAAACCTGCTTCGTCCATAGTTTTTACCATTGAAAGCACGCGCTTATCTTTTTCAGCTTGGCCCTGAGGGAGTAAATTAAGATGTCCCGCCTTGGCTGATGTGAAAAGCATAGCTGAAGCGTTTTTGCACGACGCTACGCAAGCTCCACAACCAATACATGCAGCAGCATCCATCGCTTTATCAGACTCAGTCTTAGGCACTGGCAATGCATTCCCATCAGGTGCACTACCAGTTCTAACTGTTATAAATCCACCCGCTTGAGTTATTCTGTCGAATGCAGATCTATCCACCACCAAGTCACGAACTACTGGGAATGCTCTTGCTCGGAATGGTTCAATTGTTATCGTTTCACCATCACGAAATTTTCGCATGTGTAATTGACATGTAGTCGTCGAGTTTTCTGGGCCATGTGCATATCCGTTTATCGTAAGAGAACAGGTTCCACATATACCCTCTCGGCAATCATGATCAAAAAGTATGGGTTCGATCCCCTGACTTAGAAGTTGTTCGTTCAACTGATCCATCATCTCAAGAAAAGATGAATCTTCCGAAACGCCGTCTAAATCGTGAACTTCAAAACGACCATTTGAATCATTATTATCCTGCCTCCAAACCTTAAGTGTCAATTTCATGAAAAAAAACTATTTGTAGCTTCGAACAGCGAGTTTGACATTATCGTACTGTAATTCCTCTTTATGCCTGGTCGGAACTTTTCCTTCACCTTCATATCCCCAGACTGCTGCGTGAGCATAATTTTCGTCATCCCGAGTGGCCTCACCGTCTTTGGTTTGAAATTCTTCTCGAAAGTGTCCGCCACAGGATTCATTCCTTTCTAATGCATCCCTGCATAATAATTCTCCAAAGTCTAGGAAGTCACGAACGCGACCTGCCCTTTCTAGCTCAGCATTTAAATTTTCTGCATTGCCCGGCACCAAAAGGTTTTTGCCAAAGTCATCACGTAGATCCTGAATCTGACCGATTGCTTTTTCCAACCCTTTGGCACTTCTTGCCATGCCTGCTGACTCCCACATAATTTGACCGAGTTCTTTGTGATAGGAACGGGATGAACGACTGCCTTTGCATGATGTGAGATGATCCACTCGTTCCTTGACTGATTCCATGACCTCTTTCACTGCCTGTGAGTCAGGAGAAATTGAACCTGCACCGGTACTCGCAAGGTAGTCTCCAATGGTGTAAGGAATAACAAAATATCCATCACTGAGACCTTGCATCAAAGCACTTGCACCAAGTCTGTTTGCACCATGATCTGAAAAATTCGCCTCACCCAAGGCAAAGCAGCCAGGTATAGTGGTCATCAGGTTATAATCAACCCATAAGCCGCCCATTGTGTAGTGAATTGCGGGGTATATTCGCATGGGTCTGTTGTAAGCATCCTCACCCGTGATTCGCTCATACATCTGAAAAAGATTTCCATACCTTTCACGAATTGTGGATTCACCAAGTCGGGATATGGAATCTGCAAAATCTAAGTATACTCCACGCCCACCAGGTCCAACTCCACGTCCCTCATCGCAGGCTTCCTTCGCCGAACGACTGGAAATATCACGTGGGGCTAAATTACCAAAACTTGGATATTTTCTTTCTAAATAATAATCTCTGGCATCCTCAGGTATCTCATTTGGGTTCTTACCACAATCCTCAGGATTTTTGGGAACCCAAACCCTTCCATCATTTCTAAGTGACTCAGACATTAATGTTAATTTGGACTGATGATCACCAGAAACAGGAATGCAAGTTGGGTGAATCTGAGTAAAGCAGGGATTAGCAAACCCTGCCCCCCTTCGGTATGCCCGGTATGTTGCGGTTACATTACAACCTATTGCATTGGTCGAGAGGTAATAAACATTACCATACCCGCCTGTGCAGAGTAGTACAGCATCTGCCGTGCAAGCTTTGATTTCACCTGTAGCTAAATTTCGAGTAATAATTCCTTTGGCATGACCATCAACTGTGACCAAGTCCAGCATTTCGCTTCGAGTATGCATCTTAACCTGACCAGCTGAGATCTGCCGACTTAATGCACTGTATGCCCCTAGCAAGAGTTGCTGGCCTGTTTGACCTCTTGCATAAAAAGTACGACTGACCTGTGCACCCCCGAAGGAACGATTAGCGAGAAGTCCGCCATATTCACGGGCAAAAGGCACACCTTGTGCAACACATTGGTCGATTATGTTCGTGCTATTCTGTGCAAGTCTGTAAACATTCGCTTCTCGTGAACGAAAATCACCTCCTTTTACAGTGTCGTAGAATAATCGGTAAATACTGTCACCATCATTCTGATAATTCTTGGCAGCATTGATACCTCCCTGTGCTGCTATAGAGTGAGCTCTTCTAGGCGAATCCTGATAACAAAAACAATCAACTTGATAACCAAGCTCACCGAGTGTGGCGGCAGCGGACCCCCCAGCCAATCCAGAACCAACAACAATGATACGAAATTTTCTTTTGTTAGCAGGATTAACTAATTTGGAAGAAAAACGATGATTATCCCACTTATCAGCAATGGGGCCATCAGGTATTTTAGAATTAAGATTCATCATCTGTGGTGTTGGGGGTTAACTGATCTTCAGTTGAAGAGAAGAAACTAGGATCGTATGTTTGATAAAGGTCGTATTTTTGAGCCATTACGCTGAGCGGAACTATGGAAAAACCTCCGAAAATTAGCCAAGCGTATCCAACAGAGATGTAATCAAGTTTTTTTCGCCATGATTCTGACCTTACACCAAGTGATTGAAACACACTTGAAAAGCCATGTGCTAAATGCCTGCATAACAAAAACATTGCTACAATGTAAAAAACTGAAACCACATCGTGCTTGAAACCAGAAATAATCATTAAAAATGCATCATGTATTTGATTTTGGTCGGGCGATCCAACAAGGGTCATCATTTCAGCATATTCAGGATAAATCGTACGAACAGTGAAATGAAGGAGATGAAAAACAACAAATGCCAAAATGATTGTCCCGGTTAAACCCATTCTAAGTGAAGACCAACCAGCTCGCTTAGTGACTTCAACATCATTTTGCTGAGGACGTGCAGTTTTATTTTCTGAAATTAATGAATAGGCAGTCCAAGCATGTACTGAAATTGCGGCTAGAAGGAAAAGTCTAGAACCCCATAAAACAAACCAAGGGAGTGACTGCAGGGAGTGAGCATAAGCATTGATTTGTTCTTGTCCTGCAAGAACTTGGAGATTGCCAGCCATGTGCACAAATACAAAACCAACTAGCACTAAACCTGAAAGTGCCATTAGGTATTTTTTTCCTATCGATGACGTGAACATATTAAATTTTTTATTTTAGATTGTGATAAGAGCAAATTATACTGAAAAATTACCAGCTAATTTATTATAATAACAACTTATACTTGAAGAATTAAAGGTACAACGGCAAGAAACTTTAATTTTTTATTTTTAAACTATTATGTAGAACTTTTTTAAAAACTTTGTTGCAAGTAATTTGTTCAGTGTGTCTTTTCAAATGGAATAATTTATTAATGAAATACATATTTATAACAGGTGGAGTGGTTTCCTCATTGGGCAAAGGACTTACTGCTGCGTCATTAGGTGCACTCTTAGAGCAAAGAGGCTTAACCACGAGAATCCAAAAATTTGACCCTTACTTAAATGTAGACCCCGGTACAATGAGCCCGTTTCAGCACGGCGAGGTCTATGTTCTAGATGATGGAGCAGAAACAGACTTAGATCTTGGACATTATGAAAGGTTCACATCAGGCAAACTTTCTCGTTTCAACAACCTGACAAGTGGGCAGATTTATGAATCAGTCATTAAAAAAGAAAGGAGAGGAGACTATCTGGGCAAAACAGTCCAAGTAATTCCTCACGTAACAAATGAAATTAAAAACCGAATTTATGCTGCTGGAGAAGGGGTAAATGTATTAATTACCGAAATCGGAGGAACGATTGGAGACATTGAGGGACTTCCTTTCACTGAAGCAATGAGGCAATTTGCATCAGAGGTGGGGAAGGCAAATGTTCTATTTCTCCATATGACATTACTACCCTCGCTCCGTGCTGCTGGTGAACTCAAAACCAAGCCAACTCAGCAAAGCGTCGCCAAACTTCGCGAGATCGGCATCCAACCAGACATTTTAATTTGCCGAACAGAACAACCAATTACCGATGAAATTCGCGAAAAAATCAGTTTATTCTGTAGTGTTAAAAGAGAAGCTGTAATTGAGGAACAGGATGTTAAGCATTCAATTTATGAACTGCCTCATATGCTCAAAAAGGAGGGACTCGACGAATTAGTAATTTCCATTCTTGGACTGGATGCCCCCCTACCAAAACAAGATGATTGGGAAGAAGTCGTGCACCGTCTGCTCAATCCCAAACACAAAATTAAAATCGGGATGGTCGGAAAATACATGGATCTTCAGGATTCTTATCTTTCAGTGAACGAATCGATTGTTCACGGCGGTATCAGGAATGATTGTGAGGTTGAAGTTTCATATATTGATGCCGAGGATATTGAACGGGATGGAGCAGACGCTCTTTTATCAGATTTGGATGGCATTTTAGTTCCTGGAGGATTTGGGGACCGTGGGACCGAAGGAAAAATTATTGCATCCCAATATGCCCGTGAAAATAATGTCCCCTATTTTGGACTCTGCCTAGGCATGCAAATTGCCGTTATTGATTTTGCTCGTAATAAAGTAGGACTGAAGGGTGCAAATAGCACAGAATTTGATCCCAATACTGCCTATCCTGTTATTGACATCATGGGAGACCAAAAAGAAGTTGAAGAAAAAGGAGCAACCATGCGGTTAGGTGCCTGCCCATGTTCACTTAAAAACGATACATTAGCTTCTGCATCTTATGGAAAAGAGGAGGTCAGCGAAAGACACAGGCACAGGTTTGAATTTAATAATGAATATCGCAAACAACTTGAAGATGCCGGACTTGTTATCTCAGGAATAAACCCGGATCGAAACTTAGTTGAAATTATAGAAGTTAAAGAGCATCCATGGTTTTTAGCCGTTCAATTTCATCCTGAATTTCAGTCCAAGCCAAACAAAGCACATCCATTATTTGCATCTTTTATTGAAGCAGCACTAGCACAAAAACTTGAATCAATTAACAAAAAAGCTACTGCGTCCTAGATTAAACTGTTCAAAAGTTCACTGATTTAAAACATGCATTATTTTAATGATCATGTTTGGTATTTTTTTTTAGATTAGAATTTCGATCACTATTGACAGTATGATTGATTGCCACACTCACCGATACCCACCCGAAGTATATTCCAACCCAGGGAAATTTGCTCAAAAACACGGTGAATCCCATTGGCTCGAGTTGGTCGATCCCTCTAAGGGTTCAAAATTACAGGGATGGGCATCAAGACAAACGATGATAACGGATATGGATACTGCATCCATAAATCAGGCTGTTCTACTCGGTTGGTACTGGGAAAATTCTGAAACTTGTATTCAACACAATAACTGGCATGCACAATGGATTAAAGAAGACCCCGATAGGTTTTATGCTTTTGCATCGATTCACCCCTCGACGCCAGATCCCGTTGAAGAATTAAAAAAAAGGTTGGATCAGGGCTTTGCGGGAATCGGAGAATGCCACCCCGGAGTGCAGGGATTCACCATGAAAAACCCATCCTGGATTAAATGCGTAGAGTTTGCCTGCGAAAATGGATGGCCCATTAATTTTCATGTTACTGAACCGGTTGGACATGATTACAAAGGTCGCACGCCTACCCCATTTGAAGACTTTCAATGGTTGGCAAGAGAATATCCAGAACTCAAAATTATTCTTGCTCATGCGGGCGGGTTAATTGGGTTTTACGAACTCAACCCAAGAGTTAAAAAAGAATTAAAAAATGTTTATTACGATTTAGCTGCCTGCCCACTGCTCTATGATTCAAGCCTTTATCGAAAATTAATTGATGTCGTGGGATATAAGAAAATCTTATGGGGTACAGATTATCCCTTACGAATTTACCCGAAAATTCAATCACGTCCGGATTTCTCGACTTTTCGAGATGAGATACTTAGCGTTGCCCAACTGAATGGAAACGAAAAAAAAGCGATCTTTCACCAAAATATACTTTCCCTGCTTCCATGTTAATTGAACTAAACCAAGTCATACCAGAACCGATCCCAAAAGAAATGATCGAACGCTCTGAGGTTTGGGGAACCCAGTTAAAAATCGAACCTAAAAGTTTCACCCTCATATCCGCCCATTCAGGAAAAGGAAAATCTACCCTGCTCCATCTCTTGTACGGACTGAGAAAAGATTTCTCCGGGGAAGTGATTATGGACGGAGAAAACATTCAAAAACAAACTTCATCCGGTTGGACATCATTGAGAAGTACTCAAATTGCTCTACTCTTCCAGGAACTCAAACTCTTCCCCAAACTCTGCGCCCGAGAGAATATCAACTTGATTCCTCAGCTTAATCAGAATGCACCAAGTGAATTAGAAATGGCTAAGAAACTTAATATGGAAGGATTTCTTACCAAACCCGTGGAAACCCTGTCTTTCGGACAGCGTCAACGGATTGCTTTGATAAGAACTTTACGCAAGCCCTTCAAGTTACTTCTTTTGGACGAACCCTTCAGTCACCTTGATCAGGAAAATATTGATTTGGCCTCTTCCTTAATCAATGAAATTGCCCGGGCCAATCAGGCCACCGTTCTTCTCACTTCTCTGGGAGAAACTCCTCCTCTTTCTTTTGATCGTATCCTATCCCTGTGAAGCATTCCTTTTCAAAATCTTCCTTGAATTCCTGTCTGAATGTATCTGGCCCAAAACGTGAACTATGGATTGCCTCCCTTGGATGCCTAATTGGGTCCACCCTACTCATCATTGCCATTCAATTCTATCTGGATACTTCCTCCATCTTAAAAGATAGAGAGGTACCTAAAAATTACTTTACCCTAAATAAAAAAGTGGAAGGCGGAGCCTTGATCAACCTCGGCAAAAATGAACGTACATTTACGAGTGATGAATTAGATAAGATAAAAGCGCTTGACGGCGTCAAAAGGATTGGTGGATTCATTCGTAATCAATTCCCCCTCACTTTGTATATTTGGCCGTCTGGAAAAGTCGGGTTGGGTGCAGCCGCCAAAACCGATCTTTTTTTTGAATCCATCCCCGATGAGTTTCTCGACTTCATCCCCAAGAATTGGAATTGGAATAAAAACTCTGAAGTCGTCCCCATCATGGTTCCCAAGTTTTATCTAGATCTCTGGAATTTTGGTCTCGCTCCCTCTCGGGTTGAATACCCTGCCCTTTCTACTGAAGCTGCTACTGGTATGCCCATCGAACTCTTTATTGGCAAAAACAGGGAAACCACCTTAAGTGGTCGATTTGTGGCATTCAGCAAAAGAATCAACAGTGTATTAGTCCCGGCAAACTTTCTAAAATGGGCCAATAAAAAATTTGGCCAACCCGAAGCGAACGACTTTTTCTTTCTTTGGAAAAATGGTTCCATTGAAGGCCCCCCCCTTACCCGTTCGACCCTTGCCTCTCTCCGGGAAGAACCTGAATTTAAAAACTGGGAGATTTCCCCACTCGAAAATCCGGCCGATCGGAGCCCTGCCTCACAAGTTCTTTATGATAAAAAGAAGAGGGCTGGACCATCTCGAATCATTCTGGAAATCGAAGATAACCCGAGTTCATCTCTTATATCTTTTATTCAGCAAAATGGTCTTGAGATTAACCGGGAATTTCCGGAACAGGATATAATTAAAAAAGCAACCCAAGCAATTTTCCTTGGAATTGCGGTTATAGGAGCACTTCTCTCGCTACTTTCTATTGCCACCTTCGCAACAAGTTTTCGTTTAGTGGTTGCTCGGGCAAGCGAACAGGCAAAAAATTTACTTCTTCTTGGCTTTTCCCACGGTCAGATATCCAATGTAATCTTTACTCGCTTCCTAACTCTCTTTCTTTTTATTCTGACTGGTTCAGTTTTAGCTGGATACGGAATTAAATCTCTTTTACTCAAGCTAGCCTTTGAATATGGTATTACCTTACAATCGGGGCTCTCATTTGTAACCATTGCGTACATCGTGCTCTATGGACTGATATATATTTTGATCAATCGGATCGTGATTAAAAACTCGGTCAACAAACTGCTCGATTAAACGAGCACCAACAAAATCTAAAAAATCTAAAAAGTTTTATTCACCTTCCACTTCGGGAATATCTTCATCAATTTCAGATTCACTCGGTTTCATGCTTTCAAAATAGTCAACACCTGCCTTAATCGATTCGAGGGGTATACGAATCTCGGTAGACGCTCTTCCTCCCCCCAGATATGCACTTCCAGTGACCGGAGGAATTTTTAACTCTTTCAAACCTTGAATGGCCTCTCCCATAATATTAACTCCTCCCAAATTGACCATACTCATAACCATTTCGGCATAGCCAGCTAAATTAAGACGCCAGGACATAAACTGACCGGGTTCCAATGTCATCTCGGAGGCAAGGTTACCCTCAACTGGTTTTTTATTTTTAAAAGAATTATAAAGTTCTTTTAAATCACGCTTTGATGAGGTCATGAAATAAAATCCGTCCCGAATCATATAGTAAGATGTTGTATCAGTGTAGGAAGAAAGCAGCGTATCTAATTCACTATCGTCCGCATTCATTTTCATTCCAAAACGATACACCTGTGATCCGTCAATTTCGGAATCTTCAGTCAAATTAAACTCATAGTTTAAATTATATCCGTTTCCATGATCAATTTTCGAAAACATGTCTTGTAATAAAACGACCCATTCGTTCATTACATTATTAATTTCTTCCTCACTTCCTTTCATTTCCCCGACCTGAACAAAACTAATTGGATTTTTCCCCTTAGCAGAATTTCGGTAACTCGTCGCAACCTGCCCACCATATAATGGAATACTGTTATCCATTAATGAAATAAATTTAGAGAGACCGTCCTTCCATTCCTCATTGTTAACACTCTCTTTAAACATGCTGAACAAGTGATTAAAATAAATGGACATGCTATCAGTGTTGAGAGAAATTAGCATATCCATCCATCCATCTCCTGAGATATATTTGGAAACTTCCATGGATTGAGTTTCCGTTTTGGATGATAAAAATGTAAATAGTGCTGTTTCTGTCTTTGCTGAAAGTGTACTTCTAAAACCAATTTCGCTTTCTGAAAGCATGAGTTCTAATTTAGTTGCCTCCGTTGTGGCCAATTCATCAAGTAACACCTCAACAATCTGACCTGCATCTACTTTTGAATCTTGTGGAAGGGTAGAAAATTCAATTGCCTCTGCTACAGACTTTTTTATTTTGGGCAAATTTTCCCAAAAAACATTCATAGAGATTACCATTTCAATATCTTCCTCGGGGTTTTCTTTCGCAAAGGATAATAAGGATGACCAATCTTCCACTTCCTTAAATAATTGAGGGTTCATCGTCGCCAATGTCCAACCATCCACTTCCATTGTTTGCATATTCATATTCTCAGCCTGCTTAACAATTGGACTTTCTGGAGATAATTTCATGGCCAAAACAAAACTGGGCAGGTGATTTGCTTGTCGACGAAAATCGTCAAATACCATAGCAGTAACTGGTGCCTCCTGATCCATCGAAGTGAGTGCAGGATCTCCTAGTGCTAATCCCGCCATCGCTGGAAGCATAGCTACTTGAGGTCCAGGCTTAACCGCATTTGCAACACTCACTGCTTTTTGGATAAGTTTTGGAAGTGAAATCATTTTTATATAGCCAATTGCTTTTGCTTCTGTACCCGAAAATTCCATTTCAGGCATAAGAGGCGGAAGTGGTTTGGTTTCAGATTCACTGGCGGTTGAGGAATTGTTTTTTTCACAGCCAAAAATAAGAATGACAAAAGGGAGAATGATTAGGAGGTGAAATTTTTTCATTGTATAATATAATTTAATGTACTCATTCATATTACTGTCTGTAATAAAGAATTGCCATTACAATATTTTGGTTTGGTTATAAAATATCACCAGTTAATACCTAAAGACTCGAGGCATGCAGGCATCACGAGAGAAATGTTAACGATTACCTGTAAAAACTGGCAGACAAAAATAACTTACCAGAACTAAGGTGAGGAATTGGTACAGAGGTTATCGAACCGAAGAACGGTTTCAGCCCAACTTCATAATTAATTCATCATCCTTGACCGAAAAAGCAACCTCACTTCCCTCCTCCACTTCTCCGGCAACCAGTGCCCGGGCAAGTTGAGTCTCGACTTGTTTTTGTAAAAATCTCTTCAATGGACGGGCACCATAGGTTGGGTCATATCCTTTTTCTCCAATCCATTTCTTAGCCGAATCCGTAAAGACAACCGATATCTTTCGATCTTCAAGTCTTTTATTCAGAGCGTTAAGTAAGAGATTCACAATCTCAGTTATTTCTTCAAGTGAGAGTGGTTTGAATAGAACGGTGTCATCAATTCGGTTAAGAAATTCAGGACGGAAATGATCCCGTAAATCCGCCATCACTGATTCGCGGGCGGATTCGGAAATTTCGTTATCGATTAAATTATCCTGTAAATAACGACTACCCACATTGGAGGTCATAATAACCACCACATTTTTAAAGTCCACGGTTCGGCCCTGCGAATCCGTCAGGCGGCCATCGTCCATCAATTGAAGAAGAACATTGAAAACATCCGGATGAGCTTTTTCGATTTCGTCAAAAAGAATGACCGAATATGGTTTGCGACGGACGGCCTCCGTTAGCTGTCCACCTTCTTCATATCCCACATATCCAGGAGGTGCACCGATCAAGCGGGCAACGGAGTGTTTCTCCATGTATTCCGACATATCAATACGGACCACATTATTTTCACTATCAAAAAGACTCTCCGCCAATGTCTTGGCAAGCTCAGTCTTACCTACTCCAGTCGGTCCAAGAAAAAGAAAGGAGCCTATTGGGCGATTG
>Ga0181558_10005584_pt1 | contig 11054 bp, 8 predicted proteins | sample 011ome_22_FD_133754 | JGI IMG/M metagenome (GOLD analysis project Ga0181558, IMG submission 133754) | Coastal salt marsh microbial communities from the Groves Creek Marsh, Skidaway Island, Georgia - 011507BT metaG (megahit assembly) | ecosystem: Environmental > Aquatic > Marine > Intertidal zone... | reverse complement strand
GGTAAAGCGGCAAGTCGAGCGACCAAGCCAGACTGCGTGCGAAAGCGCTGCCCACCAGCAAGGAACCCTGTAATCCGGGCCCCCGGGTATAGGCCACCCCTTCCAGGTCCGATAAGCTGCACTGGGCCTCTTTCAACGCGCCTTCGAGAACCGGAACGATGTGGATTTGATGCGCCCTTGAAGCAAACTCGGGAACCACGCCGCCGTATTTGGCATGAATGTGTTGTGCGGCCGTGAATTGGGAAAGTAACTGGGAGCCTCGAAGAATGGCAATGCTGGTATCGTCGCAGGAGCTTTCGATGCCGAGCATGACCCGATCGGACAATGGCGCCGCCCTCTGCGGCGTTGGACCTGAGATATGTCCCTCTTCCATCATGGCATCATTTCTGTATATGCGAATTTCGCAGTACCTCGATGAATCCCACCACACCCGATACGCAAAACGTGAAGCCTGCTCGCCAGGGCCGGAGAAGACGGGTGTTTTTGAGCAGCGCCATGCTGCTGCTTGCCGGACTCACCGCGGCAGGGTGGTTCCTGTCTTCCCCTTCGGGACAACGCTGGCTGGCAGGACATGCGCTCGGGTGGGCCATGAAAGCCCTCGAAGGGGACGACACCGTGACAGCCGTGGAAATCGAAGCCGCCAGCATCCAATTGTTTCCTCCGGCCATCGAGCTTCACCACATCCACATCCTTGGAGCCGAAGCGGAAGGCGCGCCACAGGAACTGCTTTCTGTGGGGAAACTGACCCTGCTCCCTGAAGATGCAACCGGTCTGCACTGGAACACCCTCGGGGCCAGCGGCATCCGGCTGACACAGGAGGGTTGGCATTGGATCCACGCTCTGTCCAGCGCCACCAAAGGCGGAGGAAGCGAAGCAGCTTGGGCATTCCGTGCAGATGCCCTGCTTCTCGAGGATGTAACCTGTGCATTTCCTGCTTCAACGGGCACCCTTTCTCCCAAATCATTGACCCTCGACAAGGTCTCATTCAGCGGGCTCCGCTGGGATGGGGCCCTGCCTGCATGGAGCAGCATGGAGGGGAGCATCCGATTGGCAACCACTGAGACGGTGCAACTCCTGGAGGACACCACCACCATCACTCTGTCTGGCGGGCCGGACACCCTGGGAATCGGTGTGCAAACGGACCCTGCATTCTGGCTGGGTGCATTCGGACAGGACCACCCGGGAACGGAATGGGTTCCAGGACTATGGGAGGCCGCGTTGGTGCCCGGTGACTCCACCATGCAGCTAACTGGCCTTACCGAGTGGGGACAGCTCGAATTCACTTTGGGACTCGATGAGACAGGGATCTGGTTGGACGCATTCAAGTTGGGTTGGGACCGCCCCATGCCCGGGATGGCGGATTGGCTCCACGGGGTTGGCCAATTTTCAGCCGAAGGCCCCATTCACTATGAAGACACCCGGTCCGATTCCGAACAGTCCTGGGCCGAACCGTTGTCGGGCCTGCTGAACTTGGAATTCACAGGGGCCATGCAAGACGGCAGCCATTCCGCCTTCGCGCTCCAATGGGACCTGAAATCGGGTGCCATGGATACCCAAGGCAGCTTGAGCCGCCATGCGGACTCTTCTCTCCCTTTCTCTGCGGAATGGTCGCTGGGTGGGCGCTTTGTCCCCATTCAAGCCCTTTCAAATGTGATGTCGTTTCCTCCGGTGGAACTCGATGGTGATTGGTCATGGGTGCTGCCGGGTGATGCGCCCGGATCAGGCAGGACCGAAGGCAGGGCCTCCTTGACAGCCCGCCCTTCCCCCGCCGGAATCGCACAGTTGGAATTGACAACGACCGCGCGAACGGCTCCACTCAGACTCTCCGAAACACTGGAATTGTATGGCAGCTGGACCGCATCAGCAGCGTGCACCCTCGATGACCAAGGCACGCCTTCGAAGTGGTGGTCGCACCTGAACCTCGACCAAGGGCGCTTCATTCCACTGGAGGGGTTCCAGGGCAATGCCGGTCGAGGCGCTCCCATCGCCTTCCGGAGAATGGCCCTTCAGTCCCGTGGGGACGCTGACCGGTTCGAACTTGATTTGGCCAGCGACATCGCCGACTTGAACCTGACGGGCCCGCTTTCCATGGATGCTTGGACCGAACCGGTGCAGCAAGTTCTGTTCTCGAGTGGTCTGATGATCGACCGCAGGGAGACCGGTGTTCAAAACCCGACAGATGCCGCATACGGAGATTGGGATTTGACGCTCAGGGTCTGGCGGGACGACATCCTGGAACGATACAGCGGGGAAACCTGGTCATTGGGAGCAGGATCGGTCGTGGCCGTGCGCCATGCGGCTGGCGAAGTCCAACTCGATGCCCACGCGGACCAATTCCACTATGAAGCGCTCCGGGCCGAGAACATCGCGGTCTCGGGAAGCGGGGGACGCTTCCCCTTGCATTGGGACTTGACACTCGACAGCCTCACCCATCGCTCCGCAGGGGGGGCATCAAAGGTGGAACTGTCCGGCGCCGTGGACCTGGAGCGCGTTTCCCACCTTCATGCACGGTGGGACGGTCCGCTGGGAGGCGATATCCGCATGGACCATGAACTCTTGGACGGAGAACAACACGTGCTGACGCCTACCGCCTTCGACCTTCGGTTCGAGGACATGTTCTGGCAGCTGGACCCCACCGAATCGGCACGGTTGGATTGGACAGGAAACGACTTTTCCTCCATGCGGGCGCGCTCCTTCTCTCTCAAGGGGACACAAGGGGTCATCGGATTGCACGAGCCGGACAGCGCCATACACCCCGGAGCTGCCCTGGAATTGAGAATGGACCGCTTCCCTGCAGGACCATGGATGGGCCTGGCTTCCCGTTTGGGAAAACTGGACCTGCCAGAAGGCGAAGGACTGCTTCACGGCTGGGCGGCGCTGAATTTGGAACAACAGCATGCCGCCGGGGAGATCCAATGGGAGGATGCCCGCATGGATGGCATTGCCTTGGGAGACCTATGCGCAACCGGGCAATGGTTGGGCGAGGGAGCCTGGAATGGCACCCTGCAGCAGCTATTGGATGATGAAGAAGTCCTCTTGGCGCAAATCCAGGGAGTGGAAAGTGCCGAGCTCATCTTGAACCGATGGCCTCTGGCCCCGTGGCAACCCCTCCTCATCGAAACGGGTCTGTCCATGCAAGGACATCTGAACGGCAGATTGGCCATGAATTGGGAGGAGGGAAAAAGCCCTCCCGAAGTGCTGGGGTCGCTTTTCATTCTGGCCCCGCATTTTGGGATTGAAGCCACAGGCATGGACTATTCCGTGCAAGGGACCTTTGATTTCCAGCCCGGGTACATCGGCATGGACATGGGAGAGGTCTTGGACCCTGCCGGAGGCAAAGCCTTCCTGAATGCATCCATTCAACACGAGAATTTCTCGAATTGGAGTTGGGACTTCGGCCTGGACTTGCCCAATGACTTTCAGGTCATGGACCTCGACCCGGACCCCAGCCGACTCTACCACGGTCAGGTATTCGCCACCGGATCGACCAACGTTTTTGGCACGCCCGACTTCCTCGAAATAGAAGCCACTGCCCAGACCTCTCCGGGAACGCGCTTCACGATGCCCATCGACGCCTTGGAAGGCCCGGAGCTGCCACACGGCATTCGATTCACCGGCGGACAGCCGTCGGCTTCCGCTGCGGACGGCCCGGCAGAACCGACAGAGGATGCCATGGGATTTTCACTCGACCTCGAAGTCGGTGTGACCTCCGATGCCCAGTTGTCCATGGTGCTGGACCAATTGGCGGGGGAACGGGTGGATGGCAGAGCCACGGGCTCCCTTTCCCTGTCCCGGGCGCACAACCAAGACCTGAGCATGCAAGGCGGCTTGGAAATCGTGGAGGGCAACTATCGTTTCAGCCTGCGCGACCTCTTCAGCAAGAACATTTCCGTCGCTCCCGGAAGCCGCATCGAATGGGACGGCGACCCTTACGAGGCGCAACTGGAAATTCTGGCCGTTGCTCCCATGAAGGTCAACCCCTACAATCTGAACCTGAGCCTGTTTGAGGGGTTGGATGCCCACCAGACAGATGTCGAAGTCGGTGTGGGCATCAGCGGAGCCGTTTCCTCCCCTCAGCTGGAATTCTCCATCGGCTTTCCCACGCTGGAGAGGAGCTACCCCGAAGTCCTCTCCCGGATCAATTCCATCCTGTCCACCCCTGAAGAGACCGAGCGCCAAGCATTCGCCCTGCTGGCTGTGGGGCAGTTCATTCCCCCGGAGCAACAAGACTTCAATCTGTTCAGGCAAGCAGCCGCGTCCCAGGCATCTGACTTGCTTTCTACCGGTGTCTCCGAGTTGATCAACAGCCTGTCCAAGGACATCGAATTCGGGATGCGCTACTCGCCTGCCAGCACCAATGGAACGGAGGCGTCCAACCCTGCGTCATCGGGCACCCCTGAGGAAAGCAGGGACGACTATTTCGAGGTGGATGTGGGCCTCCGACTGATGAACGATCGGCTCCGGATTTCAGGCACACTGGGTGCGAGTGGCATGCAGAACTACAGCGAAGCCAACACCAGCGACAACCTGTTCATGGGGGGCTTTGACATCCGCTATCAACTGACCTCGGATGGCCGGTGGGAACTGATTGGCTTCCGCAAGCCGGAGAGCCATTTGGACTACCAAGTCCGCCAAGGCATTGGTGCCCTTTACCAAGTTCGGTTCAGCCACCTTTCCGATCTGTTCCATCGGAGGGACAAAGGCAAGTAATTCGCGTGCCGTGTCCGCGGTCGCATTAACTTCCGCAGCATGAAGGCCACCCTATATCATGTCGCTGCATGGACCTGTGCAGTCCTTCTCGCGTTCTCCACTTCCGGCGCTGCAGCCCAACCCACCCTGACCTCGGCGGACCTGCCCCAAGGGGGACAGACCTACGTGAGAACCACAGCGGTACCTCCCCTCTTTCCCGCAGACATTGAATCCAACGGGGAAAACCTCACGTGGGACTTCAGTGACCTGTTGGGCACGGCAGAAACGGAGACCGAATACTTCCCCATCAGTGCGGCCAGCCTGACCACGCAGTTCATTTTTTCCTCCGCGGATCACTTCACGGCCTTTGAGCTGCCTGAATTGGGTTTTGAGAATCCACTCCCTTTCTCCGGGGCTACGACTTACCATGAATTCGGATCTGCATACCGCATCATCGGCCTGGGCATCACCACGGACATTTTTGATCTGCCTGTGATCTATGAGGATGAGGAGGAACTGCTCCCCCTCCCTTTGACTTACGGTGCCACGCTGGACGGATCATCGGCATTTTCCATCGACTTGCCTGAGCTTCTGTTCTATGAAACGGAGCAGACCATCTCGGTGGCGGTGGACGCCTGGGGCACGTTGCTTTTGCCGGGTGCTTCTTTTGAGTGTCTGCGCGTTCGCCGGGATTTTGCAGCCTTGGACTCGGTGAACGTGGCCGCTGCCGACATCGGGCTCAGCGTTCCTCGCGAAGGCACGGTCTACGAGTGGTATGCCGCAGGAGAAGGCATGCCGGTGTTGTCTGTGCAGGTGTTCGCCGACCTGCCTGCCATCTGGCAATTCAAGCCCTCCGCATCCACGCCGAACGGCGTGACCGAGGAAATTTCCGGACAGCTGGGCATCTACCCCAATCCCTGTGCACCCCAAGCCACTGTCATCCTTTCGGCAGATGTTCACGGAACCCGGGATGTCACGGTGCGCGACACAGAAGGAAAAATGGTGTTCAGCACCCCGGTCGAATTCAACGAAGGCCGCGCAGAACTTAGCACAGGTGCTTGGCCCAGCGGACTTTACATCGCGGCGCTGGACAATGGCCAGCAGGTCCGGTTCATGATTCGGTAACCATCGGTTCCGCCGCCCTCTCGACCTCGCCCTCCTTCATGGAAGCGAGGTAAGGTGTGAAGGTTCCTGCACGCTCCTGAAGCCACCCCTTGGCCACACGGCGGTTGCGGAACACGCGCACATTGGGGCGCATCCTGCTGATGAGCTGATAAAGGCGATCCCGCCATACCAACAAGTGGGCCGGTACGACGATGGCCCTGTGGTGCACCCCATTGAGGGCCGCCGATTGGGCCAGCCAGGTCAGGGCAGCGCGGTCCAGCAGCAGGTGGGCACGGGGGACGACGATCAATTCCGCCACCTCCCGCTGGCCCAGCAATTCCATCCGTTGTGCCACCACCCTTTGCATCAGGGGCAGGTCCACAATCAAATCCTCGGCCAATTCTACCGTCAGCAGTCCCTCAGAGAAGTGGAACACACCGTAGGGTGCCTGATAGGTGAATGCGTGCGACATGGGGCCAATATGGGTCAACCATCGGCTTGGGCATCGGTTTCCAACCCTCAGCTATCCACAAGGCACCGAGGATTTTGAACCGCTGTCCTCAAGGGCAGGCGAATTCCGCTACATCTCCCTCCGTCTCCGGCGGAAGGCAGAACTGAAGCACCGCCGTGTGCTGCCCCTCCACCAGCTCCTGAACGGACGGCTTGGAGATGCCGAGTCCGTCCACGGATTGCTGAGTGCGGCTGGCAAAGAGCCCCAGACCACCCGCGATGTTCGTGTACACAGGGCGCTCCTGGATGATGCCGGTCACGGGTGCATTCACGGCGAGGTAGGTGTCGAGCTCGCTGTTGGCAATGCTCAAAACGAAGTCAAAGGCGCGAACGCGGTCGATGTTGTTGTTCCAAACGCCGAGCTCGCGGGTGATGAGCGGATCGTTCTCCAAACGGCTCGACAGAAATTGATAGAAGGACTCTCCGTTGATCGGAAGCTTGATTTCCTCGCCTCCCTCATCTGAATCTGCGGTTTCGTCACCGAGGTCCCAGCGGATCATGCGGTCGGTTTCGGAAACGAGGTCAGTGTGTGCGGCGTCCGCCCAGATGCGCTCGGTGAAGTGGATGTTGATGCCCGCCTCGTACAGCTTGGCACCCGGCGTGGAAGACCACTTGAAGTTGATGTTGGGATAGGTCACCTGGCTGCCTGCACCGCTGGCGAAATTCAGGTTGAAGCCGGGTATGCCCGCCGGAGGATTGCTGATGTTGCCCGGTGAGGCGCCGATCAGGGTGGTCACCGCGGTCATGGGCGTACGTCCATCCGCGAATGCCACCGTGAGGCGGTAGACGTAGAGTTCGTCCGGGTCGTTGCCGGGGTTGACCGGAAGGCCATCCGGCGTCGCGAAGTGGTAGGCCCGGTACTCGGGGCCGTAAAAAATGCCGTTGTCGTCCTTGTCCTGCAGCACGGTATCCGCTGCGGTGAAGGACGCGAGCGGGGTCTCAAAGGCGATGTCGTCCGGACCGAATTGCTCCACGGTGACCGTCACGTCTCCCGGCGCGTATTCACTGCTGTCAGCAATCAGGGCGGTTTCGAGGTTGTTGCCCTCTCCAAGCCAGGTGCGGTTCACCCGCACCCATTGCTCCTCCGCTCCGGGATCGAGCAGGCAAAATGTGAGGCTGCGCTCCTCGTAAGGCGCATTGAGCTCCACCTCCGTGCTGCACCCCCAGGCCACGACCGCTACCCATGCGGCCAAACCCAGCGCCCACATTTCATTCACCCGTTGCATCATGGCGCGAAGGTAGCGTTAGAGACCGAGCAAGAAATCCATGGTATCCACCCCGTCCGCATAGTCCGCCAAGCCGGGATGTTGGGCCTTTCCGAAATCGAGCCCTCCATGGCCCACCCGGCACTGGATCGCCTCCGCCCCTTCCGCGATGCGCTCCTCCACCTCGGCGATGTCGTCGTATCGCTGGTAGTGCAATGCGCCGACGGGCGATACCCAATCCGCATCCTCCTTGAGCAGGACGAATCCGTTCTCCAACAGGTCCACCGCCTCCATGAGCCAAAGCGCCTTGTGGTAGGTGTAGTTGTTGTGGTATCGGTTGTGGTGCTCCAATGAAGACCAATCCACGAAGGCCGCGAAGAGTCGATCAAGGTCAAAATCGCGCGGAATGAAGACCTGGGTGACATTGCGGCAACCGAGCCCGAAGTAGCGGAAGATGTCGCCTGACAAGGCCTTGAGCTGCTCGAGTGTTTCCGATCCATCCAGCACGGCCACGGAAGTCCGCTGCCCGCGGATGATGTGTGGCACCTTGCCGAAGTAATGGCGGAAGTACCGTCCACTGTTGCGGCTGCCCGTGGCGATGACCGCATCGTAGCCCGACAAGGCATCCTGCTCGACGGTCACCTGCTCCCCAATGCCGGGACTCGCTGCAGACCAAGATGTCACCAAAGCAGCCATCAGCCCTCCATCGTCCCGACTCGGCTTGATCCGCACCCGATGCCCGGACACCACCCCGCACATCAGATCGTGCAATCCCACCAGCGGGATGTTGCCCGCCATGACGATGCCCACTGTCTTCGCTTCGCCCCTCTTCCCTTCGGGCATGGCATCGAGCCAAGCCTCCACGGCTTCGGGCTGCAGGGCATCCACCCAGGCCCCTACCGCAAACTGCACGGATTCCGGAGTAAACCAACCGTTGAGGTGCACCGCCCGCTCCATGGCGGCCTGCATCTCCGCCCATTCGGGAAGGGCTGTTTCCTCCAAGGTGGAGGCCAATCCACTCGCAAGGGAAGACAGCACCTTCCGGGCGCGGGTTTTGTCCAGCATGGCGGTTTCGGTCAACATATGTGGCTTTTGTTGGGTAAATGCAAAGATGGACCCAACATCCGGAGGGGTTGACCGGTTATTTTTGCAGAGTCGAATCCGAGCGAAAGAAAGTCTGCCATGGCCATCATGATCACCGACGCCTGCATCAATTGCGGAGCCTGCGAACCGGAATGCCCCAACAACGCCATCTATGAAGGCGGTGCGGAGTGGACCTTTGCCGATGGAACGGGCCTCAAGGGTGAGGGCAACCACCCCACAGCCGGCGCCATCGTGGCCGACGCCACGCAAGACCCTGGCAGCATGGACGTCTATTACATCGCCACCGACAAGTGCACCGAGTGCGTGGGTTTTCACGACGAGCCCCAATGCGCCGCAGTCTGTCCGGTCGACTGCTGCGTCGACGACCCCGACCACAGGGAGTCCGAGGACCAGCTCCTCGCCAAAAAGGCCTTCATGCACCTCTGAGCCGGCCCAAGCTCACCCTTCCTGCCCCTTCCTGCCGCCCGCCGAACTCAGCGGCGCAGGGTTTCAGCGTGGCTGCCCTGTTCTTTACGCCACATGGTCAGGATCCACTCGGATGGAAAAGGAACCCCAGGGGCAAGACAATGCCGCGCCTTTTCGTCCGTTTCATTCAGGCCCCCTTGTCCATAGCTTTCTGCACTCAGAATGGGTTCGCGCCCAAATCATGTGCACTTTGGACGCACGATTCCATGGCAGTGAAACGCAGTTCAATGAAGACCTCCCTCCGGCAGCAACGCCTCGCCATCCGCATTGCGCTGGGATGCATGGGCATGGTGCTTTGTGGCCCAGCGTCGGGTCAGGCATTGGACTTTTCGCCACTCAAACCGCTGCACGGTGCACTGAAAGGGTGTCAAGGCGAGACCTGCCGGTTCATCAGTGACAGCCTGGGGCAGGCCTTGCAAGACCTCCTGAATGACCAACCGAGAGAAGCCGAATGGATGAAACCGGACTTCCTGGCAGCCGTGACTTCGGCAGATGGTCGGCTGATGGTGTTCACTTGGAATTGGCCGCTGCCCGATCGCACCTCCTCTTATGCCGGACTCGTGGCCCATCGCCCCGATGTGGATGCCCCTTGGGAATTCACTTCGCTCTACGACGAGAGCAGCGCGGATGGCCCGGACCAGCAGCAAAGCCTGCGGGCCGAGGGTTGGCACGGCGCTTTGTACTATGCCATGGTGCCGGATGCGGTGGACAAGAACACCTGGCTGCTCCTCGGTTGGGACGATGCGAATGCACAGGTGACCCGAAAGGTGATCGAGCCCATCGAATGGCGGGCGCGCGGCATCCGTTTCGGTGCACCGGTTCTCCAGACCCCAAAGGGGATGGTGAAGCGCCACGTTTTGGAATTCGCAGATGCCGTGCAGGTATCGCTGCGCCACCAACCCGCCACCCGTGGCAAGGGCGCACACGCCGAGCGGGTCATTTTCGATCACCTCTCGCCTACGGAACCTCACCTCACCGGGATTGCGGCCTATTACGGGCCGGACATGACATTTGACGCCTTCGTTCCGGGCAAGAGAAAAGGGGACCCTTGGATGCTCGTTGAGAAGGTCAATGCATCAGAGGACCTTCCCGAGGATCGCCCCTTCCGTGACCCACGCCCGCGAAACGGAGGCAAAAACCGGCGCTGAGCAAGCCCCTCTTTCCTATCTTCATTCCATGGATTTGCGCGTTTATATTGGCCTTTTGGCCTGCTTCCTTCTCGCCCCTTGCTCCTTCCTTCTCGGACAGGAAACGGCAGGAAGTTTGATCGACAAGGTGTATGGAACGAAGCCAGAACGTCCGGATGGCTACAGCTTTACGCACGTCATCCATTACGACCTTGTCCAACAGGTGGACCGCGGCGAAGGCAAGCCCAAAGAAGAATTGACGGGCACCATGGATCTCTACTACACTCCGGGAGGTACCGCGTACGGGCGGGTGGTGGAGTCGCCGACCGCCAAAGTATCCCACATCGGGGACCTCGAGCGGGGCATGCGGTACACGCTGACACTCCTCGGCGAAGTCGGGATCGGAAGTGAAGTGGAGCTGAGTTCCTTCATGAAGGACACATTGAAAATGAGCCGTGTCTCAGGAGACAAGGAAATTGAAGGCCGAATGAGCGCCCATTTCTGGTACGAGGAGGGCACCGTGATTGAGGAATTGTGGGCGGATACCCAAGCCTCGGAAGAAGAAGTCGCGATCGGTCGCCTCTGGCCGCGATTCGAGCCCGGATTCGCTGGTTTGGCAACGGGCAACTACATCGGTCTGGCGACGCGTTGGATTTCCATCGACACACAGTTTGGCCGGGAACCCCGCATGGTACTCGAATTCAAAGGGGCAGAAAAACTCGATGAGCCGCTGGAGATATCATTGGAGGGCTTTGTCTTCCCGGTCTCCGAGGCCGACATGATGCGCGAACGCCTCAACACGGAGCGCCAGTGATCACCCGCCCTTGAATCGGACTTCCGTGGCACCGTG
>Ga0181558_10005573_pt1 | contig 11063 bp, 6 predicted proteins | sample 011ome_22_FD_133754 | JGI IMG/M metagenome (GOLD analysis project Ga0181558, IMG submission 133754) | Coastal salt marsh microbial communities from the Groves Creek Marsh, Skidaway Island, Georgia - 011507BT metaG (megahit assembly) | ecosystem: Environmental > Aquatic > Marine > Intertidal zone... | reverse complement strand
GATGACGTCCCCGGCCGAGACCTTGGCGCCCGCCTCAACCTTCCACTCCGCGATGCTGCCCTGCGTCATCGTCGGGGACAGCGCGGGCATGGTGATCTCCTGGAACGGCGGGTCTGCGGCGGCACAGCGTAGCGTGGGGTGCGGGGTGTTCATGCGCGTTCGTTTTCGCGACGTGGGGGAACGGAGAGGTCGGGTCAGCGTTGCGCGGAGACTGGCGCGTCCAAAAAACGCGGTGCGTCCATTTTGGAAAAGCGAAGCGTCGGGCTTCGGGAAAAAATATCTTCACGATGGCGCGAGGCCGCTTCGGCCCTCGCCGCGCGCGACGCGGGGACGCGACGCGCTCCGCGGGGAGTCGCTCGCGTCCGACATTTATCGCGTGGATGTGGCTGGGTGGGCGAAAGGAGGGGGACGCACATTCCGCGGCGGCGGCGAACGATCGCCCGCCTTTCCAGCACGCCGCGCTGCGTGTGATTGGCGCCAACCTGCGAGCGCTCGAAGCGGAGCACACAGCGCGACACCCTGCCTCCGGGCGCTTCAACGACCGAGGGGCCGCGATCGCCCACGGCGCGGCCGATGCCGCGCGTCTGAGCGCGTTTCGAAGCGCCATCGACACGAGATCGCGCCCGAGAACCGCGCAGGCCGTGCGCTGATCGCTCTGCCGGGGGTTGTGCAGTGCTTGAACTTTCCGCAGAACTTTCCGCAGAAGTTTTTGCCGTTCGCAGCGAAAACGCGCTTCGAATCTGCCAAGCCCGACTCGTGGGAGTTTTTCGTGACTAAAAGACCACTCGAGAATTCGCACATGTCGTACGGCGCACTAACCTCACTTTCCAGGGTTGTCTCCTCGCGGCGCGCCGTCGCACGCGGTGAGAACTCCCCGAGTCACCTGCCGCCCCGCACTTCACGGGGGGCGAACCCGCGGCGCCCGGCGAGCGGATACCGACCGAACCCGCGCGTTCGGTCGAAGGCTCGAAGCGCCACCGCGGGCGGCTCGAAGCGCATTGGGCTCCAGAATCTTCATTTTCTCGTCTGGCACCAGGGGGTTGGAGGAGCAGGGCGGGTCCACCTCTGCAGGCTTTCGCGCCTCCGGAGGAGACGACAGGGGGAAGCCGAGGCCGGGAACGATGCCGACCGATCGCGTGGACGATCCGCAAATCGTGCCCTGGATTGAGAAGGATGATCTCGCGTACTACGGCCCCTTCAGGTGCGTCTCCGCGCCCGCGCGCCCCGCGAGGCGGATGACACGCGTGCAAATCGACGCGGCGCCCACGACCGCGGTTTTCGCGCGCGAAGGCTGGCGTTGGCGAAAGATTCGATTCGACGCCCTCGAGCGCCCGTCCGAGGAGAGCGCGCGTCCAACCCCCGGCTACGCGCGAACGCGCTCCGTTCCCCCGCACGCCTCCGCGGATACCCACTCCGCGAAAGCCTCGACCCGAACGACGTCGGCCGCGTCGTGTCCTCCGCGCGCGTCTCGCCTCCCTCGCTGACGCAAACCCTCTCTCCTCGCTTCTCTCTCGACCGCGCACGCAGGGACAACGTGCGTTCGTTCATGAAAACGGAAACCGAGCCCGACGATTACTTCGTCGAGAGCGGCGTGCTCGGGCACACCGTGACGCTGGGCAAAGGGACGGAGCACGAGGCTGTGCTGCGCGTGTACGAGGAGACCATGCTCGAGAGCACGCGCGTGCACTGCGACTGCTGCCGGTGCATCGGGTGGCACCACCACCCGGTGACGCGCAAGCAGTACCACTTCGTGGTGCACAGCGACTTCCGCGTCGACTCCAAGCCCGAGCTCCTCGGCAAGCGCATCTGCCAGATCTGCACCGCCGCCGCGCCGGCGAAGGAGAAGATCTGCCCCGCGTGCGGCGAGAACGACAAGGAGACGAGCCTGCTGGACTACCAGACGCACCTCATGCACGGCACGCTGCACGCGAACGGGTGCGGGCACCTCATGCGCATCAACGGGCGCGAAGCCGGCAGCGCGCGCCTCTCCGGGCAGCAGCTGATTCAAATCTGGGAGAAGCTGTGCGTCGTTCTTCGCGCGCGCGAGGTGAGCGTGGAGGATGTGTCGCAGAAGTACGGCGTGGAGTTCCGGCTGCTGAACCCGGTGGCGTGTGGGAAGACGTGGTACGGCACGTACGGGTATCAGTTCGGCAAGGGGTCGTTCGGGAACACCGCCGCGACGCACCGCCAAGCCGCCGAGCGGTTGCGGCGGTTCCCTCTGGCGAGCGTCAAGACGGATTTCGAGCGGATGGCGAATGAAATCGATCCTCCGCCTCGAAGCGCGGGGGAAACGTCGGACCGAACCGAACCGGCGCTGGAGGTGATCGCGCGGTACGAGGCGCTGATGAAGCAGTACGCGCCCACCACCGTGGGCGGTCTGGTCGCGCTGCTGCTCCTGCTGCAGCGCATCGTGCGCCGCAACGATAAGGCGGAGAAGGAGCTGGTGCTTCGCGAGCGGCGCGCGGCGGGCCGGCGCGAGGAGAAAGGGGAAGGGAAAAAGGGGAAGGGCGCGAAGGGCGGCGGCGCGGACAAACTCGCGAGTTTGGCCAACGGCAGAAAGGGCTCGCGCCTGGACTCGCAGCGCGAAGCCGCGGCGAAGCGCAAGGCGGCGTCTTCGCTGTTCGAGCCGCTCAAGTTCGAGTCCAAAGCCGCCAAGGCGTCGCGGATGGCGGATGGCGTACCGAACGCGGCGCGGTCCGTCCCTCGAGCGGGCGGGCCGACGCGCGTGATGTCCTCCGCGAAGCCGCGCGTCACGCCGAAGCGCCCGCTGCGGCCGCGGGGTGCGGACGGGCTTGTGCCCGCGACCGAGCCCGAGTTCGTGGCGGAGCCCGCGCCGCCGCCCTCGGAGGCGCACCGCCTGCACAACCCGCAAGCCGCCGTCAAGCGCGAGGCGACCGCGGCGGCGCCTAGGGCGCGCGCGCCGTCGCCGCCGCCGCCGCTTCCCTCGCCTCCCGCCGCTTCCGCGAAGAAGGGCAGCAAGAAGGGACCCCAGCCTTCCCTCGCGTCGCTCTCGCCCGCGCGCACGTCCCGCTGGAGCGACGCGCGCATCGAGACGGCGTGCACGGCGTGCGTGGAGGTGCTCCGCGAGGCGAACGGGAAGTGGATGGCGCGCCAGGAGGTGCGCGCGCGCGCGCGCGACCAGGGTGTCGGCGACACCGGCTTGCTGGACCACGTCTTGAAGACCATCTCCGACGCCAAGGTGACACTGTCCAAGGTGGATAAGAACAACAACCCGAAAGGTAAGAAACGCCACGCGTCGACCGCGCGCGCGTCGCGCCTCGACTTCGGTCGTCGACGACGGCGTTACCGCGTTTTTCTCCGATTTTCGACGGACGGCGGCGTTTGGCTCGCGGGAATGACGACGACTAGCCAAATCGGAAGCGAGGCGGCCCCGGCGTTCGCCAGGCGCCACCTGCGGAGCGATGTCGACGTCACACGGCGTCGAGAAAAAGTATCACCGACCCGCGCGCGCCCCGAAAGACGGATCGAGACGACGAGGGCTCTTTCGGGGCTCTCTCGTCGCCGCGCGCGCTCTTCCCCGCGCCGTCCCCGCCGCGCTGACTTTTGTCCCGTCGCCCTAAACCGCCGCCCCCCCTCTCCGCGCGCTCGCGCTCGCAGGCCCGTCGACGCGCGCGAAGGTGCGTCGCCGGCAGAACAGCTCGAGCGGCCAGCTCGAGTACCACCTGGACAAGGTGGACGGCATGAAGAAGATGCGCGCGAAGGTGGTCCCGCCGAAACAGAAACCCGCCGACGAACCGGCGGCGAGGAAAACCAAGGCGCGGCCCGAACCCGCGAACGGCGCGGGCGGCGGAAAACCCGCGTCTGGAAAAAAAGGCGCGTCGGGCGAACGCCACGCCGCGGAGGAGGCTGCTCGGCAACTGAGCAAGAGCGACCTCGACCGCGACGTCAAGGCGGTGTATAAGAGTCTCCTGGAGAGCTATAAACCGGCCAGGCTTGGTCTTTCCAAATCCGCCGCCAAGTGCAAGGGTTCCGATTTGATCGACTGCGCGCGCGTGCTCCTCGACACGAAGCAGTTCGTGAAGACGTACGTCCCGGTCGAGGCGCTCCTGGACTTGCGCCCGAAGGGGAAGAAGCCCATCTCTAGCGGCGCCACGCGGGTGATGGTCACCGCGGTCATCGACTCGCGCAACCGCGGGCCGAAGGTGAGCGGCATGGGCGGCGGCGGCGGCGGCAAAAAGTCGAAGAGCGCCAAGAAGCGCCGCGAACACGGCGTCGAGACGAAGCCTCCTCCCGAGGTGATCCTGCTGCCCGCCGACCCGACGCTCGCGGACTTGAAAGCCGCGGCCACGAAGTGCTTCCAGGACCTGTACGTGGTGCTGGGGAAGTTCAAGGTGCGGACCGTGGTCGGCTTAGAGAGCGCGAAGGAAACGCAAAAGGTGGGGAAGAAGGTGGCGGGGCGAAAGGTGGAAGCGCACGGCGAGGGCGCCGACTTGCAGTCCGAGTTCCGGTACCAGGGCGGCCTGGACCAGTGGACCGTGCGTTGCGTGTGTGGCACGACGGACGACGACGGCGAGCGCATGATCGCGTGCGACGCGTGCGAGGTCTGGATGCACACGCGGTGCGTCGGGATCGTGGACAGCGCCGGGACGCCGCGGCGGTGGACCTGCCTGGAGTGCGAAGCCGAAGCCGCGGCGGAGGCGGCCAAGGCGGCCAAGGCGGCCAAGGCGAGCGGCGCGCGGGCGCGCAAACACGGCGACCACGCCTCGAAGAAGCGGCCGCCGCCCGCGGTGGAGCGCGTGCGGCCGCCGCCGACGAAGCGCAGGCCGCTTCCGGAACGCGTGATGCCCCGCCGCAAGGGCTCGGTGCGGTGATGGTGGCCATCGACGCGAAGGATGGCGCGAGGAAATGGTTTACGAACCGCGCGCTCACCGCGCGCGCGCGCGCGAAGGGTACTTAAAAAAATGTCATCATCAAAACGCGCCCGCCGCGTTCGCTTCGCGAAACGCATCCCGAACCACGCAAGAAAGCGCCCGAAGAACTTCATCACGGAAATCACACTCGCGTCGCTTGCTTTCGTCTCTCCCCCACCACCCCCGCGCGCGCCGTCGACACTCGCGACGTCGACGATCGCGCGTGAAAAAATCCAGTCTCGCTTTGGTTTAAAAAAAACCTTCAGTACTTCTGCGCCGGCACCGCCTTGGCGTACGACGAGGGCAGCATGGCGAACTTCTCCCACTTCGGGACGTACGCGCGCTTGGAGAAGTTGTCGTAGTCGTTCGCCTCGATCGAGTCCAGGATTTTGCGGTAGACGTCCAGCGCGGACCACACCGGCCACCGGGCGTCCTCGTGCAGGCAGTTCACGCCGGCTTCCGCCTCGGCGAAAACCTCGCGCGCGCGCGCGATTTGAAACTTCATAAACGCCTTCCACCGGTCGTCAACCTTCCCGGTGCTCGGCGAGTAGAGCCCGCCGCGCACGATCTCCTCCTCGGTGATCCCGAACTGCGCGAGCTCATCCAAGGGGATGTAGATGCGGTTGCGCGTCTGCACGTCTTCGCCCACGTCGCGCAGGATGTTCGTGAGCTGGTTGGCGAGGCCGAGCGAGAGCGCGGCTTTGTACACCTTCTCCAGGTCGCCTTCGAAGCCGTCGTCGCAGCCCATGATGGGCATGGACATCAGCCCGACCGTGCCGGCGACGCGGTAGCAGTACTCGTACAGCTCGTCGAAGGTCTGGTACCGGGGTTTGACCAGGTCCATGCGCATGCCGTCGATCATGTCCCGGAACGGCTGGATGTCCACCGGGAACTTGCTCACGGTGTCCGTCAGCGCGGCGTCGATGACGTCCATCGGGCGCCCCTCGAAAACCGCCTCGAGGCGCCGCTCCCACTGGTCCAGCGCCTCGGGGGTGATGTGCGTGGCGTTGGGGCCGTCCACGAGCTCGTCCGTGCGTCTGCACCAGACGTAGATGGCCCAGATCGCGCGCTGCTTCTCGGGGGTCATGAGCTTCGTGCCCAGGTAAAACGTCTTGGCGTACTCGGCGGTGACCTCGCGGCACCGCTCGAACGCGTCGTCCAGGGTGTCGTCGTTAATCTTGGGCGGCGGAACGCGCTCGCCGCTCGTCTGGCGACGCACGCAAGCCTCGAGCGCGAACTGCTCCACCTCGCGGCCGTTGGACGCCACCACATCCTCGGGGCGGCGCTGGTACGTCGCCTGCTCGGGCTCCATCAGGCTCGCGCGCGTCGAGGCGGCGACACGACGGGACGCGCGCGTGCCGGCATCGCGCAGGGACGCCGCGCGGAAAGCGCGCGCCGGGTTCGCGGCACCGCACGCGGCGCGCGTCGAGGCGGCCGCGGAGACGCGCTCGGCGCGTCCGGAGACACTGCACGGCCCCGCGAAACGCGCCTGGGAGACGCTCGCGGACGCCATCTCGCCTCGCTTCGTGAGTCACGCGAGCGCGGCTGGCACCTCACTGACGGGACCGTCGCGAAGTGGATATGGATTCGCCGCGACTGGCTGTCGACGGGCGGTGCGACGCGCGAGTGTCGTGCGGAGACGAGACGAGCGAAGTGCGGGGCACTCGGAGCGAGTGTCGCGTGTTGGGCTCGAGTCGTGCGGTCGCGGTGACTGACGTCGGGCGCGTGCGTGTGTGCGGGAGTACGGCGTTCGCGGACCGGCGTGTGGCAATCGCTCGCGTAAAGCGCAAAGTGCGCTCTATCTTCGACTCGATCGTCAGCGCCCCAAGTATATTCGATCTCGTGGCGGGCGTTCGTTGGATGGCTGACTTATCGAATATACTCCTCTCATATGGCAAACAGTCTTTGAAAAAGTCGCGAAACGGACATCAACGACCTTTCAGTGTAAAAAATCTCAAAAATAGGCCACGATTTTTTTTTTTCTTTTTCGAGAACAATCGTCGCGCGCGCGCGATGACGCGGGCGTTTCGAAGAGTGCTTTTTCTTTTCGCGTGTTTTGACGCATCGTCTGACGACTCCGGTATTTCGCATCATGGTAGTTTTAATACATGTACACGCGCGGCGTCGCGCGTCCGTCGCGGCGCTCACGCCCGCGACGCCTCCAGCGCAGCCTGCCCCGCCTTGAGCTTCTCGTCCATCCCTTCGAGCCGCGCGTCCGAGTCGTCGAACGCCTCCATGTTGCGCACGTACTCCGGCACGGGCGCGTGGTCCAGCAGGAAGTCGCTCAGGAACTGCCGCGGGTCGCCCGGCCGCACCTTGGCCATGGCGCACATCCCGTCGTGCAGCGTCTTGAGGATGCCGACGCTCTCCAGGTACTCGCGCGCGCCCACGGTCGCGCCGCCGGTGGGCCGCGACAGCCGCGGCGGCGCGGACTGGGGCGTCCACTTGCGGATCACGTCGCTCGCCATCACGTACGGCTCCTCCGGCCGCTGCGCCGAGAGCGCGCGCAGCGCGTGCCTCACCGCAACCTGGATGTGCTGCGCCAGGTAGGCGTGCACGGGCGCCTTCTTGGCGAACAGGGACTCGCCCGGGTCCGCGGGCGCCACGTTCTCCTTCGTGAATGGGCGTGCGGGCGGCATCTTCGCCGCGACGGGGACCGCGGGCGCCGTCACGGGCGCCGCCGCCGACGCGGGATGAGGCTCGGCGCTCGCCGCCGCGGCGGATGCGGAATCCGCCCCCTCCGGCTCGGCGGCCGGCTCGGTCGCCGCCTCGGGCTCGGGCTCGGGCGCGGGCGCCTCGGGCTCGGGCTCGGGTGCCGCCTCGGGCTCGGGTTCAGGCTCGGGAGCCGCCTCGGGCTCGGGTTCGGGCTCGGGCTCCGTCGAAGTCTCGGGCTCGGGCTCGGGCTCGGTCTCCGTCGAAGTCTCGGGTTCCGCCGCGTTGATGGAGTCGGAGGTCGCGACGAGCTCGTCGGAGGTCCCGACCTCCTGTGCCTCCATGTCGTCGTCCACGGGGGGGACGGGAGGCTCGTCGGACATGGCGTGCGGCCTGCTCGCGTGCGTCCGAGCGGTACGGGCGTGCGTGTGCCGCGCGCGCGCGTGTGCGTCAAAAAAAAGTTGACTTTTGCTTTCGTACCCCTTTTCGCGTTTTCGCACGGACCGTGATCGATCACACGTCAAATCGGCCTCTCGGAAAACTCGGCGACCACGAACCGCCGCCGTGTCGTCGCTCCTCATCCCCAGACTCGGCCGCGCGCCGGCGCCTCCCGTCCCCGATGGAGACGGACCCGTTCTCCCGCGCGCTCGCGGCGCTGGCGTCGCCCGCGGTCGACCCGAACGCGCGCCGCGAGGCGGAGGCGTTCGTGACCGCGGCGGGCGAGGACCCCGCGGTGGTGCTCGCGCTGCTGCGCCATCTCGAGCCCGCGTCGGCGGTCGCGCCGGAGACGCGCCACCTCGCGGCGGTGCTCCTCTCCACCTCCGCGGGGAAGCACTGGCGCGCGCTGGACGACCACGTCCGGCGCGCGACGCAGAGCGGCGTGCTCGCCGCGCTGGCGCACGCCGAGGACCCCGCGACGCTCCGAGCGCTCGCGCACGCCGCGGACGTCGTGGCGCAGAGTTCCTCCACCACCAGCACGCCCTGGGACGAGCTGTTGCCCTCGCTGAGCGAGGCGGCGAGCTCGCCGAGGGACGCGCACAGGGAAGCCGCGTCTTTACTTTTAGGGAACCTGGCGGAGTCCATGGGCGCGCACCTGGCGACGCATCACGGCGCGCTGGTGGCCACGCTGGTCGCGGCGAGCGAAATCGAATCGGACGACGCGTCGACGAGAAACGGCGCAGTCTCCGAGACGGCGGCGCGGCGTCGCGCGCGCCGCGCCGCGCTGGGCGCCTTGGCGCAGCTCGCCTCCGCGCTCGGCGAGGGCGGCGACTTCGAGAAGGTGGCGACGCTCGTGCCGAGGATCGTCGAGCGGTGCCTAAGAGCCGCCGCGGAGTACTCCGAGCCGTCTCTTTTCGACAAGACGGACGCCGCGCGACTTCCGGACTTCCGCGGCGTCGCCGCCGCGCTCCGCGCGCTCGCCGCGGCGGTCGCCGTCGACGCGGACGCGGTGTTCGGCCCCGACCTGCGTCTACTCCTGCCCGCGGCGGAGACGGCGCTGGCGGTGGCGACGAACGGGCACGTGGGACCGCGTGGGATTAGTAAAAATTCCCGAGACGAGGCGCTGGACGACGCGCGCGCCGCCGCCTTCGAGGCGCTGGAGGCGCTGGCGTCCACGCACTCCGGCGCGCTGGACGAGCCCGTCCCGGCGGCGGCGGCGGCGGCGGCGGCGGCGGGCGCGTCCGCGAAGGACGCGCCGCGCACCATCGCGGCGATGCTCCTGCCGCCCCTCTGCGCCGCCGCGAGGGGCGAGGACGGGTTTCACCGCGACGCGAACGACGCGAACGACGCGAACGACGACTCGGAGACGCGCGGCGTCGCGGCGGCGGCGCGCGCGGCGTTGCGGCAGTGCGCGCTTCGGTTCCCCCCGTCGGTGACTCTACCGCACGCGATCGGGCCGGTGGCCGACGCGGGCGCGCGGGGCGCCGCGCCCTCTGCGGGCGCGCTCGCCGCGTTCGCCGCGGTCGTCGAGGGGTGCGCGCACGACGCGGTGGACGACGACGCGAGGGCGAAGCACGTCCTGGCGGCGCTCCAGCTCGGCGTGCAGAGCGGCGACGCGGCGACGGCGCGCGCGGCGGCGCGCGCGGCGGCGGAGCTCACCGAGCACGCCGGCCACGCGTTGGCGTCGCTTCACGGCGAGGCGACGGCGTCCCTGCTGTGCGTCGCGGTCCGCGCGGCGGCGGCGGCGGAGTCGAGCGGCGGGGGGGACGCGGGTGACGACGGGGACGGCGCCGAGGGCTTCGCCGCGCCCGCGCACGCGGCGACCGTCGCCTTCGTGGAGAATTGCGGCGACGAGGAGCTACCCCCGGAGATGCTCCGCGAGCTCGCCGCCTCGCTGGTGGGCGGCGCGTGCGCCCCCGCGACGCGCGCGCGCGCGCGCGCGCGGTGCCTCGCGACGCTCGCCGCAGTGGTCACCTCGGCAGCCTCTGGTTTCGCGCCGTACGCGGGCGAGACGCTCCAGGCGCTTGCGACGCTCGCCGGCGCCGACGCCCTCGGCGCCGAGGGCGAAGAGGCGGCGGACGCAGTTCGCGCCAGGGCGCTCGCCGCGATGGCGTCGGTGGTGGCGTCGACGGGCGCCGAGCACGGGTTCGTGGACGCCATCCTGGACGCGGCGACGCGAAGGCTGTCCGACGCCGAATCTCCGGATTCGACGTCCGTCTCCCGGGAGTGCGCGCTGCGGTGCTTCGCGCGGCTCGCCGCGGCGCTCGACCGGCGCCTCGCGCCGTGGCTTCCCGGCGCGACGGCGGCGGCGATGCGCGCGCTCGCCTCGGCGACGTCGGCGGCCTCGGCGGCGCCCGGGGGCGGGCGCCGCGGCCGATCCGCCGTGACCACCGGCGACGTCGGCGAGGCGGTGGCTGCCGCGGAGACGCTCGGCGCGCTCGCCAACTGCTGCGGCGCCGCCGCGCGGGGGACCGCCGCCGCGTCGCTCGCGGCGCTCATCGCCGCCGCGGACGCCGAGGGGCCCGCGCCACCGGCGCTGCGCATCACAGCTCTCCGCGCGCTGGAGTTTTCCACGCACCCGGCGGACGCGGACGCGGAGGCGAGCGCGGCGGCGCCCGAGGCGGCCGCCGCGCTCTTCGCTGACGCGACGCGCGCGCTCGCGCGGGCGGTGGCCCGGGACGACGCGCCCGAGGCGGCGCTCGCGGCGGCGACGAGCCTGGAGACGGTGGCGGAGCGGTGCGCGCGCGCCGCGGAGGCGCTGGCGGCGAGCGGCGCGAGCGCGCTGGCGGCGGCGCTGGCGGCGGCGGTCGAAGAGGCGAAGGCGGCGGTGGACGCGGTGAAGCGCGGATGCGCGGCGTGCCAGGCGGAGCTGGCGGATGGGGGCGGAGGGGGGCACGAAGGGAGGGACGGCGAGGACACAGTGGACATATTCTTCGACCTGGAGGACCAAGCCAAGCGCGTCGCGTCGAGGCTCGGATGAGACGAGACAAAAGCGTTTTTGGAATATATAGGTAGCTACTGTAGACAAACACCTCTCCGGACGCCTCTTCCGCTTTTTCCGCCTCTGAATAAATAATCACACCGAGAAGAGCACGGCGTCCG
>Ga0181558_10005572_pt1 | contig 11064 bp, 10 predicted proteins | sample 011ome_22_FD_133754 | JGI IMG/M metagenome (GOLD analysis project Ga0181558, IMG submission 133754) | Coastal salt marsh microbial communities from the Groves Creek Marsh, Skidaway Island, Georgia - 011507BT metaG (megahit assembly) | ecosystem: Environmental > Aquatic > Marine > Intertidal... | reverse complement strand
AGCAGTAGTCGAATAGTCGTCAAGCTGCAGCCAGCACTGTACGCCATACAAGCAAACCCGTTTTACCGCCGTAGTAAGAGGTACCCATGTCCAACAACATTGCCGCCAACAGCCTGCAGATTACCCAGGTCCTTTACGATTTCATCGAGAAGGAAGCCATTCTGGGCACCGGGCTCACCACCGATCATTTCTTCAAGTCCCTGGCGGCCATCGTGGCGGAATTTGCCCCGCGCAACAAAGCCCTGCTGGAAAAACGGGATGCCTTGCAGGCCAAAATTGATGACTGGCACAAACAGCATGACATGGCCTACTACCTGTCGCATCGCGAGGAATACAAACAGTTCCTGACCGACATCGGTTACCTCGTGCCCGAAGGCAAGGACTTCAAGGTCAGTACCTGGAATATCGACTACGAAATTTCCATTGTTGCCGGTCCCCAGCTGGTGGTGCCTGTGATGAATGCCCGCTACGCCCTCAATGCCGCCAATGCGCGCTGGGGCAGCCTGTTTGACGCCCTCTACGGTACCGATGTCATTCCGTTCACGGGCGCTGAGCGAAAAGGCTATGACCCCAAGCGCGGCCAGCAGGTCATCGACTGGGCTGACGATTTCCTCGACCAGGCCATTCCCCTGGAGAAAGGGCGGCACAGCCAGGTGCGTAAATACGGCCTGATCAACCAGGACGGCCATATCGTGCTGCAGGTAGAGCTGGAAGACGGCTCATATACCCGCCTCACCAACCAGGACAAACTGGTGGGCTGGATCGGCTTCTCGGAAGCGCCGGAAGCCCTGCTCTTCGTCAACCATGGCCTGCACATCGAGATGCAGATCGACGACGAGCATTTCATCGGCAAGCAGCACCATGCCAAGGTCAAGGATATTGTCATGGAATCGGCCATGACCACTATCCAGGATTGCGAGGATTCCGTGGCGGCCGTTGATGGCACGGACAAGGTCACGGTCTACCGCAACTGGCTCGGCCTGATGCGCGGCACCCTGCAGGAAACCTTCACCAAAGGCGACAAGCAGGTGACCCGCATGCTCAACCAGGACCGTTTCTACAAGGGCACCAGCGGCGAAACCGTGTCGATGCAGGGCCGCAGCCTGCTGCTCGTGCGCAACGTCGGTCATCTCATGACTACGGATGCGGTGCTCGACAAGCAGGGCAATGAAATCCCGGAAGGCATCCTCGATGCCATGGTCACCACCCTGTGCAGCATTCATGACCTGCGCCGCAACGGTCCCTACCGCAACAGCCGCAACGGCAATATCTATATCGTGAAACCGAAGATGCACGGGCCGGAAGAAGCCGCCTTCACCAACGACCTGTTCAACGCGGTCGAGGATGCCCTGGGCCTGGCACGCAACACTATCAAGGTCGGTGTCATGGACGAGGAACGCCGGACCAGCGTCAACCTGAAAGAATGCATCCGCGCCGTACGCGAGCGCATTTTCTTCATCAACACCGGCTTTCTCGATCGCACCGGTGACGAAATCCACACCAGCATGCATGCCGGCCCCTTCCTGCCGAAAGGCGCGGTCAAGGGCGAACCCTGGATTGCCGCCTACGAGGATTCCAATGTCGACATCGGTGTTGCCTGCGGCTTCATCGGCAAGGCACAGATCGGCAAGGGCATGTGGGCCATTCCGGACCGCATGGCGGACATGATGATGCAGAAAGTGGCGCATCCCAACGTCGGTGCCAGCTGCGCCTGGGTGCCCTCGCCAACCGCGGCCACGCTGCATGCCATTCATTACCACCAGATCAACGTCACACGCACCCAGCGTCAGCTGGCCAACCGAACGCCGGCCAGTGTCGATGACATCCTGACCATTCCGCTGATGACCGAGAACAACCTGACACCGGAACAGATCCAGAAGGAAGTGGACAACAATGCCCAGGGCATCCTGGGGTATGTCGTGCGCTGGATCGACCAGGGTGTGGGCTGCTCCAAGGTGCCTGACATCAATAACGTCGGCCTGATGGAAGACCGCGCCACCTGCCGCATCTCCAGCCAGCATATCGCCAACTGGCTATGCCATGGTGTCTGCAGCGAGGAGATGGTCATGGAGAGCATGAAGCGTATGGCAAAAATCGTCGACGAGCAGAATGCCGGCGATCCGAATTACACGCCGATGGCCCCGGATTTCGACAGCATTGCCTTCCAGGCCGCCTGCGACCTGGTGTTCCGCGGCATGGAACAGCCCAATGGCTATACCGAGCCGGTGCTGCACGCCCGCCGCAAGGAACTGAAAGCGCTACGTGCTAGTTGATATGAACGCCTGGCGGCAGACACTGGGCTGCAGGCTCTATGGACCAGAATAAGGGCAACGCGATGACCCCACTGTTCCGACTGGCCGCCATGATGCTGGCCGGCTTTACCGCCTTCGGCGCAGCAGCGCAATTGCCTGCCCCAAACGCTGCCGGTGTCTCTACCGGCCATACCCACCTTGTGGTGCCCGATGTCGCCAGGCACCGCGACTTCTGGATTCAGTTGGGGGCGCAGGAAAGAAGCAGTGGTCGGCTGCAACTGCTGATGTTTCCTGGTATGCATATCCTGCTGCGGGAGGGCGAACCCGGCACCCCGTCAACGGCCACCACCGCCAATCACATCGGCTTTACGGTGAATGACTACGCGCTATACAAGCAAAAACTGGCCGCTATAGGCGCGGTGATTTTCTTCGATGACGGCCAAGGCCAGGTGATTGCCGACCTGCCTGACGGCGTCCGCCTTGAACTGGCCACAGACACCACGCAAACCGACAGTATCGCCTTTCATCACACCCACCTGTTTACGGCAGATGCTGAAGGTCTGCGCCAGTGGTATGTGGAGGTGTTTGATGCCGCTCCCGGTTCCCGCCGCAATCTGCCTTCGGCGCTTATCCCCGGCGGACAGGTGGATTTCTTCCCGTCAGAAACCCCACTGTTGCCCTCAGCCGGTAATGCGATTGACCACATCGGCTTTGAAGTCGCCGACCTGGCAGCGTTTGCCGCACGGCTGGAAACCCTGGGTATCACCTTTGACCGTGGCCCCGAATGCATCGAGGCCATCGATCTATGCATTGCCTTCATCACCGACCCGGCCGGCACGTACATTGAACTGACCGAAGGTCTTATCCGTATTCAGTAATGGCGTATTCTTTTTCTGCATAAAAACCCTCTAAAACCTTAATTATCTGTTACTTAGAGCACACTTTTAAAGTTAATTAAAATCCGCACCCTGATCTCCTGCGTAACCATCCCCGCTACTTAAAACAGGAGAAAACCATGTTACGTCATAGTTCAATACTGAAAGTTCTGCCTTTGGTTCCCATGCTGTCCCTGTCACTGCCGGCTTTGGCCCAATCCTTTTATGTGTCGGGATCCGTTGGCAAAAATTACCAGGACGACACCAGCAATAACGGCACGTTTACCTCCAACTTCACAACCGGTGCAGTGACCGGTGTCACTCCGCCGCTGGACATTGCGGCAGGCAGCCCCGTGTCATGGCATACCAATTACGATAACGGCGATGCATACAGCATTGCCTTTGGCATGAAACTCGAGAATTACCGTTTCGAACTGGAATACGCCATGTCTGACGCCGACGTGGACAACCACCAGAACGTCGATGCAGCCGGCATCGATCTTTCCGGTATCGATGCTGGTGTACTGATCAGTGGCAATGTCGGCGACCTGGGTGTGACAACAGCCAACCTGGTAGCCGATGGCCGGGGTGATTTTGAGACTGAGACGTTGATGCTCAATGCCTATTACGACTTTGTCACGGACTCGGCATTCACACCCTACGTCGGTGTCGGTATCGGCACCGCCAATACCGAAATCGAGTTCAGGCCTTCAGCCGTGGGTGTGCTGAGCGATGATGACGATGGCTTTGTTTACCAATTCATCCTGGGCATCAGTTATGACATCAATGATGCCTTTTCCGCATATGGCAGCTATACCTTCCGTGATGCCGATGAAGCATCGCTGGATGCCAGGCTGCTGCCGGCAAACTTTGATATCAATAACGAGTCCAATGTGCTGAACGTGGGCCTGCGCTACAGTTTCTGATGTCGCTGACCCACCACGAAAATGGCCGGTATTAACCGGCCATTTTTTTGGAGATCTAAGTAGACATGACTCTCGTCTGTCGGCAGATTGGTACCGCTGACCTGTTTCACGTCGGCGACAAAACAGTAACCCTTGCCCTTGAAGGTCTTGATGAAACGGCTGGCTTCCTTGTTATCCCCGAGCGCCTTGCGAATGCCGGTGATGGCCTGATTGAGATTGTTTGCCTCAACATAGACATCCGGCCACACGGTTTCGATCAGGGTCGCCTTGGACAAGGTGTTGCCACGATTGCGCACCAGCACGGCCAGCGTATCCAGCGCCCGATGGCTGATCTGTACCGGCTGTCCTGCAGGATCCGCCAGGCTCTTGTCCTGAACATTCAGGCGGAACCTGCAAAGTGATATTCGATGCACTGGTCTGAGTCTGTCATGGTGCCTGTCTGGTTAATACGCTGTTGCATTGGTGCCCGGTAGCCCACATGTAGCGTGTCTGCACCTCGGCAAGTGAAGCCTGTGCGCTGGCTTTCCTGCTGATTTCATTACAGTTTCAGTGACGGGAACGGGCAGGTTCAGATCCAGACTTTCGGCCTGATGCCATCGGGCCAGTGTGCACCCTGCCCAAATACTGACAAAGGTTGCCTGAAACCCATGTGTGGCGCCGGTTTCAAATTATTTCAGTGTATTTCAGAGCCGGTTCAGTACAGACCTGCTTGTCTCGCTTATCTTGGCTTACGCCTAACTCAAACCCTCTTGAGACTATGCTGGTTACGGCAGAGGGCTTGATCTGAGCACTTTGTGATCAGTCACTTTGTACACTGATTGGGCAAGCTGGCGTAACTGGAATTTTGGTATGTTTTAGTTCTTATTTGAAAGCTTCTTAAGATCCTGGACGGAATCCCTCTAAGTGCGGACTTTCAACGGCCAGTGCCAGGCATGATGCCTGGTGCTAGCCCCTTTTTTACCGCTTTCCTGCCCTGATCCTGGCTTTCACCTGGCACACTTTTAACACTTCCCCACTTTCCACCATTCCCACATTCAAGCCGGCCAGGGGAGCATTGCCCCTCTCCAGCCCTCAGCGCGTGTCAGTCTTCAGGCAGGGCGAACACATACAGATTGTTGCCGGAGCCGTTGTCGATATTCAGGCGCAGTGGCCCCATGGTGCCGGTGTTGATGCCCGGGGCTGACAGGTTGTTGCCCGTGATCACAGCCACATACTGCCGGCCGTCAACACTGTAAGTGATGTTGCTCGTGGAAATAGGGCCGCCCAGGATGGTTTCCCAGAGCACTTCGCCGGTGTCCATGTCCTGGGCCCGAAAACGACGATTGACGTCACCCCAGAACAGCAGGTCGCCGCCAGTGGTCAGGATGGAGGCCGTGGTGGGAATCAGGCCGGTGTGCCAGTAGTCGATCTCGCCGGTTTCCATGTTGATTCTGGCCATGCCGTTCAGCTCGTCCGTGGTGATACCCGGCGCAACAATGCCGATGCGGCTCTGTGGCTGGGCAGGACGTCCCTCGCTGGCTGGCACCGCCGATGTCATGTTCAGGCAGTTGCGCACGAACGGGACGTACATCATGTTGCGGTCGGGGTCGTAGGAGCTGGGCCAGTAGGACCGGGTATTAAAGTAGCAGATGATACGGTGGGCGCCAGGCTCGGTCAGCAGCAGGTCGCTGTTAATGGTGGTCAGGCCGGTATTCACATCGATATCAGCAATCAGGAAGTTCTCATGCTCTTCGGGGAACGGCAACGCCCACAGGAATTCGCCGGTGTGCTTGTCCAGCACCCAGAGGCCACCGCCCTCGCCCACATTCACCACGACATCGCGGGTCTGGCCGACCACAGCCGGGTTGATCCATTTCACGTGCTCAGGATCCGGATTGATCTTAGTGGTGAAGATGATCCGCTCCTCGTTCATGTCCTCGTCCCAGTCATCGCCGGGCAGGTGCTGGTAATACCAGGCCAGCTCACCCGTGTCCGGGTCCAGGGCCACGGTGGAGTTGCTGTACAACTCGGCGGGGGCGGTATAGGGCACAGCGGCAGAGTTGCCGTTGTGGCGGTCATAGCGGGTATAGGGGGATGGGTTGGCAATGCCCCAGTAGATCAGGCCGCTGTCCGGGTCATAGGAGCCCGGCAGGCCCCAGGCCGAGGCCCGGCGATCTGCCAGGGGCACACCGGCCCAGGTGTCATAGCCGGGCGGCTGGTCGGGCGACTGCGTGGTATAGAAGGTCCAGGCCAATTCGCCGGTATGGGCATCATGGGCAGTAATGACACAGTCATCCCGCTGGCGGCAGGTGCCTGCGGTGTAGACCTTGCCTTCCGCCACGAAGGTGCCGGAGGTGATATCGCGCCCGGAGGTTTCGCTGCGCCAGCGCTGCTCGCCGGTCACCGCATCCAGGGCAATAATCGAACCATCGGAGGCGCCGAAATAGATCATGTCCTCATAAATGGCCATGGTCTTCGAGCGTCCCCTGCCCCGGCCCTCGATTTCCGGCATGTGGCGCCAGATCAGGTCACCGGTGGTGGCATCCAGTGCCACTATGCCGGAATCCGGCGTGGTCAGGTACATGATGCCGTCATAGACGGTCGGAATGGTTTCGGTGATGCCCGCGGGCAGGCCCAGGGTCCAGGCCAGGGTCAGGTCATCCACATTGTCACGGTTGATCTGGTCGAGCGGACTGAAGCGCTGGGCATCATAGGTACGGCTGAACATGAGCCAGTCTTCGGGATCGGGATTGCGCAGCATCTCATCGGTGACCGGCCGGAAGTTCTCGATGGCGGACATCGATGCCAGCGGATTGAAGGAGGTGGCGTTGTCGCCGGAAGTGGGCATGAAATTGGTGGCCAGGAAGCGCACGTAATCGAGCAATGCCGGCATCTGCCCGTCATCGATGACCACGGGCGGCATACCCTTCTCAGGGCTGCCGGTACGCAGGAAAGCGACCAGGGCCTGGTCGTCCTCATCCGCAACGCGTTCGAGAATACTGGGGCCAAGCGTACCGCCGGAGCCATTGGAACCATGGCAGTGGGCACAAACCGAGTTGAAGATTTCCAGGCCTTCGGCCATTTCCTGCGCCGGCAGCGTTGGCGTGGTGAGCAGGCCCAGCATGAATGCCGGCACCAGCTTGCGTGCAGTGAACCCTGATATTGCCACGCGGTGTGTCCCCCTGAATCCCCGTCTCATTATTATTGTTTGCCATTATGGCCAGTGAATGTGTAAATACTGTTCATGTCGCCGTGGACAGCTTTACTCGAACTGCCAGTCATTGATCATGCGGTAGCGCGCCGTCCGGATGCGTTTGAACTTGCCGTCCTCAATATCGTAAATACCCCAGCTGATGATGCGCATCACCTGCCCTTTTTTCAGCGGCACACCCCAGAAACTGTCCTCCCAGTCCTTGATCACTTCGAAGGTGGTAGGAATCTCCACGGCGAGCTGGTCTTCGTCAGCGATAAACGCCGTGACATCCACCCGCTCACTGATATGTTCCTTGACCACCGCATAGAAATCACGAATGCCCTCGGCACCGCGGATTTCCGACGTACCCAGTTCCAGCACCACGTCCGGGTGATAGAACTTGATGAAGGACATGTCGTTGTTATTGAACAGCTCGAGATATTCGTTGTAAGCCTCGCGGCTGATACCCGGCTCGGCACTGTAGACGTTGAATGAGACGATCAGTACCAGCAGCATGCCGGTTAGGCGTGTCGTGATCTTCATGGTGTTTACCCTGGATGACGTATTGACCGAGCATACTTCAGCACCTGGATGGCGACAACAGGCGCCCTGGGGCGCATGGACTTTATGAAGGCGGCTGGCTATTCTTGACGGCCGCAAGGCCCGATCATAAAACCAATAACCAGACCCAAACATCAGGGGGATCCACCACATGTGTGACGAAAAAACGCTCAAGGACAACGAAGCCCATTTCCACAAAACGGGACTCACCCGTCGCAAGTTCAACAAACTGTCAGCCGGTGCCGGTCTCGTCATGGCCCTGCCACCGGTAGCCAATGCCCAGGCCATTACCCGCACCAATGTGGAAATCACGACACCCGACGGTGTCGCCGATGCCTACTTCGTGCATCCGGCCAGCGGCAGTCATGCCGCCGTGCTGGTATGGCCGGACATTCTCGGCCTGCGTCCCGCCTTTAACATGATGGGCGACCGCCTGGCCCAGTCCGGTTATTCCGTGTTGGTGGTCAATCCGTTCTATCGCAGCGCCAAAGCCCCGGTGGTCGAACCCGGTGCCAGCTTCGCCGATCCCGATGTCCGCAATACGGTGTTTGCCCTGGCCGGCCAGCTTAATGAACAAACTCACTTCCAGGATGCTGAAGCCTTCGTCACCTGGCTGGATGCCCAGGATGCGGTCGACACCAGCCGTGGTATCGGCACCACCGGTTACTGCATGGGCGGCCCCATGGTCATGCGCTCCGTAGCTGCCGTTCCCCATCGTTTCCGCGCCGGCGCCACCTTCCATGGCGGGGGGCTGGCCACGGATGCCGACAACAGCCCGCATCTGCTGATTCCGGAAACCAACGCCAGCATGCTCCATGCCATTGCCGCCAACGATGACGAATCCAATCCGGTCGCCAAGGACACCCTGCGCCAGGCCTATGCCGCCGCCGGTATCGATGCCGAGGTGGAAGTCTATGAAGGCACCCTGCATGGCTGGTGCCCGCCAGATTCCGATGTTTATGACGAGGCCCAGGCCGAGCATGCCTGGGATCGCCTGCTGGTGCTGTTTGACAAGGCCCTGGCCTGAACCCGGGGGTGTAACCACCCCTGTCTTTTCTCCTGCCATAAAAAAAGCCGGCCCTGTTTACAGGAACGGCTTTTTTATTTTATGCGCCAGGGTTTTCGCTGATCGCGCCTACCGGTCGACCTGTTCACCCTGGTACACCACCATGCGTATCTGCCGGGTGTGGGTAATGTCATCCAGCGGATTGGCTTCCAGCACGATGAAATCGGCATCCTGGCCTGCAGCCAGCACACCGGTGTCGTCCAGGCCGAGGAAGTCAGCACTGGTGGCCGTGGCGGCGACAATGGCCTGCATTGGCGTCATGCCGGCTATCACCATATCCTCGATTTCCACGTGGGGCGCGTAAGGCACATTGCCGTCGGTGCCCATGGCAATGGTCATGCCGGCGCGGTTCAGTTTGTATAGGTTGCGTGCCTGGATGGCCCAGGCCTCTGCCGCCGCTTCGTTTTCTTTCTGAGCCTGCAACCGCGCCAGCTCATCGGCCGGTACCAGGCCTTCCAGCCAGTCATAATCGGTGGGTACGCCGCGGTATGGCATGTTGGGAACCACGACTACCTGTGGTCTGGCCTGCACCATGGCGACAAACTCGGCGTCCACGTCGGTATCCCTGACGCCGTGGGCAAAGGCATCAATGCCGGCTTCGAGCAGTCCCTTGGCATCCACAAGATTGAAGATATGGGCTGTCACACGCACATCATTGGCGTGGGCTTCATCAATCACGGCACCATATAACGCCGGGGTCATTTTTTCATACTGGCCGTTGCGGTCATCGACCCAGATCTTGATGATGTCGACATCACGGGCGGCCTCGGCCTGCACGGCGGCGCGGGCCTCTTCCGGAGTGTCCACCCAGTGCGGCACTTCCGTGCGATCGGGCTCAGGACGCGTGATACCGCGACCAGCACTGAAGTAACGCGCTGCCCCGTCGATACTTTCCTGGCGTACGGCCAGGATGTCATCCTCGCCATCCATGCCCAGGCTCATGGCGGCACCGACGCCAAACCTGACACGATTGCGCAAGTCCTGGATCAAGTCATTCCGGTTGGTGCTGAGATGGACATGAGTATCCAGCATCATCGGCATGATGGTGGTACCCCCCACATCGACCACCTGGATACCGGCAGGTACCTGCACAGCAGATGTGGCTCCCATCATGGTAATTTTGCCGTCTGCCACCACCAGTGTGCCATTTTCAATCGGTGCGGAACCATCCCCAGGTATGAGGCGGGCACCGGTATAGGCCACGGTCGACATATCCGTGACAACTGGCGCCGTGGCTTGTTCCTCCTCGGACGAACAGGCTGCAAGCATGAGTATGATGGTTGTGGATAACAAGGCACGAACGGCCCTGGTCAGTTGGATGTTCATCTCCCCTCCGGATGGTGTTTTCCTGCATGAAGGGAACTAAAGTAACGAATACGGTCTGCGCATTCAACGCAGACTGGTCTTTTATCAGAATCCCGGCCTGAGTTTTATGCCAGACGCGTTCGGGCCTGAAGCCCCTACGACACCGGCGAGATCATATCGGACCACCGTTTACTACCCAGGCAGCACATTGTGCCCCCAACTCTTTTTCTGCCAGGTCCAGGCATTCCTGGTAATCGGCTTCCGTCAGCCCATCCTTGCAGCGGTTGTTCGTGGCCTTGTGGATGAAGGTCTTGCCGCCGTCTTTGAACTTCACACCACCCATGGGCGCCACCTTTTCCGCATTAGCGCATCCAGTCAAAGGTGCAGGACTCGACGATTTGTAGCCAGCGCGCTTCATCAATGGGAATATCCAGAAACCCGGCAAGCTCGCGCAGTTCCCTGGGCAGGTCGCGATACTGACACCAGGTGCGGATGTTTTCCCAGAATGACCCCATGGGTTAGCCATCCTTGCGCAGCATCTTGCACCAGAATGCCTTGATGTCGGCAGATGGCCGTTCAATGGGCGGTCCTACCCGGTCCGGCAACATCATAAGCAGGCGTCAGTGGTCATTGCACTAGCGAGTAAAGATCGGCTGTAATGAGGCTGTTGTGTGTGTCCAGTGTGAGTCTTCGTCTTGTGTGCTTTAACATCGCCACTCTTCACAAGACGTGACATGGCAACATTTGTTGGCAAGCACAACGCCGGTCGGGCGACCGAGCAGTGACAGCGATAAAAGCCGGATCGGGTTAACTTGACCGGTTCAGGCAACAACAAAAACAAAAACACAAAAACGGGGGGCTGATGCAAAAACGATTTGTACTGGCAATCGACCAGGGCACCACCAGT
>Ga0181558_10005571_pt1 | contig 11065 bp, 4 predicted proteins | sample 011ome_22_FD_133754 | JGI IMG/M metagenome (GOLD analysis project Ga0181558, IMG submission 133754) | Coastal salt marsh microbial communities from the Groves Creek Marsh, Skidaway Island, Georgia - 011507BT metaG (megahit assembly) | ecosystem: Environmental > Aquatic > Marine > Intertidal zone... | reverse complement strand
GCCTACCTGACGAGACAGCAGGATGTGCTCGCGCGTCTGCGGCATCGGGCCGTCAGTCGCACCACAAACCAAAATAGCGCCGTCCATCTGCGCCGCACCCGTGATCATGTTCTTCACGTAGTCCGCGTGCCCAGGACAGTCAACGTGCGCGTAGTGACGACCGTCTGACTCGTACTCAACGTGCGACGTCGCAATCGTAATACCACGCTCCTTCTCTTCCGGTGCGTTATCAATACCGTCAAACGCCACCGCTGCTCCGCCCCAAACTTCCGCACATACACGCGTCAACGCCGCCGTCAACGTCGTCTTACCGTGGTCTACGTGTCCAATCGTGCCCACATTAACGTGGGGCTTAGAACGCTCAAATGCCTCTTTTGCCATCTTCCTTCACCTTAAAGTTGTTGCAGACGATCAGGACGTCTGGTTTTTAGAAATAATGTCCTGCGCGACATTGCTGGGCGCAGGAGAATACTTGGAAAATTCCATGGTATAGGTGGCGCGACCCTGAGTCGCACTACGTAGATCCGTGGCGTAGCCAAACATCTCTGCCAGCGGGACTTCGGCATTGACGATTTTACCTGCGGCATTCTCGTCCATACCCTGAATCAGGCCACGACGACGGTTCAGATCTCCAACCACGTCACCCATGTTTTCCTCCGGCGTGACAACTTCAACCTTCATCATCGGCTCCAGCAATTCAGCACCACCCACCTCGGCAAGTTTTTTGGTCGCCATACTTGCCGCGATCTTGAACGCCATCTCACTGGAATCCACATCGTGGAAAGAACCATCATATAGCGTGGCTTTTAAGCCCAGCAAAGGATATCCCGCCAGAACGCCATTCTGCATCTGCTCCTCGATGCCCTTGTTCACCGCCGGGATGTACTCCCGCGGCACAATGCCGCCGACGATCTCGTTAACGAACTCAAGACCCTCCGCACTGGTGTCTTCTGCCGGCTCAAATCGCACCCAGACGTGGCCATACTGACCGCGGCCGCCCGACTGGCGAACGAACTTACCCTCGATCTCTGTGGTGGTGGTAATGCGTTCACGATAAGCGACCTGAGGCTTACCAATGTTGGCCTCGACACTGAATTCGCGACGCATACGATCAACAATAATGTCGAGGTGCAATTCGCCCATGCCCGAGATGATGGTTTGACCGGTCTCTTCATCGGTTTTGACGCGGAACGAAGGATCCTCCTGAGCCAACTTGCCAAGGGCAATACCCATTTTCTCCTGATCGGCTTTGGACTTGGGTTCCACCGCTACCGAGATAACGGGCTCAGGGAACTCCATACGCTCGAGGATCACGACGCTGTTCGCGTCGCAAAGCGTATCGCCGGTGGTTACATCCTTCAGCCCGATGGCGGCTGCGATGTCGCCGGCCAGAACTTCTTTGATTTCTTCGCGGCTGTTGGAATGCATTTGCACCATCCGCCCAACACGCTCTTTCTTTTGTTTGACCGCGTTGTAAATCCCGGTCCCCGACTCAAGCTTTCCGGAGTAAACACGGAAAAAAGTAAGCGTACCGACAAAGGGATCAGTCGCAATTTTAAATGCCAGAGCCGCAAATGGCGCTTCATCATCAGCAGGTCGCTGCACAACAGTCTCACCATCATCCAAGGTGCCTTCAATGGACTTCACCTCTGTCGGCGAGGGCAGGAACTCGATCACAGCATCCAATACTGCCTGTACACCCTTATTCTTGAAGGCCGAGCCGCCCATAATGGGGACGATTTCGTTCGCCAGAGTGCGAATGCGGATGCCCTGTTTGATCTCCTCCTCTGTGAGCTCGCCTTCCTCGAGGTACTTGGTCATCAGCTCTTCGTTCGCTTCCGCAGCTGCCTCCACCATGTACTCTCGCATTTCGGCCACTTTGTCTTCGAGGTCCGCTGGGATATCGGCGTAGTCGAAAGTCATGCCCATATCGTCTTCGTTCCAGATGATCGCCTTTTGCTTGATCAGGTCGATCACGCCCTTGAAGTCCTCTTCAGAACCAATCGTCATCTGAATAGGCACCGCGTTACAGCCCAATCGATCCCGTAATTGCTGAATCACATTGTCAAAATCGGCGCCGGCGCGATCCATCTTATTCACAAACACCATCCGGGGCACTTCGTACTTATTGGCTTGCCGCCAAACTGTTTCCGTCTGGGGTTGAACGCCTGAGGACCCACAGAGTACTACCACCGCACCATCAAGCACCCGCAACGAACGCTCCACCTCAATGGTGAAGTCCACGTGCCCGGGGGTATCAATAATATTGATCCGATGCTGATCAAATTGTTGTTGCATCCCCTGCCAGAAACAGGTCGTGGCTGCCGAGGTGATCGTGATACCCCGCTCTTGCTCCTGCTCCATCCAGTCCATGGTGGCCGCACCGTCATGCACCTCACCAATCTTGTGGGACAGGCCTGTATAAAAAAGGACCCGCTCCGTGGTTGTGGTTTTACCCGCATCCACGTGAGCAACAATTCCAATGTTGCGATAACGATTGATCGGAGTCTTACGAGCCACGACAGTGTCCTCAGATTAGGGTTGGCAAACTGGGTTTCAGAATCGGAAGTGCGAGAACGCCTTGTTGGCTTCGGCCATACGATGCACGTCTTCACGCTTCTTCACCGCGTTGCCTTTGCCCTGAGAGGCGTCAACGATTTCGCCAGCCAGGCGCTGACGCATGGATTTTTCTCCACGGTTGCGCGCATAGTCGACCAACCAACGCATCGACAACGCCACGCGTCGGGAGGGACGCACTTCTACCGGAACCTGATAAGTTGCGCCACCAACGCGGCGGGATTTCACCTCAACCATGGGCGCAATATTTTCCAGCGCCTCATCGAACACTTCGATGGGATCGCGCTTAGTGCGGTCTTGAACGATATCGAGGGCACCATAAACGATGGATTCAGCGACCGATTTCTTTCCGCTGATCATCACATGGTTCATGAACTTGGCGAGCGTAGCGTTACCGAATTTAGGATCAGGCAACACTTCGCGCTTGGCAACAACGCGTCTTCTTGGCATGTCTTACTTCCTATCGCTTCAGGGTTCTCGGTCACTGCGCAACGCGGACCGACCTTACTGTCAACAATGTGACATCTAGGTGGGCGCCACGGGGGCGCCCGCAATTTACTTGGGTCGCTTGGCTCCGTACTTGGACCGGCCCTGCTTACGATCCGATACGCCGGATGTGTCCAGGCTACCGCGCACGGTGTGGTAACGCACGCCAGGCAGATCCTTTACCCGGCCACCGCGGATCAGCACCACGCTGTGCTCCTGCAGGTTGTGGCCCTCACCACCAATGTACGAAGACACCTCGAATCCGTTAGTCAAACGCACACGACAGACTTTCCGTAGCGCCGAGTTAGGCTTTTTAGGCGTCGTGGTGTAAACCCGCGTGCAAACCCCGCGACGCTGTGGGCACGCCTGCAGGGCGGGGACTCCGCTCTTGGTGACTTTGCGCTTGCGCGGCTTGCGCACAAGCTGGTTAATGGTTGCCATTCAGCACTTGCTCCAAATAAGGCTGTTGGGGCCGGAGCCCCAAAAAAGAGCGCGCATTCTATAGACCGGTCCGAAACCGGTCAAGCACGCTCGTCCGTAACTATTCCTCGGCTGAGTCTGCCGCCTCGGCGCGCTCCATCTCTTCGGCAAAGCTCTCAGAGAATTCCTCTGCCGACATTGTCAGCGCCAACTCGTCACCCTCTGATTGCTTGCGCCGACGTTCCTCGTGATAGGCGAGGCCCGTACCCGCGGGGATAAGGCGCCCGACGATGACGTTCTCCTTCAAACCGCGAAGGTAATCGCGCTTACCCGTGACGGCAGCCTCGGTGAGCACCCGCGTTGTCTCCTGGAATGACGCCGCAGAGATGAAACTCTCAGTGGCCAACGAAGCTTTGGTAATACCCAACAGCTCCCGGCTCGCGGTGGGCGAAACGTGCCCTTCCGCTTCCAGCCGGTCACACTCCTCAAGAAAGGCGGTGTACTCGGCCTGCTCGCCCTTGATAAAGGTGGACTCGCCAGTCGATGTGATCTCCACCTTTCTCAGCATTTGCCGCACAATGACCTCAATGTGCTTGTCATTGATCTTCACACCCTGAAGCCGGTAGACCTCCTGAATCTCATTCACGATGTATTCAGCAAGAGCGGGAATGCCTTTTAAGCGAAGAATATCGTGCGGACTGAGGGGTCCCTCCGAGACGATTTCACCCTTTTCGACGGTCTCGCCCTCGAACACTGACAACTGACGCCACTTGGGGATCAGCTCCTCATAATGATCCGAACCATCTGGCAGCGTCGCGCCATCGGTTGGCGTGATCACCAGACGACGCTTGCCCTTGGTCTCCTTACCAAAGCTGACCGTTCCGGAAATCTCCGCGAGAATAGCAGGCTCTTTCGGCTTCCTCGCCTCGAAGAGATCCGCAACCCGGGGCAGACCACCCGTGATGTCACGTGTTTTAGAACCTTCCTGCGGGATTCGCGCAATCACGTCACCCACATCCACCTTGACGCCATCTTCGAGATTGACCATGGCCCCATGGGGTAGGAAATAGTGGGCCGGGACATTCGTGCCAGCCAACAGCAGCTCTTTGCCTTTGGCATCGACCAACGTCACTGCAGGACGAATGTCCTTGCCCGCCGTAGGACGCTCTGCCGAATCCATGACCGAAATGCTCGACAATCCGGTGAACTCATCGGTCTGGCGCCTGATGGTCACGCCCTCGTCCATACCACTGAACTTAACGGTGCCGGCAACCTCGGTGATGATCGGGTGCGTATGTGGGTCCCAATTGGCAACAATGTCCCCCGCCGAGACCGTGGAGTCATCCTGCACGCGAATGGTGGCACCATAAGGTACTTTGTACCGTTCTCGCTCGCGGCCAACGGCATCCAGCAGGGACAGCTCGCCTGATCGTGAAACCGCCACCAGTGACCCATCAGGTCGGTCCACTACCTTAATATTGTGGAGGCGAATAACGCCATCATTGTTGACCTGAATATTATCCTGCGACGCCTGACCTGATGCCGCGCCCCCAATATGGAATGTGCGCATGGTGAGCTGGGTACCCGGCTCGCCGATCGACTGAGCCGCCACCACGCCGATGGCCTCGCCCATATTGACCTGATGGCCACGACCAAGATCACGTCCATAGCAGGTTGAGCAGATTCCGTAACGGGTCTGACAGGTAATAGGAGAGCGAACCACGATCTCTTCAATACCCATCTGATCCACCTGAGCCGTCAGCACCTCGTCGAGCATGGTTCCAGCACTCAACAACACTTCGCTCGTCGTTGGGTCGATCACATCTTGCGCCACGATACGGCCCAGCACTCGCTCGGACAAAGACTCAATAATGTCACCGCCATCAATCACCGATGTCGTGACCAAGCCCTGATCCGTACCACAGTCTTGCTCGGTAACCACCACATCCTGGGCAACGTCGACCAGGCGGCGGGTCAAATAACCCGAGTTTGCTGTCTTCAAAGCCGTGTCGGCTAGACCTTTACGCGCACCGTGGGTTGAGATGAAGTACTGCAGTACGTTCAATCCTTCCCGGAAGTTAGCAGTAATCGGCGTCTCGATAATCGAGCCATCCGGCTTGGCCATCAGGCCGCGCATCCCCGCCAACTGCCTGATCTGGGCAGGTGAACCTCGCGCACCCGAGTCGGCGTACATATATACCGAATTGAAGGAATCCTGCTCTTCGCTTTTGCCATCCCGGTTTGTCACTGTCTCTTTGGACAGGCCCTCCATCATGGACTTGGAAACCTGATCATTGGTGCGCGACCAGATATCAATCACCTTGTTGTACTTCTCGCCCTGGGTGACCAGACCGGCGCGATACTGCTGCTCGATCTCAGCCACCTCGCCTTCAGCGCGGGCGATCAACTCGGCCTTAGCGTCGGGAATGGCGAAATCGTTGACGCCAATCGAGGCGCCGGAACGAGTGGAGTACTCGTAGCCCGTGTACATCAACTGGTCGGCAAAAATCACGGTCGACTTCAAACCCACTGCGCGGTAGCACTGGTTGATGACTCTGGAAATTGCCTTTTTCACCATAGGCTGGTTAATCAGATCATAGGACAAGCCCTCGGGCACAATATCCCACAGCAACGCACGCCCAACGGTTGTCTCAACGATCCGGGTCTGCTCGGTCGTCTCCTCACCCAAATTCATCAGCGTTTCGTGGATACGCACTTTCACACGCGCCTGCAAGTCCACCTGCCCGCTGCCAAACGCGCGGTGCACTTCTTGCGTATCGGCAAAAGACATGCCCTCGCCCTTGGCATTGATGCGCTCCCGGGTCATGTAATAGAGACCCAGAACCACATCCTGCGAAGGAACAATAATGGGGTCGCCCGATGCAGGTGACAGAATGTTGTTGGTCGACATCATCAGCGCGCGCGCCTCGAGCTGGGCTTCGAGGGTCAGCGGCACGTGCACCGCCATCTGGTCCCCATCGAAATCAGCGTTATATGCCGCACAAACCAACGGATGAAGCTGGATAGCCTTGCCCTCGATCAAAACCGGCTCAAACGCCTGAATGCCCAGCCGGTGCAGGGTGGGGGCACGGTTCAGCAATACCGGATGCTCGCGGATCACCTCGGCGAGAATATCCCACACCTCTGGCGGCTCCCGCTCGACCATTTTCTTGGCGGCCTTGATGGTGCTCGCCAAACCACGCAGTTCGAGCTTGCCGAAGATAAAGGGCTTGAACAGCTCGAGCGCCATCTTCTTGGGCAGGCCACACTGATGCAGTTTGAGCGTAGGACCCGTCACGATGACAGAGCGGCCAGAGTAGTCCACGCGCTTGCCCAGCAGGTTCTGACGGAATCGCCCCTGCTTGCCCTTGATCATATCGGCCAGCGACTTCAGCGGGCGCTTATTGGAGCCCGTAATTGCACGACCACGGCGGCCGTTATCCAAGAGCGCGTCTACCGATTCCTGAAGCATCCGCTTCTCGTTACGGACAATAATGTCGGGCGCATTCAGATCGAGGAGTCGCTTCAAACGATTGTTGCGGTTAATGACCCGGCGATACAGGTCATTGAGATCGGACGTTGCAAAACGCCCGCCGTCCAGCGGCACCAAGGGACGGAGATCCGGCGGCAATACGGGTAGCGCATTCAGGATCATCCACTCGGGCTTGTTACCCGACTTATCAAAGGCCTCCATGAGTTTGAGGCGCTTCGAGAGCTTCTTGATCTTGGTTTCGGAGTTGGTCTGGGGGATCTCTTCGCGAAGTTGCTCAATCTCGGCCTTGAGACTGATTTCCTTCATCAAATCCTGAATAGCTTCTGCGCCCATCTTGGCGGTGAATTCATCGCCATACTCTTCCATGGCCTCGTAGTACTGCTCATCATTGAGTAGCTGACCGTGCTCCAACGCGGATAGGCCGGGGTCGGTCACCACATAGGCCTCAAAATAGAGGATGCGCTCAATGTCACGCAGCGTCATATCCAACAGCAAGCCAATGCGTGAGGGCAGTGATTTCAAAAACCAGATATGTGCCACTGGGCTGGCCAGCTCAATGTGACCCATTCGCTCCCGACGCACCTTGGCCAACGCCACTTCAACGCCACACTTCTCACAGATGACACCGCGATGCTTGAGGCGCTTGTACTTGCCACACAGGCACTCGTAATCCTTTACCGGGCCAAAAATCTTGGCGCAGAACAGGCCGTCGCGTTCGGGTTTGAAGGTGCGGTAATTAATGGTCTCTGGCTTTTTTACCTCGCCAAAGGACCAGGACCGGATCATCTCCGGAGAGGCAAGACCGATGCGAATCGCGTCAAAGTCTTCGTTTTTCTCCCTGCTCAGCAGGTTCAGCAAATCTCTCACGTTCTTTCTCCCCTCAGAAGCCGGATGACTCGGACTCAAGATCAATGTCGATCCCGAGCGAGCGGATTTCTTTGATCAACACATTGAAGGACTCGGGCATACCCGGCTCCATCTGATGATCCCCATCGACGATGTTCTTGTACATCTTGGTTCTGCCTGCGACATCGTCTGACTTGACTGTCAGCATTTCCTGCAACGTGTACGCCGCACCGTAGGCCTCCAGAGCCCAGACCTCCATCTCACCGAAGCGCTGGCCACCGAACTGCGCCTTTCCGCCGAGGGGTTGCTGAGTAACGAGGCTGTAAGAGCCCGTCGAGCGGGCATGCATCTTGTCATCCACAAGGTGGTTGAGTTTCAGCATGTACATATAACCCACCGTAACGGGGCGATCGAATTGATCGCCAGTTCGCCCATCGAATAACGTCAGTTGCCCGCTATCGGGAAGCTCCGCCATACGCAGCAGTTCTTTGATCGACTCCTCTCCAGCGCCATCAAAGACCGGTGTCGCCATGGGCACACCCGCTCGCAGATTCTCCGCCAGCGCCAGTAATTCGTCATCGCTCAGCGATGCGATATCTGCACTGCGGCGACTGTCAGTCGTGTGGCTGTAGACCTGCTTGAGGAAGCTGCGGAGCTGCGTCAGCTTCGCCTGCTGCTCCAGCATGTCGTCAATTTTGCGTCCAAGGCCGCGAGACGCCATGCCAAGGTGGGTCTCAAGGATTTGTCCTACGTTCATCCTCGATGGAACGCCCAAAGGATTCAGTACGATATCGATCGGCTCGCCATGCTCATCGTAAGGCATATCTTCTACCGGCATAATCACGGAGATCACGCCTTTGTTGCCGTGCCGGCCAGCCATCTTGTCCCCCGGCTGAATGCGTCGCTTGACCGCAAGATAAACCTTGACGATCTTGAGCACGCCGGGCGCCAGATCATCGCCGCTCTGCAGCTTTTCTCTCTTGATCTCGTAGCGCTCTTCGAGCTGTTTGTTCTGCTCTTCCAGCAGCCGCTGCGCCGATGACAATTGACTGTTGAGGTCAGCATCGGGAAGCTTGAGCTTGAACCATTGCTCTCGATCCAGATCAGCCAGCACCTGCTTGGTCAGCTTGGTACCCTTGCTCAGTCCGCCGCCAGACACGGTCGCCTTGCCTTCCAGGAGCCCCGCGAGGCGCGCGAACGTTGCCTCCTCGTAAATCCGGTACTCTTCCTTGAGGTCTTTTCGATAGTCGGCGAGTTGCGCCGCCTCAATTTGCTTGGCTCGCGGATCCTTCTCTAGGCCATCACGTGTGAACACCTGGACATCAATCACCGTACCCTTGTAGCTTGAGGGCACGCGCAGTGAAGTGTCTTTCACGTCGGAGGCTTTCTCGCCGAAGATGGCGCGTAATAACTTCTCTTCCGGCGTCAGTTGGGTTTCGCCCTTAGGCGTTACCTTGCCCACCAAGATGTCGCCCGCGTCGACTTCGGCGCCAATGTAGACGATGCCCGACTCATCGAGCTTGCCCAAGGCACCCTCACCCACATTGGGGATGTCCGCAGTGATTTCCTCTGAACCCAGCTTCGTGTCTCGTGCGATACAGGTGAGCTCCTGAATATGGATCGTGGTAAAGCGATCCTCCTGAACAACACGCTCGGAGACAAGAATGGAGTCCTCGAAGTTGTAACCGTTCCACGGCATGAATGCGATGCGCATGTTTTGACCCAGCGCCAGTTCGCCAAGGTCGACCGACGGGCCGTCAGCGAGAATGTCACCGCGCTCAACTACGTCCCCTGGCTGGACGATGGGGCGCTGATTGATACAGGTGTTCTGATTGGAACGCTTGTATTTGGTCAAGTTGTAGATATCGACCGGTGAGTCATCAATACCCACCTCTTTGGCATTGACCCGGACAACGATGCGACTGGCGTCAACGGAATCAATAACCCCGCCGCGCGCTGCCACTTCACACACGCCGGAATCACTCGCTACGTAGCGCTCCATTCCCGTACCGACCAGCGGCTTCTCTGTCTTGAGCGTCGGCACTGCCTGACGCTGCATGTTTGAGCCCATCAGCGCCCGGTTCGCGTCGTCATGCTCAAGGAAAGGAATCAGCGCGGCGGCAATGGAGACCACCTGCTTGGGCGACACGTCCATATACTGCACGTCGACCGCTGGCTTCACGGTGAATTCGTTCATGTGACGTACGTTAATCAGATCGTCGACAAACCGATTTTTGGTGTCGACGGTCGCCGAGGCCTGCGCGATCACATACTCCGCCTCGTTAATCGCCGACAGATATTCGATTTCGTCGCTCACCACGCCGTTGACCACCTTGCGGTAAGGCGATTCGAGGAACCCGTATTCATTGGTCCTCGCATAGGTCGCGAGGGAGTTGATAAGACCAATATTTGGCCCTTCGGGCGTTTCGATGGGGCAGACTCGCCCATAGTGCGTGGGATGCACATCACGCACCTCAAACCCTGCTCGTTCGCGGGTAAGACCACCCGGGCCCAACGCCGAAACACGACGCTTGTGCGTCACTTCCGATAGCGGATTGTTCTGATCCATAAACTGGGACAGCTGACTGGAGCCAAAGAACTCTTTGACCGCTGCCGATACAGGCTTGGCGTTAATCAGGTCCTGAGGCATCAAGCCTTCACTTTCCGCCATGGAGAGTCGTTCCTTGACCGCACGCTCCACTCGCACCAGACCCACTCGAAACTGGTTCTCTGCCATTTCACCGACAGAACGCACACGCCGGTTTCCAAGGTGATCAATATCGTCGACCACGCCCTTACCGTTACGAATGCCAACCAAGGCACGCATAACGTCAACGATGTCTTCTTTGTCTAAAGTGGCCGAACCCACCTTCTCGTCTCGCCCCAATCGCCGGTTGAACTTCATGCGGCCTACTGCGGACAGGTCATAACGCTCCGGAGAAAAGAACAGGTTCTGGAAGAGGTTCTCAGCCGATTCCTTGGTGGGCGGCTCTCCCGGGCGCATCATCCGATAAACCTCAACCAGCGCCTCGAGCACACTGCGGGTGGAATCTGCCGCGAGAGTATCGGAGATAAACGGTCCGCAATCGTATTCGTTGGTGTACAGGGTTTCGATAGTCTCGATACCCTTTTCCCGGAGCTCCGCCAACAGCGCGACGGTGATTTCGGAGTTGCACTCCGCCAATATCTCACCGGTGGCCGTATCGACGATATTCTTCGCCAATCGCCGGCCCTCGAGATACT
>Ga0181558_10005570_pt1 | contig 11065 bp, 6 predicted proteins | sample 011ome_22_FD_133754 | JGI IMG/M metagenome (GOLD analysis project Ga0181558, IMG submission 133754) | Coastal salt marsh microbial communities from the Groves Creek Marsh, Skidaway Island, Georgia - 011507BT metaG (megahit assembly) | ecosystem: Environmental > Aquatic > Marine > Intertidal zone... | reverse complement strand
TGACATATTTAAGTCATAGCTTACACCTAAGGAAAAGGAAGCGAAATTTAAGAATAGCGTAGTATAAAAGGCATCTCCAACTCGTACATAAGCCCCCATTGAAATAGTTGATTTGTCATAATAGCCGGTATATTTAGAACTTTCTTGAAGAGAGTAAATAAAATCTGTTCCCACTGATAATGACTGATTTGGACCTTGGACAAAGTAAATAATATTTGGCGAAAAGGCTATTTTAGAATTGGCTTGACTAAACTCTCCCCCTCCATGAATCGTATACTTTTGATAGAGGTTTTCATTTGCATTTAGCAATGTGTTTTGCGGTTTCAATAAGTGCGCCACAGAAACACCAAAATTTAGGGAGTTTTGATTGTTAAGTTTCCCAAAATAATATAGCCCTGAATTAATGTCAAATTTAAATGATTTATTAGTGCCTAATGTTTCTCCATTTTCTAAATTTGAATCAAAAGTTGAACCTGTCCATTGTTCGTCCCAGGTTAAGGATTCCATACTTGCGAATCTCTGAAAAAATGAAGGTTGAATACCAAGTGCTAGTTGATGATTGTCAGCTACTTCAATTGCGTAATTTATGCTTATGTTCGTTATGTTTGTTGTCAATTGACTATCACCAGCCTTATCGTTGTAGAAATTGACTCCCAACCCTAGAAAACTATTGTTTGATTTTCCTTTCATTAGTTTAGAGTCGATACTTGCTGAAATTGTATTGTAAGGGTTTGAACTAATTGCTTTCCATTGGTTTTTAAATCCTGTAAACAATTGAATATCGCCAGGAAAAAATCCCGTTGCTCCCGGGTTTATTGCCATTGGCGAGGCGTAAAACATACTGTAGTGTCTGTCTTGTTGCGCTTGTCCATTTATGAATATACTTAAGGCCAATATGCTAAATACTAATTTTTTCATGTCTTGTTGTTTTAACAATTTATTTAACCAAAGTTATGTTTCCTTTCAACGAGCTTTTATCCCCATTGACGTATTCATATTCCAAGTAGTAAGCAAAGACCCCAGTGTTTTCGGGTTCTCCTTTGTAGGTCCCATCCCAGCCACTAGACAAGTCGTTAGTTTCAAAAACCTTCTCACCATACCTATTGTAAATAACTAAAGTAAAAGATTGAATTCCTGAACCTCTTACGTAAAGCACATCATTATGGGTATCGTTATTTGGAGAGAATGCGGTAGGTATTCCAATAACTGATTCTACTTCTTCAATAACTTCTACTATCTGACATGCGGTATCTGGACAGTTTGTTGCAGTATATGCAATTAAGCAAATCGTATAAGCTCCTTCAGCGTTATAGGTAATAGATGGATCGTCATTGGTTGATGTAGTACCATCGCCTAAATCCCATAAATAGGATACTGCACCGTTAGATGAATTATTGGTAACCACTAAAGTTTCACCCACAGAAATCGGGTTTCCAGATAAGTCAAAATCAGCATTAGGAATACCTGAATTACTAATTGAAATAGGACCATAAGAATCTGTACATCCGTTATCATCTGTTACCACCAAGGAGTAATCGTTGTTGGATAAATTAGTGGCATCCAGGTTTCCAGCTACTCCATTCCAAGCATATGAATAGGGACTAGTCCCACCTATAATAGTTATTCCAGTAATCGAACCATTTCCTGCATAACAATCTTCATCTGTAATTATTATTGATGTAGCATCAATAGTTGGTCCTGAGGTCGAATTGACAACAATTGGTCCCATTGAAGAAGAACAACCATTGTCGTCCGTTACAGTAAGTGTATAACTTCCTCCTGCTAATCCCAATGTATCAGCTGAAGAGCTACTTACCCCATTCCAATCATAAACATGAGGCAGCTGTCCTCCGGAAGCAACTATTCCAGTAATCGAACCATTTTCAGAAGCGCATGTCTCGGGGCTAACAACGATGAAAGAACTATCTATCGTTGGTCCTGAATTGTCTAATATAGTATAAGGGTTTGTTGTAAATATGCATCCTGCATTATCCGTAATGGTAAGTGTATAAGTTCCTGCTAATAAACCTAAAGTATCTGCAGTAAGGCTTGTTATGCCGTTCCACTGAAATGTGTAGCCAGGAGTTCCTCCGGAAACGGTTATTCCTGTTAAAGAACCGTTTCCGGATGTGCAAGCATCGTTAACTAATGTTAAGGATGTTGTATCGACTGTTAATCCTAAATTCTCAATGTTGATTGGATTTGATATAACAGTGCAACCTAGAGCATCCGTAACGGAAAGGACATAACTTCCTCCTCCTAGTAATGAGGTGTCAGCAGTTAAAGTGTTGTTGCTATTCCAGCTATAGTTAAGTGGTGCGTTTCCACCAATAGTCGTAATTCCATTTATTGAACCATTTATTGAACCACAAGTCTCATTTGTTATTACTAAGCTAGATGTGTCTAATAAAGGAGCAGCATTGTCAATAATAGCATAGGGGCCAGTTTGGTCGGTGCAGCCAAATGCATCTGAAACAATTAGGGTGTAACTACCCGCTGCAAGATCAGCAGTGTCTGCAGTTAAAGTTGTATTTCCATTCCAAGAATAAGTAAGTGGAGCAGTTCCTCCCGCAGCTGTTATACCAGCTATGCCACCATTGGAAAGAGAGCATGATTCATCTGTTATACTAAGTCCAGATATGTCAAATAAAGGACCTGGAATATTAGTAATTACATGAGGGCCAGAAGAAGTTGAACAACCTAATCCATCCGTTGCTATTAAAGTATAACTACCCGCAGCAACATTTGCCAAATCTTCATTTGCAGAAACTGAACCATTCCATGTATAGGTAATTGTTCCAGTACCTCCTGTTGTTGTAATTCCTGTAATTCCTCCATTCGCGTTACCGCAATTTTCATCTGAGATATTGATGTTGGTTTCGTCTAATACAATACCTGCCGCATTTCCAATAACATATGTGCCTACAGTCGTTATGCATCCTTTAGCATCAATCACTTCTAATGTGTAGCTACCTGCTGATGCATTTGTCAAATCTAAAGTTGTAGGTGTTCCATTCCATTCGTAGGTTAATGGCGCAGTTCCACCTGATATCGTAATTCCAGAAATTGTTCCATCACCCAAGCCACAATTTTCATTTTCGATAATAACAGAGGCATCGTTAAATGCAATTGGTGGAGAAATGATTACGGAAACCGGTATCAAATAATTACCTGGGCAAATTCCAACCCAATATGTTGTATTAGCTGTTAATGTTCCGGTTGTTAGTGTGTTGGTTCCGATAATATTTCCTCCTACTTCGGCATCATACCAAGTTATATCCCCGTTCAAGGTTCCAGTTACAGAAGCCGTTAAAGTAGTTGAGCTTCCACTACAAATTGTGTCATTTGTTGTGGTTAAAAAGAAATTAGATATTGTTTCATTTGGTAACCCAACACCACCGGCTGTTGCTCCATTTGCAGGGAATTCTGTTAATCCGGCCGAATTGGTGACTCCATTTGACCCTCCATTTGCTGTTCGAGAAATAGCACCATTTGAAATAGCTATATAGCCACCTCCACCTCCACCTCCAGGCCCTTCTGCTTCGTCGGTGTTCCCAAAACCTCCATTGATTATTATTTGATTTCCACCATTTCCACCATTTCCATTAATAGAAATGCCAGAAATATTTCCATTTGAATTTATAATTACTGTTCCTCCAGCACCACCTCCACCAGCACCATCATTTCCTGCAATGTTTCCAAAACTAGCGCTAGGGGCAGAAACATCTTCTGCTGTTTCTCCAAGTGAGAGTATGTTTCCAGATCCAGTTACATCTCCATAATTTAGAATGTAAATGATTCCTCCACCGTTACCCCCACTTCCCCCCGTAGAGTTAGATTCGTTTAAGTCACCAGCACCACCACCTCCACCAAGGAAAATTTTCCCAGTTGAGTAATCAAGAGGTCTTCCGCCTAAACCTCCACGATTTTTATGATTGTCTCCACCCCATGATGGGTCTCCAGCAGGAACAGTATTTGCATTTTGGTTAGTCCCTGAAAATGTAAAACCACCTCTTCCGCCTCCAGATCTAGCTACTCCATTTATTGGAGCAGGAGTAACTTCATCTTTTTCGGTTTCTATCGACCATGCATTGTAGTTACCTTGCGGAACACCAACTCCATCAATCCAGTTGGAAACATCACCTGCGTTTCCACCGCCACCGCCACCGCCATTGTGACCATTTCCACCTCCACCTCCATTCGCTGGAGCTGCCTTACAATAGCTTCCACCATCTAGTAGGTATTCTGAAGTCCATCCTCTAATACTTTCTCCTTTCATTCCTCCTGCATCAGATAATGGGCGCGACCAATGCGCTACACCTAGTAAAGACGACGCTGTATTTGCTATACCTCCTCTAAATCCTAGTTCTGATGCATTGATTTCTCCGTTGATTATTAAGTTATTGTTTACTTCAATTGCTAGAACACCACCTGTATTTCCATTCCATGCTGCTGTTGTAAGTGTGCCGTTAACGGTTAAATTTTCAAATCTTGGAACCCTTATAATTTGAACTTTTCCCAATGCTGTATAATCATTTGAAAGTCCACATCTTAATTCAATTGATGAGCTATTCGGAATGCTTTTGACTTCTGCATATTCATTGTTTCCACAATTTCTATAATTAGTAATTTGTCCCCAGGTAGCATCGATAGGAAGGGCATAAGTTCCATCCCATCCATTTGGAGCACCAATCATATCGCCTTCACCTATACCCTGAGTTTGAATAATTAGGATTAAATCTCCGGGTTCTAAATTTCCCGAAAAACCGTATGAATTGGAATTTAAAGCAGAGTTGCCTACGGAAATTACACTATTACCGGAAGCTGCATCCGTTGTTAAGGTCGTAAAAACATTAACAATGTTTGTGGATCCAGAAAGGGTAATGGTTCCATTTTTTCCTTTTTGTCCGAAACCGAATCCAATTAAAAGAACAAGAGCAGTTGATAAAATGAGTTTTGTTGTTTTCATAGCTTGCGGTAAAGACGCGAATTAATTTATGATGGTTGTATCGTTTTCAAACGATTTTCTCGAAAATTAGTAAAATATTTTCAGAACAAAAATAATTTGATGTTGGTAAGTAGCCATTTCAGACTTAAGAAAAACAATAATCCAGATAACTTCTAAATCTTATTTTTGGTTAAAAAGTGTACATTTGTTCGCTTGTCAAAAATAATGATGAAAATAGCTATTCTTGGATACGGCAAAATGGGTAAAGTAATTGAGGAAATTGCTCTACAGCGAGGGCATTCAATTGAATTGAAAGTTAATCAAACGAACCTGTATTTTGATATAGAGCAACTTAGTGCGTGTGATGTAGCAATTGAATTTTCTTCCCCCGAATCAGCTGTAGAGAATATCAGCAAATGTTTTGAAGCTAATGTTCCTGTTGTTGTTGGAACAACCGGATGGTATGCTCAATTTAATGCTGTTAAGGAAAAATGTTTTTCCGAAAACAAAGCATTATTGTATGCAACAAACTTTAGCGTAGGCGTTAACATATTTTATGAAATAAATAAAAAATTAGCTGCGTTAATGGATGCAAATAGTCAATATGATGTGGATGTCGAAGAAACGCATCATACGGAAAAAATAGATGCACCGAGTGGCACAGCAATAAGTATTGCAGAAGGAATAATGGAAAATTTGGAAAGAAAGAATTCTTGGAAAAATGACGTTAATGTTTCTGAAAATGAATTGGCTATACAATCAATAAGAACGAAGGATGTTCCTGGAACACATGTTGTTAAATATGAGTCTGATATTGATGTTGTTGAGATAAAGCATGAAGCAAAAAACAGAAATGGATTTGCGTTTGGAGCTGTTTTAGCTGCTGAATATATTCGCGGTAAAAAAGGAGTGTTTACAATGAAAGATGTATTGTCTTTGTAAAAAAAATCAATAGAAAAAGAAAATGGGAGTTCCACAAATATTATTGTATTTAATGCTTGTAATTTATTTTGCATCATTATGGAAGATTTTTGAAAAAGCGGGTAGACAAAAATGGGAAGGGTTTGTTCCTGGATATAATGTCTGGGTTTGGTTAAAAGTATTAAATAAACCTTGGTGGTGGATTTTCTTTTTTCCAATACCATTTGTGAATTTTGTAATTACAGTTGCTTGTAATGTTGAAACTGCTAGAATGTTTGGGAAGTATGCGCCAAAAGAAACTATACTAACGGTTTTGGTTCCATGGTACATGATTCCCGCTTTAGCCTATAAAGAAGAAAATGTAATTGTTGAGCCTACCGACTGGACAAAGAAAGATGACCGAGAAAAAAGAAGTATTCACGATCATCTTACTTTATTTTTTATGGCGCCATTTGTTGGCCATGCATTATTAGTTGTGTTTAGGCTAACCGGCTCTAAAGATAAGCCGAATAAAAAAACCATGCCTAAGGAATGGACGGATGCTCTTGGTTTTGCTATAGTTGCAGCTACTATAATTAGAGTTTTCTTTTTTGAAGCGTTTACTATCCCAACAGGGTCGATGGAAAAAACGATGTTAATTGGGGATTATCTTTTTGTAAATAAATTAAAGTATGGTGCTAAAATTCCACAAACGCCATTCTCAGTTCCATTTGTTCATAATAGAATTCCAGGAACATATACCAAATCTTATGTAGAGTGGTTTAAAAATGATTATATGCGTCTGCCTGGTTATGGAGCAATAGAGAGAAATGATATCATGGTATTTAATTGGCCTGCTGGAGATACGGTGATTGTGCATGATGATGCCATTGCGCATGATTATTATTCTATTTTAAGAAATCAGGCAGTAGATATGAGTGGTGTTTCAAGTTTGGAAGAATTTGAAAAAGTAAAAGGAGTGATGATGAGCAGAGCTAGGAAGCATATCGCTGATGGTGGAGGCCTATTGGGAAATCCATCAGGAGGCCCAAGAATTACCAAAACGGGAGGGTTAATGTCACATCCTGTAGATAAAAAAGAGAATTATATTAAAAGATGTGTTGCTGTTGGAGGTGATACCCTAGAGATTGTTAATGGAACTATTCATATTAATGGAGTTGCTGAAAAAATTCCCGAATATGCTCAGTTTAAGCATGTTTTCTTTTTTAAAAATCAACAAGCAACCATACCTTTTAGTAATGACTATTTATTTGAGAAATACGAAATATATCCAAATGAAGTTTCTAGGAAGGAAAAGAATTTTGGAGATTCTAAAAATCCAAGGGTTGTTAATTATATGACTTTTTCATGCAGTAAAACTATTGCAAATGAAATACTAGGCTTTGAAGGTGTTGATAGTATAATGGTGCCTTGGCAAACTAAAGGAGATACAGAAGGATATTGCTCAATATTCCCAAATGATATCAGTATCGATTGGACAAAAGATAATTTTGGACCACTCTATATACCGAAAAAAGGTGCAACAATTTCGTTAAATGAAGAGAACTATATAGCCTATAAAAGAGCCATTACGGCGTTTGAAGGTAATACATTGGAAAAAGAAGGAGATACTTATCTTTTAAATGGTTTAGCGGCAACTTCGTATACCTTTAAACAAAATTATTATTGGTTAATGGGAGACAACAGACATGGCTCTGCCGATTCTCGATATTGGGGGTATGTTCCAGAAGATCATGTTGTTGGAACTGCTTCGTTTGTTTGGTTCTCTAAAACCACAGAAAAAGGTTGGTTCGATGGAGGCATTCGTTGGAGTCGAATATTTTCATTTATTAAGTAACTATTCCCATGAAAGCAATATTGGGAACCGTATATTGTGGCAGTATTGAATATTATTCTGTGTTAAAAAATGCAGAGGAAGTATTGATTGATTCCTATGAACATTATTCAAAGCAGACCTACCGAAACCGTTGTGAAATATATGGAGCAAATGGAAAGTTGAATTTAACCATACCCTTAATCAGAAGAGGGAAGAGAGTTCCAGTTAATGACGCTCAAATAGAAAATGACTTTGGTTGGAGAAAATTACATTGGAGATCTATCGAGTCAGCTTATCGGTCATCCCCATATTTTGAGTTTTACGAGCATCACTTTATTCCTATTTTCGAAAAGGAACATACACACTTGTTTCAGTTAAATCAGGAAATACAAAATAAAATAATTCAAATTTTAGATTTAGGCGTAATAATTAAAGAAACAGAATCCTACCAAAAAGACCATTCCGGTTATACTGATTATCGGGATACAATTCACCCTAAAATTGCACCAAAAAATAAATTCGCAGACAAAAGGTATATTCAGGTGTTTGAGAGTAAGTATGGTTTTATTCCAAACCTATCCATCTTGGATTTGTTGTTTAATGAGGGGCCAAATGCAATAAGTTATTTATGAGTTTCTTTTTTCTCTTTTTGTATTCTACGTGTTTTGTCTATTTCACGTAAATATTTATCCGTCGACCTTTTGAATTGAGATAAATCATTTGAACAACTAATAAATTTTTGTATTGGGTCATCTGTTTCCGCATAAACTTCATTCAATAAAGTTTCCGCATTCGTTTTCTTTTTGTTTGCCTCCTCAAGTAAATAGGTGGTTTTGTGTGTATACTCATTAGATTCTAAATCTACTAACTTCTTGATGTCACGATTAAGAGTTTGTAAATTGTTTTCTAATCCTTGAATAGCATTAATATAGCCAATAGTAGCTTGTTCATTAGCTTTTTCCATTGCTTTCATTTTTTCTTCTTCATCAGCAATGGTTAATGCTACTTTCATAGCAGCATCAGCTATTTCAAATTGTGCTTCTATTTTTTCTGAGAAACAAGGATATTTATTTTTGTAATTTGTTATTGTGGTTTTGTTTCCAGGTAGCCTCTTCATTTTCAACACTTGTGCCGCATGAGAATAGTAACAATGCTAATAGGAAAGGGAGTGTTTTATACATGATTTTGATGATTAATCATTAATTACCTAGTGTTGTTATATTAAGCCGTAACTCCTAGAACTGCAGCCATTTTTTTTCCTAAGTCAGCTGGTGAATCTACAACGTGAACACCGCAGTCTCTAAGAATAGCTTTTTTGGCAGCAGCAGTATCTTCTTCTCCTCCAACTATTGCACCTGCATGTCCCATTGTTCTTCCAGCAGGAGCTGTTTCTCCAGCTATAAAAGCCACTACGGGTTTTGTTCCATTCTCTTTAATCCACTTTCCAGCTTCAGCTTCTAGGTTTCCACCTATTTCACCAATCATAATAATACCTTCAGTAGCAGAATCTGCCATTAATAATTGAACAGCATCTTTAGTTGTAGTTCCAATAATTGGGTCGCCCCCAATTCCAATAGCTGTTGTTTGTCCTAAGCCAACCTTTGTAATTTGATCTACTGCCTCATAGGTAAGTGTTCCTGATTTAGAAACAATTCCAATGGTACCTTTTTTAAAAATAAAACCTGGCATAATTCCAACTTTAGCTTCTCCAGCAGTCATTATACCGGGACAGTTAGGGCCAATCAATCTGCAATCTTTATCTGTAAGATATTCTTTAACAGGAATCATGTCTGCTACAGGAATTCCTTCTGTAATACATACGATAACTTTAATCCCACCTTCTGCGGCCTCCATAATAGCATCAGCTGCAAATGCAGGTGGCACAAATAAAATAGATACATCTGCGCCAGTTTCTTTTACAGCATCCACTACAGTGTTAAAAACAGGTCTATCTAAGTGAGTTTGCCCTCCTTTACCAGGAGTAACTCCACCAACAACATTTGTTCCATATTCAATCATTTGACTAGCATGGAAGGTTCCTTCTCCTCCTGTGAATCCTTGAACAATTACTTTTGAATCTTTATTTACTAATACACTCATTTTTGTGTTTTTGATTTCTAATATTTTAGGTATCCAAAGTTAATAATAGAAATGAATATACTTCGGAATGCAATGTATTTTTTTAAACAAAAAACCCGCCCCGATAATCGGGGCGGGTTTTAACTATTTTCAAATAGAAATTAAAGGTTTATTTTCCACCTTCCATTTTCTTTTTTAAGTCAGCTAACACGTCTAAATCTCCAAGAGTAGATTTTTCTTGGTTACTATTGAGGTTTTGAACCGCTTTACGAGAGGCAGTAGATTTAGCCTTCTTAGCAGCTTCAGCAACTTCTCCCCAGATACCTGTGTGAGAAACGATAAGCTTTTTACCTTCTTTGTTGAATTCAATCACTTTAAATTGTGCTTGTTCTTCAGCAGCTAGGTTGGCACCATCTTCTTTTTTCATATGTTTTACAGGACAATATCCTTCAACACCATGCGTAAGAGAAACGATTCCTGCTTTATCTTTGATCTTAATAACTGTTCCTTCGTGAATAGAGTCAATTGAGAATACAGTCTCATAACCATCCCAAGGATTTTCCTCAGTTTGTTTATGTCCTAAACTCAATCTTCTGTTTTCTTTATCTAATTCTAGTACAACAATTTCCAATTCGTCGCCTACAGCACAAAATTCAGAAGGATGTTTAATTTTCTTTTCCCAAGATAAATCCGAGATATGAATTAACCCATCAATTCCTTCTTCTAATTCTACGAATACTCCAAAGTTAGTAAAGTTCTTAACCGCAGCTTTGTGCTTAGATTGAATAGTATATTTAGCTTCAATACCTTCCCATGGGTCTGGCATCAATTGCTTCATTCCTAATGACATCTTTCTGAATTCTCTATCTAAAGTTAAAACCTGTGCTTCCACTTCGTCCCCAACTTTTAAGAAATCATTAGCTGTACGCAAGTGCTGGCTCCAGCTCATTTCAGAAACATGAATCAGTCCTTCAATTCCAGCTGCAATTTCAACAAATGCACCGTAATCTGCCAAAACAACAACTTTACCTTTAACAGTATCTCCAACTTTCACCTCCTCAGCAAGTGCTTCCCAAGGGTGAGAGTTTAATTGTTTAAGACCCAATGCAATTCTTTTCTTGTCATCATCAAAGTCAAGAATAACAACATTGATTTTTTCATCCAATGTAACAACCTCTTCAGGATGGTTCACACGTCCCCAAGAAAGGTCAGTGATATGGATAAGTCCATCAACACCACCAAGATCGATAAATACACCGTAAGAAGTAATGTTCTTAACTGTACCTTCCAATACTTGTCCT
>Ga0181558_10005559_pt1 | contig 11075 bp, 5 predicted proteins | sample 011ome_22_FD_133754 | JGI IMG/M metagenome (GOLD analysis project Ga0181558, IMG submission 133754) | Coastal salt marsh microbial communities from the Groves Creek Marsh, Skidaway Island, Georgia - 011507BT metaG (megahit assembly) | ecosystem: Environmental > Aquatic > Marine > Intertidal zone... | reverse complement strand
CTCCCTCGGGGCCCACGCGTGCGCGGTCGCGGGCCCCCAGCCCTGCGAGACGCGACCCGGCGCGCAGACCACCAGCAGGGCCAGCAGCGCGCGCGCAGCGCGTGACATCCTGTGCGCCATCGCCACCACCGCGCGCAGCCGCCGCGCGGGGAGAGTGCCCGCGGCGGACGTGCCGGAGCGTCTGAGCGTCTTGAACACCCCAACCGTAGCTATGATACGTACAGAGTCTCGGAGGGGGGAAATGATTCTGCAATCTGAGGAAAGTCGAAGGATGTCTCTCTTGTCACGTTTATTACGCGCTCGACGCCTCCCTTCGCCTTCGGAACGATACCGTCCCGCTGCGCCGCGCTTTCAGCCACGGCTCGTCCGTGCGGCAGACCTGGTGCTTGGACAAAGCGTCGAGATCGACGCGCTCGAACCCGTCCGCCTCGTGCGGCGGCTGCCATTCGTGTCTCTCTAATAGCTCGTCTTCCTCCAGCTCGTCTTCCTCCGGCGCGTCCCCGGTTTTAGGATTGAGCCCCCACGTCTCCGCCGGACGTCCGCACGCGCCGAAGTCGGTCTCGCCGACCAGCACGTACTCGTGAACGGACGGCGTGAGACGCACGTCTCTTGTCCAGTCCTCTCGAATGGGATGCCAGCAGATCAGCACCACATCCGGAGGAGACCCGTCGCACGCCGCCGAGTCGCGCAGCGCGACGCGGTAATCCGCCGCGCGAACGGTTTTAAGTCTGTTAAGTCTGTCGACGTCGTCGTCGTCGTCGTCGTTCGGTTCGCGGCTACGACTATTCGTCCGTTCGCGGAACGAATAGTCGTCCGTCGCGTGGTACGTCACCGAAGGTGACGAAAAGCGCTCGCCGCCCACTCGCCCCGCCGCGTCCATCGCTCGCGTCGCGGCCGCGAGCGCGCGACTGAGCACACCGGAGCCCGCGCCTATTTCCAGAACCCGGAGGCTCCGCGTCGAAGCCTCCGCGCCTAAAACGTAAACAGCGCGCGCGCGGAAGTACGCCGCGAGGCCGGCGACGTGTTCGCGCGTGAACACCTCGTACATCGGCTTCCTTGGTTTTTCACTAAATGGGTCCGAAACCCAGAAGGGCGGCTCGCCGGGCGCGCCCGCGACGACGCGCCGCCACCGCGCGCAATCGCCGCACCGGCACGTCATCTCGCCCGCGGCGTCTCCTTCGTGCGCCGTCTCGGGCGAGCAACGACGCCCGGTCTCGGCGTCTGTGTCGTCGCCTCGGAACAGTCGGTAGCGCGAGACCACGTCCTCGAAGCGCGGGAGGTGCGCGAGCGCGCGGGCCGTGACGGCCGCGAGGCGCAGAGGCGCGTCCTCGGCGGCGTCCTCGGGAGTGGCGCCGGTCCCGGCCGGGACCTCGCGCGTTTCCGAGGCGGACCAGGCGCCGCGGGCCTCGGACGCGGCGGCGGGGCCGGGGCCGCCGGGGGCACCGGGGGGGTCCCCCCTGCGCTTCTTGGCGAGTCTCTGGAGGGCAACGAAGGTCTCGGACGGGGGCATCGCGCGCCCCGGCGCCCGGGGGCGCGCGCCGACGTCTGCGGTGCCTACCGAAAAAAGCAACAACGAAGCCGGATCGACGAACGTGCGAAGTCGCGCGCAACATCTGACGATGGTTGACAGAAAGCCGCCTCGGGTTCCACGATCGCCCCCCTCTCCCCAGATCCTGCCGCGCGGCGCGCGCGGAGCGAAGCGACTCGCAGGCCGGCGGCGCGAGCGAACCCCGCGCGCGATGTCGGACGAGCCGGGCCGCAAGCGGGGCCGGTGGGGCGCGACTCCCTCCGATCCCACCGCGGGGGGCATTCCTTTGCCCCCCGGGATGGGCCTTCCTCCCGGCCAGACGGTGAACGTCCCCCCTCCCCCTCCGGCGGGAGGCGCACCGGGCACCGGCTCCGTCGTGGACGTCCCCCCGCCGCCGCCAGGGGGCGGCGCGGGCAGAGGCGCGCCTCCCGGCCCGCCCCCGGGGGGCCCGCCCGGGCCGCCGCCCCCTCCCCCCCGAGGCGGCGTGGTGCCGCCGGGCCCCCCGGGTGGGTACGCGGCCGCGCCGCGCTCCGCGGCGGACGGCAACCCCTTCGCGGGCGGTTCTGTTTCTTCGGGACCCTCCGTTTCGGTGATGAGCGCTTCCACGGCGAAGTCCTTAGCGGAGCGCGCGGCGAGTGCGATCCAGCGGACGCTGGGCTTGGTGGGCGCGGCGGGCGCGGATCCGTCCATGTACCCCGGGATGCCCCCCGGCTGGGGCGCGGGCCTGTCGGCGGCGCAGCTCCAGGCGGCGTACCACCAGCACACGCGTCAGTCGCGGCGTTTGTACGTGGGCAACATCCCGCGCGTGAATCCTCCGGTCAGCGCGGACGCCATCACCGCGTTCTTCAACGACGCGATGATCGCGTCCGGCGCGGCGATCAACCCCGCGGCGGGAGACCCGGTGGTCACCACGACGCTCAACGCCGAGAAGGGGTTCGCGTTTGTCGAGTTTCTGGCCATGGAGGACGCCGAGAGCGCGCTGATGTTCAACGATGTGCCTTTTCAGTCGGGTAAACTGGCGGTGCGGCGCCCGAAGGACTACGACGCGGCGCTGAACCCGCTGGTCGTGAAGCGGGGGGGGGTGGACTCCGCCGCCGCGGCGGAGGCGATGGCGAACCGAAACGCAATCGGCGCCGCGCCCGAGCTCCCGGTGGGCGTGGTGGCTTCGCGAATCGGCGGCGAGCCGGTGACCCTCGCGGCGCCGCCCAAGATCGCCGGCGAGTGGGGGCGCGTGCCCAGACGCGTGCCGGACGGGCCGAACAAACTGTACGCGGGCGGGTTCGATCCCCTGCACGGCGAGACGCAGGCGCGGCAGATCCTGCAAGCCGTGGGCGTCTTGAAGAGCTTCGCGCCCGTTCCCGACGCGGCGGGGAAGTTTTCAGGACATTGTTTTTTCGAGTACGCCGACGCGCGCCTGACCGGCATCGCGCAGGAGGCGTTGACCGGCGTGTCGCTCGACGCCGGGGTCAACACGAGCGCGTTTGACGAACCGAGAAGGGCCTCGAGGCGGCTGGTGTGCCGGGTCGCGGACCCGACGAGCGCCGCCGAGGGAAAAGAGCGGAGGCGCGACGTTCCCGCGTTCACCTACGCCGTGCCTTCCTCGGCGGCGGCGCTGCTCGGCGAGGTGGCGCAGGAAACGCACGCGACGTCTGTGCTGTGGGTGTACAACGCGGTGACTGCGGAGCACCTCGCGGCGGACGCGATGGTACGAGATGTTGAGTCGTGCGTGCGCCTGGAGGCGGCGCGCGAGGCGGAGTGGGACGAAGCTTCGATCGAATCTTCGCGGCCCGACGGGAACGGACACCTCGTCTTGGCGTTCCAGGAAGGGGGCGGCGTGGGGTCCGCGGACTCCGGCCGAAGCGCCGCGGACGCGGCGGCACAGTGCGCGTCGCGGCTGAACGGGCGGACGTTCGAAGGGAGGGAGCTGTTCGTGCGGTACGCGCCGCTTTCGTGATCGTCGACGCGCGCGTCGGAGTTCGGAGTCGTTTCGAGAGTTTCAAAAAAAAAAAATCAAACGCTTCCCTCGACGCTCGATATGCCGTACTTTCGTTTTCTCCGAGGACGCCGGCGGAAGAGCCTTTCGGAGCCACGACAGGGAAGGCTCGTCGCGTCATACCCGCGCGCGCCCGCACGCATGGGGGCGTGCGTGTCCCGCCGCGGCGACCGCGCGGAGTGCCGCCGATGCGCGCGCCTGCCCCCGCCTTCCAGCGCCTCGCCCTTCGCGGACGCCGTCGCCGACGCCGCGCTGGTGCGCGCCCCGCCCAAGCGGCGCGCGTCGTTCGCCCTCGGGCGGTCGCGCGGCGTGTCCCCCCTGACCGCGAGCGCGCTCGCGCGGAAGGCGCTCGAGGAGGGCGACGCGCGCGACGCGTCCGACTCCGACGAGGACTGGCGCAGCGCGAGGAGCGCGCAGACGACGCGAAGCTCGGTCGACGATACCGGCGATACCGGCGCGTCGGAAACCGCCGGGAACCTCGCGTTCGAGACGTTCGACGGAACCTCGCCGGACCTGCGGGACTTTTGGGACTTTTCACGGCGGTCGTACGAAGACGCTCGTTTCGATACGCGCGACTTCGATACTCGCCACCCCTCGCTCGCGCGTCACGAACGGTCTCGACAGTTGGAAATGGACGCATCATCGAGCGTACTGGGCCGGGCGCAACCGCACGCGCGAACGTGCGCGACGGCCGACGTCGAGGAACGCGAAAAATCGCGTTTCGAGGAAAACGCCGAGACGCGCGCGGCGTTCGCCGCGCTCGAACGCGCCACCGCCGACTTCGAGGACGACGCGTTAGCGTCCGCGGCGCGAGATGGCGCGTCGCAGGAGGAGCGCTGTGTTGGGTCTGGAAGCTCCACCACTGAAACGATGCCGATGCCTCATGAACGCGACGACGACGAAAACGAAAACGACGCGCGGGAGACGAAAGACGAAACGCGAAGAAAGAAACCGACGCGCGCCTCGTTTTGGCGACGAAACGCGAATGATACGAACACCGCGCGACGGTCTCGTTCTCGCCTGGGGAAGATTGGCGAGGGCGCGCGGGTGTTCTCCGCGTTGCGCGCGGCGATGCGACGCGCGGGGGGCGTTTTGGACCTCACCGCGTTCAAGGGCACGCCCATCAAGTGGCACGCGCCGCACAGCGCTCTGCTGGCGCACGCGTGCGGGGAGAGCACGCTGCGGCGCTCGAAGCAGGTCGGGGAGACCGCGCGCTTGACGCGCGAGAGGTTCAGAACCGAGGAGGTTCAGAACACGCGCGACGCGAGCGGTTTGCGGCGTCGTACGGGTATTCGGTCAGACGAATCGGACGACGTCGTCGTCGTCGACAAGGACTGGCTCGCGCGGCGGCCGCCGCGAGCGGCGAGGCTGTTCACCAGCCTTTGGCATTCGTTCGTGCGTTCGGACGCGAATCAGGAGGATACCGACGGTCTCGAAGCGCGACCATCAAGCGCCGCCGCCTCCGAGCGCGCGCTTCCGCCCGCGCACGCGCGTATGCTCGCCGTGGTCGCCGCGGTTCTCGCCGACTGCGAGCCCCCCGCGCTTTTCAAGAAGCCGTTCAACCCTGTGCTCGGGGAGACCGCCAGGCACGAGCTCGGGTTCGTGCACGGCGGGTCCGTCGCGTCCGTGCTGGAGCAGGTGTCGCACCACCCGCCGGTGACCGCGTTCCACTCGACGTACCGCGCGCCGATTCGGTCGCGCGACGCCGTATTACGTAATACGGAAGAAGGCGGAAAAACCAAACGCGTCGATTTCACTAAAAAAAAAAAACCAAACGCGTCGGACGGGTTCGCGGCGTTCGGGCACTTCCGCCCGCGCCCTTCCCTGCGCGGGTTCCCGTTCGCGGGCAAGGTGCACATCGACATCGAGGGCACGCGGACGTTCCGCGTGCCGATTCGAGAGTGGAAACGTGGAAAGGTGGAAACCTCGGGTGGGTCCACGCTCGAGGGTCCGGGTTCGATCCCGAGCGGCGGCGACGCGGCGACGCGCGCGGGAGGACTACGTCACGAGGACTACGTCACGAACTACGTCGGGTTCGAGTGGCTTTTTTTCCCGACTCCGCGCGCCCGTACGCGCGCCGGCCAGGCGCACGTCGTGCGGTGCGACAGAACCGGGCTCGTCGCTGAGATCGAGCACCGCGGCTCGAAAGGCACGGAGATCATCGGGACGGTGTACGGCACACAGGTTCGGCACACAGGAGATGATTTTCTCGCCGCCGGCCCCGGCGAGAAAACGAAAAGAGAAGAATTAAAAACCGCGCTGTACGCGCTTCGCGGGCGCGTCGACGGGCGAGTCGTCGCGACGGCGACGGCGACGTCACCGGCGTCACCGAACGTCACCGAACCCTTCGTCGTGTACGACGCTGTCGTTGCGGCACATCACGAAGCCACGAGCGTGGCGTTCGACGTCGCGTTCGATTTTGATACCGCGATCGACCCGAAAGGATCGCGCGCCACGTGGCGCGCCGTCGCGAACGCGATGCGCGCGAAACCGGCGCCCGCCTGGGACGCGGCGCGGCGCGCCAAGCTCCGCGTCGAGGCGGAAGAGCGCGCCGCGCGCGCCGCGCCGGGCTTTAACTTCGAGCCGAGGTTCTTCGAGCGCGAAAGGAGTACGGGCGCGTGGGTGCTGCGCGCGGACGTCGCGGAGGAGGAGCCGAGGCGCGCGCCTCTCGGGGAGGGCGGGTGGGTGTACAGGTAGTCTACTACAAGTAGGTTTTTTTACGACGTTGAGACGGTTGAGAAAAAAAAACATGTCTGATCATGATGATCGTTTTTTTCGAAACGACCGTTTTCCATCGCAAGTCGACGACTCGACGTTTCCGTTGTCCAACGGTCCGACGTTTTTTCTCCTCTCGCGAGGGCCCATCCGCGTGCGCGTCACACCGAGACGCGCGTCTCGCCCGCCGCGCCGTCGTCACAGCGGCGTCCGCGTACGCACTCGCGCGCCCGCGCAGGTCGGGACTCTCTCGCGCGCGCGCGTGGTCAGGCACGCGGCCGCGTCGACCGCGCGTCGCGTCGACCCGCCCGGGAGCCTCTTCCCGCCTCGTCGCCGCGAATCGTCGCGCCGTCCCTCGCCTCTCTCCCGCGATGGTTCGGTTCGGGGGCGTCCCGATGGCGAACGAGTCCTCGCACAGCGAGGACCCCTCGCTGGAGCGCACGTTCCGGGGGCACAGGGACGGCGTCACGGCGTGCGCGTTCAACCCCAACATGAAACAGCTCGTCTCTTCCAGCGGCGACCACTCGCTCATGATCTGGAACTTCAAGCCCAGCATGCGCGCCTACCGCTTCGCGGGGCACAAAGACTCGGTGCTGTCCGTGGCGTACTCGCCGCAGGGCGAGTGTATCGCCAGCGGCTCCAAGGACCGAACCGTGCGGCTGTGGACGCCCCGCACCGTCGGTCTGTACACGCCCAAAGTGCTGAAAGCGCACGGCGCGGCGGTGCGGTCCGCGCGCTTCTCGCCCGACGGCAGAAACCTCGTGTCGGCGTCGCGGGACAAGACGCTGAAGATCTGGTCCGCGCCCGACGGCGAGTTCCTGTCCACGTTGAGCGGGCACACCAACTGGGTGAACTGCGGGGACTTCTCCCCGAACGGCCGATGCGTGGTGAGCGCGTCGGACGACAAGACGGTCCGACTGTGGGACGTCGATCGGTCCGTCAACGTGTTCAACTTTGACGACTTTTTTTCACCCGTCTCGGTGGCCAAGTTCCACCCCGACGGCCTCGCGATCGCCACCGCCGGCGACGACGACGCTCTGCAGGTGTGGGACGTGCGCTCGAAGAAGCTCGTGCAGCACTACCAAGCCGCGCACGGCGGCGCGATCACCTCCGTGTCGTTCCACCCGTCGGGGAACTTTCTGCTCACGGCGAGCGCGGACAACACGGTGAAGGTTTGGGATTTGCGCGAGGGCCAGCTCTTCTACACCCTGAACGGCCACGAGGGCGCCGCGACCTGCTGCGAGTTCTCGCCCGGCGGGGACTACTTCGCCACGGGCGGCGCGGACGCCAACGTCATGGTCTGGAAGACCAACTTCGACAGGGCGCTCGGGGACGGGTACAGCCCGGGGCCCGCGGCGAAGGCGAAGGCGAAGCGAAGCGCGCCGCCGAACGGTTCCGCCGAGCCGACGAATCCGTCGGAGACGGCCGCCCCGGCGCCGCCCGTGCCGCCGCCCTCGCCGCCCGCGGCGGCGCGGCCGAGGGCACCCTCGCCGCCGGCGGCCGACGCGCGCCGCGCGCCCGCGTCCCCGGCGCCGCCGGCGACGGAGCCCGCGGTGCCCTCGGCGCCGCCCATGCCGCGCGCGGCGCCCGCGGGGTCTCAGTCTCCGACGCCGGCGGCGCCCGACTCGGCGATGCCCGAGGCGCTGGCGTCGACGCTGTCGCACATCGTCGGCCAGCTGGACGTGCTGACGCAGACCATGGGTTTGCTCGAGGAGCGGCTCACCATGAACGAGGACAAGACCAACAAGGTGGTGCAGATCATCGGCGCGGCGGCGGAGGCGGAGGCGGAGGCGGCGTGACGCGCCCTATGGGTATTCAGTCAGCACGAAGGAGCCGGCGCGCGTACGTACGCGAGTCGTTAAAAGTCGAGGCGCGAACCTAACCCAAGCGGGCGCGAAGGAGTTTCGTAGCTACGAAATATGAAATACGAGTACAACCTTACGTACGTAACGCACTAAAAAACACAGCTACTAAAACGAATACGTCACCGTCCCTTCCGTCTCGATCCTGCTCTCGTCCACGCGCGCCAAGAGCGCGCGTTCAGGTGGTCGGTCATCCATCGACACTCGACGTGGTTCATCGTTAAGCGCGTCGTTCAACGCGTCGCGAACGCTTTCGCCGCCGCTGTCCGCCTTTTCGGCGGCGACGAACGCCGCCGCCGCCGGCGCGGCGTCGGCGAGTCCCGCGGCGCGCAAAAACTCAGGCGGTCGCTTGAACCCGTACGCGCTCTTGCGGTACAGCACGGGGTGTCCTTTCCGTTTCTCTATAGGTACGATCATCCCGAGAAACGACTTTTCAGCCGAACGACTTTTAACGAAGGGCCATATGTTCCACCGCCACAGAAGCACGAATTCGCGTTCGCGTTTTAACCGCGCGCACACGCGTCCCATGGCCAACACGAAGAGCGACCCGAAAAGCACGGGGTACGCGACGTACGCCATGCCCAAATCCTGCAGTGCTTTCTGGTCCATGCACGCCATGATCGCCGCCGCCCCAGGCGGGTGTACCGAACCGGTGAGCATCATGAACGCCAGCGCGACGGACATCGCGAGCGCGCGGCTGTACCACGAGACGCCCATCGTTAACACGATGACAGCGACGGCGATTGTCGAAAACACCGTCGCGACGACGCAGTTGTACGTTCGCGCCGCGGGGTTCTCCAGGGTTCCGAACGCCAAGACGCTGATCGTGCCCCACGCGCCGGACATGAACGGCGTGTTCCCGCCGAACACGTGTTTCACGTACACGTCCACTAACCCTAAAACAGAAATCGTGAAGAAACAACACAGCGCGCCCCACACTACGTCGCTCGTCGGTCGTTTCTGTACCTCGCCGTTTCCGCGGCGGTCGGGAAGCGACATGCGGCTGTACGGATCGAACACGAGGCTCAGCCGGGAGCGGTGGGGGGGGTAGTCCTGCAGGGGCGGTCGCGCGGAGAGAGATCCGTCGAGGTCACGTCGTCGTTCGCGCTTTTCGTGAACGCGATGTGACGTGGCGTTCGCGCCGTCCGCGGGGTCCGGAACGAACGCCACCGCGCGGACCGACAGACCGCCGCGGACTCTCGGCCCGCGCCGGGTGGCTCGGACCGTCGGAGCGAATCGCGAAAGGACGCGACCGCGCGGCGCGGGGGAGACGCGCGACGCGCGCGGGGTGACGCGAGGCATCACCCGGGAGGACATCGTCGCGGAAGTCGAGAACGAGAACGCCGAGGGTTCGCTCGCGTTCGCGGACCACCGCCGGCGCACGGGCGCGCGCGCCACCTCTTTGCGACCGGACTCGGACGAGGTGTCGTGTTTACACGAAAACTTGTGGCGTTCGGCGAGCCTGCTCTCCGCGGAGTGCCGACTGACGTTCGCGACCGCTTCGGGTCTGTTGGCGAGTCATTCGCCTCGATCAATTTCCTTTCGGGCGACGAAAAGTGTCTCGCTCGAACCCTCATCATCGCGCGATAGATAACGTCGACCGCGCGACAGCCCCACGTCACACGCTCGAGGGATCGACCGCACGCGCACACTCGCGTCGATGCGCCCGGCTCTGTCGAACGTCCTCGGGTCCTCGTCCACCCGCGCTCTCCTCGCGAAAGCCGTCCGCGCCTCCGCCGCGACCAACCAGGCCGCCGCCGCGTCCGCGTCGTTTCCGCACAGACTCCCGACCACCATGGCGACCCACGCGGCGACCCTCCGCCCCGCGAGCCGGGCGCCGAGCGCCGGAAGCAGGGTGTGCGCGTCGACGCACGCGCGCGCGCGCGTGACCGCGACGCCCAGGAAGCTGGGCTGGACCCGGGGCGTCGTCACCGCGAGGGCGGTCGAGGCGTCCGAGTCGTCCGCCGCCGACGCCCAGTCCGCGAGCGGCATCCTTCCGGAGCGCCTCTCCTGGCCCGCGCGCTCGCACGGCGCGGGGACGCTCCGGGCGTCCGACGTCGGCTCGAGCGTGACGCTCTGCGGGTGGGTGGACAAGCAACGCGACATGGGAGGGCTCGTGTTCGCGGACGTCCGCGACCACACCGGTTTGTGCCAGATCGTCTCCGACGACGAGATCACGCCCGAAGACGCGACGCGGTCGATGGCGCAGATGCGCGCCGAGTGGGTCGTCGCCGTACGCGGCGTCGTCCGCGAGCGCAAGGACCCGAACGCGAAGATAGCGACGGGCGACGTGGAGATTGTCGTTTCCGAAGTCACCGTGCTGAACACCGTAGGCAAGTCGTTGCCTTTCTCCGTTTCAGGGGGCGACGCCGATGACATCAGCGAGGAGGTTCGATTGAAGAACCGCGTGTTGGATCTCCGGCGGCCCGTAATGACGCGAAATCTACGACTTCGCGCCGAAACGATCAAAGCGTTGCGCGGTGTGTTGGAGAACGAACACGATTTCGTGGAGATCGAAACGCCCATTTTGACGCGAAGTACCCCCGAGGGCGCGCGCGATTACCTCGTGCCCAGCCGTTTACAGGCGGGGCAGTGCTACGCGCTGCCGCAGTCGCCGCAGCTGTTCAAGCAGATGCTGATGGTGAGCGGGCTGGACCGGTACTACCAGGTGGCGCGGTGCTTCCGGGACGAGGACCTGCGCGCGGACAGGCAGCCGGAGTTCACGCAGCTCGATTTGGAGATGGCGTTCACGGACATGGAGGGCATTTTACAAATTGGCGAGGACTTGATGTGCGCGGCGTTCAAAGGCGGCGTCGACGTGGATCTCCCCCGGCCGTTTAAAAGGATGACCTACGCGGACGCGATGGAGCGGTACGGCAGCGACAAGCCCGACACGCGGTACGGGCTGGAGATGTCCACTTTGAACGACCTGCTTAAAGACACGGCGTTTAAGCTCTTCTCGGGAGCGCTGGATTCG
>Ga0181558_10005547_pt1 | contig 11087 bp, 5 predicted proteins | sample 011ome_22_FD_133754 | JGI IMG/M metagenome (GOLD analysis project Ga0181558, IMG submission 133754) | Coastal salt marsh microbial communities from the Groves Creek Marsh, Skidaway Island, Georgia - 011507BT metaG (megahit assembly) | ecosystem: Environmental > Aquatic > Marine > Intertidal zone... | reverse complement strand
CCAAAGGGACGGACGCGCCGCGCGGCGACCATCGCGCGGCGACCATCGCGCGGCGCGTTCCGACGATCGCTCTGAAACAAACGCTGTTTGTTTTACACTCTCGGCACGAACGTCGCGCGCGTCCCGTCGCGCGGACCGCGCCCGCGCATCGACGCGCCGCGGGCTCCGTTTCCGGAGCCTTTACGCGGCGCGCGTCACTTCGCAGGAACGTCGCGGAAAGGCGCGCGTCGTCGTCGTAAAAAAAAAATGCGCGCTTCGCGTCGCGTCGCCTCGTTCGCGCGCGTTAGGCAACCGCGACGCGCGCGCGGCGCCACCCGTCCCGCACTTTGGTGACTAGGTCCGCGGACCAGAGCACGCCCGCGATGAGCGCGGCGAAGCCCAGGTACGTGGAGAGGAAACACGCGGCCCCCAGCGCGTTCAGGCACCGCGCGTCCGCGTGCGGACACCCGGGGCGGTACATGTGCGAGTCGGTCCAGACGCCGCCGTCCTGCAGCACGTGCCTGGTGAGGTCGAGCATCGCGAGGGGCACGGCGATGAGAACCAGAACCGTGGGCCCGTGCCTGTTCAGGCGCGTGCCCTTGCGCCTCAGGCTCTTCCAACACACCATCTGCGCGAGGTTGGTCATCATCGCGAGCGTCACGCCGAAAGAGACGGCGTGCGCGAGCTGCTTGGAGGCTTCCGACGCGGCGACGCCCGCGAAGCCGGCGAGCAGCAGGGGCCAGCATCAGCTGCCCACCAGCGCGGGCAGGGAAAGCAGGACCGTCGCGAGGCTCGTCCAGACGCCCAGGTCTCCCGACACCGTCGCACCTCGTCGGGGGCGGGTGCTCGCGCGGTGATGCACGACGCCGGAGGACTCGGGGAGGCTCGCGAGCGACCCGTCCTCCGACGCCACGTCTCAGGTGGCGCACTCCTCGACATCCTGCTCGAGGAGGTGCTCGCGCAGGTTCTCGCGGCCCGTCGCGCTCATCGCGCGCCGCGCGGCCGAGGAGGACAGGCCTCCGGGGCGGCGGCGGGACGAAGAGAGGCCGGGCAGCGTGCGGTGGACCTCCGGGGGACCAGGAGCGCGCGCGCGACGACGACTGCCGAGGGCCACGGAGATACTCGCGTTGTCAGCGCAAAGAAATGGTATCGGCACACGGGCGTTTTGAACCGTGCCGTGTGAACTGTTGTTTCCGATCGCCACTTCGCGCGCGCGGGAAGGCCACAGGGTCGGTCCCGAAGGGCGAGATGGCGAACACCGGCGAACATCAACTGCACGACTTGAACCTTAACGGTGCGTCCGGTGGATCTGCGGGACCCCCTCTGCGCGACCCCCCCCGCCGCGTGTCTCGCGCGAGCGATTTCAAACGAAGCTTTTCGCGAAAGGTGCTTCACTCGCGAGATCTGACGACGGCGGACCCTCCCCCTCGTGCCTTTCCTTCATCAACTACCGCGGAACAGAGTTCGACAAGAAGGGTTTCATCAACTACTTCCGTGCCCTCCCCGAGGACCCCAAGATCCTGCGCGTGTTCAACCGCAAGGACTTCTTCAGCGTCCACGGCGACGACGCGACGTTTCTGGCGAGGACCTTCTACAAGACCACCACCGTGGTGAAGTACCTGGGCCACGGCGAGAGCGCGCTGGCCGGCGTCACCCTGAACAAGAGCCTGTTCGAGACGGTGCTGCGCGACCTGCTGCTGGAGGGCACGGAGCGGACCGTGGAGCTGTACGAGGAGATCCCGAGGCAGGGCTGGCGCCTCGCCAAGAGCGCGAGCCCGGGGAAGCTCGGCGCCTTTGAGGATGAGCTGTACCGCGGCGGCGAGATGGCGGAGGCGCCGGTGGTGGCCGCCGTGCGCGTCACCGTCAAAGCTGAGCAGAGGCACGTGGGCGTGGCGTACGTCAACCCCACCACTAGGGAGCTGGGCGCGTGCGAGTTCGTGGACGACGAGCAGTTCTGCGCGCTCGAGGCTGTCATTTGCCAGCTCGGCGCCAAGGAGTGCGTCGTGCCGGCGGAGGCGTCGCCGTCGCCCGAGGGGCGGCGCCTGCGCGACGTGGTCGCGCGGTGCGGCGCGCTGGCCACCGAGCGCAAGCCCGCGGAATTCGACGCGCGCGACCTGGAGGACGACCTCGCGCGTCTGCTCGCGAAGCACGACGCGCGCGACACGACGCGCGCGGCGGACGTCGGCGCCGCGGCGGCGGCGGGCGCGGCGGGCGTCGAGAGGCACCGCGCGCTCCTCGAGAAGGACGGCGCCGCGGCGACGCTCGCCGCGGCGCTGCGTTTCTCGGAGCTCCTGGCGGACCCGGCGAACCACGGGCGGTGCCGCCTGAGCATGCACGATACCGGGCGGTACGTGCGCCTGGACTCGAGCGCGCTCAGGGCGCTGAACGTCCTGCCGGAGCGCACGTCGGCGTCGGCGAGCGCGGCGGCGCCCGCGGAGCGCGCCGCCGCCGCCGGGTTCTCGCTGTACGGCTTGCTGAACAAGTGCCGCTCGCCGATGGGCCGACGGCTCCTCATGCGGTGGCTCAAGCAGCCGCTGGTGGACGCGGCGCACATCGCGCAGAGGCACGACGCCGTGGAGGCGTTCGTGAACGACCCGGAGGTGCGGGACACCCTGCGCGGCGCGCACCTGCGCGCGCTGCCCGACATCGAGCGCGTGACGCGCAAGCTGGAGCGCCGGCGCGCGTCGCTGATGGACCTGTGCCGGCTGTACCAAGCCAGCGCCGCGTTGCCGTACATCGCGGAGGCGCTGGGGCGCCTCGCCGGCGCGCACGGCGACGCGATCCGAGCCAAGTACGCCGCCGCGCTCACGAAGCTGCACGACGACGAGCACCTCGGACGGTTCGAGGCGCTGCTGGAGAGCGCGGTTGACCTGAACAAGATCCCGGACGAATACGTCATCTGCGCGCAGTACGACGACGAGCTGGGGGCGCTGCAGGGCCGGAAGGACGAGGCGGAGGCGGAGATCCACGCGGCGTTCCAGGAAGCGGCGGATGACCTGAAGATGGCGCCGGAGAAGGAGCTCAAGCTGGAGCACAACAACATGCACGGCTGGTTCCTGCGGCTGACCAAGAAGGACGAGACGAGAGCGCGCAAGAAGCTCTCGGCTTCGTACCAGGTGCTGGAGGCGAAGAAGGACGGCACGAAGTTCACGAACAAGAAGCTGCGCGCGCTGTCGCAGAAGCGCGTCGACCTGGACAGGTCGTACGAGACGCAGCAGAAGCACCTGGTGGACCGCGTAGTGGACGTCGCGGCTTCTTTCTCGGATGTTTTTCTGCAAGCCAGCGCGATTTGCGCGGAGATCGACGTGTTGGCGTCCTTCGCCGAGGCGGCGACGACGGCGCCGATCCCGTTCGTGCGACCCACGATGTGCGAGTCGGGCGATTCCGACGAGATCGTGCTGGAAGCGTCGCGCCACCCCAACGTCGAGGCGCAGGACGGCGCGCAGTTCATCCCCAACACGTGCGCGCTGCGGAAGGGCGAGTCGTGGTTCCAGATCATCACGGGGCCCAACATGGGCGGCAAGTCCACGTTCATCCGCCAGGTGGGCGCGTGCGTGTTGATGGCTCAGGTGGGGTCGTTCGTGCCGTGCGCCTCCGCGAAGATCGCGATCCGGGACGCCATCTTCGCGCGCGTGGGCGCGGGCGACTGCCAGATGCGCGGCATCTCCACGTTCATGGCGGAGATGCTGGAGACGGCGGCGATTCTCAAGGCGGCGACGCCCAAGTCGCTCATCATCATCGACGAGCTCGGCCGCGGCACGAGCACGTACGACGGCTTCGGCCTGGCGTGGGCCATCAGCGAGCACATCGTCAACGAGGTCAAGGCACCGTGCCTGTTCGCGACGCACTTCCACGAGCTCACGTCTCTGAAAGGCCCGGGGGGTGTGGCGAACTTCCACGTCCAGGCGAAGATCGACCAGGCGTCGCGGAAACTCGCCATGCTCTACACGCTCGCGCCGGGCGCGTGCGACCAGTCCTTCGGGATCCACTGCGCGGAGTTCGCGCGCTTCCCGGAGGAGGTGCTGGAGATGGCGCGCGCGAAGGCGGCCGAGCTGGAGGACTTCTCCGCGGAGGGCGCCGCCGCGGGCGCGGGCGACGTCGCGGGCGCGCTCGGCGCGGGGGAGAAGCGCGGGCGCGACGAGGGCGACGCGACAGAGGACGCGGCGCGCGGCGCGGCGCGCGCGCGTCAATTTTTGGCGGACTTCGCGGCGCTGCCCCTGCCCGACATGCCCCCCGCGGATGCGATGCGGCGCGTGCAGCAGATGAAGCGCGAGCTCGAGGCGGACGCCGCGGACTCGAAGTGGCTCCAGGGGGTCCTGGCGTAGGCGCGATCGTTTCGCGATCGTTTCGCGATCGCGAAGGGCGCGCGTCCGCGAAGACGCGTCCGCGAAACTCGATAAAAAATTGTCATGCGATAAAAAAATTGACCGTACGTACGTACGAGAGCGCGAAACTTCCTTGGCGTCCGCGCCCCCCTTCTCCAGCGCCTCGTCTATTTGGTCTTCGCCGGGTCGACGCTCATCTTCCCCAGGAACGAGAACATGCGCGCGGTGATGGGCAGGAGCCCGAAGTACCCGTCGAAGCCGTTGTAGGGGATGCCCTCCTTGGCGCACTCCTCCTTGATGATGGGCGCCATCGCGGGGTACAGGTTGTGCGCCGTGCCCGGGAACATGTGGTGCTCGATCTGGTAGTTGAGCCCGCCGGACAGGAACGACCAGAACGCGTTCCCCCACGTCGCGCTCGTTTCGATCTGCCACCGCCCCCAGTCGCCCTTGGTCTTCGCCGACAGCTGGCTCGGCCGCAGCCCGTCCAGGTTGTGCGACACGATGAAGAACCAGCACAGGACGAAGGACCCGAGCGCGCCGTACGCTAAAAAGGGGAGGAGCGTCTTTTGCACGCCGTGCAGGTACGCGGGCAGGCCGAAGGTGAGGAAGACGTGCATGATTTTGCCGAGCACGTACAGCCCCACCTCGTTCGTGGTGATCCCGATGTACTCCACCCCCGGCGAGGCTTTGTTGATGACGACGTTGACGAAGTCGCCCGTCTGCGACGCGACGTACAGCAGAGGCCAGACGAACGGCGTGTACACTTGCTGGAACCGGTGGAACCACGACCACGGCTGGGACTCGTCCAGGCGGATCAGCGGGAACGACGTGTACACGTCCTGGTCGCGCTCGTGGTCGTTGCAGTAGGAGTGGTGGGACACCATGTGGTGGTACCGCCACTCCAGGCTCGACTTGCCGATGACCACGTCCGAGCCGAACCAGCCCCAGGCCTGGTTCCACCACGAGCTCAGGCACAGACCGCCGTGGTTCGCGGTGTGCTGCAGGCCGGTGCCGGACCAGTACCCGGCCAACCCCAGCGCGCAGCCCGACGCGATCGTCGGGTCCGAGATGTACCACGCCAGCGACGCCGCGAAGCACGCCAGCACGACGGCGGCGTCCAGCTGGCACCCGCCGCGGCCGCTCGGGACGCGCCCGCGGCTCTTCTCCAGCGGGGCCATGATCTCGTCGCGCACGCGCTGCTGGATGCGGCGGTAGATGGGCGAGTCCAGCGGCTTGGGGAAGGACTCATCGGGGCACAGGTTCACGTCCGTGTCCACCTTGGGCAGCGTCTTGAGCGTCTTGGCGACGATCTCGGGGCGCACGTGGTGCGACTCGAACAAGATGGTCGCGTCGCGGCCGACCGCGAGCGCCAGCAGCTGCGCGCCGCCGGGGTGCGACTTGGCGAAGTCGGTGATGTCGTACACCTGCGCGTGTCAGGGGGGCATCAGAAGAGAGGAGGCGAGCGTGTCGCGCGGGTCAGCGAGCGCGCGAGAGCGCGAGGACGTCGACGTCGCCATCTTCACCACGCTTTGAATCGCGCAGACTGCCTGAGAGGCTGAGTCGTGCGGGAAACGGGTCGGCGCGTCCGTCGGAGGCTCGATCGACGGGCTCGGGGAGCGACACGCACCTGGCCGCGAATCTGCGTGTACTGGCGGTCGGGGTTGAGACCCTTGCCGACCGGCTTGGGGCCGGCGGCCGATGCGTTGCCTCCCTTACCCATAGCAGAGCTCTGCCGCGGCGCGGGCGCGCGTGTAATGCGAAGCACACGGCGACGTGTTGTCTTCGTAGCGTTTTTTAGCCTCAAACGCCGAGATCTTTTCTTGACGATTCGGGCGGGACGGCCGTCTGTGACTCGAGAAAATCACCAAAAAATCACCAAACCCGAAACACCAAAACGAACGCGAAGAAGCGTTTCGGATTTCGAGCGCACCGAAGTGATGGCACAGCGAAACCTCTTGTGCGCAGCGCCGTTCGTCATCATTGTATTCGTCATTCGCTCCGAACGCGCGGCGTCTCGTTCGTCGGAAGCGAAATGGGCGAGCTCCATGATACTACGTTCATGTATGATCATATTCCTAGAGCTACATGTCTACGCCCTGAAGCTCGCCCATTTCGCGAGGTCGCTCTCCGCGAGCGCCGGCCTGGTCGCCCTGAGCGCGGCGTCCACGTGCGCCGCCGTGACTTGTTCCGCGCCCATGTCCTCGCGCAACGCCGCCAGCGCGGCTTCGCGGATCACGCCGCGGAGCTCGGCGCCGGTGAACCGCTCGGTTCGAGTCGCGACCGCGCGCAAGTCCACGTCCGCGGCAAGAGGCACGCCGCGCGCGTGCACGCGCAGCGCCGCCTCTCTGCCGCGCGCGTCGGGGGGGGGAACGTACAGCACCAGGTCCAGGCGTCCGGGCCGAGTCAACGCGGCGTCCAGCGCGTTTGGCCGGTTGGTCGTCGCCACCACCAACACGCCGTCGCCGTCGCGTCGTTCGTCGTCGTCGCCGTCGTCGCCGCCGCCGCCGCCCACCTCCAGCCCGTCCATCTCCACGAGGAACGCGGACAGCACGCGCGCGGCGACGTCGTTCCCGGTGTTTGCGTCCGCGCCCCCTGAAGCGGAGGACGCGTCTTTGGCCGCGCCGCGGTTGCCGACCATCCCGTCGATCTCGTCCAGGAGCAGAATCGCAGGCGCCGCGCGCCGCGCGCGCGCGAATGCGTCGCGCAGCGCGCGCTCGCCCTCGCCGACGTACTTGCTGAAGACGTCCGCGGCCGAGAGCGCGATGACGGTCGCGCCGGACGCCGTCGCCGCGGCGCGCGCGAGCGTGGTCTTCGCGCACCCCGGCGGGCCGTGGAGCAGCACGCCGCGCGGCGGCGCCAGGCCCAGCCGCCGGAACGCCGCCGCGTGGCGCAGGGGCCACTCCACGGCTTGCTTCAGGCGCTTCTTGACGTCGTCCAGGCCGCCGACGTCGTCCCATGACGTCGCCGAGAACTCGAGCGCCGCGCCGCGCGTGACGGAGGCGCCGACTCGGCCCGCGGCGGTCGAGAAGTGCCGCGCGGTCACGAGCGAGCCGTCGCCGGCGACTTCTTCGTCGCCGTCGTCCGGCGAACCGGGCGAACCGGGCGACGGCGCGAACCCGCCGGCGGCGTCCCGGATGGACGCCATGGCGGCTTCGCGGCAGAGCGCGGCGAGGTCGGCGCCGGAGTACCCCTTGGCTGTTCGCGCCACCTGCTCCAGGTCCACGTCGCGCGCCAGCGGCAGCGCGCGCGCGTGCACGCGCAGGATGGCGAGCCTCTGCTTGGCGGAGGGCAGAGAAATCTCCACCTCGACGCCGAAGCTCCCGGGGCGTCGGAGCGCCGGGTCCAGCGCGTTTGGGCGGTTCGTCGTCGCCACCACCGCCGGGCGCAGCGTCGTCGCCTCCGCGCCTCCGTCGTCCATGAGCGTGAGCAGCTGCGCGACGACGCGCGAGCCGCTCAGGCCCGCGTCCGCGCCCCGCGCGGGGCACATCGCGTCGATCTCGTCCAGCAGGATCACGCACGGCGTCCCCTCGGCGCACGCCGCGTCGGCGTCGCGGAAGGCGCCGCGCAGGCGCGCCTCGGCGTCCCCGGCGTACGGCCCGAAGACGTCCCCGGCGCTCAGGGCCACGAGCTTCGCGCCCGCCTCGCGCGCGACGGCCACGGCGGAGGCGGTCTTGCCCACGCCCGGCGGGCCGTGCAGGAGCACGCCGCGCGGGAAGGACGCGCCCAGCGCGGCGGCGTCCTCGGCGTACCGCGCGGGCCAAACCACGCACTCCCGCAGCGTCTGCAGCGCCTCATCCGCGCCGGCGATGCGCTCGGAAGCCGAGGGGTTCTTCGGGTTCTTCGGGTTTGGTTTCGGGATCCCTAGGGATGACGAGTCACGCGCGAACGCCACCGCGGTCGACGCGACGACGCGCACGGCGGGCGCGTCCGAGGGTTCCGCCGCGACGACGACGACGGAGGCGGAGGCGCGCGAGCCGTCGCCGTCGCCGTCGCCGTCGAGGCGAACGGACGCGCCGACGGCGACGAGGCGGTTCGTCAAGAGGCGGCGCAGGGACTCGGCGCCTCCTGGTGTGTCGAAGCCGGGGGCGAAGACGCGCAGCGACGCGCACGCGGGGGGCTTGCATATCTCGCCGCCGTGGTAAAGCGCGCGCGCGCGGCCTTCAAGGCCTTCGAGCGACTCGCGAGGGAACTCACCGGGGAATTCAGACTCGCGCGATCCCGAAACCGCGGCGTCCCCTGCGTCCCGGGCGTCCCCGGGCAGCCTCGTGGTCGTGTCCAGGATCACGGCCTCGTCCGCGGAGGACGCCACGCCCGCCACGGCGCTGTCCCCCTGCACGGGGGTGGGCGCCGCGGTCGCGAGGAACGACCAGGGCCAAGTCTCCGCGTCCGAAGTGGAGGGCTCGCCGGAACCGCCGCCGCCGACCCGCACGTCCACCACGACGGGGTCTCCGAGCTGCACGCCCAGGTCCCGAACCGCGGCGGGGCCGAGCCATACCCTGCCGTCCCCGGCCGCGGCGGTGCTTGTCGCCGCGAGGCGAACCTCGGGCAGGCGGATCGTCGCCACCATGCAGGCGGGGCCGCGCCGCGGGAACTGGCGCCGTCGAATTGCCGAGATTTCTGGAGACGAAAGCCACGTGGTGCGAACGAAGTGGACGTCAAATTTCGGTGCGCCTCGCCCGCGGGGCGACCGGCGAGGGCGGAGTCCCCCCGGAGGGTGCCGTGGAGGGTGCAGAAGGGCACGCGATGATTTCCCCCGGCACGCCGTCACGCGCGAGGCTGGCGCCTCGCCTGACGATCCCCGCGCGAGACGCGCTCGTTTCGTTCGTGTTCGACGACGCGAGGTCCGATGACCCCGTGATGGACTTCGGGGACCGGTGGTGCGAGTGGGACGGGGGCCCGCCCGCCCCGGCGGAGATCCTTGAGACCACCGGCGTGGACGCGCACGCGCGCACGCGCGTCACCATCGCGCTCGCCCCGAGCGCCACGCACCTCGCCGTCGCGCGGGGGAGGCGACTCGCGGTCGTCGCCACGCGCGCAGTTTCCGAGAATGACGCGGAACGCGGCCACCGCGAAAAAAACGCGGCGGCGCGCGCGCGGACGTGCGTCGCGGAGGTCCGCGACGCCTCCGGCCCCGACCCCGAGGCGTACGTCACGTGCATGTGCTGGCTCGCCTTCGCCGAGCCGCGATCGGCGGGCTCGGCCGCGTTGTCGAACACGAAAGCCTCCGCGGCGGCCGTGGCGGATCTCTCCGTCGCCGTCGGCACGAGCGACGGGCGTCTGCGCGTTTACGCCGCCGACGGCGTTTTGCTTCTTTCAAAAATCCTCGACTCGGGGGCCGGGCCGGACAGCACGCCCAGCCCCGTCCGCTCGCTGCGCGCGCGCGACGCGCGCAGGTCCCCGAGCAGGGACGAGGTTTCGGAGGACCTCGTCGCCGCGCTGGACGCGGCGGCGGTCAAAGTGGACGCGGTGGAGCTGCGGAGCGCGCTGCGGCGCGCGCACATGTTGCTCGGCGCGACGCGGAGCCAGGCCCGCTTCCGCGCGTCCGCGGACCTGTCCATCGCGCTTCCGGACGCCGCGCAGGTGCCGCTGGCGACGACGCGCTGGGATCTCGCGCGCCTCGCGCCCGTCGCGGACGCCGTCTCGGTGGGGCGCCTGCCTCCGTCCGTGGCGCGCGCGGGCCTGGCCCGCGCCGACGGCGCCGAGGACGGGGCGGCCTCCGTCGGCGGCGTGCGCGCGTCGAGCCGCGGCGTGGGCGTGCTGGCGGCGGGCCTCGGCGAGCCGCGCGGGGACTCGGGGTTGGTGTGCCTGCTGGCGTCATACGACGACGACGACGCCGGCGTCCTGGACGCGGCGGCGGCGCTGGCGCGCAAGACGGCGGCGGCGGCGGCGGCGACGATGTCGTCGCTCTTCGGCGGCGCCGTCAGCCTCGCCGGCGCCGTGACGAAGAAGCTGCCGCTGGGCGGCGCGCTGGGCGGCGCCGCCGCGGGCACAGCCTCACACGCCGACGACGATGCCCGACCGCTGACGTGGCGCTCGGCGTGGATCGACCCGCCGCGTCGGACGCGGCGGTTCGCGCCCGCGCCGCGGGGGCCGCTGGTGGCGGCGGCGGACGGACTCGGGCGCGTCGTCGTGCTGGACGTCGCCGCGCCGGCGTCGCTCGCGGCGGCGCGCGTCCTCAAGGGCTGCCGCGACGCCGAGGTGGCGTGGGTGGAGTTGCCGCCGCCGCGCGGGTCCAACGCGCGCGTCGCCGCCGCCACCGGCGGGCTTGGCGCGCTGTTCCTCGCCGTGCGGAGCCCCAAGCGGAACGGGGGCGCCGTGGAGCTCTGGCGGTTCGGCGGCGGCGAACGCGTTCGCGGCGAACGCGTTCGCGACGGCGAACGCGTTCGCGACGACGAAGACGAAGACCCTGAACCCACCGCGGGAACCCATTCGCGGGAACCACCGCGAACGCGCGCGTTCGATCCGGATGCGCGGTTTCGCTCGGCGCGGCTCACGCAAGCCGCGACGCCGTTCGGCGCCGAGGCGGCGACGTCCTCGCCGGCGGCGGCCGTCGCGCTCGCCGTCGCCGCGTCCAAGTGCTACCTCCTCACCCCGGACGGAACGCTCAGCGAGGTGCTCGCGCCGTGACGCGCGAAACGGAGAGGCTCGGGGAGCCACGGGTACGTGCGAGCGAGCGAGCCAGTAGACTAGCTATGATGATACCCACAGGGAGGCGAGGCGCCTACTTGTGTCTCATGAAAGAAGTACTTAGAAGAACGTATCCAATAGAAGAGGGAACGATTT
>Ga0181558_10005543_pt1 | contig 11091 bp, 6 predicted proteins | sample 011ome_22_FD_133754 | JGI IMG/M metagenome (GOLD analysis project Ga0181558, IMG submission 133754) | Coastal salt marsh microbial communities from the Groves Creek Marsh, Skidaway Island, Georgia - 011507BT metaG (megahit assembly) | ecosystem: Environmental > Aquatic > Marine > Intertidal zone... | reverse complement strand
CGCTGGCGACGCCTCGACAGTGCTGCTAGAGACAACTCCGTCCATTGCTCAAGGCAAATTTTATGTGCTGACCACAACGGGTTTGAATACCGATACAGCACCTAGCCTGGCTATCACCGAAGAGGATAACCGAAATATTCCCATTCGATTCATTCTGACCGGTACCCATGCGTCACCGAGCAGTGGTCTGCTCGATTACTACCTGGTTGAACCCACGACCAGTATCACCAACTCTTCACCGAGAAGTGTCAACAATGGCCTTCTCTCTGCCAGCAGCATGAGCTTTGATCCAGGCACCTACGATTTGATCGTCACGAATGCCGGAACTAAGGAAGTCGTTTTTGGTCCCCTGGCTCTGGAGTTGCAGAACGACCGTATCTATCGATTCCATCTGACCGATGCGACTGGTGGAGGCTTGCCAATGCAGATCGTTTTAGAGGATGATTTCAACGGTTAGATTGCCCCTCAATTCTGCGAATCTAGTCTCTCGCTACCATTCGCCGAAGAAACTGAATCTGAACCAGCCAGCGCCATTTTCAACGCGCTGGCTGCTGAAAATGGCGATCAAATGAGAGGATACGAAGCCTATGCAGAAAACGACAACGCCCGCTGACTGGCAGGTAACTCGCCTTTCAGGTTCACTTGGAGCTGACGTTCGCGGCCCCAGCCTGGCCGAGCCTTCGGCTGCCGATATAGAGACGATCAAGGCCCTCTTAATTGAGCATCTGGTTCTGTTTTTTCCTGATCAAGCTCCGACTAAAACACAGCATATCGCCTTTGGGCGCCATTTCGGCGAACTCGAAGGTCATCCTAATTTAAAAGACAGTAACCACAGTGACTACCCGGAACTCTTTGAGTTGATCGCCACAAAAGGTGGCATAGCCGATGAGTGGCATACCGACATCACCTTTCAGGACAGTCCGGCCCTGATGTCGATACTTCATATGGTCAAGTCACCCGCAGTCGGAGGCGACACTATGTGGGCCAGCCTCTATGCAGCATATGACGAATTATCACCGCCCATGCAAGCACTTTGTGAAGGTCTGACTGCGCTGCATGATGCCACGCCCCACAATCGCCCGGATATGATGAGTATCCATCCCGTCGTTCGCGTCCACCCAGTCACCGGCCGTAAAGCCCTGTACGTGAATGAGCACTTTACTCGGCGCATCGTCGAGATGAATGCCACCGAAAGCGCCGCCCTGCTTGAGTATCTCACCAAATGGGTTGCCCAACCGCGCTTCACCGTTCGCAAGTCCTGGACCGAGGGTACCGTTGCCATGTGGGACAATCGCTGCACCCAGCACTTCGTCCTGAACGATTTTGTCGGTGAACGCATCATTCAGCGCGTAACCATCATGGGAGACAAGGTTAGCGGCGTGGCCCCGTCGCCTTGGTCACCCTATATTCGATCCGGCAGCCTATCAGCCACTAGTCGCCATGACCGACAACTTTTTATGTATCTGAAGTCTCTGCCTGAAGCTCAGCATTAGCCCGCCTATTCGTATTATTGCCAGGCCTGAGCTGTACCCATCAACCGCGGATATTCACTGCTTGAAATTGCACCAAGAGTGAGCAAACAAGGTACTATTGGCTTTGACGAACCTTTCTAACAGGAGCTACTGTGGCGCTACCGCTGGATAATATTACGATTATAGAAATTGACAACTGGATGGCAGCGCCAAGCGCAGCAGCTATTTTGGCTGATATGGGCGCTCGAGTGATCAAGGTAGAGCCGCTTACCGGTGACCCGATGCGCAATAACGGCAGGCCACCCAAAGTCGATGGGCTGGCGAGCTATGACTTCCAGTTTGATGTGGACAATCGCGGCAAGCATTCCATTTGCGTCGATCTGGCTAACCCTGCCGCCATCGACATCATCCATAAGCTCTGTGGCCAGGCGCAGATATTCCTCTGCAATCTGTTGGCGCAACGTCAGGAAAAATTCCGTCTCGATCCGAAGACACTGCTGGCCATCAATCCCAGCCTGGTTCACGCGACCTTGACCGGCTACGGCACTACCGGACCTGATGCCTGGCGTCCAGGTTATGACGTCACGGCCTTCTTCGGCCGCTCTGGACTGTATGACGCGATGCGCGAAGGACCTCATGGCATAGTCCCCATGGCCCGTCCCGCTCAGGGCGACCACACGACAGGCTTAGCACTAGTCGGTGCTATTCTCGGCGCCTTGCGTCTGGCGGAGCGAACTGGCACCGGTCAGGTCGTTGAAACCTCTCTTTATGAGACCGCTGTCTGGACTCAAGCCAGCGATTTCGCCACCACTGCCATCGACCAGGCCCCCGTCAGACAGCGCTCACGAGAAAACATGCTGCTGCCAACCGCTAATCGTTACCCCTGCGGTGATGATCGCTGGATCGTTTTCAATATGCCAGAAGCGTCTGGTTGGGCAAAACTGTGTAAAGCTTTGGGCAAAGAGGAGTGGCTAAAAGATGAGCGGTTCGCCGATGCTCGCAGCCGCTATCAGATGATGCCAGTGTTGGTACCCGAAATAGATCGAGTCCTGGCTGAAAAAAGCCGAGATGAATGGGGTGCAATTTTTGACGCTGCAGGCTTGATTTGGGGACCTGTACTGGGCCTTCATGAGGTTGCCCAGGACAAACAGGCAGAAGCCATCAATATGTTTCCGAAACTCAATGATGAAGAGATCGGCGACTACCGTACCGTTGGCATACCCATGCGCTTCAAGACTGCCAATGTGGGACCTAAGACCCGAGCACCAAAAATTGGCGAACATACCCTCTCAGTACTGGCAGAATTCGGTTTTGACGAGGCCGCTATATCGCAGCTTTTAGCCGCCGAGATTATACGTTAAGAAGGCGAAGACTCACCTAACTGGTTAGCCGCCGGGAGCTCCCTCGCGGCAGCCAGATGGGCCTGAAAAAATCTGAAAGTACGATCCCAGGCGAGGCCTGCTGCTGCGGCATCAAAACGCGGGGTTGTATTATTGTGGAACCCATGATGAGCCCCCGCATAGACATAGGACTCAAAGTGGATGTCCGCACTCTTTAATGCGGCCTCATAGGCCGGCATCACTGCCATTAATCGTGTGTCCAGCTCACCATTATGTAACTGCAGCGGCGCCTTGATATCCCTGACTCGCGTGAGCTCTGCGGGCCTGCCGTAATAGGCTACACCAGCACTCAGGTCCGGTAACCGAGTGGCCAGTTCATTGACCACGCCACCACCATAACAAAAACCCAGTGCGCCCACTCGGCCGTTACCATCGGCTCGACTCTGCAAGTACTTGAATGCTGCAACCCAATTCTCCAGCATCAAGGCCGGGTCTAATTTTTGCTGCAGGACTCGTCCCTCATCATCATTGCCTGGCCATCCGCCAAAGGACGTCAATGCATCCGGCGCAAACGCGAGAAATCCAGCCCGCGCCAACCGTCGGGTAACGTCTTCGATATAGGGGTTGCGCCCGCGGTTTTCATGAATGATCAAAACTGCCGGCAAGGATGTTTCACGACCAACAGGCTTCGCCAAGTATCCCTGCCATTCATTCGGCGACGGATAGATCAATTTCTCTACCTCAATACTCGCATCTTGAGGATCGACTTCCGCAGAGTTGGCATACTGCGGGTTGAGTAGATCCAACATGGCAACAGCACCTGTAACACTGGCAGTAATGACACTTGCTCGACGCAAAAACTGACGGCGACTGATGATGCCATGAACATATTGATCAAACGCTGACAGTATTTCGGGTGGGAAATCCGCCACAGTCTGAGCAGGTCTCTTTTCCATTTTTCACTCCAAGCTAGTCTCTTCGTTTGAAGATCATTTTGCCTTTGAAAACACCCTTCTGACACGCTCGACAGCATGTCAGCAAAAGCATCATCATACTAACATGTGCCTCCGCCATAATACTGACCAGGACCAAGATTAAATCTTGTCCGCTGAACATGCTCATCTGACGATTCTCCACTCAGAACATTCGCATTAACTTTATTAATTAGCTGTTTTTATGAACGCTATAGGTTAACGATCCAGATACATGGAATTAAAGCTGAAAGCTTTGGTTCATCAATTCGAAAAAGTACTTATACCCGACCTGCAGACAGGGCTCAGCATAGGCTTGATCATCAAATTTATCTTCAAAAAAAGACCGACGTCGTTAAAGTCGTTAGTACCATCGAAAAATCAGTGCAGCACTGGTCTTAGCAGGGGTGGAAGACCGCCTCTGCAAGCAATACTCACCACTGCCTACATTCAATCGACAGGCAAAGTGACAAACCAAAGTCACCGAGTCAAGCTAGTCATGACAAAGGGTTTCTGGGCTATTGCTCGAGCATTTAATACTGTATATATTTACAGTATTAAGTCAGTGTCAACACTTCAGGGCTCAACCAGAAACCATGGCATTATCCGGCATTTCCCTACGTTCAATGCAGTCTCGACAAGTTGCAACAGTTCCTTATGCGGAACTCCATTGTATCAGTCATTATTCGTTTCTGCGTGGCGCCTCGTCTCCCGAAGAGCTCGTTCAACAAGCCGCTGAGCTAGGCTATAGAGCCCTGGCTATCACCGAGGAGTGTTCTATGGCTGGCGTCGTCAAAGCCCATGTCGCCGCTCGAGAGTGTGGCCTGAAACTCATCATAGGCAGTGAATTCTATTTGACCGATAACACCCACCTGATTCTGCTGGCGCCGAATCGCACCGCCTACGGGCAGATCTGTAACCTGATCACGTTGGGTCGCAGAAGGTCCAGTAAAGGCGACTATCAATTGGACGCCAAAGACTTAGAGTTTGGCCTGAGCCAATGCCTCGTCATCTGGTTGCCGAGTACTCAGCGTAATTCTCATGGAATACCGGTTCATAACAACAAGGATCGAACCCGCACGACAGGACACTGGCTGGCTCAACAATTCAATAACCGGCTCTGGCTGGGCATTGAAATTTTTCCCGATGGCCACGACATAGCCTCATATCAGCAAGCCTTTGAGCTTTCCCAGTCACTGAAATTGCCGATGGTAGCCTGCGGTGATGTCCACATGCATCACGCAAACCGCAAGGCCTTGCAGGATGTCGTCTCGGCTATTCGTATTGGTCAGCCTTTACGCCTGGCCGGCAAGTTACTGTTTGCCCATCGTGAGCGACACCTGCGCTCCTTGTCCTTATTGGCCAGCCTGTATCCGCCGGCGCTGCTGGCAGAGACCATTCGCATCAGCGATCTGTGTGATTTCTCTCTCGACGAGTTGCGCTACGAGTACCCTCAAGAGCTGGTTCCACGCCATCTGACACCACCACAATACCTACGCCAACTCGTCGAGGCGGGTGCCACCAAACGATGGCCACAAGGTACCAAGCCCAGGGTCCAAGAAACTATTGAAAAAGAGTTACAGCTGATTGAGGAGCTTCAGTATGAATATTACTTTCTGACAGTCTACGACATAGTTCAGTTTGCCCGCGAGGCACAGATTCTCTGTCAGGGCCGCGGCTCTGCCGCCAATAGTGCCGTCTGCTATTGCCTCGAAATCACCGAGGTTGATCCAGCCAAGTCTGATCTGCTGTTTGAGCGCTTTATCTCCAAAGAGCGGGATGAGCCGCCGGACATAGATGTCGACTTTGAACACGAGCGTCGCGAAGAAGTCATTCAGTATATCTATAAAAAATACGGTCGCCATCGAGCAGCCTTAGCCGCAAGCGTCGTGACCTACAGACCAAAAAGTGCTGTCAGGGATGTCGGCAAGGCGCTCGGTATGGATCTGAACCTGATTGAACATCTGGCCAGCTCCCTTTCCTGGTGGGATAAGCGTGATGAATTACTGGCCCGCTTCGAGGCCGCCGGCATCAATCCGCGAAGCCCAATCATTGGTCAATTTATTGACTTGATTCAGCAACTACTCGGTACTCCACGGCATCTATCCCAGCATGTCGGCGGCTTTATCATCTCCAGCGGTCCCTTATCCCAATTGGTACCGATTGAAAATGCCGCAATGCCAGACCGAACGATTATTCAATGGGATAAGTATGACCTGGAATCTCTGGGTCTGCTGAAAGTTGATATTCTTGCGCTGGGAATGTTGACCGCCATTCGTAAAACCCTGGACTTGATTAACCAGTATCGCCATAGCCATCTTACTCTGGCCAGCATTCCCACCGAAGATCCTCTCACCTACCAGATGCTACAACGGGCAGACAGCCTAGGGGTATTTCAGGTTGAGTCAAGAGCCCAGATGTCCATGCTGCCACGTCTGAAACCAGCCTGCTTTTATGACTTGGTCATTGAAGTGGCCATCGTCAGGCCTGGGCCAATCCAAGGCAATATGGTGCACCCCTATCTGCTACGACGCAATGGCGAAGAGGCAGTTATTTACGCGAATGAGGCAGTTAAATCAGTTTTGGAACGGACGCTCGGGATTCCGATTTTCCAGGAACAGGTCATCAAATTGGCGGTTGTAGCCGCAGGTTTTTCACCCGGAGAAGCCGATCAACTGCGTCGCGCCATGGCTGCCTGGAAACGCAAAGGCGGACTGGAAGTCTTTCAACAAAAACTCATCAATGGCATGCTTGAACGTGGCCATAACCGGGATTTTGCCGAGCGCATCTATGAGCAGATCAAGGGTTTTGGTGACTATGGCTTTCCTGAGTCTCATGCTGCCAGTTTCGCATTGTTGGTTTATTTTTCAGCCTGGCTAAAGTGTCATGAGCCAGCCGCATTCTATTGCGGCTTGCTCAACAGTCAACCGATGGGATTTTATTCACCGTCACAGCTGGTACAGGATGCTAGACGTCATAATATCGAAATACGCCCTGTAGACATCCGTTACAGTGATTGGGAATCAACCCTTGAAACACCTCACTCTGAAGAGATGCTGGCTCCTCGCCAACCTGCCATTCGGCTTGGACTACAACGTATTAAGGGGCTCAAGACTGAGACCATTTTTCGCATTCTGCATGCTCGCAAACAACACAGCATCAGCGATCTCGATGACATAGCGCAACGTGCCCGCCTGGACCGTGGCGATCTTGCTCGATTAACTGAGGGTGGCGCCTTTAAGGGTTTGTCAGGACATCGCTATCAGACTCACTGGCAGGCTCGAGGCCTGTTACCCGTCGCTGCACTTGACGTAAACGACAACACCTCTATGGTGGCTGAGAACAGTCAAATTTACCTGTCGCCGCCAGCAGAAGCCGATGACCTGAGAGCTGATTATCAGAGTTTGGGATTGACCCTTGGCAAACATCCCCTGGCGATGTTGCGTGAGTCGGGCAGGCCCTTCAGTCAATGCAAAACCGCTGCGGAATTAACGCGATTAAACCATGGCCAATTCGTTCAGGTCGCCGGCATCGTCACAGGCCGTCAACGCCCCTCCTCCGCAGCCGGCGTCTTGTTCCTGACCCTTGAGGATGAAACCGATAACATTAACGTCGTGGTTTGGCGTCGTATATTAGAGCAATACCGCACCGCTATCATTCAGGGACGATTACTTAAGGTAAAGGGTATCGTTGAGCGCCAGGGATCTATCATTCACGTCATCGCCGGCCAAGTCGAAGACTTGTCGCATCATCTTGACCATTTTGCGCTGCACTCACGAGATTTCAAATAATCGTCACAGACCCTCAGTCTGGTTATACAGGGACTACCGCTGGCATTCGCTCTGCAATATTTGATACTCTCAGTGCAAAACTCGGAGGCCAAGCATGCAAGATTACCTGATTAAGTCCGGCACCATCCTTGATGGTACAGGCGCACCAGCCTATCAAGCCGATCTCAGCATCAAGGATGGCATCATCACCGCCATAGGCGCGCTTGAGGTCGAAGCAAAACAGACCCTGGATGCGACTGGCGCTATCGTCACACCCGGCTGGGTAGACATCCACACCCACTATGACGGCCAAGTGACCTGGGACGGAGACATGAACCCCTCCGCCAGCCACGGCGTTTCTACGATTGTCATGGGTAACTGCGGGGTCGGATTTGCACCTGTGGCGCCTAGTGGGCATCGAGACTTGATTGAGCTCATGGAGGGCGTCGAGGATATTCCCGGTACCGCCCTTTACGAGGGTATGCCCTGGGGCGCCTGGGAAACTTATCCCGAGTACCTCGATTTTCTCGCCAAACGTGAGTACGCGCTGGATATCAGCTCTCTTGTGGCCCACGGTGCCATTCGGAATTATGTTATGGGAGCTCGCGGCCGAAACAATGAGGCCGCTACTGCAGAAGATCTGGCACAGATGCAAGAATTGATCACTGAGGCATTAAATGCCGGTGCTGTGGGGTTTTCGACTTCTCGCATCCTCGGCCATCGCTCTACCCGTGGCGAACCAGTACCGGGTACCTTTGCGAATGATGTCGAGATACTTGCCATCGCCGCCGGTGCCCTGAAACGGGCAGGTAAAGGTGTTTTCCAGATTATTCCTTCCAGCACCCTAGGCAGTGGCGTTGAAGCAGGCGGCGAACCCAACACCCTGGAGGACGAAGTGGCGTTGATACAAAAGGTCAGCCAAGTCAGCGGCCGACCCACCACCTTCACCCTGTTTCAGGTTGACGAGTGGACCAACAAGTGGCGCGAAGTCATAGATACCATCAAGGCTGGCAACCTGAAAGCCGGCCAATCTGCCGGTAAGGTCTATCCTCAGGTTGGCAGTCGCCCGACCGGAATAGTGCTGGGACTAAAGACTTACCACAGCTTCATGCGCAAACCGACCTACTTGAAGCTCAAGCACCTGCCCTTTGATGAGCTATTGGCCGCGATGCGCAGGCCTGAGATCAAGGCTGCCTTGCTGACCGAAGAGAGCGTGCCGCACGAATTCCCTGGCACCATGGAAAACGGTATTGCTCAGGCGCAACTGAACTTTGATCAGACCTACGTTCTTGACCAATCCATGAACTATGAGCCTGCTCAGACCCAGTCATTTGCTGCATTAGCCGCCGCAAATCAGCAAAATGGTTGGGAATATTTTTACGACTATCTGGTAGGCGCAGACGGCTGTCAAAACGCGGTCATGTTCTTTACCAATTATAGCGACCATAACCTGGATGCTGTACGTGACATGCTGTTGGACGACACCACCGTGACGGGTTTGAGCGATGCAGGTGCGCACGTCAGCTTGATCTTCGACGCGGTAGCGCCAACTTATCAGCTGGTTTATTGGGGTCGTGATCGCACACGCGGCCCAATCCTGCCACTGCCTCACTTGATACACCGCCAGACGCTGAAAAATGCTCAACTGTTCGGCTTCCACGACCGGGGTAGCCTTGAAGTTGGCAAGCGTGCCGATATTAACGTCATTGACTTCGATAACCTGAAACTGGGTGATATGCAGCTACACCATGATTTACCCGCTGGCGGCGCCCGCTTCCTGCAAGGCGCATCCGGTTACATTGCGACCCTGGTAAATGGCGTGCTAACCCGTCGATATGATCAGGACACTGGTGCCAGACCCGGGAGACTGGTGCGCTCATAACCAGACTCGGTCAGGCGCGGCGCTTAAAATAGCCTCTGGTCCATTTTTCAATCTCAACGGCGATATAAACCAGGCTGGCTAAACCGGCACTCACGGCCAGCTCGGTGCCGCTTAATGGTTTCAGGTTAAACAACTGATTCAACCAGGGGGTATAAACAAGCGCCAGCTGCAGAGCTACTGTCACGAGGACCGTGACCAACAACAGGCGATTGCTCAGAAAGCCCAGGCGCCATAAGGGGATACTCTCAGAGCGAATGGCCAGCACATGGCCCAGCTGGGCAAACGTTAGAACGGTGAATACCATGGTTTGGCCATCGACTGAGCCATGACTCAGCGCCCAGGACTGACCGTACAAAGAGACGCCGCCAATGAGCAACCCTACCCACATAATGTGTTGCCACATACCGCCCGCGAATATGCTCTCCTTTGGCGGTCGTGGTGGTCGTTGCATTACGCCTGCCTCGAGAGGTTCGAGGGCGAGCGCGAGTCCAGGTAGACCGTCAGTGACCAGGTTAATCCAAAGTATATGAATCGGCATTAATGGCAGCGGCATACCCAACAGCGGCGCCAGGAACAGGGTCCATACTTCACCAGAATTACTGGTCATCGTATATTTAATGAACTTGCGAATATTGTCGTAAATTCGCCGTCCTTCTCGAACCGCACTGACAATTGTCGCGAAATTGTCGTCCAAAAGAACGAAATCTGCCGCCTCTCGAGCCACGTCAGTCCCCTTCTTCCCCATGGCAATGCCGATATCTGCACGCTTCAGCGCGGGCGCGTCATTCACCCCATCACCTGTCATGGCGCAAAACTCGCCGACTGCCTGCAACGCCTCAACGATTCGAATCTTTTGTTGCGGAGAGACTCGCGCATACACCCTTAGGTTGCGAACCTGCTTTTGCAACTGCAGATCAGACCAGCTGTCTAATGTTTCACCGGTTGTCGCCACATCCCCCTCGGAACAAATCCGCAAACGCCGAGCGATCGTCAGCGCCGTTGCCGGATGATCGCCAGTAATCATTACGGGTGTGACTCCAGCGCCCACGCACTCAGCTACCGCTTGCGCCGCTTCCTCTCTGGGCGGGTCGATTAAGCCGACTAATGCCAAAAATTCCATGTCCGATTCGACAACCGAGGGCGTCAGCTTTGATGGCTGAGTGTCGAGGTGCTTCATGGCGAGTGCCAAGACCCGGTACCCTGCAGCTGCAAGCGCTTCTGACTGGCATAACAGCGCCTCAAGATTCAGAGGCACTGAATCCGCCTGCGTCAGCGTTCGCCGGCATAAGGGTAGCACCGCTTCTGGCGCACCCTTGGCGTAGACAACGAGACCCTCGCCACGACCGTGAACGGTTGTCATCCGCTTGCGATCAGTGTCAAAACTGAATTCAGCGATCAAAGGCCGCAAAGCTAGTGCGTATGATCGCAACAAGCCTGCACGCTGACCAGCCTCACACAAGGCGGTCTCGGTCGGGTCCCCTTGCAAACTACCATCGATAGTTGCGAGGGTGTTATTCAAGACCAGCGCCTCTCGCAGCGAACCGGACAGATTTGAATCGTCAGTCGGCACCTCATCCAGCAGCTGGCCATCTATGAAGAGTTGATCCAGGTACATTCGATTCAACGTCAAGGTGCCAGTCTTGTCGCTGCAAATGT
>Ga0181558_10005542_pt1 | contig 11091 bp, 9 predicted proteins | sample 011ome_22_FD_133754 | JGI IMG/M metagenome (GOLD analysis project Ga0181558, IMG submission 133754) | Coastal salt marsh microbial communities from the Groves Creek Marsh, Skidaway Island, Georgia - 011507BT metaG (megahit assembly) | ecosystem: Environmental > Aquatic > Marine > Intertidal zone... | reverse complement strand
AGTCAGTTCCTGTTCAGTAATAGCTGTAGTCATTCCTGCTTACTCCGTTTCAATTAATACATGCTCCAAGATATTGCAGGCTGATGCTATTGATTAACCAAGCATGATTAAAGGCATTATGTAATAGGCTTAAGCTATCACTGAAGATTGCATGCGTGATTCAGAATGGGCGGGTTCCGTCAGCAGATTGTGTTTTAGCAACCCGGAACCTGGGAATGCAGAAGGGCAGCTTGCCTTCCTTCTGCACGGGAAAATTGTAGGATGGCTTAAAACTTGTACTTCAAAATACCGCGATAGGCTCTTGATTCAACCGGATGGAAATGAAAATCTTCAACAGGTGCGGTCTCATTTTGCAGTTGAGACTCGAAGTAGTATTCGATGTCATTGCCGTCATCATCAAACACATTCATGACATCCAGGCCGACCTCCCATCTATCTGTCGCATAGGAAAGACCAAGATTAAACAGGGTTGTGCCTTCTTTCTGGAAGGTGTCTGTTTCCTCCAATGGTGCATCGCCAAAATGCCTCATCCGAAAGCTGCCGGTAAAGCCGTTGGGATGGACATAGGTCAGGCCGGCGCTTGCCGTTGTCTCGTGGGCATCAGGTATGCGGTCTGCACCTGATGGTGCATCCTTGAAACGGGCATGGTTCCAGGAAGCTGTAGCATCAAACACCAGGTAGGGATTGATTTGCCAGAATGTCGAGACCTCAATACCGCGGCGTTCAGTACCATCATTGGGCTCCGATGTTCCTGCGTCACCGACAAACAGTAATTCAGAATCAAGTTCCAGCCAGAAAGCGACTGCTGAAATATTGAAATTGGCTGAGGGTTCATAACGAATCCCAAATTCATGGCCTTCTGCCAGGACAATGACATCGACAGGGTCAACAGGATCACCGGTGAGTGGATCTACTGAAATGGTGGCGCCACGCACATCATTGGAGTGAAAGCCCTGGCCATAGTTGAAGTAAAGCTCCACACCATCCACGGGTAGCCAGGCTGCATTGAATTTGGGCATGAATTCCGTGTCATCACCTGACCCTGAATTCAGGGGGTTATTGGCGCTCACATCCCAATCATAATATTCCCCGCGAAAGCCTACTGTGGTGCGGAAGCTTTCTGTCCAGTGATACTCCAGGTCGCCATAGAAACTGTAGCTGAGCTGCTCCACCGAGTCGTTTCGGGTAAAACCAAGCCTCTCCCGTTCACGGGTATTCCAGAGATTGACGTCACTGATATCGTCATAGCGGACATCGAGGCCAAGCATTGGGATGGCGGTGTTGTTGCCCCAGACCTGATCTTCCTGCCAGCGCACATAGCCGCCCATGATGGAGCGATCATCTTCCTGTTCAATCTGGTCGCCATTGACTGGATCGTTCAGGAAATACGTGGGATTGCCGAACAGGTTCATTTCATATTCTGAAAAATAGGCGTTAACGTCGATATTGTTTTCAAGTTCAAAGTTACCGATCACGCTCCAGCGGCTCGATGATCCGCCCAGGGTTGGATCAACGAATCCAAACAGGTCGAGATTGCCATTGCGGACTTCTCGCAGGGGAATCTGGTCTGTGGCATACCAGTCAGCGTCATAGGCCATGGCTGTAATCTGGCTATTTACGCCAGCGATCTCTCCGGTGTATTTTGCGAAGAGATTGGTTTTCTCCTGGTCCTGCGGCAAATCCCACGGTCCATCCCTGGTCAACAGTTCACCGGCAAAAAGCCAGGTACCGTCTGGTGTATCAACAGACTGTGCCCCCACCAGGCGGCGGTGATCAAAGTTACCTATAGTGGCTTCCAGGTAGCCGTCTTCAATCCGGTCGTAAGTCTTGAACCGGGCCGAGCCAGCTGCAGAGAAGTCACCATTGAAGGCGTAGTAGGTGCCCTTGTGGAACTCCACGGTTTCAACAATTTCCGGGATCAGCGGGTTCAGGTCCAGGTAACCGGAAGCATGGGCATGACTGCGGAAGTTAAGCGGCATGCCTTCGAAAATGGCAGTGAAGTCGGAACCATGGTCCAGGTTCATGCCACGCAGGAAATACTGGTTGGCTTTACCTGGCCCTGAATGCTGTGTGGCCACCATGCCCGGCATGACTTCGACCAGCTCGCCCACGCGCATCAGTGGCCGCGTGGAAAAATCAGCATTGCCCACGATGCCATGGGAGCCGCCATCGGCACTTCCCAGCAGGCGAGTGCTTCGGCCCCAGACTACGATGGACTCAAATATCGGTACGGATTCCTCTTCAGTGTCCTGTGCCTGGGCCACCGAGAAACTCATACTTGAAGCGGCAGTGATGACCATTGCCAGCCTGGATAGGGAATTCGGCATAATTTTGAAGGTTGAATTATTAACGTTAAAACTGAGCATGGTGGCAACTTCCGCTGATTTTTAAAAAAACTAACATGCCCCTTTCCAGGGATGAGAAACGAGGTAGCTATAGTAATCGGTATCTGTCCACTATTTATGTAATTAACTGTTTTATAACTGTTTATGAAACGTTAACGAATTCGTTAACTTTTCGTTTTTCTGGTCGATATACGTTAATAATTCACTTGAAATCAGGAAAAAACCCGTCAAAATGCCTTCCTTGCTCACAAACAAGCCAAAAATGACTGAATTTAATAGTGAAGATCTCCAGGCTCTGACAGACCGCATCATTAACAGTGGGGTGCTGGGCCGTTCAAAAACCTACGGAGCCATTCTGCGCTACCTGGTGGAATGTTCAATCGCCGGAAAAACGCCCAAGGAAGCGGCCATTGCCGTTGATGTTCTGGGCAGGGATGCCGAGTTCGATGTCTCCAGGGATTCCATCGTCCGTGTCCATATCTATCACCTGCGCAACAAGATCAACCAGTACTACGCCAGGTACGGCAAACAGGAAAAATACCGGCTCAATATTCCCAAGGGTCAATACATCATCACCACCAGTCTCAATGAAGAGGCAGAAGAGCCCGCCAGGGGGATGACAGGTAAACCACTGGGCAGGCAATCCGTGACTCCATTGCTGGCAGCCCTGGCTTCAATCCTTTTGCTGTTAAATCTTCTGGTTGATGATCAACCCTACGAAGCGTCGGAGCCGATTTTGTCACCCATTGCGGGTATGGAGCCCTGGCAGTCTTTGCTGGACGATGACTTGCCGATTCTTCTTGTAATCGGTGATTACTATATCTTTGGTGAATTGGATGATGCCGGCAATGTCACCCGGATGGTGCGTGAATTCAATATCAACTCACCGCTTGATCTGGCAGGGGTCAATAACGGGAAGGGGCGGTACCTGGACCTTGATCTGTCTTATCTTCCGACCGGTGTTGCCAATGCCATGTTGCATGTCAGGCCGTTGTTGTGCAGCAAGGCAGACGTTATCAGCATGAAAATGATGTCCGATATGGATACTGCTGATCTTGCGGATAATCACCTTGTCTACCTGGGATACCTGAGCGGTGTAGAACCGCTGCTCGATTTGATGTTTGCAGATTCCGGACTTTCAATTGGTGCGACATATGATGAGCTGATCAACCTGGAAACCAATGAATACTATATTGGCTCCTCCGGTCTGTCCGGTGATGAGGGCTTCCAGGACTATGGCCTGGTTTCAACCTTCCCGGCGCCCAATGGTAATCAATTTCTTCTGGTAGCGGGTATGCGCGATGAAGGGCTGATAAATATTGCACGACAGCTGACCAGTACTGAAGCCCTGGCAGAACTGGTGGATACGGCTGCCTTTGAAGGGCCCAGTTTTGAAGCGCTTTATGAAGTCATGGGCTTTGACAGGACCAATTTTGGTGGTCAGCTGGTTTACTCTCGCCCTCTGGATACCCGGGTAATCTGGGAAACTCGCCTGATCAATCAATAGGGTTAGATCAAAGATCAAAGATCAAAGATCAAGGATCAAGGATCAAAGAATCTGCTTGTACCCTGTACCTTTGATCCTTTATCCATCCCATTGGGGCATAAAAAAACCCGGATCTTTTGAACCCGGGTTTCTGTATCGAACCGGGTTAAAGTCCGGTTCAAGACTTCGGTATTTTAATCTTCTGGTGTTGCTTCTTCGCCGGCATCAGCAACTTCCGCTGGCGCTTCTTCCGAATCCATCATTTCTTCTACAGCATCCGGAGTAGTGCCGGTGCTGACGATAGCAACTTTGATCTCGGTGCTCACTTCAGGGCTCAGGGTAATAGTGATGTCATATTCACCAGTATCCTGTAATGCACCTTCTGGCAGTTCCACTTCGCTCTTGTCAATTTCATGACCAGCCTGTGAAACAGCATCGGCAATTTCGCGGGTACCCACGGAGCCGTAGAGCTTGCCTTCTTCACTGGCGTTGACTTCGATAGTGATAGCCAGACCGCTGATTTGAGCAGCACGTTTTTCTTCACCCTGCAGTTTCTCTGCAGCAGCTTTCAGCAACTCTTCCCTGCGCGTTTCAAATTCCGCAATGTTTTCCTTGGTAGCGGGAATCGCTTTTGAATAAGGAAAAAGATAGTTGCGGGCATAGCCGGCCTTCACTGTAACCTGGTCACCCACGTCGCCGATCTTGCCCATTTTTTCCAGTAATATAACTTCCATCTTGCTACCTCGTTCTAACCTGTCTTTATTACAGTTTTATTCCACCGGGGGATCCTTTTGCTCCATCCGGCTGCGTATATCTATCAAGCTGTCAGTCATTCCCAGCAGGATGACTGCGGGAGCCATCATCAGCACGGTGAGATATGTCATCACCAGCCAGGGAGACCCCAAATTCTTCTTTGCCACCATGTAGTGGGCTACTGCCAGTCCGCTGAAAAGTGGCGCTACGCATAAAAGCGGCAGCCAGTTTTCCAGTGGTGGTATATCCATCAAAGCGACCAGAATCAGTCCCAGTAATACCACCATTGCCCTTGGGTCAAAGCGCAGGTTATGAAACTCCTGCTTGAAACCGCCCGGGTTGTAAAGCGCGGCTTGCCACCAACGTCCGATCATCAGGCAAATGATAATCATGAATGCGTGGTAGGCGCCGTAAAGGCTGAGCAGCAAATTCACCAGTTGCTCAACGGTATAGACAACCTGTCCACCCTGGTTTACCTGGGCCTGGAAGCTGTCATTCACGACTGCCGTTATCTGTGCCTGATAAGTCGACTGGAATATCAGGCTCAGTTGGGTGACCAGGCCAATGGCAACTGCCAGAAGCATGACCACCTGCCATGACATGGTCTTTCGCAATACCATGGCCAGGGCAAAGGTTCCTGTTGTCAGGAACATGAGAGAAATATCTCCCATTGCCAATAAAGTCCCGGCCGGTAACATCGACCACAACAGGACTATCAATCCTTCATTTCGCCCCTTGCGCAGGGTAACCAGGGCGACAACTGCTGCACTGAAAAAATACAGCAGGGGAAAAAAGCCACACAACAGAACAATAATTATTGCCTGGCGGCGGCCAAGCATGACGTATTCTGCCAACCCGCGCATGATTCCCCCGGGGGCTATAAACCCTTTTTACGCTTCGTGAGAATCTGTATACGGAATAAGAGCCAGGTAACGGGCGCGCTTGATAGCTGTAGCAAGCTGACGCTGGTAACGGGCTTTGGTACCGGTGATACGGCTCGGTACAATTTTGCCTGTTTCCGAAATGTTGGCTTTCAGTGTATCCAGATCCTTGTAATCAATTTCTGTTACGCCTTCGGCAGTGAACCTGCAGAATTTACGACGTCTGAAAAATCTTGCCATGAGTGTTCTCCAGTAGAATCGGTTCAGGAAGCCTTGTCGGCTTCATCTTCGCCTTCAGCTTCAGCAGTTTCTTCTACTGCTTCTACTACGGCGTCGTCGGCTTTGGTGGCTTCTTCTTCGCCGCCGGCATCTTCAGTATCCAGGGCAGAGTCGTCACTGGCGGACTCTGTTGCCTCCTCGCTGCTGTCATCACTGCTGGAGTCGTAGCTGGACTCTTCATCCTGCATGCGGGCGCTGGCCCTGGCTTTACGCTCACGGCTTTCATTTTCCGCTTTCATGATGTCACTCATTTCAGTGATAGCATCCTTGCGCTTGATAACAAGGTTACGCAGGACGGCATCGTTGTAGCGGAACAGCGTAGTGATTTCATCCAGTGCAGATTGTTCACACTCGACATTCATCAGTACGTAATGGGCTTTGTGGATTTTGTTGATCGGGTAGGCCAGTTGGCGGCGTCCCCAGTCTTCCAGACGGTGAACTGTGCCACCGGAATCGGCGACAAGTTTTGAGTAACGTTCAGTCATCCCGCCAACCTGGTCAGATTGGTCAGGATGCACCATGAATACTATTTCGTAGTGGCGCATAGTCTCTCCCTATGGCTATTAAAGTCTCCCCCAGCTTTGACAATTTAACCCCGCAGGGACTGAAGTGAGACAAGGAGTAATGTAAATGAGGCGCGCATTCTATTGATATTGCTTGGGGAATGCAAGGTTTCCTGCGGCTACTGCACTCGACAATACAGCGTTGAAAGCCTTGTTTCCGGCTCGTCGTGTACTGCCTGTACTAGTCCTCACCGGAAAAAGGCTTTCGCCTCGTCTTGTCTTCGTTCGCTACGCCGCCATCCTCTGGTGTGGCACTGCCTGCGCGGTGCTATAGGAATTATTGTCGCTGACGAACGGCTTCGAAAAGACAAATTCCTGTAGAGACAGAAACATTCAGGCTGGAGACTTCGCCGGCCATTGGAATGGCGACGAGCGAGTCGCAGTTTTCCCGGGTCAGGCGGCGCAGCCCCTTACCTTCAGAGCCAAGCACAATGCCAACGGGGCCGGTCAGATCGGCTTCATAAAGCGATTGTTCGGCTTCCCCGGCGGCGCCGAAAAGCCAGATGCCGCGCTGCTGCAGGGCTTGCAGGGTGCGGGCGAGGTTGGTGACGGAAAAGAAGGGGACAATTTCTGCGGCGCCGCTGGCGACCTTGCGCACGGTGGGGCTCAACTGGACGGATTTATCCTTGGGCACAATCACCGCTGACACGCCGGCGGCTTCTGCGGAACGAAGACAGGCGCCGAGATTATGGGGATCTGTAACGCCATCGAGAATCAACAGGAAAGGCTGGCCTTCCAGGTTGTCCAGGAAGGGGTCGAGCTGTTTTTCTGTTTGTTCAAGCTTCACAGCGGTGCTCAGTGCCAGGATGCCCTGGTGCACCTGCGGGCATTTCTCATCCAGCTCGGCCCGGCTGCATTCCGTGATGGGGATGCCAGTCCTGGACGCTGTGTCCAGGATAGTTCTCAGGCGTTTGTCGTTTTTATCCCTGCGGTCGACCTGCACGAATAAATGCTGGACAGATTCAGCATGGTGATCCAGCAAGCTGGCCACGGCATGAATGCCATAGATGATTTCCTGCTTGCTCATTTCTTCCTGCGTTTATTCCCGGCCGGTTTCTTCTTTCTACTATTACGTGTTTTTCGCGAACTGTTACTTTCTTTTTCAGCGTTAGGTTTCTTTGTCACATTGCCCGACGCTTTTTTCTTCTTGATCGAGCGTTTGCGTTTTGGCACTGGCGCAGATGCCTTGTTTTTTTGCACCATCTCCAACAATTGTAAATCGATGCGGTGATTTTCCATATCCACGCTAGCCACCTGAACATGAACGCGATCCCCCAGGTGAAAACTTTCGCCGGTGCGCTCACCGGTAAGGCTGTGTCCTATGTTATCGAAATGATAGTAGTCGTTGCGCAAGGCTGTGACATGAACAAGGCCTTCAATATGGATGTTATCCAGCTCCACGAAGAGCCCAAAGTTGGTCACTGACACAATGGTGCCATCAAAACTGTCACCAATATGCTGCTGAATGTATTCGCACTTGAGCCAGTCAATGACATCGTAGCTGGCGGCATCGGCACGACGCTCGCAGGTTGACAGGTATTGTCCCAGTTCCTGGAGTTCACCGGGGCTATAGGGGTAAATGCGGTTGACTGCCAGGGATTCTGCTCCCTTGACCTTGTTCAGGTGAGGGCTCTTTTTGCTCCGGATGAGATGGCGGATGGCGCGGTGAACCATTAAATCCGGGTAGCGTCGAATAGGGGAGGTGAAATGGGCATAGGCGTCAAAACCCAGCCCGAAATGACCGATGTTGTCCGGGTCATAGGTCGCCTGCATCAGGGAGCGAATAACCATGGTCTGCAATAACAGCCGGTCTGGTCTTTCGGCCAGACGCTTGAGTATCAGCTGAAAGTCTGTCGTGGAAGGGTTTTCCTTGCGGGCAAGACCAATGCCAATGCCCCGGAGAAAGTCATACAGGTTTTCCACTTTTTCAGGGTTTGGTCCGGCATGGACTCTGAACAGGGCAGGTTGTTTCATCTCCAGCAACAGCTGTGCAGCACAGACATTGGCGCAAAGCATGCACTCCTCGATGAGACGATGCGCATCATTGCGTTCCACCTCGAGGATTTCGGCCAGCTTGCGATCCTCGGTAAAGACAATACGGGTTTCCACGGTTTCAAAATCAAGCGCGCCGCGTTTTTGCCTGCCTTCACGTAAGGTGTGGTAAAGACCGTAAAGCGCTTCAAGATCTTCAGTGAGGTTGCTGTATTTTTCCTTTAAACGTTTCTGCAGTTTTTCCTCAGCAGGATTGTTCGGTTGCTGCACCATGGCTGCTACTTCGGTATAGGTCAGCCGGGCATGGGAATAGATTACCCCCTCGGAAAATTCGTAATCGGTAATTTCGCCCTGTGTATTGATGTCCATGGCGCATACCATGACCAGGCGGTCTTCTTCCGGGCGCAGGGAGCACAGGCCGTTGGATAATTTCTCGGGCAGCATTGGTACCACGTGTCCTGGAAAATACACCGAGGTTCCGCGGTTACGTGCTTCGTTATCCAGCAGTGTGTTTACCTGGACATAATGACTGACATCGGCAATGGCGACATACAAACGCCAACCCTGGCTTTTTTTCTCGCAGTACACCGCATCATCAAAATCCTTGGCGTCTTCACCGTCGATGGTGACAAAGGGCAGTGACCTGAAATCCACGCGATGGCGGATTTCTTCCTTACCGGGTTTATCCGGTGCAGAAGCAAGCTCCTTTTCAATACCCTCGGGCCATTCGTGCGGAATATTATGTACGCGCAGAGCGACATCGATTTCCATGCCGGGCGTGGAGACATCACCCAGGACTTCCACGATTTCACCGGTGGCCTTGCGATGCCCTTCAGGGAATCGCGTGATCTCTACCATCACAAAGTCGCCATCTTTGGCGCCCTTGCGATGCTTCTTGGCAATCAGGATTTCCTGTGTGATGCGCTTGTTGTGGGGAGTTACCACACCAGCGCCGGCTTCCTTGTAATAGCGCCCAACCAGTCGAGTGCTTTTGCGTTCCAGGACTTCCACGATCTTGCCTTCACGACGGCCACGGTTGTCCACATTGGAAACACGGGCAAGCACTACATCACCATCGAAGACCTTCTGCATCTGGCGTGAACTCAGGTAAAGATCTGCGCCGCCGGCTTCCGGGACAACAAAACCGAAACCGTCCTTGTTGCCGATCACGTGGCCCTTGATCAGGTCCATCTTGGTGACCAGGCCATAACTGCCCGAGCGATTGCAGATCAGCTGGCCGTCACGGCACATGGCATTGAGCCGTTTGCCCAGGGCTTCGCACGCCTCCTTGTCAGGCAGAGCCAGCTCCCTGCACAGCACATTGAACTGGGCAGGTTCACCGCGTTGTTCCAGGTGCTCCAGGATGTACTCGCGACTGGGAATAGGGTTCGCATAGCGCGAAGCCTCCCGCGAAGCATGGGGGTCATTGATATTTTTCGGGTTGGACATTCAAAACCTGGGGGAATAGAAAGGAATCGGAGTCAGTATACACTGGTTATTGATGCACCTCATTGACGCTAAATCCGACCTGGCGTTAGTCTTGGTAAAGTTTGGCGTTAACTGATCTTATTTTAGGAGCAAAAGAGATGAAACTGTTTGAAATGAACTTCGTCAGAAACTGCGTACTTATTATAGGCACAATATTTTCCTGGTCAGCCATGGGGCAGGGGCTCACGGGCAGCACCGTGCCGACGGACAATGGTGATCTTGTCATACATCCAGTGTCCCATGCCTCCTTTGTCCTGGGTTGGAATGGCAGAACCATCTATGTAGACCCGGTCGGTGGGGTGGGTGCCTACGACGGCCTGCCAAGACCCGACCTGATTCTGGTGACTGATATTCATGGGGATCATCTGGATGGAACTACATTAACCGGCCTGGCAGGATTTTCCCAAATCGTTGCGCCCGGGGCCGTGATTTCCCAGCTGCCATCCGGGCTGGTCGAGCGGGGTGTCTCCATGAGCAATGGAACAGTCACCGAGCGATTTGGTGTAAAGATAGAAGCAGTGCCTATGTACAACCTTACCGAGGACAGGCTCCAGTACCATGAAAAGGGTCGCGGCAACGGCTATGTGCTGACCTTCGGCGGTACCCGCGTCTATATAAGTGGCGATACCGAAGATATTCCGGAGATGCGAGCCCTGGAAGATATCGATGTGGCCTTTGTCTGCTTCAATCTGCCCTACACCATGACTGAAAACCAGGCGGCTGATGCCGTGAATGAATTCAAGCCTGGCATTGTCTATCCCTACCACTATCGTGGCAGTGATCTGGCCCTGTTTACCTCCATGATTGAGGAAGGAATTGAGGTCAGAAACGGCGACTGGTACTAGGTTTCGGCTTTATTGACAGGGGCGAACTTGATGGGTAAAGTGCGCCCCTCGTGCCAAACGGCACATTCCCTGCTTGCCCAGGTGGCGGAATTGGTAGACGCGCTAGCTTCAGGTGCTAGTGGCCGTAAGGTCGTGGGAGTTCAAGTCTCCCCCTGGGCACCACTGCTTCTCTGAGCCCAGTAAAACCGCTGCATTTACAGACACTTCCACGCCTGAAAACCCGCTTAATACCAGTTTGTAGATAAAAAAGTAGATAATCAAGCCGGACTTATCTCCATTTGATGCGAGCATGCCGGGGGGCTTCTCAACCACCGGGGTTGGGCGCATGGGTGCTTGAATTGTTACAGTATCTGGGTAGATACATTGGAGGGTGTTTCAAATCTGTAGCACCCTAACCATCCTACTTCTCACTTGAAATAGTGCTCCTATACCCCCTCCCGCAAATAAATTTACTATATT
>Ga0181558_10005539_pt1 | contig 11098 bp, 5 predicted proteins | sample 011ome_22_FD_133754 | JGI IMG/M metagenome (GOLD analysis project Ga0181558, IMG submission 133754) | Coastal salt marsh microbial communities from the Groves Creek Marsh, Skidaway Island, Georgia - 011507BT metaG (megahit assembly) | ecosystem: Environmental > Aquatic > Marine > Intertidal zone... | reverse complement strand
GCGTGGCCTTCGCGAGTCAGCGTTCGCGGCGCGCGCGAGAGTGCCCCGTTGTTAGTACTCGCCCCCGTCCGAGTCAGATTTTCGCGCCGTTGCCACGGTGTTGATCCTTTTTCAAGATCGCGCCCCGACTCGGACCCTCGGACGATCGCAAAATTGAGACGCCGATCGTTTCGCGCTTCGTTCGCGGCGCTTCGAGACGAGGCGCGACGGCGTCGTGTCGTTGTTACAAACGTTTGGGTTACGATCTACAGAAAGAGTACATATGATACACCGAGCGGCGGAGACACTGCTCTTCATGAACGAAGAGCGGTGTCACTTCACTCGTCACAGACGTCACAGACCACGCTTCGCAGCGCCCACTGCTTCACCACAGACGCGCTCTTGTAGCACGGCGCCAGGCGCTCGTCCAACGCGAACGTCGCCGCGAACGTCATCGCGTCGTCGCTCGCGGACGTCATCGCGTCCTTCGATACGCTTCCCGAAACCGAAGACGAGCGTACCTCGAACCGCTGTACGTACGTCTCGTCGTCCACGAGCAGACTGCTCAACACCTTCGCGTCCCTGTGCTTGAAGTCGCCGGAGAGCATCGTCTCGCGCGCCGACGCGTCGAAGCGCTCGAACAGCGCTTGAAGCACGGCTCGGTCCAGGTCCGTCTCGGGATCGGACCCGGCGGGTTTTAACCCGAACCGCGACGCGAGCTCGTCGTCGCACGACAGCGCGCGGCGAAACAGAGTGGCTTGCAGGTTGTCGAGCGACCCGCTCGTCTCGGACGTGCCCAGCACGTCATCCACCGGAAGCGCGTCCATCAGCGAATGCGAGCACCGGTGTTCGATGCCCACGCGGAGCGCCTCCGCGCGTGTCACGCCCGCGGCGCCGAGCGCGGTGCGCATCGCCGCGCGCTGCCTCTCCGCTTTGCGCGCCGCGCGCACGATGGACTCGGCGCTGACGCGCTCGCGGGTCAGGTCGTTGCTCTCCCCGCCGGGCTGGGGCCGGCCGGGGGAGAAGACGCGGCGCGCCACGCCCGCGCGGCGGTCCCCGCGGGGCGCGAAAAGACCACCGAGAGGGCCGGGCGTCGCGGGGACCGCGCGCGCGCGGGGCGCGCCGCGGCGCTCGCCCCGGGGGGCGAGCGCGGCGAGGGGGCTCAGAACATGCGGTTTCGCGACGGGCGCGAACATGCGTGTGACGGCGCGCGAACGCGGTACCGCGCGAAGCCGTTCCCGACCGACGCGCGTCTCGAAATGCGCGCGAGCGGGTAGCGGACGTGCCAAATCAGCGACGCTTCGTCGCGAAAAGGTGCGCTTGACGCGCAAACGGGAGGACGTGATTGGTCCACGGAGCGGTTCGGCGAGACCTTTCATTTTTTTTTAGCGAAACCGGTCAGACGGTCAGACGGTGTGTTTCTCGTGAATATCCCATCTCATCAAAAGTGGTCCTCCAGCACCGCCTCCGCGGCGAGCCGCCCGCTGCGCATGGCGCCGTCGAACGTCGCCGGCGAGCGGTGGTCGCCGCACACGTACGTCTTCGCGTCGCGCATGCGAACGTCGCGGTTCAGATCGGTGGGCACCTGCTGGTTCGGCTGCGCGAACGGCACGCGGTACGTGCGCAGGTGCGACCACGAACTCACGACGTCCTCGCCGAACATCGCGCCGAGCTCTTTTCTGACGCGCGTCTCCAAGCTCGCGTCGTCCAGGTCGGGCACGCCCACGACGGACGCCGACAAGAGGGATTTGCCCTTCGGCGCGTACGACGAGGAAACCGCGCTGGGGAAGCAGCAGTTGTTCACGTAGGCGCCGCCCTCCGGTCGCTTCGACCCGTCCAGATACAGGATGGGCGTCGGCAGAGGCGGCGCGCCGTCCACGGCGAAGTACAGGCACGTCGTGCCGACCGCGGGGCCGGGCGCGGACGTCAGGGGACCGGACGTGAGATCATCGCCGGCGATCGCCGCCGCGTCCGGACCGGCGGTGGCGACGATCACCGCGCGTCGCGCGACGAACGTCTTCTCCGTCGAAGCGCCGTTCGCCGTCGCCGTCGTCGTCGTCAGCGCCGTCTCGTTTGTATCATCAGACGACCCTCTCGCGGTGACCTTCGCGTTGAGCACGATCGACCCCGCGGGTAAGCCGCGCGCGAGCTGCGCGGCGACCTCGCCTATGCCCTTCTTCGGAAGGCAGTTCTGGCCGGTGGCGAGCATGCGCATCACGAACGTGAACAGGCGCGACGAGGTGCCCAGTTTCGGGTCGAAGAAGATGCCGGACATGAACGGCCGGAAGAACCGGTTCACCATCTCGTCCGAGAAGCCGTTCTCCTTCAGACGAAGCGCTATGGTGGTCTCGGGCGCCTCGAGCTGCTCGTAGCAGTCGCCGATGAGGGATCGTAACCGCACGAGGCCCACCAGTATCTTGTCCACGACCGAGCCGATCGGATGGGTCGGGCTGAGACTTCGCGCCGCGTCCGCCGGGTGCCGCAGCGGATCCGCCACGCGGTGAAACGCTCCGTCCAAAAACACGTCCGCGCCGGCGTAGAACGGCTGGAGCTCCAGCGCGTCGTAGTCCAGCGTCCGTCGCGCTTCGGGGTAGCCGGTGAGGAAGATGGCGAAGCCCCGGTCGAGCAGAAAGCCGTCCACCTCGTCCGTGCGCAGGCGCCCGCCCACCCCGTCGCTCGACTCGAGCAGCACGAAATCGACGCCAGCCTCGGCCAGAGCCTTCGCCGCGCACAAGCCGGCGAGGCCGCCGCCGACGATCACCACGTCGTGCGTCTCGGTGGATCCGCCGGCGTCCGCGTCGCCGGCCGCGGCGGGGGCGGTCGAGGCCCCGCGGACGCGACGGCGCGCGGGACGAACCGCCTTGGCGTCCGCGCGGCGAACGCGCGACGTGGACGCGCGGCTCGACGCGCGCGACGTCGCGGAGGTCATCGACATCGCGGCGGACATCGCGACCCGGCACGCTGGAGGGGACGACGAATGCGAGGCGCTCGCGAGACGCGACGGAAGGCGGGAGGCGCGCCGGTCGAGCCCGAGCCGGGTGACGTACGCGCGATCGCGTGAATGATATCGTGGCACGCATGGATAGCGCTCGTGTGCCTACGTAGCTATCTATGGAGTTCCCGCATGTACTTCGTATGTATTTTCAGTCTTTATTTTTGGTACAACTTCGATTCCCTCATCACGCCGACGCGAGCGGTCGGTTCGCTCCGTCCCCGGTCCCGGCGACCCCGGCGACGCGAGGGGCCTCGCCGCACGCGGTCTCCCTCCTCCTGGCCCTTCCCGCGAGCCCCGCGGGGCACACGTCGCGGTGCCTCCCCCAGTGCCGCGCCTGGCACGCCTTCGAGCAGTAGTGCGCGACGTTAAAAACGTTTCCGTCGACGTTCGGCGGCGCGCGCGAAACGCACCCCGCGCACCGGCGCAGCGCGCGCGCCGGCGGCTTCCCCTCGCGGGCGCCGCACCGCGCGCACGCCACCGCGAGCGCGTCGTCCGGCGCGCGGCTCAGCCGAGTCCGCTCGGCGGCGAAGCGGTCCTCCGCGGCGTACACGGCGGTGGCGCGTGACGCACGAGCCTGGTGGTTCGCGAACCACAAACGCGCGATTTTTTTTTCCTCCGTCGGCGCGGGAAGAAGTGACGACGGTCGGTGCATCCCTTCCCAGCCTTGTCGCGCTCGGTATCGCTCCGGGAACGCCCCGGGTTCGGTCCTTCGAGAACTAGGGTCGCACACGGCGAGCACGAGGTCCGCGACGACGTCGTCCCGTCCGGAGGCGCACTCGATCGCGCGCCGCAGCGAGACGTGCGCGGGGACGGGCAGGCGCTCCACCACGAGCGCGTCGGAAAGGCGCGCGGTGAGTTTCTTTGGGGACGCGTTCGGGTCCCCGGCGTCGCTCCGGGGCGACCCCGCGAGTGCCCCCGGGCGCACGCGCAGGGTCACCGGGAGCGGCACGGGGAGCATGCCGAGCACGCGGAGATGGGTCGCGCCGGATGCGAAGTCGGTGCCAAACTCGTACACGTCCGTGTCAGCCAGGCAGATGACCGCCCGGCACGCGGGCGACGGTTTCGTCGCGCGCGCAGCCTCGAGGAGACGCGCGCCGTCGGGCAGGGAGAGGAGGAAGTCCTTGTCGATGAAGTGCCTGCGGTCGTGGTGAGACGCGCCCAGGTCGTGCGAGCACGCCACGGGGACGCCCAGCGCCTTGAGGGACACGACCCGGGAGTCACGCGCGAACCCGAAAACGCCGAGGGACAGGTCGAGCGTGCCCGCGGGCGCGGGCCGGTCGCAGAGCGGCGCGCGCTCCGCGCGCGCGCTCGCGAGAGCCGACATCTCCGCGCGACGGGAACGCGCGCGGATGCGGTGTCTGGCCTCGAGGGACAGGGGCGTTGTGGCGGCGGCGGTCGCGAGGATGGTAGTTGACGTGCAAAATATCCATCGATGTCGTGGCTTTTTCCCGAGATCCCGACAGAATCAGATGTGACTTGTGACAGCCGACGGCCGAAGATTCTTCCAAATCACGAGCGGGTGGAAAAACACCGCGGCGTTGAACGGCGTCCACTTCCGCTCGCGACGAGCGGGCGGAACGCGACGTTGAGAACGGTTACCGTTAAACCTTCGCGAACTACGCGACGTGACGCGGCATAAAAGGACAATAATATAAAAAGAACACAAACTCTCACCGCCCCCTCTGCGTCTGCGCCTTCGCTCGCCCCCGTGTCCCGGGACCCAAACGCTTTTGCTTGCCGTTCGACGATTTCGCCCGCGATTTCGCCCGCGCGCGCGACTTCGCCCGCGCCTGCTCCGTCGCGACGCACACCTCGAACACCGCCAGCGGCATGCCCGGGAACAGGTGTGCGATGTACGCGGCGAAGATCGATCGGCGCTGTTCCCGCGTCAAGCGCCGCGGGGAGCACCCCGGGTCGATCCCCGGAGGCAAAAGCGCGGTTCCCGGGAAATACGACGCGTCGTTTCCGTCATTCGCTTCCGTCATCGGGGCTCCGTCCTCATCCGCGGCGAGCGCGCTCGCGCCGGCGGCGCCGCCCTCCCGCGCGGCTCGGCGCGCGCGGCGCGCCGACTTCTTCGCCGACGCCGCCGCCGCGGACGCCGCCGCGCGCGCCTCGGTCTCCGCGGACGCCTCCACCAGCGCGCGCAGCAGGGGCCCCACCTCGTCGATCGTGGGCGGGTGCTCGGAGACGTTGCGGCAAAACCGCAGCAGGTCCGAGAACCCGTCGCCGTACGCCTCGCGCCCGGATTCGGCCCCGTTTGTTTTGTCTGTTTTGTCGGTTCCCGGAACGCTTCCGTCGGTCGACACCACCCGCACCGCCGTGGACTCATCAGTGGACTCGGTGTCGCGACCGTTCCTTCCCGTTTTTGCTAAAGCGTTTTTGCTAAAGCGCGTTTTAAGCGCGTTTTTGCTACTAAAGCGCGTCACGCGCTTGAGCAGTTTAGCGTCCACGAGCCTTTTCCAGTCCGTCAGGTCCATGGACGCCGCCGCCAACAACGCGCCGCGTTCGGCGTTCCCGCCCCCCGCGGCGCCGTGCATCAGCGCGTCGTCCGCCGCGGCGGAGAGCACCGAGCCGACGTCCGTAGAGAAGCTCGCGCTGTTGAAGTGCAGCGCGACGGCGCGCGCGAGGAACGCCTCGTCGCTCCAGAACAGCGGGTGCGCCTGGACGTCCCGCGCCTCGGGTCGGTCCGCGGGGTCGGGCGCGAGCATGGACGCCAGCAAGTGCCGCGCTTCCAACGCGCGTCGCGTGACTAGTCCGGGAACGCTCATGACGTTCTGCAGGTGGTGCCGCCCGTTGATGATGGCGGCGTCCGTCGGGACGTCGCGCCCGGACTCCGAAAACGGCGACGCGCGTCCGGTGAGCGCGAAGTAAAACACGACGCCCATCGCCCACACGTCCGCCGCCGGCGTCAAAGGTTCGTGCTTGAGCATCTCCGGCGCGCGCCCCGCTAAGACGATGTCGATGCCGTACTTGCGGAACGTGCTCATGGTGTACTCGCCGGAGTCGGAGTCGTCGTTACCGTCCGGTTTTTCATTCTTCCCCTTCGAAAACTTGGAGGTGAGCTTGGAGTTGACCCGAACCCCCAAACCGACGTCGGCAATCTTCACGTCACCGTCCGAGTCCACCAGCAGATTCTCCGGCTTGAGGTCGTTGTGCGCGATGCGCCCGCCCGGCTTGTTCGGGTCGTGCAGCCAGGCGATCCCGGACGCGACGTCCCGCAGGATCTCGAACCGGCGCTCGACGGGCATGGAGTCCCCTAGCCGCGTCACGTGCTCGCGCAGCGACTCCGCGCACAGCTCGAGCGCGATGAACACGTGCGAGGACGTCGCCGCCCACCGGTGGAAAAAAGGAACCCGCGGCGACTGATTCAGCGACGTCAAAAGTTCAACCTCGCGTTCGACCAAACGCAAAAGTTCCCGGCCTTCCTCGCCCGGGGGACGCTGGATGCGTTTCACCGCCACCGCGTGCCGCGCCCGCGTGGTGTGCTGCACGTACCCGCGGAACACGTACGTCCCGCTCGAGCCGACGCCGATGATCTCCTCCTCGTTGTATATGATGTCGGCGCCGACGCGGCGCCACCCGCCGGATCCGCCGGATGCGTCGCGCGCGTCGACGCTTCGCTCGTACGAGCCGTCGCGCGCGTCGTCGCGCTCATCCGGCGTCGCGCTCGCCCACGCGCGCGTCGCTTCGTCGGCGTCGGCGGCGTTCTCGTTCTCGTGCTTCGTTCTCGTTCTCGTTCGTCGTTGGTTCGTTTTCGGCCCGGCGCCGCCCACGTACAGCTCGATCGCCTCGTCGTCCCAGTTGAGGACGTACAGCTCCGTGGCGTCGGACGCGGCGTCGGACGCGGCGTCGGACGCGCCCGCGTCCGTACCGAGCTCGTCGGAGCCCTGGAAGATGGGCCCGCGCGTGCCCGCGCCGGAGGCGGCGAAAGAAACGCGCGACCGGTCGTTTCTTTCGCCGCTCGAGTGAGAACTCGCGGAACTCGCACTTCCCTCGAGCGCACGCGCGCGCGCGTCCTCGGCGGCGGTGCGGCTGCCCGCGCTCACCGCCTTGGTGACCTGCTCGTGCTCGGCGTCGGTGACGGCGAGCGAGTCGCGAATCGTGCGCAGCATCTCCGCGCTCTCCGCGGAGGGCACGCCGGAGGACCACGCCATCTTGCTCGCGGCGAAGTAGGCTTTCAGCCGGCGGTCGCCCCCCTCCAGCGCGTCCTCCGCCTCCAGCTCGGCGAGCGCACGCTCCGCGCCGCGCGTCTCCACTTCGGGGTGCGCCGCGCGCGCGTACGCAATCTCGCGGCGGATCTTGGCGACGTCGCGCGAGTCGATGGCGTCGCGCACGCGCCCGATGGCGCGCCACCGCTCCAGCGTCGCCTCGGCGTCTGTGACGGCGTCCGCGAGCTGCCACGGCCACGCCGACGCGCGCGCGCGCGCCACCGCGCGCTCGAGCGCGGGAACCGCGCTTAAGTGGTCGAACGCGTTTTTAGCAATCACAGATCGATCATCCGACGAAGAGCGATCGACGAAGAGCGACGCGTCGCCGGCGCTTCGCGACGGCTCGAGCGCGGCGGCGAGCGCCGCCCTCGCCTCCTCCATCTCCTGCAACGCGGTGGCGCGGCTGAAGCAACGACTCGTTAACGCGTTCAGCTTCGCCGCGCCCTCCTGCGTTAACGGCGGCTTCTTCTCGGCGACTTTCGCCGCGCGAAGCATCAGCTTCTCCAGCCGCGGAACCGCGCCGACTTCGAGCGACGTCTCGTCGGCGAGCGCGGCGCGCAAGTCGCCCTCGAGCGCCGCCGCCGCCGCCGCCGCCTCCGCCGCGTCCACGGCGGCTCGCAGAGTGGCCAGGGCGCTCGATGACGTCGAGCTGCTAGTTTCTTCTTTTACGTTCACGTTCACGGTCACGTCGTTGCCTCGCGCGAGGCGGCTCGCGAACCGGTCCACGTCCGCGGACATGACGTCCTCGCGAGTCACGCGAGAAGAGGGAGGAGACGACGCCTCGTCTCCGCCGGCGTCGAGGATCCGGTCCGCCTCCGCCGCGCTCTCGTTCCAGTCGCGCGCCGCGCGCGCCGTCGCCGCGTCGTCCACACTCAGCGCGGCGAGCGCGGTGGTATCCGCGGCGCCGGCGTCGCGCGCGGCGCGCGCCAGCACGCCGCGCGCGCGGCGCAGGGTCGCCTCGAGCCCGGCGACGTCCACCGGGACCTGCAGGCACGCCGCCGTCAGGGCGGCGGCGAGCGCCGAGGCCTCGGCGGCTCTCGCCTCGGCGCGGATCTCCGCCAGCATCGCCTCCGCCTCCCCGCCCTTCACGCCGAACGCGCCGCCGGCGCCGGCGCCGGCGCCGACGGCGCGCGCCTCAGCCAGCGCCTCCTCGAGCGCGACGTACCCCGCGCCCTGCGGCTGTTTCTTGGCGGCTTCGAACGCCTCGCGCACGCGCTCCCTCGCCTCTTTCCGCTTCACGGACCTGCCGAGCAGGATGCGCGTGCGCTTCTCCATGCGCACGCGAAGCGCCTCGCGCTCCTGCTTCGCCGGGCGGCCGCTCGCGACTCCGCGCGCCAACGCGTCGTCCATCCACAGCGTGAGCACGACGAACGGGACGCCGAGCTCGAGAAGCGTCTCGGCGGCGTTCACCATGCTCTCGCCGTCCGACTCCGCGGCGGTCTCGTTCCCGGGTGAGCTGACGTTCACGATCACCACCAACCGCTTTTCGCCTTTGGCCTTAGTACGCGCGGTGGTTCCATCGCGCGCTCGTTCCGGAATAGAGAGGTACGACACGTCCGAGGTGATTTTTTCGCGGTCGTACGTCCCGAACGAGTACGGGCTGTCCGGCCAGAGCTTCTCGAAAAACAGACGAAGCGACTCGGCGTCGACTTGGTTCTTCCGCTTCTTCGCCAACGCGACGGCGCCTTTGGGCCCGCCGCGCGTCGAGCCGCCGTCAGCGTCGGAAACGTCCCTCTTCTTCCCGAAACCGTCGAGCCCGACGAGCTGCTCGAAATCCTCGAACACCGCGGGGTTCAGGGGGAGCAAAATCTGCGGCGCGCCGGCTCCGCGTCCGACGGATCCGCCGCCGCTCGCGTCCTCCGCGGCGCTCGTCGCGCCGCGGTCGTACGCGCGCATCCCCGCCGCCGCGCTCAGCGCCGAGGCGGTCATCAGCACGGCGCGTAGCGTCATCGCCGTCGTGGGCTGCGTCCAGCCGTCCCACTCCGGGAACGCGAACAAAGGGCCGTCCGAGTCCACCGACGAGTCCGCCGACGAGGCGGAGTCGTCGAACGAGGCGGAGTCGAGCGCGCGCCCCCGCGCCGAGCGCGCGCCCATGGCGGCGAGCGAGCCCGGCGGCCCGCCCGGGCTCGCGCGGAGCAGCGGGATCGGAACGTGCATGGCGACGCTCGGGCTCTCACCCACGGCCACCTTGTCCACCGGGAACGAGGTAACCTCGGCCACGATGGCGTCCTGCACCTCGCGCGTCACCAGATCCGCCGACGTGCTGGTGTCCAGGTGCCACTGCAGCATGCTCTCGAGGAAGTCCACGCGCGCGCCCGGCACGACCGCCGGGGGGGCGGGCGCCTGGTACATCGTCACGCCCATGCGCTGCGCGAGGCTTTCCAGGGGGCGGAGCCAACCGCCTGGTCCGTCGCCGCCGGGGGCGGCCGCCGCGCGGACCACGCGCGCGTGGCGCGCGCCCCCGACGGGCGGTTTCCTTCGGGGAGAGGGCGACAGGGACGAGGGATTCGTCACGCGCGAAGGCGTCGACGCGCTGAAGACGTCGCCGCCCCTGCCGAGGTCCCCGGGCCGCTCGCGCGGTGTCCCCGGGGAGACGCGCGTACGCGCCGACGCCGCTGGCATCGCCGACGCCGCCGGCGACATGGCGTCCACCGTCTCTCTCCGGCCCTGCGCTGAGAGAGTGACGTCGCGCAGCACGCACACGTGTCCAAGACCACACTGACGGTGATCCGCGTCACGACCGTCTGCTGGTCTCGGGAGTTTTTATGAACACGTGTGGGCACGTCGCCAGAGGGAGCCGCGCGCGGCGGCACGCCTGCTCAGGCGTGCTCCGATGTCCACCCCCGACCCCGCGGCGGAGGCGTTGAAGGCCCAGGGAAACGCCCTGTACCAGCGCGGCAAGTGGGGCGCGGCGATCGACGCGTACACGAACGCCATCTTGATAGCCCCCTCGTGGCTTCCAGTAATCCTGAACCGCGCTTTGTGCAACCGTAAACGAAAAAACTGGAACGCGGTCAAGGAGGACTGCTTGAAGGCGCTGGACATCGACCGGGAGTCCATCAAGGCCAACTACATGCTCGGTTTAAGCTTGATCGCGACGAGGCACTACCGGGAGGCGTCCATGAGCCTGCAGAAAGCCCTCGAGAACGCCAGGGCGAGCGGTGCGACCATCAAGGATGAGATCTGGCGCGAACTCGCGCGCGCCAACTACTTGCGCTGGGAGCTCGACGCGGCGGAGCGCGCGACGAGACTCGAGAACGTGCGCTCGAAACTTCTTCGCAGTCATCTGATGCAGTCATCTGAAGAAGAAAACGAAACACACGCACACGCTGAAGTGATCGACCTGGTGACGAACGAGAACGACGCGATGGACGCGAGCGAGACGCGTCGTCCGTCGTTCGCGACGACGTCTGACGAACCGCCGCAATCGTTCACCGCCGAAGAGAAACAAACGCTGGAGGAGATGTTCGTTCGTTTTCGCGAGCGCGACAATAAGACGCGTGACCCCCCCGACTGTTTCTGCTGCGTCTTGACGTTCGAGGTGTTCCGCGACCCGGTGGTGGCGCCGTCCGGGAACTCGTACGAACGAAGCGCTCTGGAGGAGCACCTGAAGAAAGTCGGCCCTTTCGACCCGGTCACGCGCGCGCCCACGACCCTCGACGACCTCCGACCGAACGTCGCGCTGCGCAACGCCGCGCACGCCTGGCTCAACGAGCACGCCTGGGCGTACGCGGACATCATCAAGCCGGACGCGCCGCTGGGGGGGGAGGACGACGACGGCTAGGCTCCATCTCCTACGCGCGGAGCGGTTGCGTACCGGTTAGAAAGACGACTCCTAATAAAAACGTGACTCCTAAATAAAAAAAACGTTACTATTTTCTCGTGTCTCCCGACCTCCCGGCGTGCGCCTTCGAGG
>Ga0181558_10005532_pt1 | contig 11106 bp, 8 predicted proteins | sample 011ome_22_FD_133754 | JGI IMG/M metagenome (GOLD analysis project Ga0181558, IMG submission 133754) | Coastal salt marsh microbial communities from the Groves Creek Marsh, Skidaway Island, Georgia - 011507BT metaG (megahit assembly) | ecosystem: Environmental > Aquatic > Marine > Intertidal zone... | reverse complement strand
TCCGAAGGTAGTTACTACTTTCACTTTTTGACATCCTTGAGGTCCTTGAACTGGTCCACGCCCTTGGTGAAGATGGCCCCCTGCGCGGAGAAGAGCTCGGCGAGCCCGGTGTCTCCGGCGGCGCCCTTCGTGGTGAGGTACTCGTAGTACGTCAACGGTCTCTTTCCGGTGAGGTTGTAAAAGTCTGGCGAGCACCGCGAGTAGAACCCGTTGCGCAGATACTCGAAAAATTCGGCGCGCGTCGCGCCGAAGTCCGCCTCGAACTGCGCCGGGTCCTGCGGCACGTACGCGATGGTCTTGCCGAACGCGTCAGGCGCGACCGTTTTGGCGTCCTCCGTCGCCAGCGCCTGGGTTAAGATGGCGGCGACGTCGGACATGGACGTGGACTGCGCGCCGCACACGTCGTAGAACTTATCGCCGTGCCGTTCCGGCCCTTCTCGAAAACACGTAACCGCGGCTTCCGCCATGTCGTTGCACGCGACGAAGGCGTTCTTGCAGTCGCCCAGCGGTGAGGCGAACGTGCCGTCTCGCTTGATACTCTCCAGCTCGTTCTTCAGCAGGTGGTTCATGTAGAAGTTGCCTCGCACGCCCGTGAGGATCTTCCCGAATCCCGCATCCGCGAAGCACTCCTCCGACCACCAATAATGTTGCAGCATCAGCGGGATGCCCGCGCCGGCGCGCGAGACGTGCACGTCCGCATCGTACGCGTTCGTGTTGGTGTCCGCGCCGAAGCACGAGATGCGCACGATGTGCTCGAGCGTTGTTTTGATGCTCGGGGTCTCGCCGCACCACTTGGCGAACGCCATGTGCTGCGCGATGTATTTGTCCTGCGTTGAAGAAAACAAGTGCGTGACGCCCTCCATCGCGGGACCCCAGGTTTTCGGATCCTCGAGGTCGAACACCACCGTCTCGTGCGCGCCCAGGGACGTGGCGTACTCCGCCTTATCGCGCGTCGCCGCGCGGACGCGGAAGCCCGGGACCTTCGACAGGCGCGCGATCACCTCCTTGCCGACGCGGCCGGTCGACCCGGTGAGCAGCACGATCTTCTCGCCGGAAGCGGACGCGGACATGGCGCGGGACGGGGCGGGGCGGGAGACGCGGCGGAAGGCGTGCGTGGAAGGCGCGGCGCGGCCGAGGCGGGGCGCGGCGAGACGGGAGGTGGCGAGGCGGGTGAGGGATGCGAACGCCGCGGACATCACAGTATGGGTGGTCCGGTCGGCCGATCGGAACTAACAACGCGACGTCGCGAGACGATCGTGAGACAAACTTTTTACGTGAGAGCACAGTGAGACAACAGTTGGGCATTTTACAGATTCACACGACGCTTTTTTTTTTAGTGACGCCAAGCTGGAGCTCTCGCCGCGTCGCGAAAGCCGTCGCGCGCGCGTCGCGCGCCGCCTGCACCTCCCGCCGCTAGGGGTACAGGAACATGCCTTTGATCCCCTCCGGGTCGGAGACGAAGCCCAGGTTCTCGTAGAAGGGCACGACGGCGCCGTCGGCGAAGAGCGTGATGTTTCCGATGTCGCGCGCGAGCAGCGTGCGAATGAGCTGCTCGCAGAGCGCCTTACCCAGCCCCTGGCCTTGGAACTCCGGCGCCAGCACGACGTCCCAGATGGTGGCGTTGAACGCGTGGTCGGAGGTGGCGCGCGCCATGCCAATAAGGCGCCGCCGCTCGCCAGTTTCAAGCACTGGCTCGGGGGGGTAGGAGACCCCGGGCAAGCCCCCGGTCGTCGCGGACGCGTTCGCGACGCCGGCGGAGGCGGAGTTTGTTTCCGCGTCGCGCGTCGCGGCGTTTGTGGCGTTTGTTTCCGTCGCCGTCTTCGGCGCCTCCTCGAGCTCCAGGTACAGGCTGGCGACGCAGAAGGAGTTCTCCAGCGCCGCCTTGACCTTGTTGATCGGGCGCCGGGGCCACCCCACGTCGTCGCACAGGCGCTCGAGGTCGTAGCAGTCCACCGCCGCGGCGGTGCTGTACACGATGCGCGCCGCGACGCCGTCTGGCCGGCGCGTCTCGATCAGCACGACGTCCGCCTCCTCGCCGTACAGGGGACCGCCCGGCGAGTTCGCGGGCGTGGGCTCCAAGCCGCCGTCGCGTTCGCCCGTCAGCGGGTTCACGCCCGCGGCGAGCCGCGTCCTCGACCCGCGCCCTCGCGCCCGCGCGGGAACTGCCGAGGCGCGGGCCGCGCGACGCTCGGTCGCGCGGCCGACGGACCACCGCGAGGACGCGTCGGCGTCGGCGAATCTCGCGCGTCCCGCCCGGCCGACCCCGGACACCGGTGACGACCGCGGGGGGGGGGACGCGCTCGGCGCGGCTGCCGCCGCCGCCGCGAGCATCGCCCTCGCCGACGAGTTGAAGCGCGGACGCGCAGCGAGGTGTGCGCGGCAGCCGAGCCCGAAGGGAAACTCGCTCGGCATAAAAATATCCACGGCGAGCGCCACTTCGTGAGCAACCCGCCTGCATACTACACGAACGAAACGAGATCCTCGGGAGCACACGCCACTTCGAGCGGCGCGCCACTCGTTCGCGGGTCGCGTCTTCGGCGCGATGCACGGCCGCAAACGCGAGACCCTCGATGCGTCCAGGGTACGTCTCCGCCTCCGTCGACGTACAGCACCCGACGCCCCGCCACCGGGCCGCGGCGTTCGTCTTCCCGTCCGAACGCCGGTGCTTCACGCCTCCGCGCGCCTCCTCTCCTGACCGCGCGCCTCCTCTCCTTCTCCTCGTGACACGACCGCGACCGCAGGCGCGGCGCGAGGCCTCGCTGCCGAAGGTGAAGCTCATCCGCGCGTTGCAGGACGACGCGATTCGGCGACGCCGCGAGAAGGTGTACGACGCGACGTCCATGGCGGTCACGGCGAGGCTCCTGGAGATCAACCCGGAGGTGCTCACCGCGTGGAACTTCCGCCGAGAGGCGATCGTCTTCGCGGGACGCGCCCCGAACGAACACCGAACGAACAACCTCGAACGAACGCATACGCATTCGTTCGCGCCGACGCTCGCGGACGAGCTCGCGCTCACCGAGCGCTGTCTGCGGAAACACCCGAAGAGCTACCCCGCGTGGCACCACCGGAAGTGGTGCGTCGCGCGGCGCGTCTACGTTCCGCGCGGCGACGGTCCGAAAAACGCCGAGAACGCCGAGACTGAATCCCACGCGGTCGCGACGGGGTTTGCCGACGCACGCGGTTTTCCTGTCGCGTCTCTGCTCGCGACGGAACTCGCGATGGCCCAGGCCCTGCTCGACCTGGACGACCGGAACTTCCACGGCTGGGGCTACCGGAGGTTCGTGACGTCGCTCGCGAACGACGGCGCGCGCGAGTCGACGCGCGCTCTCGAGACGACCCTACGCGACGAAGCCTCCGAAGCCTCCGCGCGTGCGGAGCTGCGGTACAGCGAGGCGAAGATCGAACGCAACTTTTCCAACTACTCCGCCTGGCACCATCGCGCCGCGAACCTGCCGCGCGCGTACGCGGGTCCGACGAACGGACTCGGCGCGAGCCGCGACGGCGGCGTTCCCGCGGACGTCTTGGCGAACGAGTACGCGTTCGTGCGGCAGGCGTTCTTCACCGAGCCGGAGGACCAGGCGGGGTGGATGTACCACCGGTGGCTCACCGCGCAGACACAAAACGCAAAAGCAAACGAGGCTTTCGCCGCGCCGGGCGAGGCCGCCGCCGCCGCCGCCGCCGCCGCCGACGCGAAGCGCGCCGTCTTCGCCGGCGAAGCCGACGCCCTGCGCGAGCTCTGCGCCTTGGAGCCCGACTGCAAGTGGCCGGCCCTGACGCTCGCCAGGCTGTGCGACTTGCAGGGCACGGATTTGGGCGCGGCCGAGAGCGCGGCGCGCTTCGCCGAACTCGCGCGCCTCGATCCGGCGAGGCGCGGGTTCTACTGCGACTGCTGCAGGGTTTAGCGGGGTGACGCGCGCGCGTCGCCTCTTTTTTAGTTTTAGTTTAGTCGCTACGGAAAAGAAAAAAACAAACACGATACACGGCTCTTGCTTACAACCCAATCACGCGCAAACGCACCTGGCTATTCCCGTGCGCGATCCTCTCGACCCCTCGCGTCGCCTTGCAAAATACAGCCGTCTCTCGAACACCCGCGGCGAAAAAGCCATCTCTCAAACAAAAAACTTTTTTTGAGCGGCGCGCGCCGGCGTTTGTCGTCGCGCGAAATAGTCGCGCGGCGCAACCGGCGCGCGCGCAGAGATGTGCGCGTTTACTGCAGCTGCGCGTACCACAGGCCGGTGATCTTCACATCCTTGGGCGCCTTGGAGCCGAGGTCGGTGTCGGAGGGCTGGATGGACTCGAACACACCCGCGATCTCGCCCGTCACGGCGTCGTACTTGGCGACGTTGAACACGGCGGAGCCCTTGAGCGCGGCGACGTTCTTGTTGTTCTCCTTGAGGAGCTCGTCGGCGTCGGACTTGGCGGGGAGCGCCACGGCGTTGTCGTAGCCGGTGGAGCCACCGCGGCCCTTGGGGTCGAGGAAGGACGAGCCACGGTACGAGGGGACGGTGAAGTCGCCGCCGAACTGCGAGGTGTTGCCCTTGCCCGTGAACTCCTTCAGGGTGAACAGGAAAGGCACGCGCTCACCGCCGGGAAGCTGCACGGTGACGGCGGCGTAATCCAGCCCGTCGCGCTCCTGCACGGCGACGGCGCCGTCCGAGCCAACCTTGAAGGAGCCGGTCATGCCGTCCAGGGTGTACGTCAGGCGGGTCATGAGCTTGGTCTTGGTGAACTCGGACTCGCCAGCCTTGAACGCGGACTCCTCCTTCACCGTGAACGACGTGGGCTCCATGCAGAACTTCTCGAGCTTGTAATCCTTGGCGGGGATCTTGCTGCCAGCCTCGCCCGTCTCAACCACCGGGCAGGTGTTGGCGAGGCCGGTGCCCTTCACCTGGAGGTACGTCAGGCCCTGGAACTCGTCGTACGTGACGGCGCCGGCGGACTGTGCGCGCGTTTTGTGGAAGAGGAGAGCGACAGGAGAGAAGGAGGTCAGCGTCCGCGGTCATCTTTCGCGGCGCGAGAACGCGAGGGCGAAAACGCGCAGTCGTGTTTTCCGTGATTTTCGCGACTGACTGACTGAAGTGCCGCTCGTCTCGCGCGCGACGAAGCAACAACAGCGGTGTTTCTCGCGTCGCGGGATGTGCTCGCGCCTCCCGCGCCGGCCACGGGCGGTGAGGACGCGAGCGAGCGCGCGCGGCGTGCAGACGACGCGGACTCCCGCGCGTTCCGCGCGTCGCCTTCCGCTTCGTTCGCTCGCGCCTCACGGCCGGCCGTGACTCCGGAGCGCGCGGAGATCGGGATCGGATAGGAGCGCGTCGTGGTGAGTGTTAACGTACCGAGGCGATGACCGCGGACGCGGCGAGGCCGGCGATGGCGGCCTTGCCGGCCTTCTCGACCTTCTCGACGAAGGCGGGCTTCGCGGCGGAGCACATCACGGAGGTGCTGTTGGTGGGCGGAGGGAGAGAGGGGCGGGTCAGCGATCGCTCGAGGAACGCTCGGGAGCGACTCGCCCGCGTCGATCGGCTTCGGAGGAGAAGTGCGCATCCGTGGCATCGCGGGAGGTGAACACGCGCGCGATCGGTCGACGGTTCGGCGGGCGCGGGCGAGCGCCGGACCGAGCGAAACGCGAGGCAGACACGCGGCGGGCGCGCTTCGGACGCGCATCCGCCGCGTCTTCCCCTCGCGTCGGTCTCGTGCCCGCCCCGACCGCGCGTCGCCGGAGCCTCGGCTCGCGTCGGTGCGCTGGCGTCGGCATCGCGTCGTGCCTCATCGGGAAGAATTTGCGTGGGGTTTCCCGTCGGAAACGCGTACGCACCGCTTGTTGGTGCGCACGGCGGCGCGCTGCGCGACGAGGGCGTTGGTGGCGGAGAGGCAAGCCATCTTTACGGTGCTTGAGTTGCGTCGAAGGTGAGGCGTGTGCTGATATGAGGCCGGAAGAACGCGCGGTGGCACACGAGCTTTCGGGAAACACGCAGTGCTCGCTCGACTGAATCGCTTCGATTTCCGAGAGATTTCCGACGCTCTGATTCGTCGAGAGCCTCCGCGAGGATCGACTTGGCCATTTGTCCCAAAAACCGACTCGAGCCGCGCGCTTTTTTTTTCGATTTGTTTTCGATGTGGAACCGAGCACTCGTGCCTTCGTTCTCGTAAAAGTAGACGCCGGACGCGTCCGTCCGCCGCCGCCGCTTTTCGATTGCGAGCGCCCCTCGCCATTGCGACGCGCGCGCGGGTGAACGCGCACTCCGCGACTCGGGGTTGTCGCCGGCGAGCTCTCGTCTTCGGTGCGCGCGAGGTCGGTACGAGCCGCGATGATCCGCCGCACCGCGCGCCTGCGGCGCGAGTTCGTCTACCGCAAGTCCCTGGAGGGCAAGGAGCGGGAGCTGTACGAGAAGAAGCGGAAGATTCGGCAGTGCCTCGAGGAGGGCAAGGTCATTCCCACCGAGCTCCGGAACGCTGAAGCGAGTTTGCGGAGCGAGATTGCGCTGGAGGACGCGTCGACCGCGGCGAACGGCGCGAGCGCGGACGACGAGTACGCGCGCGCGAACGAGCGCGACCCCAAAGTCTTGGTCACGACGTCGCGCGACCCGTCGTCTCGTCTGACGCAGTTCGTCAAGGAGGTGAAGCTGCTGATGCCCACCAGCCGGCGGATCAACCGAGGCGCGCAGGTGCTGCCCGACCTGGTGGAGCTGTGCAGAAGCAACGACTTCACGGACCTCGTCGTGGTGCACGAGCACAGAGGCGAGCCGGACGGCCTCGTGGTGAGCCACATGCCGTTCGGACCGACGGCGTACTTCGGGCTGAGCAACACCGTGATGCGGCACGACGTCAAGGACCAGGACATCGGCACCGTGTCCGAGGCGAACCCGCATTTGATCCTGGAAAACTTCACGACGCCGCTCGGAAAACGAACCGCGAACATCCTGAAACACCTGTTCCCGGCTCCGAAGGATGGCAAATCGAAACGCGTCATCACGTTCGCGAACGACGCGGACTACGTCTCCATGCGCCACCACACGTACGAGATGCCCCGCGGCGCCAAATCCGTGGCGCTCACCGAGATCGGCCCGAGGTTCGAGATGAAACTGTATCAGATCAAGCTGGGGACGATCGACGCGGACGACGCGGACGTCGAGTGGGCGCTGCGGCCGTTCATGCGGAGCGGCAAGAAAAGACGACTGTGACGCGCTTCGAAGCGCGCGAACGCGACGACGTAAAGCGAGCGCGCGTAGAATATACTGGTACAGTAAAAAACAAGTCTTTCGACGTCCCGCGACCGTCGCGGCCTCCGCCTCGCGTTAGGCGGACCCCTCGTTCATGTAGCAGTCGTCCAGCCCCTCGACGCTCCCGCCCGTGCGTATGTCCGGGGGCAAGTGGTCGACGATGTTGAACATCTGCAGCCCGGCGACGTTCCCCGGGTTGGCGGCATCCGTCCCGGGCTTCAGCTCCAACACGTGGATGCCGGCGTTTTGCGAGCAAAACACCATCTGTTGCTTCCCCGCGGTGAGCGCGGCGCCGCTCAACGCCTTGATCAGGATGTCGATGAACATGCCGTGCACAACGATCATGAGCGCACCGTCCTTCTCCTTCCAATTCTCCGCCTGCTCCCACAGCCACTTCACGACCCGCGCGACGCGTTCCTGCGCCTGCGGCACCGTCTCGCACCCCTGCTCTTCGCTCCACCACCCCTTCATGAGCTCGATCGGGACGACGCACCCCGGAAACTCCGCCTCGAGCTGCGGTTTGGAAAGGCCGGGGCGGCCGATGACCCCCCCCGGTTGGTCCGCGGCGCCGTCGAAGCACCCGCCGTGCTCGTGTATGTCCTGCTTGACGCGGATCGGTATGCCCAGCTGCTTGCTTATCGGCGTCGCCGTCAACATGCATCGCCGCATCGGCGACACCACGAGTTTCTTCACCGCGTCGCACGGCTTGACGCGCCCCAGCGCCGCGGCTTTCTCCCCGAACGCCTCCGCCACGTACTTGCCCAGCGCGGCGGCTTGCTTGAACCCAGCCTCCGTCAGCGTGGGGTCGGCGTCGCGGTCGGGGTTCATCAGCGACGGCACCAGCAGCGCGTTGTTCGCGCTCTGCGCGTGGCGCACCACGTACAGACGCATCGCGGCGTTCGACGAAGAAGGCGCCTCGGGGGAGGTGGTTCACGCGTCTCGAACGCGTTCCCTTCGCGCGAACCGGGTGCGCGGGGCTCGACGCCTTCGACGGCTTCGGCGGGAGCGCTCGCGGGTCTCGTGCGGGTTCCCGAACGTGTCGGCGGCGTGAGGGGGCTTGAACAATAACCCGTCTCCACAGAGCGGGTGCGTTTTCGCGGCCGAAAAGCGCCGTCACCGAACAGCTGTGCCCCACGTCTGTGCACCCACTGGTAAACTGGATTGAACGCTGCCTGCGGGAGAGTGGCGTTCGTGCTAAAATGGTGCGCGTGTGCTACAACAGATTTTGGAAAACGAGCTCGTCTTCGGCCGGCATTGCGGCCGGCGCGCCTGGAGAGGAGGGTCTCGGCGGGCCCCGCGGTGTCGGAGGCTCGACCGTCGCGATGGCGAAAGGCAAGAAGCAGAAGAGCGCGAAGAAGCTCGCGCTAGCGAAGGCTGCCGATGCGGAGACGAAGGCCGATGGCGGAAACGACGCGGCACCCCCGAAATTGAATCGTCCGAGCCTGGCCGCGCTCGCGAGCGCGGGCGCTCCGGGCGCGGCCTCGACGCCCTCGCGCAGCGGAAAGCAGCTCTGGGCGCTGGACAGCGTCAAGAATCTCGCGCCGACGGCGACCAAGAAGCGGTCGATGTTCATGAGCGCGTACAAGTCGCTCAAACGCGCGGCGGGGATCCCGTCCAAGAAGGACAGACCGGCCCTTTCGCCGGCGAAGACGAGCGCCGGAGAGCTCCATTCGCCGCCGCGCGGATTGGATGGCACGCTTCCCGACGTGCGTGGCGCGAAAGAAGAAAACGCGCTTGAAAAAATCTCACGCCTCGACACCGCGAAGACGCTCGCGGGGCTACGAGACGCCGACGCGGGGCACCGCGATCGCCGAGAGTCGCACGCGGCGTACCTCGACGCGCTGCGCCGCGCGCTCCCGAGCGACTACGCGCGACCGGAACGGACCGCCAAAGACGCGGAGGCTCTGGAGAGTTTAGGAGAGACTCTGGAGACGGCCGAGACATTGGACGCGCGCCTCCCAGCGCCGCGGGTCGCGGAGGCGTCGTCGCCTCTGTCGCCGCCGCGCGCGCGCTTCGCGCGCGCCGTACGCGGTTTGGTCGGGGACATGCGCAGGCGGCACGAGGCGTCCATCGCGACCGCGCGCGGGATGCTCCGGTCGCTGGACGCGCTGGAAGGCCTGGAACCGGCGGCGGTGGCGTTCGGCAGGGTGCAGAGACGCGCGGACACGGCGTTCTGGTCGGGTCTGCCGCCCGTCGCGTTCGCCGCCGTCGAGCGAGCGAATCGAGCGCCGGCCGTCCCGGAGGAGGCGCGGCGTCCGAGCGTCCCGGAGGCGCTCGGCGAGAAGCGCTCCGCGCGCGCGTCTCTGTCTCCACATCCGACGTCTTTCACCGCGTCGCTCGAATCGCGATTCGAAAAAAAACTATCGCTCAAACTGCTCTCTCCCAGGCGCAAGCCGCCGACGCCCCGCGTCGTGGAGGCGCGCCACGAGGAGCGCCGCGACGCCGAGGCGAAAACGGCGCGCGAAAGCGAGAGCTTCGCGTTTTGGGCGTCGGCGCCGGCGTCGCGGTCGGCCTCGGCGCCGGCGTCGCCGAGCGGCGCGTCGCCGCGCGCCGACGGGTCGCTCGACGCGCGGGGGACCCTAAACCGCTTCGGGGACAGCTTCGGGAACGACGATCACGCGACGTCCACGCGGAAAGGGAACGAAGCCGTGTTCCCGGGACGCGAGGCGCGGGCGAACGATCCCGCCGCCGCCGCCGTGGCGGCGGCGGCGTCGCGCGTGCGCGCGCTGCCCGCCTCGGTCGCGCGGCGGCTCGCCGCGGCGGAGGCGATGCGCGGGAACGACGCGGAGACACCGGAGACGCGCGAACAGTCTCGCGAACAGTCTCCGGGTTCGAGTTCGGGGAGTTCCGCGTCTGATGAACTCGCGCCGAGGTTGTTTCGAACCTGGGTCGCCGGGCACGGCGGGTCGCGGTTTTCCGCGACGGCGGAGCGCGCGCGCGGCGACGCCCCGAAACCCTCGGCGGCGGCGCTCGCGGCGGCGCGCGCGCGCGACGCCGCGAGGGGAAACAGAGTAATCTCTTCTTCTTCGATCGGGAGGAATCATACAAGTACTGCGCGTGAGAATAAAACGACGAATAGCGCGTCTCGAGGCGACGAAAGCGATAAGTATGGGCGCGCGGTGGTTTCGCCGCCGCCGGCGCGGCGCGCCGGCGACCTCGACCGCCTTCGCGCGATGCGCCGGCGGCTCCAGGCGGAGTATGAAGTCGAAGCGCACGCGATGCGTCTCAGGAACTCGTCCTCGGCGCGGAAACGTGATGACGTCCTCGGAGTCCATTCGGAGTCTCCGCGGAGTCCCGGCGAGTCCCGCGCGGCGTCGGCGAAGGACGCCGAAGGGCGAAGGACGCCTCCGGACGGAAACGCGGAGGAGGAGGTGTGGCACGACCTCGCGCGGCTCGGCGGGTTCGCGTCGTTCGAGGAGGTGCCCTCCTCCGCGAAGCCACTGGACGTGCCCTCCGCGCGGCTCAGGGCGGCGTACGCCATGGAGGCGCACCGGCAAAACGGGGGGTCGTTCGGGCCCGGGCCCCCCCGGTCGGGACGCGACCCGACGCGACGAGACGAAGACGACGAAGTCGCCGCGCGCTATTCGTCGTCGTCGCCGCGCGGCGAAATCACGCCTCGCGCCGTGGGGTCTCCCGAGACCGCCAAGGCGGGCTTCGACGCGCTCTTCCGCAGGCGCGAGGCGCGGCGGGCGGCCGAGGCGAACGCGGTCCGGCGGCCGCGGACAGACGGGGGGGGGACGTATCGTCGGTAGCGACGCGGCGTTTCGCGTTGTAGACTTGTACTTTGGTTAGTTTGTGTCCACGTGATTGCACTTGGGACGAAAAAAAAAAAAAACATGATGCGTGAGTCCAGATCGCACCGGAGATGGGCGGCGCGTCAGTGCGGACG
>Ga0181558_10005529_pt1 | contig 11109 bp, 5 predicted proteins | sample 011ome_22_FD_133754 | JGI IMG/M metagenome (GOLD analysis project Ga0181558, IMG submission 133754) | Coastal salt marsh microbial communities from the Groves Creek Marsh, Skidaway Island, Georgia - 011507BT metaG (megahit assembly) | ecosystem: Environmental > Aquatic > Marine > Intertidal zone... | reverse complement strand
TCCCGAGCCCACGCCCGAGCCCACTCCCGAGCCCACTCCCGAGCCTACCCCGGAGCCTACCCCGGAGCCTACCCCGGAGCCGACCCCCGCGCCGACCCCGACCCCCCTCGCTTCCGGCGGCGGCGTCGAGGAGCACGCGGACGCGGTGGTGGTGGGCGGCGGCCTCGCCGGCTTGACCGCCGCTCTGACCCTGCTGGACCGCGGCGCGCGCGTGATTTTGCTCGAGAAGGAGGCGTACGCCGGCGGGAACTCGCGGTGGGCCTCCAGCGGCATCAACGGTGTGGACGTCGAGACCGTCGCCGCGAACCCCGACTCGGTGGCTTCGTTCCGGGAGGACTGCGAGAAGTCTTCCCTCGGCGGCGGCGCGGGCGCGGCGACCGGCGCGACGCTCGCGTCTTTAGACTCGAGCGGCGCGGCGGCGCGCGAGAAGTCCTCCGCGCCCCCCGCGCCCGAGTCCGTGGAGCACCTCCCCGCGCTCGCGGAGGACAGCGGCGCGACCCTGGCGTGGCTCAAGCGGCGCGTGGGCGTTGATTTGAGCCTGGTCGGGCGGCTCGGCGGGCACTCGCACGCGCGCACGCACCGCCCGGCGAGCGGCATGGCGGGCTCGGTGCTCGTCGCGGCGACGCAGAAGGCGTGCGAGGAGTACGCGGCGAGCGGCGCTTTCACGCTGAAGAAACGCGCGCGCGCGACGGAGATTGTCGTCGGCGCGGACGGCGCGACGCGCGGCGTGCGCTGGTCGCCCGTCGCGAAGGCGGGCGGGCGCGGCGTGGGTGAACAGTCTCCGACGGGTTCCGACGAAAACGAAGGACCCGTCCTCCACGCGGCGGTGGCGCCGGCGGTGGTGTTGGCCACCGGCGGGTTCGCCGGCGACGCGGCGGGCGCGGACTCGCTGCTGCGCGCGCACGCACCTCTGGCGGCGTCGTTCGCGACGACCAACGCGGCGGGCACGACGGGCGACGGGCACAAGATGGCGCTCTCGCTGGGCGCGGCGGCGGTGGACATGGCGAACGTGCAGATCCACCCCACCGGGTTCGTGGACCCGAAGGACCCGGGCGCGCGCGTGAAGACTCTCGCCGCCGAGATTCTGCGCGGCGCGGGCGGGCTGCTGCTCACGCGCGACGGGCGCCGCTTCGCGGACGAGCTCGGGACGCGCGACTACCTCAGCGGGCGCATGCTCGCCGAGGCGCGCGCCGAGGCGGCGGCGGGCGGCGAGCGCATGCACGAAGGCCAGTCGCTGGAGTTTGCGCTTTTGCTCAACGCGAACGCCGCGGCGGAGGCGGAGAAGCACGTGGCGACGTACGTCGACAAGGGCCTATTGACGCGCGTCGAGGGCGTCGCGCGCGTTGCGGCGTGGCTCAAGCGCGAGATGGGCGGTGCGCGGGTTGTTAACCCCGCGGCGCGCGCGCACCGCGGGAAGCGCACGGTGGAGGCGGCGTTGAGAGACACGCTTCGCGCGTACGACGACGCGGCGGCGATGAACAATTGTTCGCTCACCAACAAGACGGCGTTCGCCGGCGCGCCGTTTCTGAGCGAGCGCGCTCGCTCGCGCGGCGTCGACATTTTTGACAACGGCGACGCAGACGCGTCGCAGAGTACGTTTTACGTGGGGCGGGTCACGCCCGTGACGCACTACACGATGGGCGGCGTGCGCGTGGACGGCGACGGGCGCGTCGTGCGGAACGAAGCGCGCGCGGCGAAGACGAACCAGAAAATTATCCCCGGCTTGTTCGCCGTCGGCGAGCTCGTCGGGGGCGTGCACGGCGCGAATCGTTTAGGCGGGAACGCGCTGACGGAGTGCGCGGTGTTCGGCCGGCGCGCGGGGATGGCGGTGCCGCTGCCGCCGCGCGGCGATGAAAAAAAGATGAAGGAAGATGTGAAGGAAGAGGTGAAGGAAGATGAGGACGCCCCTGTCACGGCGGCGGCGGCGACGGTGACCCGCGCCGAGCTCGCGCGCCACGCCTCCGAGGACGACTGCTGGGTTGCGCTGTACGGGGAGGTGTACGACTTTACCGATTTTCTGGAGGACCACCCCGCGGGCGCGGAGGCCATCACCAGGTTCGCGGGGACGGACGGCACGCGGGGGTTCGACGCCGTGCACAGCCCGGGGATGCTCGAGGAGTTCGAGGCTCTCGGGAGCCTGGTCGATTGAAACTCTATTTTTTTACAGTACGTAGACGTTCTCGCCGAAACTCTTGAAACTCTTCGCGGCGTCGCGTTCTAGACGCCTGGGCTCGTCTCGTCATCTTCTCCCCTCCGCGGTCCGCGCGTCGCCACCCCTCCGCGCGTCCATCGATCGCGCGATCGCGCCGCTCGCGGCGCCGCCGGCGAAGAACGCCACCCCGAGCGCGCCGCACCGCGCTGCCGTCGGCGGCCCGGCGCTCCTGTAAAACTCCCGCCAGGTTGAGATCTTCAATGGCTCTCCGAGCGTCGAGGAGACCTTCGCCAGGCTCAGTGGCCCGCCCTCGTCGACGAGCGGGAACGCCACGCGTCTCTGCGCGGACCACGTCGCCGCGGCCGCGAGGACGCCCCCTCCCACGGCCGCGAGGCTCGACGGAGGGGGAGGCTCGGTGCGTCCCGAGGCGTCCGACGCGACGGCGACGGCGTGGCCGGCGTTCCACGTGAAGGTCGAGATCAAGACGACGCTCGGGGGGCCGAGCAGGACCGCCAGGCCGGCGCACATGCGTCGCGCGCCGCGGACAACAGCCCGCGGGCGCGCGTCGAGCCGCCTACGCGCGTCGCGACTCCCTCGCGCGCGGCCAGTCTCTGCGCGCGAGTGAGGAGTGAGGAGCGGGGAGTTTTCGGCCGGCCCGACACTCTCCGAGCCGAAACACGACGTCGACAAGCGAACCCGTTCACAAGTGGGCGCGCGGCGAGACGCGGCGGCGGTGGCCGACCGCGCGGATCGGCGTTTGAGCACCGTAGAGAGCTAACCGCCCGGGTCATGCGCACGGAAGGGGAGTTCCGCGCGTTGCAGCACGGAGGCCCACACCCGCTTGACGGCGTGATGACGCCTTCTGAGGGTGAAATCGACGACACCTGTTGGCGCGAACCGCCTCCTGCGGATCCCAACGCGGACCGCAGGGTCGTGGCACACTTCGACGCGGACTGCTTCTACGCACAGGTAGAGGAGCTCCGCGACCCGAATCTCGCGTCGCGACCGGTCGCGGTGACCCAGAAGTACCTGGTGGTCACCGCGAACTACGCCGCTCGGAAGGCGGGCGTCGGCAAACTCACGTCGATCGCCGAGGCGAAGAGGCTGTGCCCGGATGCCGCGTTCGTGTGCGGCGAGGACCTGACGCCCTACCGAGAGTTTTCGAAGCGCATCAGACGCGTGCTCGCGCGCTTCGGCGCGTGCGAGAAGCTCGGCCTGGACGAGTGCTGGGTGGACGTCACGCGCGAGGTGGACAGAAGGCTGGCGAGCGCGGCGTTCGCGGGGGACGACGCGACGAATGACGAAAACGTCGGCCACCGGCTCGCCGCCGGCGCGACCCTGGCGTCCTCGAACCGACACAGGCCGATGGATTTGCGGGCACAACGCGACACAGCGCCGACACGGCGCATCGACGATACGGCGACACGGACGCCGGATCACTCGATCCGCCTTTGCGAAAGCTTATGTACCAAAAAAGAAAACAAAGACGAGCGCCGCGTACGCGTCGGCGCCGCCGTCGCCGCCGAGGCGCGCGCCGCGGTGCTCGCCGAGACCGGCGTGCGGTGCAGCGCCGGCGTCGCCGCGAACAAGATGATCGCGAAACTCGTCTCCGGCGTGCACAAGCCCGACGACCAGACGTACGTGCCTCCCGGGTTTCGGGCGCGCGCGTCGCTGGTCGCGCCGCTCGCGATGCGAGCGTTACCGGGCGTCGGGAGAAAGATAGAATCGGAGCTGGCGCGACGGGGAGTCGTCACCGCGGCGGACGCCCGAAGGCACGCGCGCCGGACGTTCGTGGAATGGCTCGGCGCGCGCGTGGGCGCCAGCGTGCACGACGCGGCGTGGGGCGTGGACCGCTCGGAGGTAATGGCGAAGGCGCCGCAGCAAATGGTCACGTGCCAGGACAGCTTCCGAGCGTGCGAGGGCGCGGCGGCGGCGCGTCTCGCGCTCGCCGCGCTGGCGCCCGACCTGGTGCGGCGCATGGACGAGGAGCGCGACGAGCGCGAGCCGCCCCGCGTCGCCGGGCGGCTCGTCGTGCGTTGGCGCGAGAGGTGGCCGTCGCCGGCATCGGCGGCGGGGAAACGCGGGACGGACCGCGCGCCGAAGAGCGGGTCCGTGTCCGCGCCGATGCCGGCGACGGCGACGGACGCGCGCCTGGAGACGGAGGCGCGCGCCGAAGCCGTCGCGGCGGCGGCGTCGCGCGCGCTGGCGGGCGCGCTTCCGAAGTCGTTCAACCTGACGCTCCTCGCCGTCGGCGCGACGGCGTTCCGAAACGAGATTGGAACATCATCGGAACATCATCGGAACATCACGCGGGAAAGGGCGCTGTCGTCCTTCTTCGCGAACGTGAAAGGAACGGAGCCGCTGACGAACGGGCTTCGAGAGGAGGAAAAAGGCGAAGACCCGCGCGGCGAAGAACGCCGGTTCGTTCCGCCGACGCGGTGCGCGCCGACGCGCGCTCGGGCTTTGTCGAAGCGAGAGGCGCGCGAACGCGTCTCGACGCGCGACTTTTTCACCTCTCGTGAAAGCCCGCCGAATCTCACGGCGAATGCCCGGGTCGTCTCCTCGACGCGCGCGCGGCGGGACACCCCGGAGGATCGATCGGAGGATCGATCGATCGTCGCCGAACGCGCGGGCGCGGCGTGCGGACGAAACCGGCGTCGCCGCGATTCGAATCGCGGCGACGACGCGAGCTGTTCGGACGAGGAAGACGACGGCGCCGCGTTCTTCGCCGACCTCGCGGACACCGTCGCCGAACCCAAGCGGAGACGAGGCGCGTAGGCGCGGCCGGATACCACCGAAAGGTGTCTTTTCATGAGTGTTGATACTTACTAATGCATTTTTATAAAACATCTCGTCCTCTACAGGCTCTACTCACACGCGTCGTTCTCACGCGGTGGCGGCGGAGGCGATGCCGTAGGCAATGCCGGGGATGCAGAAGAACACGACGCCGGTGTAAATCAGGGGGAACACCTTGCCGTACTTGGGGTGCGCGGTCATGCGGCCGAGGTAGCGGCACATGCTGAGCGGGATGTTGCGCATCTGCGGCACGGGGTAGAACAACAGGATGCCGAGGAGGTTGAAGAACAGGTGGCAGAGCGCAACCTGCATCGCCTCGACGGGGTTCGACGTCGCGACGGTGGCGCCCATGATGCCGGTGAGCGTGGTGCCGATGTTGGCGCCGAGCGTCAGGGGGAACATCTCGTCGAGCGTGATAAGGCCGACCGCGGCGATGGGCGTGAGCGTGGAGGTGGTGATGGACGAGGACTGCACCATGATGGTGATGCCCATGCCCACGACAATGTTCAGGTAGGGGTTGAAGCCGATAACCTTCTTGAGCACGCGCGCCGCGCCGCCCTTGATGATGATCTGGAGCGTGTACACGATGCAGAAGAGGCACGCGCACAGCGCGCCGAGCGACCAGATGGTCAGGAACGTGCCCGCGCCCTCGTCGGTCATCTTCCACTCGTCCAGCGCGAGGCCACCCTTGAGCAGGCGCTTGTCGCACAAACCCGTCTTGATATGCGGGCACACCTCGTACAGGGTGTTCGCCGCGAGCGTCGTGATGGACAGCTCTTCGGTGTCTGCGTCGTAGACAGGCGTGGCCGTTGTGCAGTCTTCGTCCGAGGGGCAGCTGTAGTAGAACCCGGCGTCGGCGGTGTTGGCGGCGCCGTTGGCGTCGGTCTTGATGTACGCGGGGACGCGCTTCTTGTACAGCTTGCCGCTGGACATCCACGACGAGGCCTTGAACGAGGCGTGCACGTTGCCGCACGAGTTGTCGCCGGCGGCCGTCTGCTCGCACACCCACCCGGAGATCGTGCCGAGGTCGTCACTGGAGTACGAGTGGTCGCACAAGCCCATGCAGTAGCCCTGGGAGACGTACTTGGAGACATCCTTGTTGTAGTTGGCGATGCCCTTAGAGTAGGGCGAGACGTAGGGCTTGAGGAACTCGCGCTTGTTGCAGCTCTCCCCCGCCTCCGTGTCGCACGTGTCGATATCCTTCACCATCTCGTACGTCATCTTCTCGAGGAAGGGGTAGATCCAGTTCAGGGGCAGGAACACCGCGACGGAGAGCAGGTTGAAGCAGTCGTGCACGGTGGCGGCGGAGAACCCGCGGCGCAGGTCATCCTGGTTCGCGAAGTGGCCCATGGCGACGATGGTGTTGGTGACGGAGGTGCCGATGTTGGCGCCCATAACCATGAACACCGCCGAGTTCACGGAGAGCTCGTTCGCGCCCACGAGGGAGATGATGATGGAGGTGGTGGTGGACGAGGACTGCACGAGCACGGTGGCGAGGATGCCGATCATGACGCCGCTGATGGGGTTATCGACGACGTCGAACATCTTGGCGGAGTCCTTGCCGCCGAGCAGCTTGAACCCGGTGCCCATGACGGAGAGCACGAGCAGGAACACCCAGACGCAGTAGATGACGAACCAGAAGAGCGCAACCTTGGTCCAGTTCACGCCGGAGAGCCAGTAGAGGGCGTCGCGCACGGGGCCCTTGTCCGAGGTGTCGAACGCGCCGAACGAGGCGGTGCGGATGAACTTGCTGCGGAACTCGGGCGAGACGTTGTCAGCCTCGGGCTCGGTCCACTTCTCCTGCTTGAGCTTGTCGCGGATCTCCTCATCGGTGAGCGCGTGGTCAGGATCCTCCGCGGAGGCGCCCTCGGCCTTCTGCGCCGCGAGTTTCGCCTTGAAGTTCGCGACGTCCGCCAGCTCGGCAGCCTGGAGGGCGTCGTGGTCCTTGTCCTTCTTCACGAATTTCTCTGTGGAGTCGTGAAGAGAATAGAGATTGGAAGGAGAGGAAAGAGAAGCGTCGGTGAGCGAGACGGTCGGCGACCTGTGGCCTGGGAAAAATCCAAACTTTCGTATGAAGCGCCAGTCTCGGAAAAATCGATGCGGGCGCTCTTTTGGCGGCACAAATATTCTTTTTTGCGTTTGTTGGCGCAGCCAAAACGCGTCGGGCCGGGCGGCGTCGCGCGGGTCGCGGCTCGCGGCGCGGCTCGCGGCTCGCGGCGCGGCTCGCGGCGTGTGCGCATCCGCCCGCCGCGGCGCGGCGATCGTCGCGGCGGGCGAAGTTCGGGGTGGGGTGCCGTGGCGGCGAGGCGCGACCGAGCGTTGCGTGTGCGGTGGGCGGTCGTACCGTAGATGAACAGGCCGAGTGCGACGGCGTAGACGAGGACCATCATGGTCATGGCGGCCTCGCCCTCACCCTCGGGACCTTCGGCTCCGGGGTCATGGACGAGCGCCTCTTTGGCGCCTCCGAGAAGGGAGCGCATTGTGTGACGGTCGTGGGATACGTCGACTTGCGTGCGTCGAGGAATGGACGTCCAGTCGAGACCGCGAAAATTCATCTTGTTTTGCCGCCGCTCCTTTCCTTCATGATGAAAAAGAATAATTTTTAATTTTGCTTCGGACTTGAGGACAGCAATCAGTCACGAACTTCGTGAAAAAACATTCTTTCAAACAGAGCACTCGGATTCTCGGATTTAGTGACGCGTCGCCCAACCGAGATTCCGTCTTGGGTTCCTTAATCCCGCAAGGTTCCCATCAAGGTTCCGTCTATATCCAACCCACAGTTTTCGCTGAAAATTCACACTAAATACTGTGTCTCGGACTAAGGTTCCGTCTGGGTTGGAAAGAATTTTTTTAATCCGCTTGCGTGGGGAATCCCAATCGGGAAGGACAAGTCTTCGATACCAGGATGCCAATCTTGTGGTATCGAAGACTTTCTCGGTCCATCCGAAGGACCGAACGCCTCCGGCCAAAAACAGATAAGCTTCGTCTTCCAACCAATACCAACCTCTCCGTTCGCCTTCACGATCGCGTACCGGCGCCATTCTCACGCGCTCCGTTACCTTTAACACACGCAACTACACGTCAAGATGGCCGCCATCATGAACATTTCCGCCGCCGCCAAGGTCGTCAAGGCCCCCAAGGTGAGAGAAGCGCTGTCGCGCCGGTCGCGGCGTCCCGCTCCCGGACGCCCGCGTCGCTTTTCGGAGCGCGAAATCGCGGGCGAACCGCGTCCGCAGGCTGAGGTCGGCGCGCGCGCTCGAGCGCCGCGTCCCGCGCTCGCGCGCGCGCGCCGGATCCGAGCCCGACGCGGCGCGGCTCGATTGGCTCGATGCGTGTCCAGTGCGCCGCTATCGGTCCGGATCCAACGCTCGCGCGCGGCGCGCGGCGCGCTCCCCGGCCGCGGCCCGTCCCGGAAATCACCGTCCAGTCACCATCGAGACTGACGGTCTTTCTCTCCCCTCGTTCGATCCAACAGGTGCAGTTCCGCGCTCGCCCCACCGCCGCCCTCAAGGCGCGCCCCGTGGTCGTCGCCAAGGCGCACTTCGGTGTCTTCGCCGCCGCGGTACGCACCCCCCTCGATCGGAGCTCCCTCGCGCGCGCGTCGCCGGACCCCGTTCGCTCGCGGAAACACCTGAAAGAAACCGTCCGCGCTCGGCCGCGCGTCGCCAAAATCTCCGAAGAAAAATCGTCCGAAGGCGCGCAGCCAGGTTGACGAAACCAAACTGACCGCCGCTTCTTTTTTTTCACTTTAAAAAAAACGCAGGACGCCGACACCCTCGAGAAGGTGCGCACCATCATCTCCGAGCAGCTCGGCACCGACCTCGACGCCGTCGCGGCCGACGCCAAGTTCGTCGACCTCGGTGCCGACTCCCTGGACACCGTCGAGATCATGATGGCGCTCGAGGAGCAGTTCGAGATCACGCTCGACGAGGAGGGTGCCGAGAAGATCGCCACCGTCCAGGAGGCGGCGGACATGATCCAGGATCAGATGGCCTAAGTCGCCCGCGCCGCGACGAACGCTCTCCGGGTGGCACGCACGCCGGAAGCGCTATCAGGTGAGGAGACGGATCGTGACGAATCGTGACGAGCGACCCCCGCGGGTATTTTCGCGGCGGCGCCGCGGTAGAAGCGCTTGTTCTTAATCCACGCGAAGAGGCGCGCAGATTTTTCGTCTTTCGCGACGTATCCGTCTTTCCGTCTTTCGCGACGTATCCGTCTTTCCGTCTTTCACAACGACGTCGACTCGCGCGACGACGAAAACCACTCTCATCAATCGTACACACAAACGCGTTTTCCGCCGCCTCCGACGCGCGACGCGGTTCCCGGTTCGGGGAGGTCCCAGTCAGGGGAGGTCCCAGTCATCGTCCGCGGCGGGCGCCGTGACTTTCGGTCGCGGGACGTACGCCGGCGCGGCGGCGGAAACCGCGGGCTTCGCCGGCGCGGGCGCGGCGGGCTTGGGCGCCGCCGGCGCGGGCTTGGGCGCGACGGGCTTGGGCGCGGCGGGCGGCGGCGGCAAAGCGGGCTTGGGCTTCGGCTTTTGTTCCTCGGCGCGCGTCGGCGCGGGCGCGCCCGCGCGCACCGGCGACGCGCCCGGCGCGTCGTCCCTGAGGAACGGCCTCGGGCCCGTCGGGATCACCCTGGAAGGCGCGCCCGCCCCGCCCGAACTCCCGCTCGAGCTTTCGAACGCCCTCTCCAGCTTCCGCCGCTCGGCGGATGACTCGAACGTCCGGCCGACGTCTGGAACCCCGCCGGGAACCCCGCCGGGACCGTCGAGCGTCTGTTTCGTTCGCGGCGGCGTCGGCGTCGGCGCGTCCGGCGCGGGCATGAACGTCATGTCGGACGCGACGTTGTACGCGCCGTGCGAGACGCGCGCGGCTTTCGGCGCCGACGCCGCCCCGGAGCGTCGCGCGCTCGCCAGCCACGCCTTGTCCTTCCCCAAGCCGGGCGCGGGCGCCGCCGCCGCGCCGGGCGACGAGACCTCCGCCGACGAAGGCGTCGTCGAGGAAAGAGGCGCGACGCCGACACGGCGCCGGGGCGCGGGCGCGGCGAAGCCCGCGATTTCCTCCACCAGGTCCGCCGCCGGCGCGTTCGCGGCGGCGGCGCCGGCGCCGCGGCTGGCGCCGCCCCGGTGCACGACCAGCCGGCTCCGCTCCAGCTTGAGCATCAGCATCTTCCGCGCGGCGCGCGCGCCGAACGCGCCGGACGCGTCGCGCGGCGGCGCGCCCGCCTGCTCGAGGACGTACTTGAACGGCGCCTGGCGCGTCAGCCGCACCGCCGCGCCGTTCTCGGCGAAGATTTTCACGAAGCGCTTCACCGCCTTGTCCACATCCTCCGCCGTCGGCGCGTCCTCGCGCGGGCGCAGGCGCGCGGGCAGCCGCGCGCCGGGGGTCCCGCGAAGCCGCGCCGCCTCGCGCGCCTCCGCCGCCTCGAGCCGCGCCGCCGTCGCGGCGCGCGCCTCGGCGACGTGCTCGTCGTAGGCGAAGCGCGCGTCCAGGAACCAGCCGGGCCCTTTTCCCGAAAACACAGACTGAGAAACGTCGCTCGCGAAGACGGGTTCGGTCTCGCGACGCGCGTTTCGCGCTCGCGTCTCGGACCGCGCGCTCGCGTTTTCGTCCCCGAACAGCCGCCTGGGCGGCCCGAACGTCCCGCCGGGGTGCGTCTGGCGCAGCACCGCCACGGAGCGCACGTGCACGGTCCCGCTGCTGGTCAGCGCGCCGCCGACGGGGCGCCACTCGGAGCCCTTCTGCATGCGCGGGCCCGGGAAGTGGGAGAAGGCGTCGCCGCGCGCGGCGACTCGACGCGACTCGGCGAAACGCAGCGAGGAGGCGCTCGCCGCGGCGGAGGCGGCCATCGCCGCCGCCGCCGCCGAGGTGGCCTCCTTCGCCTGCTTCGCGGCGCTCGCCATCGCCTGCGACGCCGAGGCGTGCCCCTGCGGCGCGGCGGGGTAAAACGCGCGCGCGCGCGCCGCCACGGAGCCTCCGAGTGCCTCCGAGTCCGCCCCCGCGTCGCTCGGCACGGGGGGGAGCGAGCCCTCGCCGCGAAGGGTGGTCTCGCCGCGCGTCTCCTCCGCGCCGAAAAAGTCGTCGCGGCGAACGGGTTCCGACGCGTCTCCCTCCGTCTCCGGAAACGCCTCCTCCGCCTCCTCCGCCTCCTCCGCGGCG
>Ga0181558_10005510_pt1 | contig 11134 bp, 8 predicted proteins | sample 011ome_22_FD_133754 | JGI IMG/M metagenome (GOLD analysis project Ga0181558, IMG submission 133754) | Coastal salt marsh microbial communities from the Groves Creek Marsh, Skidaway Island, Georgia - 011507BT metaG (megahit assembly) | ecosystem: Environmental > Aquatic > Marine > Intertidal zone... | reverse complement strand
GAGAAGTTACAAATATTTGATTTATTTCTAGGTCCCTACTGTTTAATTCTGGTAATTTATTTTCTTTTGACATATCAATATCACTAACACTAACACTTAATTTCCGTAATTTATTATCTTTTGGCATATTAACATCAATATCATTCATTCCTCTTAATTTAATTTTTTCTGGTCCACTATTCAATAACATAAAATCATTCTTTTTGATATCTATTTCTTTTTTTCCACCAATATATCTCGCTAAATATCTTATCATATCCGGGTCATTTTTATCAACTTCCTCCAATCCCCCGAATAGTGTTTTCCTATAAAATCGTGGTTTACACGATTCATGCTGTTTTTCAAAAATTCCATATCTGGCTGGTTTTGTTAAATATTTTAATGGTATTGCTATTTCTCCCGGAAAAGTACTACAATTTCTTGCTCGTGGAGTATCTTCACACGTCCATCCTAATATTTTAACGCCTGTTAAATTAGGCAGGAAATTAGTATATATTTCATTTATTATATTTTTGCCAGAAATTTTAAGTATTTCGTTCATTATATCTAATATTTTAAAAAATACATCTATTTGTAGGCGATCTGCTTGATATTCACTCATCCGATAACCATTCATATAATCCCAAGACTCTAATACGCTTTTTAGCGTGGGATTGCTATTTACATATCTAGCATCACAATGATATCCCCATACTTTTTTATCAAGTATTATATTGTCTTGATCACTCATAATTTCGTCATATATAAGATCTCTGTTAGAATAATTATTAATAACGCCGGTGGAATATGTTCTAACCATAGGAATTACAATACATTTATTGAATTTTCTTTGAATACGACGAGATAATAAATACGCTTTTTCCCCTTTATCAATGGAACATTGGGGAATCTCCTTTGTACTTAAATTTATAAATGCGTTGACGGTATTATCTATTGAATCAACATTTTTTAGTTGTCTACATGATAATAACCCGTACGGATTTTCCTGGTTAATTCCTATATATCGTGGAAGAGATTCTTTACCAAACCATATTGCTTCAGTATCCCAAAACATATCACCACACCCAGATGCTTTTGCTTTTGAAACAGGCATAAATCCATCAATAGAGTTTCCACTTTTTAATGTTCCTGCTCTGTGTACATATCCATCATGAAAATTTCTTGGTAATATTATTTTATTATTTGAAATCAAATAATTTAAACATTCAAATATTGATGTTTGAACAAAACGAATTTCATTGGGTCTTAAATTATTAAATCTATTACCAATAGACTGAGGTATGTCAAACTCGGGAATAACTAAATCTTTTTGAAATAATGACATAATATTATATAATAATATTATTATATAATATTATTATATAATATTATTATATAATAATAATGGTTAAAATGTAGAAAATAATTTTTTATAATATTCTAATGGGTCTTCGTCAAGTTTATATATTTCATATTTTTTATCCTCGTTATTTAATACTACTGAATAAGTTAATAAAATTTCTTCAAGACTATGCCATAAAGGCACATAATCCATTACAGCAATAGATAATACCTTTAATAATAAAGTATCTGTCTTTTGATATTTATCTCTAAATATATGAAATATCATAAAGTATAAATAATAAACCGACCCCGAAAATCCACCAATAAGAATTCTATTATATGATTTGAATAAATATTCTATAAATATATTATTAAGATCTAAATAACTGGAAACATCATATATTTGATTACGCTCTATATCATCAAAACATTTATATTTTTCATTACTAATATTTATAGGAGTTTTTTGGTGATCCGATGAAACTGGATTTCTGGTAAATATTTCTCTTCCATAATTTTTATTTATAACAGATTTAATATCATTATCCGTATGCATTATTTTAACAATTAGCATATTAAATGACCTAATAGTTTTTTCTTTTTTGTTTTTATCTTCAATTTTTCTTGCTTGTTCATATAAATCCATAAAACTCTTATCTGTAAAATTATCTGGTAAACAAAAAATTATTTTAAATTTTTCTATAAATTCATCAAATAAATATTTATCATGTATAATGTATTCCGCTTGATAGTTTTCATTATTGAGTAAGGTAAGAGCGGCGGATACCGCGTGTGGTTTACTATATAAAACCTTACTTTTAATAAATCCACCAAATGATTTTTTTTCTAATGAATCCAGTATTTTATCTAATTCCTTCTCCTCAAAACCAATACGTGTAACAACATTTTGTTCATCTATTTTAATAGTTAAAGACTCTTTTATTTTAAGTTTATATTGCATTGGATGAATTTTTTTAACTAAATTAAGTAAATTCCAAAATATATCAATAGAAAAATATTTCAAATCACTATCTTCTCTTAAAGAACATGCTAGCTTATTTTGATTATCTATTTCCTCAATCTTTTTTTTCATTAGTCGTGTATATCCACCTTTTTTTTTCCTACTATATATATTTTTTTTCCTACCATATATATTTTTTTTCCTACCATATATATTTTTTTTCTTAATTGTTTTCATTATTCAAAATATATTATAATATAATATAATAAAATATAATAAAATAAAATAAAATAAAATAAAATAAAATAAAATAAAATAAAATAAAATAAAATAAAATATAATAAAATTTATTTTGTTTAATTAGAATGAATTTAAAGATAAATTGAAATAGAATATAGTCTATAATAGTTAATAAACCTTTTACCGAAACTATTATTAACTGAAATGAAAAGTAGTATTAAAACTAGTATTAAAAATAAACCATCTGGGATGATGACAGAAGAATCATCACCTGAGGAAAGACAATATGACATTAATAATACAACAACCAATAATACAACAACCAATACAACAACCAATAATGATAATTTACAGGAATACTGTGAAGAACCGTGGACACTAATTGAATCTTATTTCAAAGGTAAACATTTACAGCAATTAGTGAAACATCAAGTAGAATCTTATAATGATTTTGTAAATTATCAAATCCAAAAAACAATTAGTATGTTTAATCCGGTGCATATTCATTCAGACCAAGATTTTGATAAAGATTCAGGTAAATATCGTTTAGAGTTATTTGTGACATTTGAAAATTTCAATATTTATCGTGCGCAAATTCACGAAAATAATGGCGCAACTAAACTGATGTTTCCAGAAGAAGCGCGTAACCGTAATTTCACCTATGCCGGAAATATGACGGTTGATATGAATATAAAATATATTGTTAGAACTGGTTCTTCTTTTGAGTCAGAAGAAACATTTTATAAACTTATGCCGAATATCAATATTGGAAAAATTCCGATTATGTTGAAATCCAGTATTTGTATTTTGGAGCAATATAAACATATTTCGCCTAATGTAAGCGGCGAATGTAAGATGGATTCTGGTGGTTATTTTATAATTAATGGTTCTGAAAAAACGTGTCTTGGACAAGAACGTGCCGCGGAGAATCTTGTTCAGTGTTTTAATATTTCTAAAAATAATACGAAATGGGATTGGTTAGCTGAAATCAAATCTGTTCCTGATTTTAAATGTATTTCACCAAAACAAATTTCAATGATGATGGAATCTAAGAATAACGGGTTTGGACACGGCATTTCTATTCAAATTCCTCGTGTAAAAACGCCTATTCCACTCTTTGTAGCATTTCGCGCATTAGGAATATTAAGTGATGAAGACATTTGTAAAATAATTGTATTAGATATTGATAATGATAAAAATAAAACTATTTTAAAATGTTTACAAGCATCTATTGTAGAAGCAAATAAAATCACGGATCAAGATACTGCCATAAAACATATTACAAATAGTGTCATGTATACACCAATGAATATGGATAAAGAAACAGGGGTACGAAAAAAGCGTGATTTTACATTAGACATTTTAAGCACAGATTTATTCCCTCATTGTAAAACTTCTGACCAAAAGTTATATTTTATGGGTTATATGGCAAATTATTTAATTCGAACAAGTTTAGGTTTGGAAATTACAGGAGATAGAGATTCCTATTTAAATAAACGGATTGATTTAACTGGAACATTATTAAATAACCTTTTTAGAAATTATTTTAATAAAATGGTGAAAGATATGCAAAAACAAATTATTCGTGAAATTAATACAGGGTCGTGGCGGTCAACCAATGATTATAAATCAATTGTGAATATGACCAATATTTATAAAATTATTAAATCAACAACGATTGAGAATGGTTTGAAACGTGCGTTATCTACTGGTGATTTTGGAGTAAAACAGACCAATAGTAATAAAGTTGGTGTTGCCCAGGTATTAAATCGTTTGACCTATATTTCCGCATTAAGTCATTTAAGACGCATTAATACACCGATTGATAAGAGCGGAAAACTTATTCCTCCGCGTAAATTACATCCAACTTCGTGGGGGTTCTTGTGTCCTGCTGAAACTCCGGAAGGAGGTAGTGTTGGCGTTGTAAAAAATCTAAGTTATATGACTCATGTGACAATTCCTTCAAATAGCACACTTTTATATGAATCCGTAGAACCTTATTTATTACCCATTGAAACAATTAAAAGTAACCCTGAACAATTGTATAACAAAGTAAAAGTGTTTATAAATGGTTCATGGTTAGGAAATGTAGAAAATCCATTTGAATTATATAATTCGTTGAAAACAAAAAAATATAAGGGAATTATTAATATTTATACCTCAGTTATTTTCGACATTAAACGTAAAGAAATTCGTTTATGCAATGATGCCGGAAGATTAGCACGACCCATACTTAAAGTGAAAAACAATGAATTGGTTCTTACCCAAACTATTGTTGATAAAATAAGGAATAATGAATTGGGATGGGATGATTTATTAACTGATTGTAAAAACGATGATTCAGTAATTGAGTATATTGATGCTGCTGAACAAAATTTAAATATGGTGGCAATGACACCTACTTCTTTAAAAGAGAAAACAAATATTATTTATAAATATACACATTGCGAGTTACATCCGAGCACTATCTTTGGTATTTTGGCATCATGTATTCCATTCCCTGAACATAACCAATCGCCAAGAAATACATATCAGTGTGCGATGGGAAAACAAGCAATGGGAATGTATGTTACCAACTATGATAGTCGGTTAGATAAAACAGCATATGTGATGACGTATCCGATGCGTCCATTGGTAGATACACGTGTAATGAATATGATTGGACTGAATAGTATTCCGTCAGGTAGTCAAATTGTAGTGGCAATCATGACACATTCTGGATACAATCAAGAAGACAGTATCCTATTTAATAAAGGATCGATTGATCGAGGACTTTTCCAAGCGACGATTTATCATACCGAAAAAGATGAAGATAAGAAAATTCAAGGTGACGAAGAAATACGGTGTAAACCTGACCCATCTAAAACGAAGGGTATGAAATTTGCTAATTATAATAAAGTGAATTCACAAGGTGTGATTCCGGAAAATACATTAGTAGAAAATAGAGATATTATTATTTCTAAAATTGTGCCGATTAAAGAAGCGCGAAATGATCATACCAAAGTAATGAAATATGAAGATCAAAGTCGTATTTTTAGAACAACCGAAGAAACCTATGTAGATAAAAACTATATTGAACGCAATGGTGATGGATACAACTTTTGTAAAGTGCGATTGCGAACAATTAGAAAACCGATTATTGGTGATAAGTTTAGTAGTAGGCATGGACAAAAAGGAACAATTGGTAATATTATTCCCGAGGAAGATATGCCTTATACGGCGTCAGGAGTTAGACCAGATATTATTATTAATCCGCATGCGATTCCTTCGCGTATGACTATTGCGCAATTAAAAGAAACAGTTTTAGGTAAAACATTAATTGAATTAGGATTGTTTGGGGATGGCACTAGTTTTGGAAAATTTGATGTGAAAGATATTTGTAAAGAATTACAAAAAGTTGGTTATGAATCAAATGGCAATGAACTGATGTATAATGGACTTACTGGCGAACAAATAGAAACGTCTGTGTTTATTGGACCTGTGTTTTATCAACGGTTGAAACATATGGTTTCGGATAAACAACATAGTCGTAGTATTGGACCAATGGTGAATTTAACGCGCCAACCTGCCGAAGGTCGTTCAAAAGACGGCGGTTTACGGTTTGGAGAAATGGAACGTGATTGTATGTGCTCTCATGGTGCATCACGATTTACAAAAGGGAGAATATATGATGCGTCGGATGCGTTTAGAGTTCATACGTGTAAAAAGTGTGGACTTATTGCTGCATATAATGACGCAACACATGTTCATCATTGTAAAACATGTGACAATAGAAGCGATTTTGCTTATGTTGAACTGCCATATGCGTGTAAATTAATGTTTCAAGAATTAATCACAATGAATATTGCGCCAAGAATTATGACTTAGAATAAATAAATAAATATCATTTAGAATAAATAAAGAAATAAAGAAATAAAGAAATAAAGAAATAAATAATAAATAAAATATCATTTAGAATAAATAATAAATTATTTATTATTTTTATTTAAATATATATAATAAAATGACTCTTGGCGGTTCTATAAAAGGATTTCAAGGTAAAAAAGAAATAACCACAGAAGGTGGCAACGAACGTTCTAGTTCAAGATTAATTCTAAGACGCAATGGTTTTAATACTACTACTACTACAATAGCAGGATGTTCGCCAATGAACAAATTTGATAATAACTGTAAAAAAACATATGTTCCATCGGGAGAAGATAGAATTAGATATATAAAATTAAGAGCAATTAATAGAAATTATGATGATTCAAAATTTGGCGGTGATGATCATAATGGTTCATATACTGCTCTTAATCGTGTTCGACGATAAATAAATAAATAATTTTTTGTTTTTTGTATTTTGTATTTTGTATTTTGTTTTTTGTATTTTGTATTTTGTATTTTAACCGTCCTTAATTTATACAAAAATACAATAATAATTTATACAATAATAATAATAATAATAATATTATTATTATATAAATAATGAGTGCTGAATTTCCTACAAAACAAGTTAATAATAATAAAATAACAAATGCTATAATGGGTATGCCATTTAAACCAACTACAATGACCCAAGGTGCGTCGTTTGCTATGGGAAGACGAACTTTTATTAATAAAGTAAGTAACCCTTCCGAAACACAACAACAACAACCAATACTTTCAAAGAAGAAAAAGTTTAATAATACAGCAGGTGAACATATTAATAAAAGAAAAAATAATGCCATTGGTAATTCTTCAACGAATCATTTATCACAGGAAATGTCATTTAGCAGTATTGATAAACCCACAGTAAACAGCGCATTACGAAAAGTAAGAAGTGGCGGTTCTGTCGCACCAAAAAAGAAAGGGGGTGTTATCTAAAATATGCTTTATAATAATTTATAATAATAATATGATTAAATTTAGGAATTTCTATAATATTTCTATAATATTTCTATAATATAAAAAATAATAATATAGAAATATAATATATAATATGAAATCTTATAAAAATCGTTCGTATAAAAAGAAACATTCGTTGCGTGGAGGCGAAGACCAACAATCATTAACCAACAGTTTCAGCAGTGCGGTTAAATCAGTTACGCCTGAAAATGTAATGCCAAAAGAAGAGTCATGGTATGAAAAAATAAAGAATAAAGCCTCTTCAATAACTACTATGTTCGGTGGTAAAAGCAGAAAAAATACCAAAAAACGAGTAAGATTTAGCAAAAAAGTTAAACGTGTTGGGGGCAGTAAAACAAAAAAACCGGCATGTAAAGGTCGTGGTAAATTAAGAAACCCTACTAAAAGACGTACATGTAAAAAAAAGAGAGGTCCTAAACGTAAATAAAAAGTTTAATTCTTTATACTCTGTAATGTGTAACATATATAAAATATATTAATTAATTTTCAAAAGTTAATTTATATATTTCTTTTCTTATAATTTCTTATTTATTATTTCTTATTTATTATTTATTATTTATTAATTCTTATTTATTAATTCTTATTTATTATTTATTATTTATTAATTCTTATTTATTAATTCTTATTTATTAATTCTTATTTATTAATTCTTATTTATTAATTCTTATTTTTTTTGAATAATCGTATTAAAATATAAAGACCAAATAACCCTAATGCGCTATAATATATTTTAATATAAATATCATCAGGAATTTTGCTATAATTTTTTATTTTATTTTTAATAGCATGATCAGCATGATCAGCATCATCATTATTCTCATTATTATCATTATTATCATTTAATGTTTCAAATGATTCAACCATTTTTATATCATCTAATGTTAAAAATGCCGTTTCTGTGCTAGATGTAAAATTATGTTTTTTATCTACTGTATTCAAAGTAATTGCTTTACAGTCAGGTGTGCTACCAGTCATAAATGACTGAAATATTTGCATAGGATGAATTCGTGCTAAATTGCTCATAACCCCAGGAACTAATCCTTCAAATGTAGTTAATTTTAAACCACCCAATGCCTCAGTAATAAAAGGAATAGACCCATCAGGTATATTATCTACATAGATTGACCGATGAACTAATTCTCCATTATCAACATTTTTACATTTAGCGCCTGTTTTTAAAAAGAAACGGTCGCCTAATGGTCCACTTATTTTTTGTCCTCCTCCTCCACCAACTGCTAAAACATTTACATAATCAACTAATCCAGTAATATTTTTTGTTAAAGTACTGATACTGCCATGAGAGCTCATTCCTAGTTCATCTGGGCTTTTAATTTTTTGACTATAATTATAATCAGGTCCTAATAATTCTTCTTCAACCTTAGTAAAATCATTTTTAATTTTATCAAAAAAGGTTGTCATCTAGTATATGTTTATATAATTATTATATTAAACAAATATTATATTATAATTACATCATTTTTTTTATTTATTTATTTATTTATTTATTTATTTATTTATTTTTTACATTTTAATCAAGACCACTTGCTTGTGGGATAGGAGCAGTTGATGTTGGGTCTCGTCCAACTAATTGATTCGCACTGTTACTTAATTGTTTTGACACATTAGTGATTCCGACTGTATTTTGTTTTACCGTATTATCTATATCTGCTACCTTTTCTTTTAATTGTATCAATTCATCGACCTTACTTTTCATATAAGCAATATTAGCAGCATTTGTTTTAGCTAAAAATAATGGATCATTTCCTAAACCAGTATCTGTATATTTAAGAGTATTATTTTCAGAATTGGAATTATTCATATTATTCATATCGGTCATTGTTGTAACTCCTTCTAAATAACGACTTTTCTTATAACGGTCATTGAATTTTTTCACTATATGTATAATAATTAATATAGTTAATAAAATAACAAACAACTTAGTAATAATCATTATATTAAGATAAGTTTTTTATTTTCTTAAATAATTATATATGTCTTTAACTATCAATAACCAAGGTTATGTACCCTGGAAAGGAACATCTACAAATAGTGCGGTTCCTATATGGTCAAGACCATTAACAAACGGACCATCTGCAACATCTATTCCAGATGGAAACGCATTTAAAGCACGACCGATTAAACATTGGCGAAAACAATTAAATCCTGATACGACACAAAGTGTTAAAAATTCGCGTTCGAGTGTCGGAATTCCATTTGATAGACCTGGTGGTTCTGTTTATTTAGGCGTAACTACTGATTGTGGAGATTCGTGTGAAAATAGTTCAAAAATTACAGAACTAATAAGCAATGATAAAAATTTAGTATTTGATACTACAAAAGATGCGTCCGGCAAATGCGTTGCGTGTAATCCCGAACGAAATATAATAAAATCAGCAACAACTGTTTTATCTAAAAAATATTACTCAGACACAAAGGGTTATTTAAAAAGTCGTGCTCAAACTTATGAACAAAAATTAAGAACTATGCCTGTATCTGAAACCACTTATATTAATAATACTGACCCAACTAATCCATATCCAATTCCTCCATCTGATTCTCCTAATGGCACCCAAGTATGGAATACAGGAGATTGTTTAAATTTTTGTGGTGATAATACTATGGCAACGACTATATATAAACCAAACAATCAACAATTTTCACAGCAAGGTGCTGTTTCAAGTGGTTCTCGCTTAGCACGATTAAAATATAATACTATAACTAAAAATGGCGCTTCTTTCAGAAATGCGTATGGTGCTGCCGCGGCAAACGCAGGAAAGTATCATGGAACAAATGATGCTCCCTATTTTATTAAATCAAAAGAATCAGGTGTATGTGTTCCTTATCGTCGCAACGGCAAAAAAGTAAGTGTTTGTTAATAAAATTAAATAATTTAAATTTAAAATTGAAATTTATTATTATCCTGATAATGATACTAATAAATAAACTATCTATTACATATTTATTTATAATGAGTGTTTTTACACTTTTTATAATTTTGTTATTATTTATATTAATTATTATATACATTCAGTTTATGAACATGCAATATTATTTAGACTCATGAAGATTTAGAGCAACGCATATTTAAAATTCCGAGTTAATGAATAAAAAAATATGAGTACTTTATCCTAAAAGGAGAATAAACTAAATTCTATATAATGGATTTATCATTTACTTACTTAGGAGTAGATAAGTAAATTCCCATCTAATCTTAGTTTTTTATCGGCGTTTATTAGTTTTAGTCTTACGGCGTTTATTAGTTTTAGTCTTACGGCGTTTATTCGTTTTAGTCTTACGGCGTTTATTAGTTTTAGTCTTACGGCGTTTATTAGTTTTAGTTTTACGGCGCTTTTTGCCACCAACTATTCCACATGAATTTGTAGCCCAGCAATCATTCAACGCATTATTTTTACCATGAATTGAAGTAGTATTTGTTTCTAAACTAGAACTATTTGCGCCGATTGGACTTATCTTAGGACCAATTTGCGGAAATTGAGGAACAGTTACATGTGTAGGTGCTGTTCCTCCACCATGTATTTTATTTAAATTTGATTGTTCTTTATTCATATTTAGTTGAAAACCATGAGCGTTTGTCATTGGACTATTGCCATGTTCAAACCCATAAGTTAAATAAGGTGCTGAATCTAGTTTATTATTTAAATTAGTTCCCATATTATATTTTGAATTATATCTTATATAAAATACAAATATTATTTTTTTTCT
>Ga0181558_10005505_pt1 | contig 11137 bp, 12 predicted proteins | sample 011ome_22_FD_133754 | JGI IMG/M metagenome (GOLD analysis project Ga0181558, IMG submission 133754) | Coastal salt marsh microbial communities from the Groves Creek Marsh, Skidaway Island, Georgia - 011507BT metaG (megahit assembly) | ecosystem: Environmental > Aquatic > Marine > Intertidal... | reverse complement strand
TGAGGCTTTTCACCAAGTCTGCTAGCGCATTCGGTGAATAACCGGGTTCTGCTGCTTCTTTATTGTCGTGAGCTTTGAATTGCCTGGAGCACCTGCGCCATACTTGCTTTTCGCTTGAATGGCGAACGTGTACTTCACGCCCCCGGATCCGGAATAGCAAGTCCGGCTCGCGTCAACTTGCGTACCTGTTTATCTGGCATCTTTCTCGCTCCAGCACCTATCGATACATCGTCGGCGAGGACAGACTTCACCTCGTCTTGGGCAATTGAGATTCCATACAGGAAGCCCCCAATCTCCCCCTTATTTCCGGATTCCCTAGACGGGCAAACTTTGGGCTTCTCAGGGCCCAAAACTGCCGAAAAGTGGGGGTCAAATCGTGGGGTTGCAGCGCCCCAATTCTGCTGAAATCGTTGACTACGTGCACTCGTCATGAAAAGGTTGATCGATGCGATTCATCCGCGCTATTCCAGTTGCCCTGACGTCCGCGGCTCTCCTGCTCACTCAAGGAGCCCCATCTCTTGCGGCAAACTACGTGGAGACTGTCGAAGTTGGCAATAGCGGTTGGTGGGACAATGCCTTCCGACAGGTCATCGGTGTTGAAAAGTTCTGGGATTTTGGTGAGCGCGCCGCTGATGGCAAAGGTGATCCGCTGTATGTGGTCTTGGGCTTTGGCGACAGCTTCGGATCAGGTGAAGGGGCCTGGGATGGCCCCGGAACTGGATTCGGAACTGATTTCGAATTAACGGTCGACGACTTGATGTATCACGGTGGAACCTTTGACAACCACATCAATCGGGGTTGCCACATCTCGACCAGGAGTTCGTTCTATTTGAATGTAGGGAACTTGCGAGAGAGATATGGAAAGGACCTGGTTGGAGCAAACTTCGCCTGCACCGGTGCCGAGAGCATGCACATCGTCGGTAGCAATCTTGAAGCGTGTCGCGATCAGATTGTTAACAGCGATTGGAAGACCAGCCGAAGGCAGATTGGCGGTGCAAACGGTGCGGAAGGCAAGCGCGGCCTTTGTTCCAGTCTCCCAGGCTCCTCAAGATCACCAGGATCGGGAATCGGCTTTACGAGGGAAACTGATGCTCGATTAATGCGATCGGGAAGTGGACAGCAGTTCTACGAGACCTTCAATCGAGATGACTGGAATGACTGCAACTCAGGGTGGGCCTGGGATAGGAATTGTTTGGTGGGGTTGCAGGGTATTCGCTCCCCGGGCGCTGATCGCAAAGACTTCTTCAATTACTTGGCAGCCAAGGATTTTCCGGATCCGTATCCGAATGATCGATACCAATCACAGCTCTATTACGCCCACGAGTGGTTGATGGGCCTGAGTGGTGCTTCTGCGCGCCCCGTCATCGTGCTGGGGGCCTATGTGAGCGCGGGTGGTAACGACAAGGGTTTTGGCCCCGCCGTCACGAAGACTTTGGATCCCTTGGAGACGTGGCCGATCTTGGACTATGAAGGAGATGATAACGAAGTTCGAAGTGGCGACATCGAGGACGTCGCGGAGGTTCGAAACATCATGCATCAGCCGTCGATCACGTACCAGCTTGAAGCGACGTATCGGCTGATTGAGCTCTACATGCGTGACTGGAATTCCTCGCAATTTGTACCCGGTATGTCCTGGAACGTGGATGAAGTAGTTGATCCGTTCATTGCCGTACAGGAGTATCCGGATAAAGCCATGACTGCCTGTAATTCCAGGGGCACTTCCTGGATGAACAACATCGACCGCAGAGAGTCGCAATGGCTGGATGATTTCTTGACCCAGCCTTTGTTGCGTGACATTCGCCTTGCCATCGACCGGTTAAGTGGTGCGGGCATGCGCATCGGCTCGGTGCCTTTGAACTTTGAGGGTCACGGACCGTGTGAGGGTATAGGTACGTTCGACAGTAGGCGTTGGATCAACACCCCCGAAGATGCCCTCGCCGCTGGCCAGAACGACGTGTCGGTTTCTCCTCTCAGCATTGAGATGTCCAAAGCCGCAATCCATCCGAACGCTGCTGGGCATCAAGCAATTTTTGAGGCAATGAAGCCTATGGTGGAGAATTTCGTCGATGGTTCGATCTCTCGAATGAGATCGGCCGTTTCCTCCGTACCGTTCGATTTCAGTGACTCGTGCTTGAAGTCAGCAGATGATCCCATGGCAACAAATGTAGAAATCCTCAATGTTCGATACGACCGAGGCGCGACCTTCAAGGGCAAGGTGTACATAGGAAAGAAGCAATTATGGTCTCGGTTCGAACCCCATTCGAACAAGAATCAGTGGAACGCAGACAAGGTCATACGAGAAGCGATCGGAGTGAACGATGCGCTCACAAGTGGCCTTTTGTACGGACCAAGTGATGCTTTAGCCGTCGGCAATAAGTACTGGGCGGACACATTGCCGAAGGTCTCGTCAGGGTCGTTGCGACTCGGAGACGGGGTGCGGGCCTTCGCGGCTGGCAATGATTTCGGCCATGTGTCGAGAGGTCTATTTGGCCGACCCCTGCCGACCACCTCGATAGACTCCGGATTTGTTCGGTCGAGGCGCCTGCAACCTCCCATCGTGTCGACATGGGGAGCACAGGACCGACCGCGCGTAGGTCGCCCGGCTGATCAACCCACCCGCTTGGGACAACTTCGAGTCACCGTCCTTGACGGGTGCTCAACACCGGACTATGCAGTAGTGACCATTGAGCAGGATGGGGATGTCTTCCTGAAGTCTCGCGGAGTGCCTATCGGTGGTGTGCCATGGGTGTACGTCGATCCTGCTGCAGGTATCGCTACCGATGATCTGTGGGTACTAACAACAGGTCGAACGTCGAGCAATAAAGGAACGAAAGAGTATCCGGCAGACAGCGATATTCGAGTTGTGTCCTGGCCCAAACTCATTCCTTGGCATGAGGCGCTTGATTCGCAACCACGAGCCTTATTGCTGGAGAACGAACTCGAAGACCGAGTATGGAACTCAACGGGAGTGAGGGACTTCGCTCTCTGTCCTGCACAACCTGATTACAGCCGACTGTTGAGGGGCCCCTATACGCTGGCGCTGACCATTAAGAACGGCAAGGAAGCCGCTGAAGCTCCGGCTCAGGGAAGGGGTTGGTATAGCCAGCCCTGGGGAGCAGGGGATCGGAACACTGAACCGGACACTCTGTTGGGTGCCGAATTGTTCCATACCCAACCGAGCCTGTCGTGCTTGAAGGCTTCAACTAGAGCACTTGAACCTGAGCAAGCCTGGGCAATGCGCTGTGATGAGACGTCATTCCGAAGGGGCGCAACCTTCAATCCGTGCCGAGTCGAAGTCCTGTTTCCCCCAGTGGGATAACTCAACATGAGCTAGGTGGCGCCCCGGTGCGACTGACGTAGGCCAACTACGTCAGCCGCACACGCCCAATGTGGCCCCGTGAGGGTTCGCCTGATCTGGTGGCCCCGGCAGGATTCGAACCTGCGACGCACGGTTTAGGAAACCGACGCTCTATCCCCTGAGCTACGGGGCCACGGGGTGTGTGCATAACTGTGTGCATAACCCCGTGTGAATAGTACGGCTATGGTCTTTGTTGTCATCTTTGGGTGATTTGCCTTGCTGCCTAGGTCGCTACGGGTGCATGTGAGCCTGTTCACTCGAACGTCTTCGCTGGCTCATTTATTGAAACTGCAGAATCATTCGATGCGTTACTGTTTCGAGGTGATGCAAACAACCGATGTCCTCATTGTTGGTGCAGGCACATCAGGGTTGCGAGTTGCCGAACTCCTTTGCGAGTCGAAGGTTGAGTGTGTTGTTTTGGAGGCTCGTGATCGGGTGGGGGGTCGACTGCTGTCGACAGATCAGGGCATTGATCTCGGTGCGTCATGGTTCTGGGAAAACGAACCTGACGTGATCTCTGTCAACAGACAAAATTCTGCGGAGGCTTTTGATCAGTACCTCGATGGAAACATGATGTTTCAAGTGCCAGGTCGCGTGGAACGCCTTGATGGAAATCCACTTGGGGTTCCGTCGAAGCGAATCGTGGGCGGAATGCAGACCTTGACGCACGCTATTAGCCGCAGGCTGCCCGCGGGCGTAGTTCATCTTTCAACGCCCGTGATCGCAATTGACTTTGATGAGCGTGGGGCAACGGTTGATGCAGAAGGTGAAACATGGCGCGCTAACAGAGTCGTGTTGGCACTACCACCTGCAACGGCAATAAATCTCATAGAGATCACACCCGAGTTGCCCGAGGCACTGGTCAGTGTCGCACGCAAGACACCGGTCTGGATGGGAGCGGTGACAAAAGTTGTTGCGGTGTATCAGGAACCTTTCTGGCGCAAAGATGCACTGGCGGGAAGTGCAATGAGTCACGTTGGTCCCATGCGAGAGATCCATGACCTCAGCGACCCGAACGGAAGCTTCGGTGCGCTCTTCGGGTTTAGCCGCGAGCCAGTAAATGAAGTCACGGCGATCGCGCAGCTCACCGCGATTTTTGGGCCGCAGGCGGCCTCGCCACTGGAAGTAATGATCAAGGACTGGAGCAAGGAAAAGTACACCTCTCCACCCGGAGTGTTTCAGCTCAATGACTATCACCTCTTTGGCTCAGAAACACTGCGCTCACCACACCTAGACGGCAGGCTTTACTTCACCTCCACGGAAACGGCACTTGATGCACCAGGTCACATTCAGGGCGCGTTGTCAGCCGCTGCGCGATGCGCCAGCGCACTTGTGCGGGCAACGGTTTAACGGGGATCTGCCCCATTTAACTGTCCCATGGCCACCAGTTCTATTTCGACTCGGGCGCCCAAGGGGAGACCGGCCACCGCCACGGTTGTTCGAGCGGGGTAGGGCGCCGTGAAAACCGTTGCGTAGACAGCGTTCATCGCCGCGAAGTCGTTCATGTCAATCAGATACACGTTGACCTTGACCACGTCGTCCAGGGATAGGTTGGCGGAGGCGAGGACAGATGTGAGATTGGCAAATACCTGCGCGGTTTGCGCGGCAACGTCGCCATCAATAAGTTGTCCCGTGGTCGGGTCTATTGGTGTCTGACCTGACAGAAAAACAGAGCCGTCCGTCCCTCGCGCGCCATGCGAGTAAGGGCCAACAGGCTTCGGGGCGTGCGGGTCAGTGATTGTTGAACGCGTCATTCAGGCAGCCTACCGATCACGGCGTAAAACACATTGGGTTCGGCGAATCGAAAGTCTCGCAAAGGAAATAAAGCATTTCTTTATCACTTTTGCGAGGTCAGCCATTGACTGAGAATTCCTCCGATCTCGTGCAGTTCACCCGGGTTGGTCGCAATCGATAAATGCGCAACTCCAAGGCGAGCGATTTCTGAAGCCTCGAGTGAAGTTGATCCAACGACCGCAATAACCGGTCGATCATGAACACGACTTGCGGCAACTCCAACAATTTTCCCGAGAAATGATTGTTCATCGAGTCTTCCCTCTCCGAGAAGAACTGCATCCGCATTATTTGCGAGCTCGTCGAAACCAACAAGATTGAGAACATAATCTGCACCCGAGAACAGTTCGGCGCCAAAGGCTGCCCATAAAGCACCGGAAAGTCCCCCGGCTGCGCCAGTTTGCGGGATGCCTCTCGGATCGCGCCCAAACCGATACGCATAATCATTTGCAAGGGATTCGAGTCTCTGATTGAGAACATCGATCGTTTCTGCGTCCGCACCTTTCTGAGGGGCAAAGACATTTGCAGCATTCTCAAAAGTTACGGTGACGTCAGATAACACTTCAACTATGACGTCGGTCAAGGTTTCCTCGGCACCGAGCAGTGCATCGATTGCGCCTTGCCCGCCATCTGTTGTTGCACTTCCGCCAGTTGCCACAATGATTTTCTTTGCACCAAATACGGCTGCTGAAATAATAAGTTCGCCGACACCAACCGTTGATGCGCGAATTGAATCAATGGGAGTGCATCCACTGAAATGTAGCCCGCAGACCTGAGCCACTTCAATGATTGCAAGTCTTTGTTTCGCAACCCAACCCCAGCGGGCAATCACTTCTTGGCCAAATGGGCCGTGGACTGATTGGGATTTTTGCTCCCCTTTGAGCGCATGCACAAGAACATCGAGTGTTCCCTCGCCTCCGTCAGCCAAAGGACACTCAATGGCAGTTAGCCCCTCCTCACGGATACCCGAGGAAATGAATTGGGCAACTTGAACTGATGTGAATGTTCCTTTGAAGGAGTCGGGAGCGACAAGAATTGTGGTCACAAGACTTGACTACTAGCGCTGGACGACATGGGCGAGTGGTTCACCATTGCGCCAACGCGCGATTTGGTTTTCAACCAGAGCCCTTGCTCGTGGCAGGAAGGCGGAGGTATTCCCTCCAACATGGGGGCTTATCAGCACTCCTGGGATTTGCCATAAGGGATGCTCCGGTGGTAGCGGTTCTGGATCCGTCACATCAAGTGCAGCTCGGATACGACCCTGTTGCGCATGTTGCACCAAAGCATCAGTATCAACAACCCCACCCCTGGATACGTTGACCAAGAGTGCTCCGTCACGCATCTGGGATAGAAATGAATCATTTACTAATCTTTTTGTTGTCACAGTCAATGGCACTGCCAACACGACAATATCTGCCTTTGGTAGCAGGCTGGGTAATTCTGTGATGTCCATGACACCAGATCTCTGCGATCTGGCAACCTGCGTTATTTCCACCTCGAATGGATTAAGCCGCTGCGCAATTGCCTGACCTACACCGCCTGCACCAATGATCAGTACCTTTCGATCAACAAGAGAGGTTCTGCGTTCATGAATCCATTCACCGCGGGGCATGGCCCTAGCAAAATCATCGATTCCACGCAGCGATGCCAAGATAAGTCCAACGGCAAGCTCGGCAGTACCGGCGTCGTGGATACCAACTGCATTGCACAAGGTGACGTGCTCCGGCATGTAATCCAACACTGCATCGAAGCCCACGGTCAGAAGCTGGACAACCTGAAGGCTTGGCATTTGGGCGATGAGTTCAAAGCACTCCGACGGACCCATGTATGTCGGAACATAAAAACCCACTTGCGAGAGATTCTCCGACTGTTCTGGGTGGCCTAGTTGCAAGTCGCCGGGTATGAGGACGGCTAACACAGATGGAGCCTACATTTACGATGACAGAAGAAACACCGCCCACCAACATTAATCTATGAGTTGAGAATCTTTGCCTTTTCAGAGGCGAATTCTTCCTCTGTCAGTACACCAGCATCGCGGAGGCCAGCGAGATCCTTGAGCATCGTAATCTTGTCTGAGCCGTGAGAATCGGTTGTAGGTTCCTGTTGAGCGTTCTTTGCAGCTTCTTCAGCTGCCCATTTTTCGTCTTGCTTGTGAGCGACCTTGTTGGATGCGGCGGTGGCCGCACCTGCAACCGCCGCTGCGCGAAGAATACGAGGCATTGTGTCTCCTTGGTAAAATGATGTCTTTGATCTTTTGGCACTTCCACCCTACGTCATAAAAGCTGGGGTGGCTAGGTGTGGACAGTGTTAGATCAAAAAACTGTCCTCATTGAAGTAGAGATAAATGCCGTGCCTAATGAGAGTTGCGAAGAACTGGAAAGAGATTGTGCTCCATGGGCGCACCGGCGGGTATTTCAAGGTTGAGCCCATCGAAGTTGGGTGAGGTCACCCATTCGCGTGGTGCGTGCACCATGTCGTCGCCCAAGAAGCGCAGTGAGAACGCACGCCTTCGGCTCTTCCCTGGCACGCCGTAAGCATGATGCAAGGTGAGCATGTGGAAAAAGACTGCATCACCGGGCTCCATTGCCCAGCCGATGACATTGTGCGCATCTCGGTCGGCTTCAATGTCGGGGAGTTCCTCCAGGGTTCCTTCAGGGAACCACTTTGCTTGGTTGTCCATGAAAGTACGTGGCATAAGCCAACCCTTGTTATGCGATCCGCGAGAAAACTCGAGTGTTGATTCCAGGGCCACAGGGTCGACCGGCGCCCACATGGAGCAGTTGTTGAACCCGTCCACGTTGTAATAAGGCTGATCCTGGTGCCACGGCGTCACCTGCTTAGTTCCAGGCTCCTTGACCAGCATGTGATCGTGAAATAAGCGCACTTGGCTACTGTTCATAAGTGCTGCAGCGACATCAGCCGCTTTCGATTCAAATGCAATGGTTTCGAATTCAGGGATTCGCTGCCAGTTGCAAAAATCCTCAACAAACTTGCCTGGATCATCGTCATTGCTGGCAATTTTGAACATGGGCCCAGGCTCAGCAAGATTGCGTTCGATGCCCGCTGCGATGAGAGCAACTTCGTCAGGGCTGAAGAGATTGCGAATAATGACGACGCCATCGCGCCAGAAGGCGTCAATCGTTTCCTGGGCAATGATCACATCAGAATCCTAGAGTAAAGCGACTGAGCAATATGTATGTCTACTAGGAAAGTTGGCCAATCTTGAAACTTTCAAGTTCACGCTCGGGCCGACTCTGACCAGCGTGCTGCCGATTGAAGTCTTGCGTGGCGTCAATGCCACACATATTCTCAATGTCGCTCGCTCCGCCTGGGTGCTGGGAAATCCAATCGGTCAGGTCGTAAACATTTCCACCTACCGCTGACCAGCAATCGTCGGGGGTGGCGTGGGCGGCAACATCTTTCAAGGTGTAGCCAGAGGCCTTTGCATCGGGAGTAGTGGGCGTTGCTGTGGTGATTTGGACAGTTGAATCTGAAAGCACCTTGTCCCACACCGACTTGGCGCCAGAATCGCCAGCAAGGACCGTAGATGTAATCGCACCTAGTGAAAGTACGACAACCCCGGCGGCGATGAGTGACGTGAAGATTGACTTGTGCCGCGAGTTAACCAGCCAGATCCAGATGGCACCCACTGCGAGCAGTACAGCAGCGATGATGAAAGTTCGTTCTCCCCATTCTTGATGCTCGAGTGAGACGCTAACCTCTTGATTGAGTTTCTCGCCAGATTCCTTGGCGATGAATGACATCCCGGTGCTGAGGAGAAGTGCGCCTCCAATGAATGCGAACTGGACTCGCCCGCGAAACCGTGGGATAAAAACGAGTGCGATCATGCCGATCGCACTGAGGGGAAGAAGAACTACAACAAAATGAACAAAAAGCGGATGTGAGGGAATTCCGTTAACGGTTTCCAACACGTATTAGGCCTTTTTCTTCTTTTTGAGGATACCGATTTGGAATGGGGCTAGTTCCGCTGCAACTCTCGTGTTACCCGTGTGTTGCTGCGTGAAAGCTCGCGTTGCATCTTTTCCACACATGGCGATAATTCGTGAGGACCCACCAGGGTGTTGGTTAATCCAGTTGGTCAAGTTGTAGACCTTGCCGTTAACGATGCTCCAACATGACGTTGAAGTTGCATTCTTTTTGACCTTTTTTAAGGTGATTGATTTGGTTGTATTGGGTGCGGCGTTCGCGACCGTGGGCGTGACTGCAATCCCTGTCAGTGAAAGAGCAACAGCTATCGCAAGAACTTTAAATTTCATGGCATTATTATGAATCACTGATGCTTATTTGGGAAGTTCCAAGTTTGATGCCAGGTAAGGATAAGTACTACCTACTTGGTGCCCGCCAAGAGATCTCTGATTTCGCGGAGCAGGTCAAGTTCGGTTTGGGTGGGCTCGTCAACTAGAGCCTGGCGTGCTTTCCACTTGCTTAGTGGTGCTACGAAAACGAAGTAGAGCACCGCCATGGTCAGAATAAATGTAATGAACGCGTTGATGATCAAAGTAATGTCAAAGACTTGACCATTGATGGAGAAGGATCCTCCTTCCAAACCGCCACCCAGGATCAGGCCCACCGTGGGCGTGATGATTGCGTCAGTTACCCCAGTTATCAAGGCCGTGAATGCGGCACCTGCAACGAAGCCGACGGCAACGTCAACGACATTTCCACGCGAAATAAAGTCTTTGAAACCTGACAGCATGGAAAAAGTCTAGGCCATAGTCGCGGTCAATTACTCTTTTCCAATAGCAATTTCCGGTTCATCGTAATCCGCAATCCCGACTTTTGCCGGCCGTCTGATAAGCCAGGTGAAGAACGCAATAATCACCACAATGCCCAGGACCACTTCAATTAATTGCAGAGTGCCACCCTGAGCGAATTCGATAACCGCCCCACCGATCTGTTGGCTCAGGATGAAGACAGCCATGACTAGGACAAACCAGCCGAAGCCCTTGCGGAGTTTGTCAGGGTGCATTTTGCCAACGAATCGGCTACCAATCAGGGCACCCGCAACCGCAGCCGCCGTGACTATGAGCGTGAAGTTCCAGTTGATTTCTGTCTCAGGGTTAAGTGCGACGAAGGAGCCTCCACCAAATGTCAAGGCGTAGCCAGCGAATCCAGCCGTTGACTTCATGGCAACAACGAGGAGGGAGGTAGCAACTGCCATCGGCATGGGAAGTCCGCCCAAGAGTGCGAGGGCAGGAACAACGAGGAAACCGCCGCCGGCTCCAACGAGACCTGTGACAAGGCCAACCACGAGTCCATCGAGAATAATTCGGAACAATGGAAGTCCAGCGTGATGCTCTGACTTAACTTGCTTGCGCCCTCTGATCATGGCAACTGCGGTGACACCCATCATTATGGAGAACGCTCCGAGGAGCACAGCACCTGGCAGATGACTACCCACCTGTCCGCCAAGGAATGCTCCAACCATGCCAGCACCACCGAAGATCAAGCCTGTGCGCCACACAACACGACCGGCGCGCGCGTGACTGATGAGTCCAAAGAATGATGTAACAGCGACAACGAAAAGACTGGCGGTGATGGCTTGTTTGGCATCAAAGTCCAAGACATAGACAAGAAGTGGTGTTGTCAGAATTGAGCCACCACCACCCAGAATGCCAACGGCACCACCAATAAACAGCGCCAAAAATGCTGCTAGAACGATCATGATTCTCCTTGGTTGTAATGCCCCGTTGCCGCGGGTGTTTGTGATTTTTCTGGACCCAAAAAGTCGACTTCTAATGTGAATCGATCACCACGAATAAAGGTTTCCCGCCATTCGAGGGGTTGCCCGTTGCTCGTGCCGAGTCGTTCAAGTGAAAAGCCTGCTGTCCCGTGTGGAATAGTGAGAGCCTCAGCGATGTGGCGCGGGGCGCTTTGAGCGACGATCTTTTCGCGGCCTGAATTCATATCGATGTTGCATCGGCTTTTGAGCTCACCGTACAAAGAGGTTTGCGTGAAGTCGGCATC
>Ga0181558_10005503_pt1 | contig 11138 bp, 6 predicted proteins | sample 011ome_22_FD_133754 | JGI IMG/M metagenome (GOLD analysis project Ga0181558, IMG submission 133754) | Coastal salt marsh microbial communities from the Groves Creek Marsh, Skidaway Island, Georgia - 011507BT metaG (megahit assembly) | ecosystem: Environmental > Aquatic > Marine > Intertidal zone... | reverse complement strand
GAACGGCAACCGCTCCGGGTACTTCAAGGAAGACCTCGAGACGTACGTCGAGATTCCGTCCGATAACGTTCCTTTCAACCAGGCGCCGTTGATGAAAGCGCGCGAGATTTGCGCCGCGGGCAAGGAGGCGCTGAGGAGCAAAAAGTACGACGTCGTTCGCGTGAACTTCGCGAACCCGGACATGGTCGGGCACACGGGCGACCTCGCCGCGACGATTGCGGCGTGCGAAGAGTGCGACGCGTGCGTGAAGGAGCTTCTCGACGTCGTGGATGAGCTCGGCGGCATGTTCTTGCTCACCGCGGACCACGGAAACGCGGACGACATGGTGCAAAGGAACAAGAAGAACGAGTGCCTCTTCGAAGCGGACGGAACCACTCCTTTGCCGCTCACGTCGCACACGCTCGCGCCGGTTCCGGTCGCGATCGGAGGCCCCGCGCTCCCGGCGAACATCAAGTTCCGGGACGACCTTCCGAAAGCCGGCCTCGCGAACGTCACCGCAACGTACATCAACCTCATGGGATACGAAGCGCCCGCGGAGATGGAGCCGTCGCTCTTGGCCGCGTTCTAGGAAAGAATGCATGTAAAAATTTAACTCAAGAATAAACCGTCAAAATCACCGTACACGTAGCCCAAAATCCCTCTCATCATCTCAGCACAGAAATCCGCCACCGCCTGCTTCGCCGCTCAGAAAAATTCAGCGAAAAGGTCGAAGAAATCAAACAAACACGGCACTTTTTTGCAGGTCCAACCCCCCCCGCGACCCCTCCACTCCCGTGCGAGTGAGACGGTCTAGCTCGCGGGAAGTCGCCGTCCACGATGGACACGACTCCCCCAAAGGATCACGGACTCCCCCCCAAAGGTTCGCAGTCGTGGCTGAGGGACATCTCGGGGAAGGGCAACCCATTGTTGCGGACGAGCTCGAGCAGCACACTCCCCGTTTTCTTCGACCGCGAAGGGCGCGTGGGTCCGACCGCGCTCTGGCTGAAGGAACCTCACGTCTTAGCGGCTCTGTCGTCGGATGGGAACGTGGAGGAGGCGAAAGAGGCCGAACTCGCACGAGCCGCTCAGGCTGCGCTAGAAATCGCCCAGGTACGAGGCGAGAGGTCGCGAAAGATTATTCCTCGTTTTCTCATTGCGTCGTCGTTCAGTCCACACGTCTGAAATACCCTCTCACATTCCGCTTCACAGGCTGCGTCTAGAGAGCTCCTGAACGACCTTCACAATGTCACGAGGTCGCTCGGTTTTTGGGATACCAAGCTCCACGACACCTCCCGGGGGTTGTGGTGGTTCATGCTCCTGCGAACAGGGCCTTCACACTTTTTCGGGGAGGTGTTGAAGTGGGGATGCGACATCGTTTCGGTGTGCACGTCGACGTTCAGCGGCTCGAAGACAGGGAAGTTGGACCCTATACGTACTCAAAAGCGGAAAACGTCCTCGCCGATATTTCAAATCGACGCGAAAGTACGGGCGTTGTCCGCGATGCAATTCGGCCTCGCGACTGCTGTCGGCGAAGTTCACCGAAACGCCGGTGTCGTCGCCGCGGCATGGGGGACGAGCGCGGAGAAGTTCGACAACGAGTCCCTCCGTTCGATGCTGAGCGACTCACTCCACGACTTACTCGGCTCACTAGAAGGAGTGAGCGCGTCGAAAGCCACCCTGCCAAGTGGTGCGAGCCAAGATGCGTTGCACGAAGCACACTCGGGAAAAGTGCCGCAGAGTCCTTTGAGCAAAGCGGTGAACACGGAGTTCACGGCCAGGAAATCGGCGAGGAAACAGCACGACGAGTACCGGACCCCTTCCCCAGTCTTCATGAAAACTCCCGAGGCGAGCTCGGCGAGCGGCTCCCTAGCAGAGGAAGGTTTTGCCGACGTTTGGAGACTCGTGAACTTGCTGAAGGACGAAGGGACGAAAGCTTCTTTGAGCGCCAAAAAGATTTTGGCTGCACATAAAATGCCGGAAAAGTGGCAACGTCGATGGGTCTTGTACGGAGCATTAGCCTCGGCAGTGGGTGAGTTTCATTGGTACTTTTTATTCCTGTCGATCGAATTTTTCCTTTCATTCAACGCAGACGCGACTAACCGTCATTTCTTCACAGGCACGCTTTCGTTATACACTATACGACACAGCAGACTGTGCGGCTCGAGCGACTTGGATCAGTTATTGCAAAGAATGTGGTCTGGTTTGCTCCGGTTTTGGCGCACTCACGCAGAAACTCCTTGGAGGTCGGGCATGAAATCGTTTATCTGCAGCACAACTCGAACGTCGCGATTCTTTGACACAAAATTTAATTATTAACCACGCAAATTATGAAATTAAAACGACCCTCGCGCAAGGGAAATACGATCCGAATTCTCTCGAACTTTCGAGCAAAGTACCGACACGGTCGGGCTCCAGCAGTTGGAGGTAAAATTTGCCATAAATTCGAGTTTAATTTGCGATTTCAGTCGACGTTATAACTTTTGCAGAGTTCTAAAGCTTCGCTTGACCGAATGCTTAACCAGTACACGATCCAGGCGACAAAACCGGGTTATAGCGCGGCGCTTTATCGTGCGTATAGAGCAGTCGGTGGCGGAACGACACCTGAAGGAACGACGGACAAGCCCGATCCTTTCGCTCTCGTAACCGCGCGTGTTGAAGAAGAACTCAAGGCTCCACTTCAGAATATACTCGGGGTGAGAAACCAGATTTATGCCGCGTAAAATTCTATCGTTCCCTTCAACTTACGCCGTCGTCGTCGATAAAACGCCACAGGGAGATTTGATGCAACTGCTCCTAATCCAAACTCAAGTCATGAAGGTGGACATGGAAAGCGCTTTGATGCAAATGGACCAAATTATGAGGGCGAACAGGTTGAACTTTTCAATAATGGTTGGCTGATTCTACTTCCTATTTTTCTTCGAACCTGAGTCTTCGCGCGGTGTTTTATTTGAAGAATCTCGTTTGAATGGAACTTACCACGAGGCCGGTATGCCGGCGGTGCTAGCCGCCTTCTCTGCGATTTCTTTGACAGGAACTTCTGTTGGTAAGCGAAGCACTGGTTCGTGATTTCAAGAAAGCAACTGAGATTATTATTCGCAGGAACTCGTTGGCAAAGGCGCAGAAAACAAAACAGAGAAGATATGCGTTTGCTTCTGGGTGAAGCCGAACGTGCTCTCGAAGAGTTAAGATACAGTCGGAATCAAAGCTTCGCGAGTGGGATGCTGCTTTATGCGTTAAACACGCTATTCCAAAGCGTTCAAGCGCACAGAAAGTATTTTTCTCCAGCTGAATGGCGAGCTGTGAGAGTGGATATAATGACTTTGTCTGACAACGAAGTTCCCGTGGAATCAAAATTAACCGTGGTGTCTCGAATTGCGCGCATGAAAGCGTTCGTGCCTGAACCTCACCGGGTACCTGCGATTTAAATAGTGCTAGGATTTAATTCAACTATTTCATTCTTTACTATTTGCTATTTCGACGCCCTGTTTTCGATTGACACGCCGTGAGAACCTGCTTTTTGCACTGTTCCTCGGGAAAGTAATCGAATAGTTTCTCCACCTCGAGCTGCAAACCTATCGCGCTTAACACGCCGACTAATTTTAGCACGGCGTTCAAGAGAATATCCTTCGCTTTCTCCCTGGACTTCTTCTCCAGAGCTTCCGTTTCCAATGCCGTCACTTGTAAGAGCGCTGCGTGTAAACTTTTGAGATTTTGGAATACGCCTGCGACCGTGGCGACGTTTGCCTCGGTTTCGACATTGAAAGCGAGCTTCTCGTTTCCAGCGACAGCTGCGGTGGCGAGTTGCCGTGAGAACACCTCCAGTTCTCGGTCACTGTTGGTTGAAGCTCGAGATTTGGAACCAGAAATATGGGTCAGTAAAACGCGCGAAAGGAAATCTACCACCGATGAATTCACCCAGAGAACCTCTGCAGTCGTGTTCTCCGAATTCCCAGAATTTTCAGAGCGCGAAATCAAAAGCAAAATTTTGGGCAAAAGTTCTCTCTGCACCACTCCAAACTCTTTCATCGTGCAAGTTGGGAGTGCCAAAGAAGAAGCCATCAGAAGTGCAGCGCGAAGCAGAGATGGTGATTCCGCGTTCTCAATCGTTTCGATTCTGCCTGCGAGCACCTCACTTCCAAGTATTCCCTCCGTTACTCCGGTTGTCCTCTCACCTCGCAGCAAGTCCACCAAGTCCACCGTGCTAACGGCACGCATGGCACAGAGCCGCATGAGGTCAGCTAAAGCTAAAGCGAATGATGTGACACCAGTGGGAGAACCAAATCCCATGTCTTGAAACTTTGGAGCCGTAGGAGGGGTACGCTTGGGAAGCGGATGAAGGTTTCGAGCCGGACCCATCACACGCTCCATCACAATTCGCGTATGCCAAGTAAGTCGAACGGCGGCAGTCGCATCCGCGACGGCAAGAGAATGCAGCAGCGATGTAAATTCAGGATCATCTGAGTTCTTAAGACGCCTGCGTATGCTTATTTCTAACGCTCTGACGCAACTTCGTAGCAAACTCGCGGCGAGATCACGAGTCCTCTCCGGCGCACCTCGACAGGACGAAGACCCGCTGCATCCTGTTAAATCTGTTGGGGAAGATCCTATGCTATCCGCACCCCTTGAGTCAACGTATGAACCTAAAGAGAGGAGAACAGCCCCAGGAAACGTACTTTCAAGCAACTTGAGTCCACTCGACGAGAGCGGGGGATCGACATCCGTAGCACCGCTCGCGTCGTCTCCAACAAGGAGTGCACGAAGAATCTGCAAAGCACACATTTCGCCCTCTGAACCGCTTGCTCCGACTTCTCCTTCATCGATATTACTCGACGGCGATGTACTACCTCCGGCGACCAAAATTGGAAACAAAACCATCAGCAACGTTTCACGAGGATCAAGAATCGAACGTCGAGGGGCCAAGAAACGATGCCCGAAAAAACCCAGGCTCTCCTCTTCCTTCGCGTGTTCGCCAAACAACGCCACCGTTAGATTTTTGATCCCCGCGAGTTGATTGAAACCCCTGAGCTCTAACGGCGGATTACGAAGCACTCGTACAAGAACTTCTAAGATGAAAGGTGCATGAGTTGGTTCAAGTTTGAGCATCGCGAGACCCGGCAGCGCAGTAAACGCGGATACCAAAAACGGAGCTTGAGAAGAGTGCACTGCGGCAGTGTGCACGAGCCGACTTAAGGTCATCTCTGGCTCCCTTAGCAGTGGACTCAGCAAGTCGATCGCCAGCGCTAGCCCATCATCGCTTCGATGTTCAGTCTTCTCAGACCGACCTCCGTCTCGCCGTGTCGTGATTCTGTTCAATATTGCGATCAACTCTTGCTCGACTTTCAAGTGTTTCTCACGAGATACATCCGACCGGGATATAGCTCGCCTGGCGGAGTGAAACGCATTCGAGCTCAAAAGCATAGAGGCCGTGAGACGACCTTCTCCACCATATTCTCGAACTATTCGCTTGATACTCTCCACCGCGGAGGAGATTCTGTCACCGGTGGCAAACTCGTTTAGGAGGAGCCACTCGTTCACAACTGCAAAGCACCGTCCACAAGGCGACGCCGCTTCTCCTTCGTCGGACTCAGCGGCGACTTTCAGAGGACGAGGACTCATCGGTTTACTTTCTTCTACGGTATTCTCGTCGAGCTTCTTAGATCCTTCGCTCTCGTGAATGAATTCAATATCATACCCCTGGAGTTCAGCGTCGAGGTACTTCGACACGTGCGGTGGGACATCGTCGCGTAGCTTCGCTCGCAGGTTCTGTTCAAGTCCAGACTTTTTCACCAGCAAGACGAACAAACCCGTGGGAAGTTTCCACTTGCTCGTCGCGAGGAATGGATCACGAGGCGCAACGATGGGCGTGGACGCGACCCATGCGAAGAAAAGCGCACTGAACACGAGAGAACGCGCGTCGCGTAAACCTCCTCGCGCGGCATCGATCGCGTCCTTGACCGCAGCGTGCAGTGCGTCTCCAATTTCCCCGTTTCCGTCGTCGTCGCTGGATGGGAGGTAGCGGTTCAGGTATTCAAACACCGGAGCGAGACGTTTCTCGACATTCGCGGCCTCGACGTCGACGTGTATACGGCCGCTCGCCCGAGCTGTCGGTGGCGTCGTCACCATCTCGTTGTTTTTTTTCCACTACCCGACAGCCTGATGAACGTAGGAGCACCGCTTTATTCCGTCTTTTTCTTACGACGAACCATCCATCGCCATATCTTCCTTGGGATGATGTACAGAAACAAGATCGCGGAGAGGACGAGCAAGACGAAGTCCTGAGGAAGATGAGACGGTTGGGGAACGCGGAGACGTAAACAAACCTAAAATGCAGTTGTCGCGACGGTGGTCGTGGTGTGTCAGGACCGGCAAAGAGCGAGAGAGGCGCACCGTTTGCGTGAGCGCGTACACGGAGCCGGGTGGTAAGCTCTCAGCCATGCTCTATCTACCTACCTTCCAGCGAGTGGGGTATCCCGCGTGGATACCCAAGCCCCGACGCTCGCGCGCGTGTGAAGCTGTTTGGTTTTTTCTTTGTTTTTTTGCAGAAGAGGTGCCCATCGAAAATTGCGTATCGGAGCAGTTAACTCGCCGATAGACCGTCAAGAATGAATTTCTTTGATTCTTCTCGCTTTTTCTCGATTTTTCACCTTCATCGCCTCGGCGCGAGCGCGAGCTCATCGAACTCAACATTCCTTTCTTTTCGGGACCGCGTCAGCACGCGACCCGTCATTTTCCGACGCGCTTTGCGCGCGGGGATAACGTCCCCGGGGCGTCGTGTGGTCGACGAACCGCGTAAATAAGGCCCGGGGCGATACACCATCAGTATCACGACTGCGTCGAAGGCCACTCATCGCGCTAAAACGTCGTGCTGGGGATGTCCATCCCATCCGCGCCGTGGTCGTCGTGGCTACCGAACGTTCCGTCGGGATCCGACTTCGTCCTTCGCAACGCGCACGTCCCCGCGTGCTGCGTGCACGGCGCGGGAGACCTCGCGATAGATCACGACGGTCTGAGCTTCGTGGACATTGAGATCCGCACTGGTAAAGTCTCGTCCGTGACCCCGGCTTCGAGCTCATCGTCGATCTCGTCGAGCACCCTTCCCCAGGTCGACGTCGACGGCGGGATGGTGTTCCCCACGTTCGTTGACCTGCACACGCACATCGACAAAGGACACACGTGCGAGAGGAGCAGGAACCAGTCAGGCTCGCTCGCCGGAGCGGACGACTCGTGCGCGAAGGATGAGCGACACTGGACGAAGGAGGACGTGTACACGCGCATGGAGTTTAGCTTGAAGTGCGCGTACGCGCACGGGACGTCGGCGATTCGCACGCATCTCATGAGCAACGCGACGCAAGGGGCGCTGGTGTGGCCGGTGTTCAAAGAGTTAAGGGAGAAGTGGAAGGGACGGATAGAACTGCAAGGGGTCGCCTTGACGATTTTACGATTCTTCCGCGACGAGACCGAGGCCGCGAAGCTGGCGGACTTGGTGAAAAAAAACGGCGGCATCCTCGGCGCGGCGGTGTCGTGCACGGATCGCGGCGGATACGCGGACGACGTGTACACGACGTGTTTGGATGACATGGACGCGCTCCTGGACACGGTCTTTCGGCTCGCGAAGGAACGTGACCTCGATCTCGACTTTCACGTGGACGAGAACGGGAACGAGGCGTCGAAGGGTTTGCTTCACATCGCGCGAGCGTCCGCTAGGAACGCGTTCACCGGACGAGTCGTGTGCGGGCACTGTTGTTCCCTCGCCGCGCAATCCCCGGGGGAGCTGCACAAGATATGCCTGGAGGCGAAAAAGGCGAACATTACCGTCGTCTCGCTCCCGATCGTGAACCAGTGGCTGCAGAACCGAGACGTTCGCGGAATTTCAACCCCGACTCGACGAGGCGTGACGACGATGAAGGAGCTCGACGACGCCGGCGTCTCCGTGTGCCTCGCGAGCGACAACACGCGGGATCAGTTTTACGGGTACGGCGACCTGGACATGCTCGAAATCTTCGGCCAGGGGTGCAAAATCGGGCACTTAGATAGACCTATATCGCACTGGCCGCTCTCTGTGACTTCGAGGCCGGCGAACGTGATGGGTTTGGGCGACGCGCACGGCCGCGTCGTCGTCGGCGGCGTCGCGAACTTGGTCGTTTTTCGCGGGAGGCGGTACAGCGAAATACTCTCGCGGCCGCAGCACGATCGGCTAGTGCTCAGGGACGGGCGGCCGTTGCCGTGCGGAGTACCGGATTATAGAGAACTAGACGATATGTGCGCGAACGGGATGGTAGGTAGCGGCGGCGTGAAGCGAGGGCGCGGTGGCGCGTGAGCAGGGTTGAGAAGAGGGAAAAAGGAGCGAGAAAGATTCATCAAAAGGCCGACTGCCCCGTGGCAGGCACCCACTCTCGGCACAGTCGGCAACGAGCCGAGAGTACAGTACGTGTACGCACTTTAAAAATATCTCAACTATTTGCTCATACAAGAGTAAACTACCATACTCGATTTTTAACCGGTGATTTTTTGAATGTCGCGCCGGAAAACGGCGGCTCGCTTTTTTGTTTGTTTGAACTCGCTCCGTGGCGCGGCGCAGAACACCGTCGCGCGCGTCGTCTCACGGCAGTCGCTGCGACTCAACCGCGCGTTTACGTGTGTGTTAACGGAGGGACTTTTCTCGCGGCACCTGATCAGCGCCTATACCCTCGCGCACGCGGAGGGTTTTTTCATCACCCAGCGCAAAAAGCGATCGGCTTGACCATCCGAGGCGATGATGGCTTCCGCCGTCTCCTCCATCGCGAACACCATGGGCGTCCCCGTTACCTCCAAGGTGACGACGCAGTCCAAGCGCAAGAACGTTCGCGCGACGCGCTCTTCGCAGATCCGCGCCATGGCCGAATCCGAAGAATCCCCCGTCTTCCGCGCGTGGGATCAAGCGACGAACTCGAATAAGAGGACGGACATCAAGAAGATCATGATCATCGGTGCGGGGCCGATCGTCATCGGGCAAGCGTGCGAGTTCGATTACTCCGGCACCCAGGCGTGCAAAGCGCTCAGGAGCGAGGGATACGAAGTCGTCCTGCTCAACTCCAACCCCGCGACGATCATGACGGATCCGGAGACCGCGAGCCGCACGTACGTCGGCCCGATGACCCCGGAGCTCGTGGAGGAAATCTTGAAGAAGGAGAAACCCGATGCCCTGCTCCCGACGATGGGTGGTCAGACCGCGCTCAACCTGACGAAAACCCTCGCGGAGACCGGCATCCTCGAGAAGTACAACGTCGAGCTCATCGGCGCGAAGCTGGACGCGATCAACAAAGCCGAGGACAGGCAGCTGTTTAAGGACGCGATGACCAAGATCGGCCTGAAGACGCCTCCGTCTGGCACCGCGAATACCTGGGAGGAAGCTCTGAAGATTCAGGAGGAGATCGGAAACTTCCCTCTCATCATCCGACCCGCATTCACCCTCGGCGGAAGCGGTGGTGGCATCGCGTACAACATGGAGGAATACGAAAACATCGTCACCGGCGGCCTGAACGCGTCCTCCACGACGCAGGTCCTCATCGAGAAGTCTCTCCTCGGGTGGAAGGAGTACGAGCTCGAGGTGATGCGCGACCTCGCGGACAACGTCGTCATCGTGTGCTCGATCGAGAACCTCGATCCCATGGGCGTGCACACCGGCGATTCTATCACCATCGCGCCCGCGCAGACGCTGACGGATAAGGAGTACCAGCGCCTCAGAGACGCGTCCGTGGACATCATCCGCGAGATTGGCGTCGAGTGCGGCGGGTCCAACGTCCAGATGGCGGTGAACCCCGAGGACGGCGAGCTGATGATCATCGAGATGAACCCTCGCGTCTCTCGCTCGTCCGCGCTCGCGTCTAAGGCCACGGGTTTCCCGATCGCGAAGATGGCGGCGAAGCTCGCGGTCGGATGCACGCTCGACGGCATCCCGAACGACATCACGCTCAAGACCCCGGCGTCCTTCGAGCCGTCCATCGATTACGTCATCACGAAGATTCCGCGATTCGCGTTCGAAAAGTTCCCCGGCTCCGAGCCCTACCTCACGACGCAGATGAAGTCCGTCGGGGAGGCAATGGCGGTCGGGCGCACGTGGCAAGAGTCCTTCAACAAGGCTCTCCGCTCTCTCGAGACCGGCCTCTCCGGCTGGGGGCTCAACCCCAAGGATGGCGAACTGCAAGGCGACTTGGTCGCGCTCAAGGAGAAGCTCGCGGAGGCGACCCCGGCGCGCATCACCGTCATTCACGAAGCGTTCTTGGCTGGCATGACCCCGGAGGAGATCCAAGATATCACGAAATTCGATCCTTGGTTCCTCCGCCAGATGCAAGACCTCTTCGAAACCGAGACCTGGCTCAAGAGCTTGAGCTCTTTGTCTGAGCTCGACAAGAACGACTGGTTCGAGGTGAAGAAACGCGGCTACAGCGACGTTCAGATCGCGCGTGCTTTAAAGATTACCGAGGGCGAGGTGCGCAAGGCTCGCAAGGCGTTGGGCGTCACCGCCTCCATGAAGCGTGTTGACACCTGCGCCGCGGAGTTTGAGGCGGAAACCCCGTACATGTACTCCACCTACGACGGCAACGACGAGGTCGACCCTACCGATAAAAGGAAGATTCTCATCCTCGGCGGCGGACCTAACCGCATCGGCCAAGGCATCGAGTTCGACTACTGCTGCTGCCACGCCGCTTTCTCTCTGAAGGATGCTGGGTACGAGACCATCATGCTCAACAGCAACCCCGAGACCGTCTCCACTGATTACGACACCTCCGACCGTCTGTACTTCGAGCCCCTCACCGTGGAGGACGTCCTCAACGTCGTCGAGGCTGAGCGCCCCGAGGGCATCATCGTGCAGTTCGGCGGTCAGACACCGCTCTCGCTCGCTACCCGCCTCGAGAAGGCGCTCATGGATGACCCGATCCCCGCTGCCTCTGGCAACGGCAACTGCCACATCCTAGGCACCCCTCCTGACAGCATCGACGCGGCGGAGGATCGCGAGAGGTGGCAGGCGATTCTCGAGGAGCTCAAAATCACCCAGCCCCCCGGCGGCGTCGCTCGCTCCGAGGCTGAGGCGTTGGTCGCTGCGAACAACATCGGGTACCCCGTCATGGTCCGCCCCTCTTTCGTCCTCGGTGGACGCGCGATGGAGATCGTCAGCTCCG
>Ga0181558_10005496_pt1 | contig 11150 bp, 8 predicted proteins | sample 011ome_22_FD_133754 | JGI IMG/M metagenome (GOLD analysis project Ga0181558, IMG submission 133754) | Coastal salt marsh microbial communities from the Groves Creek Marsh, Skidaway Island, Georgia - 011507BT metaG (megahit assembly) | ecosystem: Environmental > Aquatic > Marine > Intertidal zone... | reverse complement strand
TTTTTTTCAGTTAGTCAGCAGAGACTTAGCGGGGAGTGCCTTGCAGCAGGCCCAGACCACCCAGTGCAGTGGCGTCATTGGTCAGTGAGAAGCCTGTAACAAAGCCATTGCCATTGTTATTGCCGTTGCCACCTGTGCCACCACCGGAACCCGGATTACCGCCATTCTACAGGAACGGCTATTTGTAGTGTGTCCGCGTATTAATCTGGCTTCGTGGCAGGTTATGGGTATTCTCTGTGGGCTGATATTGTTTTTACAATCTTCTGGAGTAACGGATCCAAAACCTAAACCCGCGATTATCACTCCATGATACAAATACTAACGATGCAAAACCCTGCTTTAGCAGCGCCTTGTTTTCTACTTGTGACCTAAAACACAACGGACTTTTATCAGTGTGAATGGGGTCACTTATAGGTCCAACGAATTCCTATAGAGCTTTGATCTAAAAAATATCTATCCTATATTTTTCAACAATTTATAATACTAATCTAAAACCAGTGTTAGCATGTCTTGCCAGTACTCGGCAGGTGCTGCCGACACACTCTGGCTACCATAGTCAATTCGCTTCATATTTTACATGGGCAATACCCCGAGGCATATAAAAAAACGATGAAAATCAATTAGTCAGACCACATAGTTCAAGCGTGATACTTTTCCTGCCAGACGCTGCCCCCCCCCACTGAGCACCTGCAAACCGGACCTGGGATGACATGGAACGACAATGTCTTCTTTAAGCAGGGATGCTCAACTTCCCTCTTCTGAAAATACCAGGCGATCATGCCTAGCACCCGGTATGTTTAACACCGAAAACATCGTGTAAGACAGCGGCGCCGGAGACCGGTCACAAGGCCGAACCTGGTCCCTGCCGGCTCCTTCTGCCGGCTCGTCAAGGGACCTGGTTAAAGCCGGGCTGGGCACCAAGAAAGAAGTGTTTTTCAGGCCAAGATATGATTTACTCAGCAGTGTAAAAAAACTGGCATTCGCCTGAAAAATAACAAATAAATTACAACCACATCCTTTAGGGGGACCTCCTATGTCGCAACCTGGCAACGGTAGCTGGGATACCAGTTACGAATGGAAAATCATCCTGCTTCTGAGTCTGACCTTTGGCCTGGTCGGACTGGATCGCTTCATTCTTCCCGTGATTCTGCAGTCGCCTAGTTCCACCATGGGGGCAGACCTGGGTCTGACACCGGAACAAGGCGGCCAGTTGGCCGGCTATCTCGGCATGGCCTGGGGTATCTCCGCGTTTATCATGGGCTTTATGGCTGACAAGCTGGGGCGTCGTGCCGTGCTGGTGCCGGCCATCATCATCTTTTCCCTGATGTCCGCTTTCAGCGGGCTGGCGACCTCCGTGGCCATGCTGGTCATGGTCCGTGTGATCATGGGCTTCGCCGAAGGCCCGGTAGCCTCCACCGGTGTTGCCGTTGCCTTTGAAGCATCTAAACCCTCTCGCCGCGGTCTGAACAACGGTATCTTCCAGTGCATGATTTCCCTGTTTGGTCTGGCCTTGGGCCCGATCATTGCCGCCAACCTGCTGGAAAGCTACGACTGGCCGGTTGTGTTCATGCTGGTCGGTGCTCCCGGGGTGGTGATTGCCGTTATCATGTGGTTTGTCGTCCGCGAACCGCTGAAGCAGGCTGCTGAAGCCGGTCATAGCAGTGCCAACAGTGCGCTGGGTATTGGTGCTGTGATGGGCATGTTCGGTCATCGCAATGCCAAGGTGGCGCCCCTGACCCTGATTTGCGCCATGGGCGGCATCTTTGTCATTGCCGCCCTACTGTTTGCCTATCTGACCGCTCCGGATGTTGCCGGTGGTCTTGGGCTGGATCCCCTGACCGCGGCAAACGTGTTCTCGGCCGTTGGCGTGGGTGGCTGTATCGGCCAGTTTGCCATGCCGGCCCTGTCCGATATCCTGGGTCGCAAGCTGACCACACTGGCTTCCTATATCCTGGCCGCCCTGTTCCTGTATGCCTTCTCCCAGACCGGTCCGGAAAGCACTACCGTGTTATGGATTCTGTTGTTCTTCGGCTCACTGTTCAATTTTGCCGCCCTGGCCATTCTGGCCGGTCCGGTTGCTGCTGAAGCAGCCCCCCCGGGCATGCTGGCTTCCATGGCGGGTTTTGTCATTTTCGCCGGTGAGTTCATCGGCGGTGGTATCAGCCCGATCATCGCTGGCGGTCTGGCAACAGACTATGGCCTGCGTGCAGCCATCTACTTTGCCTGTTGCGGCCTGGTTCTGGGCTTCATCGTCGCCCTGTTCATGCAGGAAACCGCACCCAGCAAGGTCGGCCTGCATTCGGGTAAGGAAGAATCCACGCCGCCCATGTAAGACAACTTCATGTCATAAAAAAATCCGGCTCAGGCCGGGTTTTTTTATGGTGATTACGGTGGGTGGCTACACAAGATCATTAAATGGCGGATTCACGCAGTACCTGCTCCAGCTGCGTGATGGTGTCTTTCACGCCCGGCATGGCCGGATACACTTCCAGCAGGGTTAGAAACGCCCCGCGTGCCAGGAAATAATCACCACGATCCATGTAGACCAGGCCTCTGCCAGACAACGCACCGAAATGAAACGGCTCCAGTTTCAGCACTGCCTCGATGTCCTTCAGGGAGGCATCAAATTCACCAGTGAGCCAGTAGATGGTGGCGCGTTTGTTCCAGGCTTCTGCGAAATCCGGTGTCTGAACTATCAGGCGATTGTAGGTTTGCAGGGCCCCATACATGTCACCGGAATTCATCTGCTGAATGCCACGCTGCATCAAAGTGTTGGCCTGGCTGTCCTCATGCTGCACCCAGATCGCCCAGATGCGACTGGCAATGCCATCCGCCCTGCCTATATCGGTTTCTTTTTTCAGTTCACTGAACAGGTTTTCAAGACGTGGGTCAGTCTGGTCGGCCAGCACAGAAGCAGCCGGCAGCAATAAGGCAAACAGCAGATTGGAAAAAAGACACGGTAAGCGCATAAAACAGGTTACCTGGCAGAGTGGGTGAAATATAAACCTATCATCTTTGACTTGCCGTATAAATGCCACCCTGAGCACCCATGCCAGCATTCCATTAACAGTGCCATGTCTCACTTTACCCGGGTAATGTGATAACAATACGGCCTGATATCAATCAAGCCAGGCCGCTTATGGTGTAACGCCCATAATAAAAAAGGCCGGGGTACTTTCCGGCCTTTTTCTGGCAACGTACAAATCTACTCGGGCAAGGCAAACACAAACAGCCCGGCACCAGCAGCGATCGCGACATATTGCCGGCCATCAATGGCATAGCTCATCGGTCCGGATGCAATCTGGCCACCCAGTGTGGCACGCCACAATACGTCACCGCTTTCCGCATCCAGGGCATAGAAATGCCCTTCACGCCCACCGGCAAAGACCAGGTTGGTCGCCGTACTGAGCACACCGCTGTCAGTGACATTGCTCATGACGTGGCGCCAGACAATTTCCCCGTTCTGCGGATTGATGGCCTGGATGGCACCCAGCCCCTCCTCCGGCAAGCGCTGGTTGACCGGGTTCACCCCCAGCGCCGGCACCGCCATGGTCGGAAACGCACCGACATACTGCTGGCCAGGTGTGTATTCCACCGGGCGCTTGGTATAGACCGAATAGGTATCAAGCCAGGTCGGCACATAAAACAGTTCAGTCACAGGTGAGTAGGACGGTGGATACCAGTTGGTCGCACCCTGGTTGTTCGGCATGATGAAGGTGCCCTCTTCCGTCGGGTACAGCGCCCGGATCGGGCGACCCTTGTCATCGAAACCGCTGAGCCAATTGACGGAGACGAAGGGTTCTCCCAGCAGGAATTCCCCGGTTTCGCGATCCAGTACGTAAAACACACCATTACGGTTGGCCCATAGCATCACCTTACGCTCTTCCCCCTGCCAGACCATATCGACCAGCACGGCGGCCTGGGTGGAGTCATAGTCCATCTCGTCATGGGGCGTGAACTGGTAATGCCAGACCAGTTCACCGGTATCAGCATTCAGTGCGAGCACAGATTCGGTATAGAGGTTGTCCCCCGGACGCGAATCGCCGTTCCAGTCAGGTCCGGGATTGCCAATGCCCCAGTAGGTCAGGTTCAGCTCGGGGTCATAAGAACCGGTTTGCCAGATCGAACCACCACCTAGCTCCCATGCCGTCTGGCGCGCATCGGTCCAGGTTTCCGCACCGGGTTCGCCTGGTGCCGGAATGGTATTGAACTGCCAGAGCTTGTTACCACTGTCGACATCATAGGCAGCGATGAAACCGCGAATGCCATACTCGCCGCCGGCCGGTCCGACAATCACTTTGTTACCAATCACCAGCGGGGCCAGGGTGAGCGCATAACCCAGCTCGGGTGGCGCCACATCTACGATCCATTGCGGCTTGCCGTTGCGGGCATCGATTTTCACCAGTTTGCCATCAATGGTGCCCATGAACAGACTGTTGCCATGGATGGCCAGGCCACGGTTGACACGGCCACAGCAGACGCGGGCCTCCGGCAGGGGCGTATAGGCATACTGCCAGAACAACCTGCCGGTTTTCGGATCAATGGCAACCACCGTATTGGGCGGGGCTACGGTGTACATAACACCGTCCACGACCAGCGGCGTGGCTTCAAACTTTTCTGCTGCCCCGTCACGGCCACGCACCTGCCATACCCACTGCAGTTCCAGCTCGGCCACATTGGCTTTGGTAATCTGGTCAAGCTCGGTATGGCGCTGGCTGTCATAGTCGCCGCCATACAGCAGCCAGTTGGCTGGTTCGTCCTCGGCATTGAGCAAACGTTCGGGGGTCACCTGGGCAAACACAGCTTGAACAGTGACTGACAGCAGAGCCAACAGGAATAAACGTGTCGTCAGTGTTTTCATGGTGTATCCCCTTTCAGTGAAATCATATAAGCCACCAGGTCCGCGATCTCGGCCGGTGATAGGACGTCCTGGTAGGACGGCATGGGTGACGGAATAAAGCTATGGCTGCTCAGCATATCCTTGTCATAAGCTGCCAGCTGTTCGCTTTCGTTCAGCAGCTGCACGGAATGAGTGTCCTGGTTCAAGAGCAAGCCAATAGTGGTGCTGCCGCTATTGTCAGTGACCTGGTAAAAACGCTGTCCCACCCGCACTTCCGCCATCGGGTCGAGCATGGACTGCTGCAGCGTGTAGGGTGTGCGCGTCGCACCGACATTGCCCAGATCAGGGCTCAGCAGGTTGCCGCCACCATTAACTCCATGACACTCGCTGCACCGGGTCTGGGCAGAATAAAACAGAGCCTCGCCGCGCGCCGCATCACCAACCTGAACATCCCGGTTATCCACGACCATGCCGCCGCCGGCCGGCAACGAGCGCAGGAATGCGACGATGGCCCGGGTATCGCCGTAGGACAGATTGGTTTTCGGCACCATCAGGGTATTGGGTATGCCTTCCCGAATTAGCCGAATAAGGTCTTCGTCGGCACTGGCACGGCGAAAGCGGCCGGTACTCAGGTTAGCCCCTTCCACGGCATCGCCGTTGTTGCCATGACAGCCAAGGCAATTGGCCTGGTACAGTCCGCGCCCGTTCTCGATGTCGCTGGGGGCGTAGGAGTGTTCCTGGGCCCACCCGAAGGTACAAGGCACCAGGAACAAGGCACAAGGCAGTAACCTGCGCCATGTGTTGGTGAATGTGAGCATGAGTGTCTTTCCCCTTTTCATGTCTTGTGATGAATATTTGTCACGAAATTCCAGAGACGCTTTGCTTGTCCCTGGTCCCATATCCCTTGTTCTTGGCCCCCTGCCATGTCGGCAAACGACGCTGCGCGTCTATGCCGACCTACGACCTACGTCCTTGTTTCAGCCATTGTCGTAGAGTTTCTTCACTTCCCGCGCGATGATGTCCACGCCTTTTTTCACCAGCGCCGGGTCCTGGGCGTACGATACCCGAATACATTCCTGCGTGTGTTGCCAGGGCGCCTTCAACCCGGCAAAGGAGTCATGTCCCGGAATAACGAGCACCCCGGCTTCCTTGAGTATTTCATACAGGGCCAGGCTACTGACGGGCAGGTTATCGAACCACAACCAGAGAAAGATGGCACCCTCGGGTTTATGGACCCGACAGGGGACATCGCCCATGGCCGCTATGAACCAGTCCATGGTTTGCATGGCCCGGTCCCGGTAGTACGGCATGACCATATTACGCCCGATCTCGATCACTTCCCGGTGTTCAAACAACCGGGAGGCTATGGCCGGACCGACGTTGCCGCAAGCGAGGTTAAGGATGGTATTGGCATTGGCATAGGCCTGGATCAGTGCTTCGGAGGCGACGATGAATCCAGTTCTGACACCCGGTAACCCGAGCTTGGACAGGCTCAGCAGCACGATCGTGTTGGGACTCCAGTACGGTGTCACCTCGTTGAAGATGATATTGGGGAACGGTGTGCCGTAAGCACCATCGATAATCAGCGGCACACCCTGCGCGGCAGCCAGCCTGTCGAGCTGGCTGATTTCGGCATCGGTGAGCACGTTGCCCGTCGGGTTTGTGGGACGCGACACACACAGGGCCGCTGTCTCCTCGTTGATCACCAGTTCATCGAAGTTCACCCGGTACTTGAAAACATGATCATCGATCAGGTCGATGGCGGGCCGGGTCGCCGTGAAGAAATCGACTTCTAATCCGGCATCGGTATAGCCTAGGTATTCGGGCACCAGCGGAAACTGGATTTTCTTCGAGGTGCCGTCTGCAAACTTGCCCGCCAGCAGGTTGGACAGGACATAAAAGGCCGACTGCCCACCGTTGCTGATCGCGACATTATTTTCCGTCACGGGCCAGCCGTACTCGTCACGCAGCAGTGTCGCCAGCTGCTTGAGCAGTTTTTCATCGCCCTGGGGCGACTGGTAACGGCCCAGGATGTTGTAAGCACCGTCCGGGGCCTGCAACAGCGACACCAGGTGATCGCGATAGCGGGTTTCGGCCTCGGGAATGCGGGCCGGGTTGCCGCCGCCCATGGAAATCATGTCGGGCCGGATATGCAGCGCTTCACCAAGATCGGCCATCAGGTCGACAATGCCGGAGTGCCCGGTGTACTTCTCACCAAAACTGGAAAACTTCATGGCTTGGATATTACTTCATCAGTGACTTCAAGGGCGATGCCTGTATACGGTTGCGCCTATACTGAGGTGCACGCTATTCAAGCCTGCACTATTCAGGAAGCGCAAATACGTACAGGGCGTTGCCGGTATCCGGGTACACGATTTCCGGTGTCAGGCGCGATGGCACGATGCGCGGACTACCTCCCCCCAGCCCCGTGGAGATGGCAATGTACTGGCGACCGCCCACACTGAACGTGATAGGAAAGCCCTGTACCGATGTACCAAGGCGTGTTTGCCAGAGTACCGCACCCGTCTCAACATCAAAGGCCCGAAAACGCCGATCCAAATCACCGGCAAAGGCAATATTGCCTGCCGTACTGAGTACCCCGGTCAAAAAGGAGGCCGGCTGCTCGACGGACCACAACTCTGTCATGGTACGGATATCATACGCGGCCAGTTTACCGACATTGCCGTCAGTGCCAGGCATCGGAAACCAGTCCCGGTCGACACCGGCGCCCCCGCCGCCCTCGACAAAATCAAGTTCGTTGGCGCGCTGGCGCAGGCAGCTCTGGCTGAGGGGAATGATAAGCCTGGCTGTGCCCGGATGGTAGCTCATGGCATGCCAGTTCTTGCCGCCGGCGGATGACGGACACACTTCCAGCCAGTCACCCAACCCCGACTCGATGACATCCGCGCGATACTGCGGACGGCCGGTGTCAGGGTCGAAGTAGTCAAAGGTGGTCTGCAGGACGGTTTCGGCATGGTCGATGTACTTACCGGTTTCGCGATTGAGCTTCCACAGGATGCCGTGCTTGCCGATGGAGAACACGACCTTCTCGCCATCGATATCCACGAGCATGCGTTCGAACACCTCATCGAGGTCAAACACTTCCCCGGGCACATGCTGGTAATACCACAACAACTCTCCGGTATCCGCCTGCAGCGCCAGCGTGGAATTGGAATACAGGGCATCATCAAACACCGACATGCCACGACTGACCGGCATCCAGGGCTTGGGTTGTGACACCCCAATATAGACAATGTCCAGATCAGCATCATAGGTGGGCGTGATCCACGTATCGGTGCCGGCGCGGAACATGTCGTCCACCCCGCCCCAGGTATCCCCTCCCGGTGTGCCTGCCCGTGCGACGGTTTCAAATTTCCACAGGAAGCTGCCATCATCGACATCCCAGGCGCTGACATAACATTTTTCCGGACGAAAGCGCAGGCAATTGCCCATGCCGGTAAAGACCTTGCCATCGGCCACCAGCGGCGCGCTGGAATTGCCGAAACCTTCTCCAATCAGGGCACTCCAGATTTCCTCGCCGTTCACGGCATTGAGCGCAACGATACGGGCATCGGGCACATTGACGATGAGTTTGTCTTCATAGATGGCCATGCCGCGCATGGTGCCGGTACGGCCGCCGAGGCTGTGTTCCCAGATGATGTCGCCGGAGCTCGCTTCCAGGGCCTGGACCTTGTTACCCGGATTGAAGATGTACATGACCCCGTCATGGACGATCGGTGACAGTTGGTTGTTGCCCTGGTTACCCATAGCCCACACCCATTGCAGTTGTAGACCAGACACGTTGTCACGGTCGATCTGGTCGAGTGCACTGTAGCTCCAGGCGGCATGATTGCCGCGATGAATGAGCCAGTCTGCCGGATCCGGGTTGCGCAGCATGGCTTCTGTCACCGGGGTGTAATCGGGCACATCACCGGCCAGGGTGACACCGCGCGGCCCTTCATTGACCGCCCCCGGGGCCGGGGCATCCAGGGTTACCGGACCGCCTGCGGTGGTGAACTGGCGCACGAACGCCGCGGAATTGGCCTGCAGAGGCGTGTCCCCGACTTCGCCACCGTTGGCAGACAGAATGAAGGCGGCCAGGTCAACGTATGTCTGTTGAGGCAAACCGCCCACATTGGTGGGCGGCATCGCCGAGCGCATGGTGTCAATCAGTTCTGCCACGGTGCGGTTGTTCCAGACACTGGTAAACGCGGGGCCGCGCAATGAGGCGATTGGGCCATTGCCCTGCATGTCATTCTGGTGACACCCCTGTGAACAATTGGCCTGATAGGCGGCCAAACCGGCAGCCACCTGCGCCTCTGTGAAACTGGCTACGGCGTCAATCGTGACTTCGGTATCCACCTGCGAGTAGGCAAGCTGTCCGGTTAAAGCACCGGAGAAAACGAGACAGGTGAACACTCGGGTCAGGGACGCACGTCCCGGTGGAGTCGGCATGACCGGCATGGAAATTCCCCTCTGCATGACTGGAAATACTGCCACCGCGGGACGGTGCTTTTCCGTTTTTTATCGTTGTTATTGGTCACCAATAATACCCACGAAGCCCGGCGAAATACCAGTTAGGTGTTTTCACCGATAGTTGGGATAGAAGACCAGATACTGCGAGCACGCAAAATCAGTCGCTCCATCCTAACCTCTTATATTCATTGCCTTTTTTCAAAGTGGCACGGCGCTTGCCTTCCCCCTGGCAATGGTCATGCGCTGATCGTAGTATCCAAACTCAGTCACGGCACTACATAACAACAGGCCATAGCCGCTACGCGTTTTACGGAGCCCAAACCATGTCAAACCATCCGATCTTGATTAAAAAACTCGCCTTGATGAGTGTCGGTGTCGCCATGATGATGATCCTGGTCACATCAGCCAAAGCAGAAGAACACGTCATTCGTCGTCACACCTTTGACCCTGCCGACGTCACTGAAATCGACATCAGCAAGAGCGTTGGCAGCATAGAAGTCGTGCCGGTGTTCGGCACCCAAATGCGTATCACTGTCGAAATAGAAGCCAGGGAGCGTGGCTGGTTCCGTCGTCATGCGGATGTCGTTGACATGGATGTTTCCGTTCGGGAACGCGGCAATGCCCTGTACCTGGCATTTGATGAAAAGCACGCCACCGCCGAATGGCTGATTGAAATGCCGGCCGTGGCCTACACGACAATCAACATGGGCGTGGGTGAACTCGATATCGACATTGGCGCTACCGAACTCGACATCGACCTGGGGGTGGGTGATGTGAATATCCACGCCAGCGAACGCAGCGTGGGCAGGATCAAGCTGGATGTCGCTGTGGGTGAAGCCGGAGTCCGCGGTGGCGAAATCATCGAGCACGACACCGCGTTCATCTCTCAAAGCATTCGTGCCGAAGGCAAAGGTCGCCATGACATCAATGTGGGCGTGGGCGAAGCCGGTGTGCGCCGGAACTGAGCACAGTACTCCCGGCAGCGGCCAGCACAGGACGAATGGGACAACCGGTACGTCCAGGTCACGGCCGGTTTACTCCCGGAAAGGCCGGGTTTACCATGCTTTCCTGGGAAACAGTTCAACGGGGAAGCTCCACATGAAAACAATCATCAAACTGGCCACCCTGACACTGGCGGTTGCGGCTTTTGGCATCAGCAACACCACCATGGCTCATCACTCCTTTGCTGCGCAGTACGATATCAACCAACCGGTCACTATCGTCGGCCAGGTCACCAAGGTCGAATGGACCAATCCGCATGCCCGCTTCTATGTAGATGTCACCGATGATGCCGGCACCGTGCACAACTGGAACATCGAACTGGGCAGTCCCAACTTCCTGCGCCGGGCCGGCTGGTCACGCAATGATTTGCAGATCGGTGATGAAGTCACGGTCAACGGCTCGCTCGCCCGCAGTGGTGCCGACATGGCCAACGCCGACAGCATCATTCTGAAATCCGGCGAGCAGGTATTCGGCAGAAACGCTGCAGACAATTTCTGATCAGGCCTCGGCCCTTTGTGCCCTCTTCATCCACGTCTTTGTGCCCGGAACATTCACACTATCCGCCAGGAATTGTCATGAAAAAACTACTGTTATTGAGCGTGCTGTTTCCTGTTCTCCTGGCGGCCCAGGAGGCCGCGTTACCTGAAGTGCCGCGGCTGCCAACCGGTACACCGGATTTTTCAGGGGTCTGGTCCGGTGGTGGTCCGGTCGGGGATATTGCCGGCGGCTTGATGCCTGGCGAAGTCATGCTGCTGACCGATGAATACGCCCGGGTCAAAGCCAATCGCATGGCCGCTGATGACCCTGAAGCAAACTGTCTGCCGACAGGTGT
>Ga0181558_10005490_pt1 | contig 11159 bp, 9 predicted proteins | sample 011ome_22_FD_133754 | JGI IMG/M metagenome (GOLD analysis project Ga0181558, IMG submission 133754) | Coastal salt marsh microbial communities from the Groves Creek Marsh, Skidaway Island, Georgia - 011507BT metaG (megahit assembly) | ecosystem: Environmental > Aquatic > Marine > Intertidal zone... | reverse complement strand
GAAAGCAGACTGAATGCCCGTTCCACCCCAACGACATTAACCGGTTGCCATAAACGATTAAGTATAAGGGTCTGATAACCTGTATCCATCCTACCCAACTATAACGGGGGAAGGTCCAGGTACGTCAAAGCCTTTTTTGCTCTTTTTGTGCCTCGCTTATCAACCGGTCATGTAACTGCTCAATAACTCCGCCCGTCTTTATTTTCATAAAAGTTGAGAAAGGCTTTGTGAGCCACGCGGTATCCGCCTGGGGTGGGATAATCCCCGGTAAAATACCAGTCTCCGGGGTGGTCGGGAAGTGCCTCATGAAGGTTTTCCACGCTTTGGTAGAGTATTTCCACCTTGGTCACCTCTTTCAAAACTTCGGGCGCCACCAATTCAGCGACCCGTTCAGAGATTTGATCGACGGTAAAATGCTCGTAAACCCGCTTTACATGGTTGACCGGCTTGGAGGGAGGTTTGGCCAGAGCTTCCCGGCACTGCTGGGCAACTTCTTTTAGCAAGCCACGATACCCATGGTCCTGGATCAGGGAAATGGCGGCTTGAAAGGCAATGAATTTCCCAAGCTCGGACATATCGATGCCATAACAGTCAGGATAACGGATCTGGGGAGCGGTCGAGGCGATAACCAACTTACGAGGCCGAGAACGGCCAAGTATTTTCAGGATGCTCTTCTTGAGCGTAGTCCCACGCACAATGGAGTCATCTATGCAGACCAGGGCATCGTGCTCTTCCCGAACCACGCCGTAGGTAATATCATACACATGGGATACCAACTGGGCCCGCCCAGACTCCTGGCTGATAAAAGTACGAAGTTTAATGTCCTTATTGGCTATTTTCTCCCCTTTCGGCCAATTGTCCATCACCAGCTCATCGATTAGGGAATCTGTCAGTTTTCCCGACTGCCGGGCATCAATGAGCCGCTGCTTTACCTCTGCCCGCCGGACTAAGCGGAGTTGTTCCATGAATCCATAATACGCACTTTCCGCTGTATTGGGAACATAGCTGAACACACTCCTCGAAAAATCCCTCCCCACGGCTTCGACAACCTGAGGAACGAGCAGTGCACCCAATGTTTTTCGTTCGGCATAGATATCGGGATCATTGCCCCGTGAAAAATAAATTCTTTCAAAGGAACAACCCGCGGTTTTTGCCGGGCTTTCAGAAAACTGATCTTTAAGCAGAGAACCATCCGGACGAACCACGAGAATCCCTCCCGCTTCAATCTCAGAGATCTCATCCACCGACTTATCAAAAACCGTCATTAGGGGAGCCCGTTCCGAAGCCACGGCAAAGACTTCTTCGTCCTCAAAATAATATCCCGGGCGTATCCCCTGTGGGTCGCGCATTGCAAAACAATCGCCCGTGCCCAGAATGCCAGCCAATGCATATCCACCGTCCCAATTTTTGGAGGCTTCACGGAATATCGAAACGGGATCAAGTTTATCGGATATCCATCTGGCATGTTCATCACCGACCACACCCTCAGCGGATGCCTGCCTCGCCAACTGATCTACAGCGGAGTCGAGATAATACCCGGACTCCTCTAATATCGCTTGGGTATCTGTATCAAACACCGGATGCTGCCCACGCTCGACCAATCTCTTGTTTAACTCCTCCACATTGGTAAGATTAAAATTACCAGCAATCATGAGGTTTTTCCCCGGCCAATTGCTTTTGCGGAAGTAAGGATGGCAGGTATTCGAACCATACTGCCCCGATGTGCCATAGCGCAAATGGCCGAGCAGAATCTCTCCCCCATAATCGAAATGCTGCTTAATGGTCTCCGGAAATTCGTAAAATGCCCGACCCTTTTTGATCATTTTACCCAGAGCCTTGTGCTGAGAGCCAAAAATTTTCGCAAGTGCCTTGGAACTGGTACTTCGTTCTCGGAACATGAAAGATTCACCCGCGGGCATATTTAATTTCATTGCCCCGATACCGGCCCCGTCCTGTCCACGGTTGTGCTGCTTTTCCATCAGCAAAAACAACTGATTGAACGCCCAAAGGGGGCTACCGTATTTTTCGTTAAAATAAGAAAGGGGCTTCTTCAGCCGGATCATTGCAATCCCGCAATGATGTCCAATTTCGTCACTCATTCAAAGAAATGGTGAAGGGCAGGCTAGGCGATTTCCATGTGTTTAGGAATTGCACTTTCCCAAGCATTCTTCAAGCCGGAAACTTGAGTATTCAGTACAGAACGGCTTCCCACTTCCACCTTAAACTCATCTGATTCATTGGTTTGGCCAAGGAAGTGTGGACTGAGTCCGATGGATTGGGCAGCATTCAATACCGCCTCCCGATCGGCGGACTTCACTGCAATAACTGCCCTTGCCTGGCTCTCCCCAAAGAGCAGCGAATCCAGTCTGCCGGACGAACCAAGATCAGGCAACGAAACCGAGGCTCCGAGCTTTTCTAAACCAAAAAGCATCTCAGCGAGGCATACCAGAAGCCCCCCTTCAGCAAGGTCATGAGCCGCGTGGATTTTTCCATTCTCAATTTGGGAAATCAGGAAGTCCTGAAGATTCTTCTCGGCTGCGAGATCAACAAAGGGACAGGTTCCCTCTTTTTTACTAAACTGAGTCTGCAGGTAATAACTTCCACCCAACTCATGGGGCAATCCCCCTAGGAGGATTAATTCCACTCCAGCCTCCCGCACACAACTCCGGGTCACCCGATCCGCCTGGTCAATCAGTCCGACCATGGAAACCACCGGGGTAGGATCGATTGCACCCTCCCCATGTTCATTGTATAGACTGACATTGCCTCCGACCACGGGAACATCGAAATGGGCACAGGCATCAGCCAATCCCTTCACGCACTCTTTGAGCATATGATAGGCCTCGGGCTTGTTGGGATTACCAAAGTTCAAGTTATCCGTAACAGCAAGGGCACGGGCACCAGAGCAGGCGAGGTTACGCATACATTCAGCAAAGGCAATTTGGGCACCAGCATAAGGGTCAAGGTAGCAGAAGCGGTTATTGCAGTCATTGGCAATGGCGAGAAATTTATTAATCCCCGCAATGCTAAGTTTGACCACGCCCGCATCACTCCCCGGTTCGACCGTGCATCCCGACATCACCATGTGATCGTATTGCTTCCAAACCCATTGCTTCGAGGCAATGGTCGGATGCTGGAGCAAGCCAAGGAGCGAGTCCTCCACCTTTTCGGCAGCAAGCTCAGGAATGGAGTCGACTTTCCATTCCCGAGCCTGTGCCAGATGGGCAGGCTCGCTTGCTGGCTGGTCGTAGACCGGTGCCTCGTCGGTAAGAGACTTCGCAGGCAAGTCCGCCACCACCACACCCTTGTGGCGAACGACCATACGGTCTCCGTCTTTTACCTCACCAATGTGGGCGGCGTGCAGGTCCCATTTCTCGAAGACCTCTTCGAGTTCCCGCTCGCGGCCCTTGGCTACGATTACCAGCATGCGCTCCTGGCTTTCAGAAAGCATAATTTCATATGAATTCATCCCGGTTTCCCGCTGAGGCACAAGGTCGAGATCGATCTCGATACCGGAATTTCCTCGCGATGCTGTCTCACAACTCGAGCAGGTAAGCCCGGCTGCCCCCATATCCTGTATTCCGACCACCAATCCAGGTATGGACATCATTTCGAGGCAGGCTTCGAGGAGAAGTTTTTCCATAAACGGATCCCCCTTCTGTACCGCTGGGCGGTCCTCCGCACTTTCCTCGGTCAGTTCACGGGAAGCAAAACTTGCCCCACCCAGACCGTCCCGCCCGGTGCCCGGGCCCACATAGTAAACGGGATTCCCCACGCCAGTGGCGGCCCCTTTTTGAATTTCTTCGTGACGCAGAACCCCGGCACACAGGGCATTGACTAGTGGATTCCCCTCGTAGCAGTCATCAAAATAGACATCTCCCCCCATGTTGGGAATACCCAGGCAATTGCCATAATGGGAAATCCCGCTGACCACTCCGCGGAACAGGCGTTTCACCTGACTGGACTCGAGAGATCCAAAGCGCAAAGAATTGGTCAGCAAGACCGGACGTGCACCCATAGTGAAAATGTCGCGAACAATGCCCCCCACTCCGGTAGCCGCCCCCTCAAAGGGCTCAATGGCACTGGGGTGGTTATGGGACTCAATCTTAAAGGCAACACCCCATCCTTCTCCCACATCTATGACCCCTGCATTTTCCTCGCCCGCTTTGACCAAAACCTGACCGATCGCGCTTTTATCTTTTTTCTCAGTCGGAAATAATTTGAGCAGCTTGCGGGTATTTTTATAGGCACAGTGTTCCGACCACATCACCGAGAAAATTCCCAACTCGGTAAGATTGGGTGTACGCCCAAGAATCTTCAGAATTTGTTCATACTCCTCGGGAAGCAACCCATGCTGGGCGATCAGTTCCGGAGTGATCTCGACATTGAGACAGGGATCTGGGTTGGGAGGAAGCGGGGCGGTTGGGGTTTCCATGGCTTAAGCAGAAAGTTCGGCGGGGGATGAAACAAGGAGAGGTTGGAGAAATGCACGCAATACCGGCAGGCCATCCAGGCAGGGATGGTGGTCCTCCACCGCCCTTTCCGGATGGGGCATCATGCCATAAACATTGCCCGAGCGGTTGCGGATACCAGCAATATCATTGAGAGAACCATTGGGGTTGGGCTGGTAGCGGAGCAATACCTGTTGGTTGGCTTCCAAGTCGGCCAGCACGGCATCATCTGCCCGATAGTTTCCCTCACCATGAGCAATGGGCAGGTCGAGCGAATCCCCCAGGGCACCGCGGTTAAAGCGGTTATTGGAATCCTCCACCTTCAGCCTTTGGTTGAGGCAACGGAATTCCATGCAGTCATTTCTGACCAATGCACCGGGAAGAAGGCCCGACTCGCAAAGGATCTGAAATCCATTGCATATACCAAGCACCTGCCCGCCCTGTTCGGCAAAGCGTTTTAGGTCGGTCATGATCGGGGAAAACCGGGCGATGGCACCGCACCGCAAATAGTCCCCAAAGGAAAAGCCACCAGGCACGATGACCGCCTCCACCCCACTGGGCAGAGGGTCTTTGTGCCAAACCCTGCCAGCTGGCAGGCCAATGACATCTTGCACGGAGTGCTCGGCATCCCAATCACAATTGGACCCGGGAAATTGAATAATTACAACCTTCACGATATTTTTTCCTCCTTGGATGGTTCATCCCCAAAAACTTCTTCCACTACCGGATTGGTAAGCAAACCAATCCCTTCAATCTCCACCGTCACCTCATCTCCTGGCACAAGAAACCTGCGTGGATCCCGGGCCTCCCCCACCCCACTCGGAGTGCCGGTTAATATGAGTGTGCCGGGAAGCAGGCTGGTGCTCCCACTAAGAAATGAAATGAGTGTAGGTATATCAAAAATCATGTCCGAGGTGGAAGACTCCTGCATCTTGTCCTGGTTGACAAATGTGCGCAGGGTAAGGTTGGACGGATCGGGCAGTTCATCGGTGGTGACCAGACAGGGACCGACCGGGCAAAAAGTATCAAAGCTTTTACCCCGACAGAACTGACCGCCCCCTTTTTCTTTCTGCCAGTCCCGTGCACTTACATCATTGGCGGCGACATAGCCCAAAACATAGGAAAGAGCATCAGCAGGAGAAACATTTTTGCAGGGCCGGCCAATCACCACCCCCAATTCGCCCTCGTAGTCCACCTTGTCGCTGCGTAAAAATCTGGGGATCACAATGGGATCACCGGGGTTCTGCACCGTAGTGGGTGCTTTCATGAAGACCACCGGGTGCTTGGATATCTCCGCCCCTGTCTCCTCGGCATGGGCCCGGTAATTGTGCCCAATTGCGTAGATGCAACGAAAGTCTATCGGGGTAAGAAACTGAAAAGGCGTAATTGCCTGATCTGTGGCCTGAAAGGAACCATCCGGTTTTTGGACGATAAGAAAGGTCCTTCCCTCCTCATCGAACCGACCAAATCCCATTTTACCGGACTGGTCGAGGTGACGGAAGATTTTCACTCTGGTGAGATCTCGTAACGATAATCTTCAATTACTGGATTGCTCAGCAATCCATCGCACAGGCGGTCGATCTCCTCGCGGACTTCAGGTGTATCCGAACCCTCCATCTGAAAAGTCACCGTCTTACCGACGCGGACACCCTCAATGGAATGATGGCCCAAGCTTATAATCGCTTGCTCGACTGCCGCGCCCTGGGGATCCAAAACTGTAGTTTTGGGGGAAACAAATACCGTTACCTTCACGCCTTATCTTAAACACAGCGAATTCCCCCTTCTTTCAATCCTTAGTTGCGCACGTGAGAAATTAACTTCCATTCATTCTACCCACCGGATGAAAACAACGCACCTCCCTTTCGCCCAGAGAGGAAAGCCCCGGTTCCTTCAAGCAGGCGTCCGAGCGGTGGGAACAACGGTTTTGAAAACTGCAACCTTGGGGCATATTGCTGAAGGAAGGAACTTCCCCTTCCAAAATCACGGGCGGGCGGTTGCGGTCGAGCGTGGGAACTGACTGAACAAGTGCACGAGTGTATGGATGTAACGGGGCGGATAAAACCTCGCCCGTCTTGCCTGACTCCACGATCTTACCGAGGTACATTACATAGAGTCGGTCGGACAAGGTCCGTACAAGGGATAAATCATGAGCAATAAAGAGCAGGGAAAGGTCTAGTTTTTCCCGCAATTCGAGCAGAAGCTCAACCATTTGTGCCTGTATCGAAACATCCAGGGAGGAAACAATCTCGTCACAAATCATCAACTCCGGTTTCATGCCAATTGCTCGAGCAATGGAAATGCGCTGGCGCTGACCACCGCTAAAAGAGTGGGGGTAGCGATTCATATAATCGGGAGACATACCCACTTGTTCGAGAAGTTGGGCAACATAATCGGTCACCTCCTCTCGGGCACAGATCTTATGGTAAAGTAACGGAAAGGAAAGTATTTCATAGACCGTATGCTTGGGATTTAGACAAGAATAAGGATCCTGGAAAATTACCTGTACCTTGTTTTGAAAAACTGAACGCTGGAACCGGTTGTTCTTCAGCGCGGGCATTCCGCGATAGGATAGCTGCCCGCCCCGAATAGGCAAGAGCCCGGCAAGGGAACTACCCAAGGTACTTTTGCCACAACCTGACTCGCCGACCAAGGCGACAATTTCCCGGGAGTTGACCCGTAGGCTGACTTTGTCCACTGCCTTAATGTAATGGTTCGTTCTGCCCCAAAGCCCAGTTTTCACAGGGAACCAGGTTTGCAAATCCCTGACCTCGATAATGGTGGGTTCCTTGCTCTCTTCCATTTTCAATAATGGCAAAGGTAACTTCCGTTACTACCCTCGGTTTTTTTGGGTGGGCGTGATATGCATTGCTCGGTGGCAAGCGAGCATCTTTTTCTGAACCGGCATCCGGCGGGATAGTTACCCGGCTCAGGAACTTGCCCGGGAATGGATACAATCGGATGATTGGACTGATCCAATCTGGGAATTGCCCCCATTAACCCCCTTGAATAAGGATGAGACGGGTGGGCAAGAAAGGGCTCAATTTCATTTTTTTCTACCACTTGGCCAGCATACATCACAGAAATACAGTCCGCGTACTGTGCCATGAGCCCGATGTTGTGGGAAATGAGGAGCACGGACATCTTTCTTTCCTCCCGTAGACGGACAATCAAATTCATAATCTGAGCCTGTACTGTAACATCAAGGGCGGTGGTCGGCTCATCCGCAATCAGCACCTCCGGATCGAGCAGCAGAGACATTGCAATCATAATACGCTGGAGCATACCGCCCGAAAGTTCGTGTGGGTAGGAACGGAGGATGCGGCCATGATCAGTCAGCCCGACCTCACTAAGAAGACTCCTGATTTTTTTGTGCCGATCAAAATCTACTGAATGATACTCAAAGATTTCCAGCATCTGCTTTTCAATACGAATGAGGGGGTTCATTGCCGCAAAAGGTTCCTGAAAGATCATCGACACCTTCGTACCTCTTAGTCTGTTTAGGCGGGTCTCGTCCATCTGAAAAATATTGTTTCCACGGAACATAATCTCACCGGAAAGCAAAATTCCTCCAGGCTCAGGGAGCATACCCATGACCGCAAGAGAAGTAATACTCTTACCGCATCCCGACTCGCCAATAAGCCCATGAATTTGACCCTCAGTAAGATCGAAGGACACCCCATCAGTTAGCTGAAGCACTCCACTCGTACGACCAATGCCAATGGAAAGATCGATAACGCTCAGGATATGATCCCTTGAAATTTCGTCTGAGTTGGTGGGGTCCACAAGGCTCAATCAGTTGAAGAACGAGGATCAAACGCCTCCCTGACACCTTCGCCTATAAATGTGGCAAGCAGCAGCGTGGTGAAGAGGCAGATTACTGTCGAGATGGCCAACCAGGGTGCAAATAGATGATTTAGACCCTGGCTTAGAAGTTCGCCCCAGGAAGGTGTGGGGGGCTGTAATCCAAAGCCAAGAAAGTCCAACGCAGTAAGTGCACCAATCCCCCCAATAATTTGAAAAGGCAGAAGGGTGATCACCGGAGTCAACCCATTGGGCAAAATTTGCCGGAAAAGAATGTGACCGCTGGACATCCCCATGGTCTTAGCAACCTTTACGTAATTAAGACTACGGATTTTGAGAAATTCCCCCCGCATATAGTAGGACAATCCTATCCATTGAAAAAGAGATAGCACAAGGATGAGGATCATGAAACTACGGGAATAAATCGTACCTACCATTATAACCACATAGAGAAAAGGGAGGGAGGACCAAATCTCGATCAATCTTTGCATAATCATATCGACCACTCCTCCAAAATATCCCTGCACGCCCCCAATCAAAATGCCGAAGAGCGTAGAGATTGCCGTCAGAATCAGAGAAAAAAGCATACAGATTCGGAAACCATAAAGGAGGCGGGCAAAAACATCCCGTGCAGAGGAGTCCGTACCCAGTAGGTGTTTAGCAGAGGGGGGGTGCGGGGGCGTCCCTGACAAATCGATATAGGAATGCAAAGGATTATGAGGGATGGGCGGAAGAATCATCCAGTTTTCACCATCCTTAAAATCTGAAGAGTGCCGAAGGGACACATAATCGGCTTCGGTTAGATACTTCCCTCCAAACTCCTTCTCGGGATAAAATTGAAAGATCGGAAAATAAAGCCTGCCTTGGTACGACAAGACATAGGGCTTATCATTGCAAATCAGCTCGGAAAATAAGGATAAGATAAAAAGAGCAGATAAGATCAGGAAAGAATACCAGGCTCTCTTAATCCTCCGAAACCTGCAGAACCGATCCTTGGTGAGTTTAGAAAAAAACGCCATCCTGGTTCTCAGTTAAATTTGATCCGTGGATCAATCGCAATGTAAAGCATATCGGAAAACAACCTTCCAAGTAATGCCATGATACTGGATATAAGGATAACCCCAAGCACCACATTGTAATCCCGGCTAAGGATGGAGTTATAGACCAACAACCCCATACCATCGATATCGAATACCTTTTCTATTAAAAGCGCTGAGGTGAACATCAGGGTAAAAATCTCGCTCATCCGGGTTGCCAAGGGAATGAGTGCATTGCGCAAAGCATGCTTCCATACAGCTTTTTGAAATCCTGCCCCCTTAAACATTGCCGTGCGGACATATTCCTTGCGAATCTCCTCCAACAGGGAATTTTTCATCAGCATAGTAAGAAACGCAAACTCGCTCGCCATGAAGCAGATGAGGGGAAGGCACATATGGTGAAGAAAATCAAAAGTTCCCGCCCAGAACCCCATCGCCTCAAAATCATCGCTCACCATACCTCCCAGGGGAAACCAGTCGAGGTAGCTTCCCCCGCTAAAAAAAATAATCAGTAAAATACCTAAAGCATAACCCGGGATAATGTACCCGGCAAAGATCAGAATTGAGCTGACCAGATCAAACCTCGTCCGGTTCCACATCGCTTTGTATAGCCCAAGGGGTATACAGACCGAGTAAGATAAGATAAACGAAACCAACCCAAAAAATAGGGATATGGGAAATTTCGATTTAATCACATCCCAAACCGGTTCCTCATAAAAATAAGATGTGCCCAAATCAAAACGCACAACCTTACCCAGCCATTCGAAGTAACGGGTCAGGGCGGGCTTATCAAACCCATAGTAAGCCCGGATATTTTCGATTTCTTCCTCTGTGATTTGCTGCTGGGTGGTGGAACCTCCCCCACCCTCCATGCTAGATTGAGCACGTACCCGTGCGATGAGTTCCTCGACAGGCCCACCCGGAACAAACTGAATCAGGGTGAAACAGACTGCGGTTATTCCAAGAAGTGTGGGAATTAGAAGAAGTAACCGCCGGATTAAATAAACTCTCATTCCTGGTAAACGACCTTAAACGGTTTCTTCGCCAAAGACTTATTTTCCTTTTTTGCCTGATCAAGAGTCTGCAATAGTTCGCGATCTTCCGACCAATAAGTAACGATGGAATCCTCCTGACCAAACTTATCAAAAACATATTCTGGAGTCCGGTACTTATTCCAGTAAAGAATCCTGCCATGATCTGCCTGCCATAAAAAAAGGTAAGGGATGATCTCTGCCAGCCGGTCATCGATCTGCTTAAGGATCTCAATCCGCTTATCCATGTCATATTCCGCCTTTTGCAATTCGATCAAGCGATCCACCTCTTCATCCTTTACGCCAGTGTAATTTTGAGAGGCTTTTTGATCGGCAGTGGAACTGTGCCAAGCAGATTCTGGATCGCGTAACCGGAAAGCACCCCACGCAGTCCAAAAAATTTCAAAATCAAAACTATCAATTCTTTTGGTCAGGCTCGAACGGTTGATCTTTTCAATCTTTGCAACAATCCCGACGGATTTTAAATCTTCTATGTACAGGTTTAGGTGGCGGAAATCTTCCGCCGCGGATAGGAAGGTGATCTCAAATGGCTTGCCATCTTTTTCCAATTTGCCGAGAGCATTTACCGTCCATCCCGCATCCGCCAGAAGCTTTCTTGCCTTATCTGGATTGAATGGAGTGACTTCTCTTTCTGGGTTGGTATTGTCTGGATAGAGATCCGGATAGAAGGAATTAAGAAGGAAGTACTGGTTGTACATGAACTTTTCATTCATCGCTTCCCGGTTCAATAAATAACCAAGTGCTTGGCGAACACGGATATCCTGAAACTTTGGGTTACGCAGGTTGATCGCAAGTCCCTGGTAGCCTTTGGGTTCCTG
>Ga0181558_10005489_pt1 | contig 11159 bp, 11 predicted proteins | sample 011ome_22_FD_133754 | JGI IMG/M metagenome (GOLD analysis project Ga0181558, IMG submission 133754) | Coastal salt marsh microbial communities from the Groves Creek Marsh, Skidaway Island, Georgia - 011507BT metaG (megahit assembly) | ecosystem: Environmental > Aquatic > Marine > Intertidal... | reverse complement strand
TAGCCACCGTCACCGTTCGCATCTGACCATGTGACACCCGGATCGTCTAATGTGGGGTCGCCATACTCAGACCCATCTTTCAGGGTCAGGCCAGCACCTGCAGTAGCTTGGGTTATTTTAAAACCTGGGACCTCTGAAAAATTTAGACCTTTAGGAAGGCGGATAATAATTTCCGATGCCGTTGCCCCTGAAGCAGGAATGTCTGAAGAACCACCAACATTAATGAGAATGTCGTTGGCGCGGACACTGCTACCACCGTCGGCAACCTTGGCATTGCCGGTCTGAAGGTAGCCGTCTCCTTTATTTCCGACGGAAGTTTCGAACCCTAATGCTGCAAGGGCGCTCGTACTTACGAATGCTCCTGCGGCAAATAAGGCCGACGCGAATAGTTTTTTGTTCATATCAAGCTCTCCTTGAGCGCGCTCAATAAATAATTAACAGGGCTTTCACCCCAATTTCTGGTTAAAAGAAGGGGAAAACCCCCGGTTAATAGCTTCTGTAATAGGCCTACGTCGGCGAATGATGCCTACACGCACGCACCATGTCAACAGTCTTCGACCAGTCTGTGACATGCCTTTCGCTATTTTTCACAGTTTCAAGTGAAATGCAATATAATTTTCCAAAAAAACAGTCGGTTGGAGTGCACACATAAGGTAACTTATAAATTTGCGATATTTTCACAATCTTTTGCTCGTAACCCCCTCAATTTCTTCTTTTTTTGTCGTTTTGGCTATTTCGGACAGTCACATTTTATGTTGCCCTGCACGATGAGCCAGTACAGGGCCTATTTACCCCCCCCCTCAGAGGTCAAAATAAAGGGCAATTTTCCGTTCTGCAAACTCGGCATATGAGCGCGCCATATCCCTGTGTTTATAGCAATAGAAGCCTTCGGCGTGGGAAATATCTCCACGCAAAGTGGCAGCTCTCAGCTGATTCATGGCCAGGGCAATTTCAAGATAGCGGTTTTCATTAAGCTGGCTGGTATAAGCCGCAATCGCTGTTTTCTTGATGTTGAGTTGTGCACCAATATCAACCAGCGTATTGATGGGGCTTTGCACCAGAATTTCATAACTGACCGGTACAATTTCTTCATTGTTGATTTCCTGAAGTGCCGTCCACACCAATGCAGCCGTTGTGCGATGGTCCGGGTGCAATTCGAAACAGCCCGGGAAATATACAGCTGTAGGCTGAATCTCGAGTATGGCTGCTTTAACCTGTTGCTGGGCAACCGTGGATAAGTGCAGGTGCCGGTCCCTGTTATCCAGAAATACCGGTGTACGCATACCCAGTATCTGTGCCGCCTCAGACGCTTCCTGCTGTCTGACCTGAACCAGTTTCTCTTGATCGCCACCCAATGCACCATCCGTCATGATCACGAGGTGGGTCTCAATCCCCTTCCTGGCAGCTTTGGCCAATGTACCGCCCATACCGAAACTTTCATCATCGGCATGCGGGGCAAAAACCAGCCACGGTCCACTTGCCACAGGCAGCTCCGTGGTTTCATAAGGAACAAACTGGTTTTCATTCAACATCCGATAAGCCCTCCTACTGGTAGTCGGTATCACCGGGCATCAGCCACCACTTGTCGACCTGCTGCTCCCATGACATTGCCGGTGAGCAGGTGTTGGCCGGTATGGCCAGCGGCAACCTGTCAAATTTAGCTGACTGGGTATCAAAGACAGATTTGAACGCACCAGTGCACCAGGTCACGAGTGTTTTCTTGTTTTCCATCACTGACAGTTTTTTTGCCGTGGTGACAACAGCATCTATGTCCATCGCCGGATCCAGAACATCCATCAGCATGCTCCTGTGGCCATCGTGTCTTAAAACGAACAAGCGCGCACCCCGTCGCAGCCAATCCGGTTTTTGCAGGTAGATCGTATATTTTTTGACAGGGTGTTGCAGGTAACGCCAGCGAAAATAGGATGCATTCTTTCGGCAGAGGAAATGCTGGTCAAAACGACGGGAAAACGTTTCCCAGAGTACATTGACGGCATCAGCATGGTAGTCGAAGTTTGAGGCATCCAGCTCAATGAGCTTATTTGATACAGCCCTGGGTATCACATTTTCAAGGGGCCACTGCACCTCCAGCATATGGTCGATCGTCTTTGCCAGGTCCAGCTTCTCCAGAAGCACCATCGCGCGTGCACTGGGAAAACCATAAACCAGGAAGTAGGGTTTATCAAACCCGGCAAATGAATCAAGAAAGGTTTTAGCACAGAGATAAAAGGGGCTTTTCCTGCGTACGGCATGGCGCACCTTCGGATCCACCATGAGATCAGTGATCTGGACAACGGTCTGCGGTTGTCCTTCCAGCAGCATGTCCAACCCGATGCCGCCGAAATGGGCCACAACATTGCCATCCTTTAACACCACAATGGCCCGGCTCTGCGGGCGGGCATATTTCCATTCCCACAAGGATGCAGACATCTCATCGGGAAAGATTGCGGAAAAGAGCGTCCTGACGGCATCACGATCATCATGCCCGGCCTCCCTGACCTCAAACTGACCAGGATCAGGCGCTTTGATCGATGTAGACGCCGTGGAATTGTGCAGGCCAGAGGCTGCCATAACGGTCAGGCTTTCCATTCATGCTCAAGCATCACGATGCCTCGCTCAAGGCCGGCCTGCTCGACATGAATTTCTGCGGCTCGCCGGACCGCTTCGTATAGATGAATGCCTTTTTCACACAGCAGAGCGATATCCACGTAATAAGTTCCTCTCAGGAGCGCCAGCTTTGGAAACACAATGGTGACCTCGCCTTCTCCCTCTGCATTGGTCTTCAACGCAATGTTGTCATGATAGGAACCGGTGCTGCTGATGATGCGACCATCACCGCCTGAGAAGGCAACGGCCACGCTAGGCATGGGGACGCCTTCGCCTGGACTGAATTGAACAGTGATTTCCAGGTCGGATTGCTGGCTGACTACCTTGTGTACCTTGCCCTCATGCCCATCGACGCTGATGGCAATCTTTTGCAGTGCAGGTAACGTCAGGATATTTTTGTGATCGGGTTTTTCACCGATTTTATCCCGGTCAGCCTTGCTGACCGTGCTCAGACCTTCCTCTTTGGGCGATGCCATGCTGACCGTGCCCAGACCTTCCTCTTTAGGCGATGCCATGCTGACCATCTCGGAATATTCCGTAATGACTTCAACCGGATTGCCGACCTTTCTGACCCGGCCGCCATCCAACCATACAACCCGATCGCAGAGCGCCTCTACCTGGTACATGGAATGCGAACAGAACAATATAGTCTTGCCGGCATTCTTAAAGTCCATGATACGATCAAGCGACTTGCGTGAAAACGCTCCGTCACCCACCGAGAGAGCCTCATCGATAATCAGGACTTCGGGATCGATCTGGGTCGCCATGGAAAAAGCCAGTCGCACGAACATACCGCTGGAGTAGGTTTTTACCGGGCGGTGAATGAATTCTCCGATGTCGGCGAACTCGATCACTTCTTGGTAAATGGCATTCACCTCCTGGGTGGACAGGCCCTGGATAGCGCCATAAAGATAGATATTTTCATGTCCTGTCATTTCCCGATGGAAGCTGGCACCGAGTTCAAGCAGTGCCGCAATACGGCCATTGATCTGAAATTCTCCTGTTGAAGGCAGAATCGTTTTTGACAGCACTTTCAGCAACGTGCTTTTTCCGGCCCCGTTCTGGCCAATCACGCCGAGTACTTCGCCCTTCAGGATATCCAGTGTCACTGGTTTCAGGGCTTCGATTTTCTGAAATCTCGGTTTCCCGGTGATGATCTCCTTGATGCGGTCCAGCTCGTTGGCATAAACCTTGTAGTATTTTGAGACATCACGAATGGAGAGGGCGGCATCAGTCATTACAACACCTCCCGAATATGTGGAATGCTGCGGCGAAACACCAGCCACGCCGGACCCATCAACAGCAGCCAAATGCACCAGGGGCGAATCACATTGATCCAGGAGAACTCCCTGCCCTGAACCAGTCCATGCACGATAGCCATGAGGTCGGAAAACGGATTCAGCCAGACGAACGCCTGCATTCCCTCAGGCAACATGCCCGGAAAATACAGGATCGGCGTCATAAACATGGTGATCATGATTAGGAAGGGCACAACCTGGGCAAAATCGCGAATAAAGAGGCCTAAGACCGGCAGAAAAAGGCAGAGCGGCAACAGCCATAAAAGCAGCATTGGCAGGACTAGCAAGGAGGCCAGTGCACTGCCTGGTCCACCGAGAAACATGTTCAACAGGAAATACACCGTGCCATAGACCATGCAGGGTATGGTCATGATGAGCACCGGTAACAACGCCAGGGGAAAGGTATTGCGGCGGTAAAGCGGGCTGAATTCACGAAACATGTTGGTGGACCGATTCAGCACCTCGGCCAAACACAGCCAGGGCAACATGCCGGTAAGCAGATACTCCAGATACTCCGGGCCCCGGTTTGCGCGCATGGCAAAGACGATATCGAACATGAACCAGTAACCCAGCATCTGCAGGGCGGGCTGGACCACGGGCCACAACTTGCCAAGCACAGTACCGGACGTGCGATTCAGAATGTCCCGCTTGACCAGCATCCAGAACAACGCGTGGTTACTGACCACCGCTGTAAGGGGCGACCAGAAACCCTGGATAATATTTCTGCCGTAACCGACGATCAGATTCATTCGAGCAACTCGTCTTCTGTACGCACGACCAGCCGTGCCGGGATGGTCTGGTAAGGATTGATTTTCAATACCTTGGGCCTGCCATTGAAGGAAGGAATTTCCACGGTTTCTGCAAACGCTGAAACCGTGACATCCACCTCTACCGGTTCATTATAATCAAACGGATACAGGGTTTCTGTGATTTTGCTGTAGGCCATTATCGTGTAAAAGCTGGTGGTGCGTCTTGAGTTGAGCCAGGGCCTGAGTTCAGCCATGTTTTCCGCCGGCACAATCTGTGCGACATCACCGTTGCCGCGGAATTCGTTATTTTCCCGAAAAGCCACGATCTCCGTGATCAGCTCATCATCAAGCCCTGGTAACAGTTGCATGGCCTCCACCGTCGCCAGGTTGAGATTGATCAGCTCATCAGCAGAATACAGTGTGAAGGCAGCGTCCAGGTCGACATCGGCAAAAACTTCCGCGAAGCCCTTGATATGTAAAATCTCTTCCACCGTTTCCAGCTTGCCATTTCGCGGTGTATAGGGGTTTTCCAGCGCTTCGTAGTAATCCCTTTCTGCACCGTTAATGCCTGTAGTGTCACTGAGGTCTATCCAGTCGCCCCAGGCTGCGATAAGGGCATCAATCTGCTGATCAGCATCCTCGCCAAGTTTTTTCTCCAGGAGAGCCCGCATACGAGGCCGGCCTATTTCGCGCAGATTGATCTTGCCGGCATGATCATAGATCCGCACCGTGATGCCTTCTGCCTGGGGATAGTGCAGGGCCAGTTCCTGGCCATTGAACCGGAACAGGGGGTTCCGGTTCAGCTCGTCAAGATCATCGATGGATTCGGGTGGCCTGGGCATGCGCTCCAGCATCAGCTCCATCTCCGCCTGGTTGACCGCTGAAAGGATTTCGGACCATTCGGTCAGACCTTCCTGCTGATAATAGGCTGCCCGCGCTGACAGGCGAATCTGCCCGGCAAGCACAGTGATAAGAATGGTCAGCAGAATCACTGTCCACAGTGTGACAACGATGACCGAGCCTTGTTGATATCCTCTTTTCATATCGGCGGAATGGTGGGCTGTATCTCTTCGTGCTTCCAGGTCTTGATGGCGGCAAGCACCTCCAGTTCGAAATCATCCAGCCGCTCATCAATCGGCCTCAGGGTGATTTCCACCGCTATCGGCAAACTGCGCATTTCCTCACGGATCCACTCATCCACCCATTCCTTTTCGTCTTCATTGCGCTGAACAAGATACCGGTAACTCGCGGAGTAATTGGGTAATACCAGTGTGGGTTCGAGTTCCTCAAAACGTTCGTCCGGATTGTCGCTGTAAGCTGGCGTCAGGGTCAGTTCCAGTCCCCGTGTTTCATCATTACTCAGGCGCCAGGCGGTCAAGCCATTCCGCCGCTGTGGCGAAACCGTGGAGACCCAGCGCACTTCATCTTCCCTGCCATCAAAATACACTTCGCGCTCGAGCGTCTCATACTCAATATAGCTGTGCGGAAAAGCGGCAAACAGTGATCGCTCAACTTGCAGTAACACCAGCGACTTATCCAGGGTTTCATCAAGTACCGAAGTTTCGCTTTGCCAATCATTGACTACCGAATAAACGCCAGCACTGAGCATACCCAGCAGCATGGCTGTGAGCGTCATGGAAACCATGATTTCCAGCAGGGTAAAACCCGTTTGCAGTCGGCGGAATGTCATCATCTTATTCCGGCAGCTCCAGCTCTATCCAATAGGAACCTGTGGTTACCAACTCGCCAAACTCGTCAATGACTTCGTATTCACGCAAGGCCATGATACTGGCCTGGGTTTTACGTTCAGGGGCTTCGATTTCATAACCGGAGCGTATGGACAATTCGTCATTTTCAAAATCAACCACCACTTCACCCAGCTCATCATTGAGCTGGGAGTAGTTGATCAGGCTGCGTACCTGCATCGTCTTGACCAGCGCCTCCTCAGATCGCCATGCCAGGCGTTTGTTCCCGGCGATCACGCCAAACAGGGCGCCTAGAGCCATGCCAGTGATCGTCAGGGCGACCATGACCTCCAGGAGCGTGAAGCCTGCGGCTTTGTTTCTGGGGCTGATCAACGATGACTTACAGGGCATCATCGTCAAACTCCTCGCCGGGATAACGCACGGCGATTTTTCCTGTCAGCGGGTCAACGCGAATACTGGCCGTGAGATCGTCCAGGGTGAAATGCAGGATGCCCCCGGTGCTGCCACCTTCAGGAAAAAATTCCAGTTGTATGATCTCGAGCACGTCAGGGTCTTCGTTGATGTCTGATTGAAAGGAGATGACGGCGTCATACTGCTCCAGTAACGGAATAGTCGCCCGCTGCAACACTTCGCCACGGATATCGGGAAAATCCGGATCGTCAGGGTCCATCTGGAACAGGATGGCCAGTTGTGGCGCCCCCTCCACAATGGCTATACGACGGGCATAATTGAAGGCATTGGCTGTTTGCCTGACCTGCGCCACCAGCTGGCTGGTTTCCATGCTCGAAATGCTGGGCAGAACGACCGCCGAGGCAATGACGATAATGCTGAGAACAACCAGCAGTTCCAGCAGGGTGAATCCCTGCTGACACGATTTGCCTTGGTGGGTAACGGTCAGTCTAGCTGCCGATATCGGCGTCATCACCTTCGCCGCCACGAACACCGTCAGCACCATAGGACATCAGGATGAAGTCCCTGCCATTGGGCTCGTAATGATAGGGGTTGTCCCATGGATCCAGAGGCACTTCTTCATCACGAATGTAGGGTCCATTCCAGCGCGGACTGCCACTGTCATTACTGACCAGTCCACTCAGAGATTCCGGATAGCTGCCCACATCCAGGCGATAGGTGTCCAGGGCAGACTCCAGGTTACTGATCTGGGAAGCCGCTGTGGTGCGCTGTCCCTTGCTGAGATTGCCAAACAGGGCGGGGCCAACCAGGGCCGCCAGCATGCCGAGAATGGCCATCACGACCAGCAGTTCGATGAGGGTAAAACCTGTGTGTTTTTTCATGTAGTACTCCGGTAAACGTCCCGTGAATCAAAGTCCGGCATCTTCGAAAAGATCTGAAACTGCCTCAAAGCTGTTCCTGAGTTCACGCATGTATTCAACATCGGTGTCATCCCCGGTGATGATCTGTGGCCGGAGAATAACAAACAATTCCCTGCGCACGGACGAGATCTGTTGGTATGAAAACAGGCCGCCCAGCACGGGAATTTTCTGCAGCCCGGGAATGCCGGTGTTCTGGTCTGCATTATCTTCCTGGATCAGGCCGCCCAGGGTGATCGTTGCCCCATCAGAAACAACAGCCGTTGTAGTGATTTCCTGGTTAGAAAACACCGGGTTATTTGCCACACCGGTACCGCCTTCAACGGATGACAGGCTCTGGAAAATTTCCAGGTTGATGAAGCCATCGTCGTTAATCTGTGGCGTGATGGTCATGACGATACCGACATCACGGTAGGCCACGTTGGACGTGACGACACCGTTACCCGACACTGTCTGCCCCTGGTCAATGGGCACGGCCTGGCCAACCTTGATCTCGCCTTCCTGGTTATTGGTGGCGAGAATGGTGGGCCTTGCCAGCAGGCGGATTTCATTGTCCTGTGCGATGGCGTTAAGGGTGGCATCTATGATCGAAGAGCCGTCATTGAATGTCCGGGTCAGGATCAGGCCGGAACCCACCGCCGCATTACCGTTTTCCTGGAGCAGGCCGGTCTGGGGCAGGAGGCGGGAGCTGACGATGCCGGTATTGGCATTCTGGGATACCCGGCGCCAGTCGACACCAAAGCGGGTTTCATCCGTCAAAGTTACCTGGCCTATGACCGCATTGATGAGCACCTGGGGCGGCGGTGTATCAAGATTGTTGATCGTGGTCAGCAGTTGACGGTACTCACGCGGCGTACCCCTGACCAGGAGGCTGTTGGTGTCTTCATCGGCAACGATTCGCACTGAAATATTGGCGGATACCACGTTGTCGTTGGCAGAGGCGGCGACGTCGGTTGTGGCGGCAGTCGCTGGTCCCTCACCGTCGGTTGCCGGCTGCACCGGCGCTGCGACATCGTCTTCTGAGACGTCAACGCTGCCTTCTTCCTGCTCGAATACCTGGGTCAGGGTTGCAGCGAGTGTGGTGGCATTGAGGTTCTTAACCTTGTAGAAGAACAGCTGTTCCACCTGTTCCTGGCTTTCGGCATCTAGGATACGAATCCAGCGTGTGACTTCGTCAAACCCGCGGTTGGCCGGGGCGATGACGAGCAAGGCATTGATACGCTCAAGCCCCATCACCTGATAGGAGGATTGCTCTCCCTCGACGAGTGTCAGAATGCCGGTGAGCTCGGTGGCCACATCGGCGGCCTGCGAGTTCAGCAGCTCATAAAGCTGTATGCCCTGGCTTTGGAACGGATCATCATCAATGATTTGCAGCAAGGCGTTGACGCGTTCCAGCTGTTGCGGGGTGCCGCTGATACCAATGACGTTGGCCTGGCCCAGGCGCACGATGGATCCATCGGGACGAATCAGTGGGTTCAGCAGGTTCAGGGCAGACTCGACAGAAATATAGGTCAATGGCGTCACTTGCATGACCTCCGAGGAAGTGGCATCACCCAGCCAGCCGGGCATGACAATTTCAGCGGGAATATTGGACTCGTTGCGCATGAAACGAAAAACATTGCCGGCCTGTTCAATGGTTACGCCGGCGTTACGCGCAAGCATGCGCATCAATGGCCAGAGGTCTTCATACTGCAGCGGATTGTCTGGCGAAGAGCGCAGGCTGACCTTGGTGTCTATGGTCGGGTCGATGACCATATTGATCTGCAGTTCATCACCGAGCTGTTCAAACACCAGGCGCAGGTCTTCCTGTTCGTAATTCAGTTCAACGGTGGTGCCTTCAGGCACCTCAACTGTCGGGATTTCCTCGACGAAACGGCCCAGTTGAATCACCCGACCGGTCCGGTTGATGCCGGGGGCTTCCTCTTCCCGGACCGCACTGGTGGACGCGTTGGCGAGATTCGACGCCACCGGTGCTTCTGCCGTTGCCTGATTGCGTGATGCCGCAGAGGCTGCTCCCGATGATGTCCGTGAGGACTCCCTGTCCTGTTGCATGGTGGCACAGGATGACAACAGCACGGACAGTACCGCTGTCAAAACCGTAACCATGGCCCTGGCACTGAAGCCAGAAGCCCTGTATTTCAAACTACCTGTGTTTAGCACGTGTTACTCCGGTTAAAAATCCACAGTGTTCATACTGAAAACAGCTGACAGCATGATAATGATGATGCCGCCAACGGTAATACCCAATAACAGGATCAACGCTGGCTGCAAGGCACTGACCAGGCGCGCCATATCATCCTTGACGTTGGCATCAAACGTTTTTGCCAGTTTTTTCAGAATGGCGCCGGTACGTCCGGACTCCTCACCCACGGTCACCAGCTGATGCAGAAGGACGGGAAACTTGCCCGTTTTTTCCAGGGCATAACCCAGTCCCGAACCACTGCGAACATCCTCCTCTACGACCACAAGGTGGTGAATGAGTTCCTCGTTGCTGATGACCTCCCTGGCGACCCGTAAGCCCCGCATCAGGGGAATTCCGGCGCCAAGCAAGGCGCCCAGTGTCCGCGAGAAAATGGCAACATCACGATGCAGCAGCAACTTGCCGGCAACCGGCAGCTTCAGCAACGTCGCATCCTTGTGGCGCTTACGCGTCTTGTCGGCATTGAGCCAGCGCCACCAGTAGATGACCAGAAAAACCGCTGGTACCACCAGCCAGCCATAACTCTTGAGGCCACTGCTCATGGCCAGCAGGAATTCGGCTGAAGGCGGAATATCCGAGCCAACATCTTCAAACATGGCCGTGAACTGCGGCACCACATAAATCAGCAGCAACGCCACTGAAATGATACCGGTTACCAGGAGCACCATGGGGTAGGTGAGGGCAGATATAATCTGTTTCTTGGTCTCTTCTGCCGATTCCAGGAAATTCACCAGATCCGGCAATAACTGGTCCAGAATACCGCCGGTTTCACCGGCACGAATGATGTTGATATAAAGTTTTGAAAAAACATCCGGGCGCGCCTCCATGGCATCTGCCAGACTCTTGCCTTCTTTCACATCTCGCCGCAGCGCAACCACCAGCCGCTTCATGTGGGCTTTTTCGGTAATGCCATCCAGCAGCGACAGGGCCTTGTCGATAGGAATTCGCGCCTCGACCAGGGTGGTGAGGCCATTGGTGAAGTCGACCAGGTCGGCATTACTGATGCGGCTGCCTGATCGTTCAACCTGCTGACGCGAGGTTGTGCGGATTTTCACCGGTACCAGTTTGCGTGACTGCAACATGGCTATAGCTTCACGCTCTGAATCAGCGCTGAGCTGCCCGCTGGTCATTTTGCCCTGGGCATCACATGCCTGGTACTGGTAGTAATTCATGCTCATACGGCGCGTGTCACCCTCACAACTTCCTCAGGGGTTGTCAGGCCGCTCCTGAGTTTTTCCAGGGCATCTTCGCGCAGGGTTTTCATCCCTTCC
>Ga0181558_10005486_pt1 | contig 11160 bp, 15 predicted proteins | sample 011ome_22_FD_133754 | JGI IMG/M metagenome (GOLD analysis project Ga0181558, IMG submission 133754) | Coastal salt marsh microbial communities from the Groves Creek Marsh, Skidaway Island, Georgia - 011507BT metaG (megahit assembly) | ecosystem: Environmental > Aquatic > Marine > Intertidal... | reverse complement strand
CGTATTTGAATACGGCACGACCTATCCCGACGCCTACATGCTGCGCCGTGCGCTTTTCATGCCGTGGGAACTGCCGAAACTGATGGACCCCGACATGGCCCGGGCAGGCTGGGCCGAACTGGAGGAAAAAAGCGGACGCCGGCATCAGGTCGAGGGGCTGAAAACGGTGCGGGGGAAAGTGTGTGCCCTGGAATCGACATGGTATATGCGCAGCCAGCTGCTCCGGGATTCGGACTGGGCCGGCATGGCGCATTCGCTGGAAATCCGGGTGCCGCTGGTCGACACTTTTTTCTTCAAACGTATTGCACCGATGCTTGCCTCGGACACACCGCCCGGCAAGCGCGACATGGCGGCGAGCCCGGCCAAGGCCCTGCCGGACGAGGTTCTCAACCGGCCCAAAACGGGATTCGCCGTACCGATGCGCGACTGGCTGCTCAAGGACGACCCGACCGCGACAGATCGCGGCTTTCGGGGATGGTCGCGCAAAATCGCCGAAGACTGCTACGCCTGAGCAATGTTTCCGGCTCCGCAAAAAGTCCTTATCCATCGCCTTGGCAGCCTCGGCGATACCGCAATCATGCTCCCGGTTTTTCACTACTTGAACGATATCTGGCCGCAGGCCGAAAAACGGGTGATGACGAATTTCCCTGTTGCTGCTGTCGCTCCGCCGCTGCAGGCGGTTCTCGGCGACGACATCTTCGTGGATGGATACTTCACCTACCCGGTCAGAATGCGCAACCCACGGGCGTTGCTCTCGCTGGCATCCGAGGTCCGCGCCTGGGGGCCGGACATTGCGATTTATGCAAACGCTGGATCCATCGCCAGAACGCTGCGCGACGGGGCCTTCCTGCGCCTTTGCGGCGCCCGGCGCGTTATCGGACTTCCCATCGACCGGTCCCGGCGCGAACACATACTGGACAGGCAAACCGGGCTGTATGAGCGGGAAACCGCACGCATCGCAAGAACATTGGCGGCGCTGGGCCGGATCGATGTCAACGACCCGCAGAAGAAAGACCTCTGCCTGACGGAGACAAAGGTCGTGGTATAAATCCATGTTTTCTGCTGTTTTTATCATTTTTTGCTGGTGCAAACGTGGTGCAAACAGGTTTTTCGACTTCTCATTGGTGCAAAATTGGTGCAAGCTTGTCTCGTCCAAACGGGTTGAGAGCGCTTTATGCCTGCACGTCTTCAGGAACAATGGCATCACGATAAGCAGTTGGTGATTTATAGACGGCCAGACCCGAAAGAGGCTGGTGAGGCCAAACCCGTCTGGTATTACGACATCAAGCTTCCCAATCAGGAACGCATTCGCCAGCAGTCTACGAAATTTACCGATTACGCAGATGCGCTTCTCTATGCTGAGCAGCAATACCGCAACCTCTCAGCGAGAGCCGCTACAGGTATCAAGTTGCATGCTTGGACCTTCCAGCGCATAGCCAATCAAGCAATTCAATATTATCGAGACCAACTCGAAGCAGAGATGCTCGACCCACTAAGGTTCGAGCGTTTTGAGAGGACGGTTAAGAAGTGCCTCAATCCCTACTTTGGGGACTTGGGCAAGGATTTCGTGTCGATAAACACCATCGACATCGAGGATTGGGTTGTTTGGAGGAAACGGCAAGGCAAGCAGTCAACCGTATCCACCAAGCACATCAAGCATGGTGAATGGATAGAAGGTTCAAAAGTCGCAACAGGGACTTTGAACTACGAACTGCAGATGCTTCGTATGGTTTACGACTATGCGCGGAAGAGAGAACTCATACTCCCTGCACAAATTCCCGAAATAAAAAGTCTAAAGGAAGACCAGCGGGAAAAAAGACGGCCCCACATTACGAAGCCTGAGTGGGACAAGATTTCCAACTATCTTCGCCACCACTACATCAAAGAAATACCGCCAAACCTTGGCAATCTGGCGCCTATCTACGAATTTTATCGAAACCTACATCGGGAACTTTGGATTTTGCTCTGGGAAACTGGAGCGAGGGTAGGAGAGATATCGCATTTGAAATGGGGCGATATCGAAGAACGTAAAGTCAAGTTGGAGGACGGCTCCGAGGTGCCGAGGTTGGTGCTGCGCCTCAATGGCAAAGTTGGTCTTCGACATTCGGTAGCCCAGCCATACTGCAAAACTGTTTTCGAGCGATGGAAAGCCTTTTGCCAAGAAAAGGGACTAACCACCGACGACGGTGATTTTGTCTTCCGCCATCCGCCCTTTACCAATCAAAAGGGCAAAGCGGGAAAACCAATTGGAACTACCAATCAAAGCTTCCAGGGAGTTCTAAGGCGTCTCGATTTGCTACCTCCGAAAGGTCAACGAAAGAGCACCAAACACAAAATGGGTTTGAGTGTTTACTCACTGCGTCATGGAGCAATAACGAGATACCTGGTGAAGGGAATGAGCATTACTGCACTATCGAAGAATGTAGGCGTGTCCATTCCAACGCTGACGAAGTTCTATGACCACGCCATCAGCACAGATTTCATAGATGAGATTACTCGTTTTGATATTTATGGCACCGACGAGAAGTTTTTAGCAGCATCAGAGGACTAAGAGCCTCTTAATCCTCCTCCAAAACACGATAGACGCTCGCTCTGCCAATCTTTAGCTCTTTGGCAATCTCAGTAGCGCCTTTACCTTCAGCTTTGAGCCTACGAACAGCGTCAACGTCTACAGTTGGCTTTCTACCTTTGTAGACACCCTTTTCCTTGGCTTTGGCTATTCCTTCGGCCTGCCGCTCTTTCCGCAAAGACGTTTCAAACTCGGAAAAGACCGACAGCATATCTAAGAAGCACTTCCCTACAGGTGTGCTTGTATCAATGGGTTGCTCAGTCGCTTTCAGACTAACGCCCCTCTCCTGCAGGTCCTTGACGATAGTTTGTAGGTCTAAGACCGACCGTCCAAGCCTATCTATTCGAGTGACCACCAACTCATCACCCTCTCTGAGGAACTGCAGCAGATTTTTGAGTTCGTCTCGGCCCTGAGTGCTGGTTCCACTGACCTTTTCAGAGCGGATGATTTCACAGCCTGCCGCTTTCAGCGCTTCTTGTTGCACTTCTAAGTTTTGCGAAACCGAACTCACCCTTGCGTATCCGTAAGTCGCCATTTTTTGCCTCGAATGTCTCGTTTGCGTTTAGACCCTCTCAATATACTGTCTCATAATTCAAATACAACCCTTATAGGACACTTTATTTGTCTCATCTGACTTACTGCTTTGGGTATACCCCAGTGGGACAGAGAAAAGTGCAAACGGATGTTGCGAAAGCAGGTCTGCAAGAAAACGGCTGCTTCCCAGTTCGTAGGAAAATTTGAGATAATAAGAAACATTGAGAAAACAGAGCCAAACACGGCTCAAACAGGGCCGGTTATAGGGACTTGGTCTCCGACCTGCCACGCGAGGGACTGAACTGACCCTCGACCTCAATTTTTCAAACATCCAGGGCGCAAGCCCTCAATTTCAAAACAAGGAATATTAAAATGAACAAACGCGCACAGCGTGCCCATAACCACGCCCAAAAGAACCTCAAACGGAAACTCTTGGCAAAAGCACGCCTCCGAGACGAAGGACTTCGGAAGATGGCCTATGTCCGCTCGAACCAAGAGACCCTGTTGAAAGCTTCATATGAAGAACAAGCGGCCTACCGAACAAGCCCAGAAGAGGAAATGGCTCTTCGGGAGGAAGGGCTTTTCTATAAGTTTACCGAAGCCTCGAAGAAAGCTGGAATGTGGTTTTTCTCGACCGACCCAGACCTACGAGCAAAGATTGGGAGATATCTGTCAGGCTCCATCGGCCTAGAATATACCCCTGTCCTCTTTTCCTACACGAATGGACAATTCTCGTTCGTTCAACTTGGCAATAATCTGCCAGCAGAAATAAGCACAGACAAAGACCTCTTCTCAGTCGCGGCCGAAGCTCTTTTCGGTGAAGGCGCTCCAATGAGTTCGGCACGCAGTCGCGAAGGAAAGGCAGACCTGTTTGGGTCGGCGTGTCGTGCAGAACACAATCTTTTTGGTAGTGCCACGCCCACCCTTCAGGAGTTTGTCGATACCCTTAAATCTCTCGGGCTTTTCGACGAGAAAATGGTTGAGTTCTTCAACCATCCAGAGGGGCTGTTCTTTCGGGAAAAACTGGTCCGACAAACTCGCGAAATGGGTTCGGCGGTGTGGTTCTACAACTCCCAGAAAGACGAGGGCTTGGTTCATTAGATAGAGGTTCAGTTGGTGGGCATATGCCCTGGCACGAGACGCTTTTTAAATCCTTTGGCGGCGTCTCGGGTTTCATAGCCAACTGAACCAGTTGCGGCCCTTCGGGGCCGCAACAACCTCTCTCGGTAACGAACTAAAACCCCCCATAAGGGTAAATATTTGAAGATATAAAATGCTGAGAGGTGATTTATATGGTATGATTATTTTATGTTACAAATCAGACATTTAGCAGGATATAAGCGTCTGACATTTGATGGAAAACTTTATATCAACACCCTGCTAACGAAACTCAAAACATCGAAGAAGCTTTACCCAGGTTCGAAGGTCAAACTTGAGACCATCGAGGCTACTTGGCGAACACTCGGAGAGATAAACCGAACAGATTTGGCTTGGCTTCAAGGCACCTATGTAGCCTGTTTCGGGAAACAATTCCCTCTCCCGAAAGCGGAGCTTGTGGAGGGAATGGAATATGTCCTCATCGACGACTGAAACCCTGGTTCAGGGATATATCAACCCAGATGAGAGTGGATGTATCCCAGGTTCGACCATTCATATTCCAGATTGGTCGGAATATATGAGGGCAAGGATTGCCCGAGCCAGGACCAAGCACGAAAGAAAGCGGCTTCTAAAAATTTTGGAAAGCACACCAGGCTCGGTCGAGCGTTTCTGGCAGCTATGGCGAAACGGAGATGAACCTGACAGCGAAGCTGTCGAAGCTGTTCGCCGAGTAGGTGCTTGGAAACAAGCACAGAGCTACCAGCCACGCTGGAGCAATGAGACCCTTCGTCTGGTCCAAGATGAAATATACCGAGGGACCAGACCAACTCATCTTCTACACACCATCAACACCAAGTTCTGACATTCAGAATTGGTCAGATGGTTAAAACTATGCTATTCTATGTTATTGAAAAATAACAATAAATAAATGATGACACACGAAGTGGTGTCAATTTTATAGGAGGATTTTAGATGGATTTATTTGATAGATACGCCAGTCGAAAGACCGTAAAGGGTGAGGTCATTATGGAGCTGAAGGATAAGGTTCCAGCCGAACGCTTGTCCCAGATGGAGCAGAAAACTGCTCTCGCTTGGACTGACGTTCGAGATTGCCTCAAAGCTGACCGAGAATATCGAAACAACGGTTTAGTCGGCGCACTCCCTGGCAAAAATTAAGTTTTTTGGGGTGAAAAAACAAAAAAGCTCCGAAAAACGGAGGAAAGCTGGTCAGAAATTTAGAAAAAGGAAGCGTAATTTGAGTTGAACAGATACGACCACGATTTAGTGGCCCTCGAAAGTCAGTGGGGCCAATCCTGGCCAAAAATTCCAGAGAAACAGGATGTCCTCGATATCCGAAGCTGGCGGACCAAGAACCGAACCGCCCCTTTCCCAAAAGAAATCACAAACACCATCGTCGAGCCTCTCAACAAGGTTGAGCTGCGACGGTCAGCGGCGGCAGGAGTAGGAGGGTCTACTCATGCTCGGTGATAGAAAGATTTACCAGGCCGAGGACCGAACCAAAGGCAACGACATCCGAGAGGCGTTCGGACAGGCAGACGAGATTTTGACCTATTGGAAAGACAATTTCTGGAAGTGCCAGAATATGAGTGTCCGAAGAGGCGTGAAGAGAATTTTCAGCGAGCTGGCCGCCAACGGAAACCAACTTCAGGCATCTCATATTGTCGCCCTAAAAGCCTATCGAGACGATGAGGCGAAAGCCAACGACATCTTGGAAGATGGAGAGAACTGGTGTGGTTAACATCCAGGTCCGAATTCGCGGCGGAAATTTAGAGCAATATCGAAAAGAGCTTCTGCGATTAAGAAAGACGCTTCGTCAGCTTGAGAAAGAAAGTCCATTTACATTCACCATCATCGGCAAAACTGGTTTAAGTGCCGCCGATATTAAGATGGTTAAAAAGCCAAGCTTTCGAGATGTGTCGTCTGTCTTAAATCCAGCCCATCAAGACATCTATACAGCTAATCCACGCGGACAGGCATTTCGTCAAAGAGTGGATGCGGCAAGAGGTCCAATTCAAACGCTTCGGGAACAAGCGGTTCGGCAATTTGTTTCAAAACAAAAAGGTTCAGTAAAAACGCGGCTTGATGCGAAACGAGAATTCGCAATCGCAAAGGCTCTCTTCAGTCCTGGATTTATCATTCAATAATTCTCTCGTTCCATTCGACGAGAGATGGGGGTTAGGCCTTAGCAATGCCTAACCTGGGCACGAAGGATAGAGGCGGACCTAGACAAGTCGGGATCTATTTAATTAAAACTCTATTTAAGAATTTAAGTATTTCATCTCTAGCTTGATCACGAGCTGTATCATTCAATTGGAAACACATTTCCATCTCACCGAATTCCCTACTGCGGTAACTACGACAGGTTTTCTGATAGCTCCCCCGCAATCCCAGATCGAACGCGTGATATGCACCTTCAATTTTAACGAACGGAGTTCCTTGCTGTTCCCAACATGCATTAGCCGGTTCATCAAGCTCTCCTATGATAGTTATGTACTCTGAGGTCCATTTCGGCTCACTCAGATCACTTACTTGGCAGGTATAAGTTGCCGGATAAAAATTAATGACACCGGAGACTCTTATTTGGGTTTCCGAATCCCGTTGAAGCGTCCCAGCTCTAATGGATATTGATGTCCCAGCAGAATGCCCCTGAAAAAATATATTTCTTTGGTCGATATTTTTAATTGTCGGAATGATTTTCAGAAGTGTATCAAAGTCTCTTTTTCTTGTTTCTTCGCCCTCTTGCCAATTAACGGGCCTGCAAGATCGCCAAGTAAAGGAATCAACGTATAAACTGGCAATCCCCAATTTTTTGTACCAGTTTATCCAGTTTTTGAATCCTTTGTTTATTCTTCCAACCTTACCCCCGTGAGTTAATACAACTAGCGGGAATGGACCCTTTCCGTTCGGATAGGTCAGACGGGTCGTATGTGAGTCCAGTGTTAGGTCCCCGACATCACAGTTAGCCCAAACCGTTGTACTCGAGCTCATGCTCCAAATACCAAAAGCAATAAAAGCTGCACCCAATTTTTTCATTGTCTTTTTTCTCGATGGTTCTTGATATGTCCCTGTCAGTGTTTAACGATTTTTCTGCCCTAAGCAAAAAAAAAGACCACATCATGTGGTCTATTGGATATCCCGTGAGGGAGAGGCTCGTCGCCGAAGGCATCTGACCCTTCGGGGAGCAATATGTGGGGGAAGTTAGGCTGCTACAGCGTGAAGCGCCTCCGTCCCCGCCTGGGACCGTTTCCGATAAGACGTCAACATCTGGTCAAACTGTCCATCGACCTCGCCATTCTGGAGAGCGGCCTTGGTGTCGTTCAAGTGAGCGATAGCCTCCTCGGCGGTCCAGAACCTGGGCAGCTCAAGGTTGCCCTTCTCATCCTTGTCGTAGAAACCAGGGATAGCCTCGTTCTTCTCTCCGTATCCAACCTTAACCTGGAAGCCGTGTCTAACCAGCCTCACCATCGGATTGTCTGGGAGACGACGAACCTTTCGAGACCATCCATTCGCTGTTTCGACTACCTCTTCATAATTTGTCAGAGCCAGAATGGACTTATCAATTCCCTCGACAGTCTTCTCGGACATTTGAGCAGCAGTCTTCTTCTGATATTCCTCTTTGTCCTTTTGAAGGGGGTTAGTCTGACCGTTATAGAGGGCAGCGTTTTGAGTAGCGCTAAACATTAGATTTTTTCTCCTTTTTTAAGTGGCCGATTTGGCCGTTGAGTTAATCAAGAGACCGTCTCTTGATGATTTAAAGATAACAGCCTATTGCCGCAGAAAACGCGGTATATAAAATGTAGGAGAACCAAGGCGCCTGGAGGGTCGGTCAATGGCATACACAAAATTGCGGGACTTGCTTCAGCTCGCCACAGAGCTTCAAGGAAGCTCCATCGGCCTGACCATCGACGAGATGATGAAGCGAACAGAGCGTTCGCGGGACACCATCGAGAGAATGTTGATGGGTCTCTATGAGCTGGGCATCGAGGTCGAACAGTCGCGCTTGGAGACTGACCACCATCGGACGAAACGATGGAAAATCGAGAAAGGCTCGCTCTCGTCGCATTTGCTCAAGCTCGAACCAACGGAGAGAGCCGCTCTTGAACGACTGAGCCAAACGAACTTGGACAGCCAAACACACTCGGCACTTTCTAAGGTTCTGGCAGACAGTCCATCGCTTGCCAAAAACCTGGCCGTCGACCAGGCAGAGCTAATATCAAGAACCGCACATCTGGGTCAGGTAGGTCCCTCTATCAGGGTCGACGAAACCGTGATGAGGGTTTTGGAACCAGCTATCCAGGGTTTCGAGGAGGTCAAAATTCTCTATCGAGCTGGAGGCAAGCCTCGCGCTACCTGGAGAACCGTTAGACCCCTTGGCCTTCTATTTTCTCGGTTCGGATACCTTGTCGCCTCCATCAAGGGCGGCGCACCGCTAACCTTTAGATTGGACCTTGTCCAAAAGGTGGAACCAGCAGGAACCTATTTCGAGCCTCGACCAAACTGGGATTTTAAGGAGTGGGCCTCTGACAGCTTTGGCATCTGGCACGGGGACGCGCGGCTTGAGGTGAAACTTCGTTTCACAGGGGAAGCGGCCAGGCGAGCTGAACGAATAACCTTTCATCCCAGCCAGCGAAATGAACACGGCAGAGGAGGAACCTTAGTCGTCCATCTTCGCTGCCGAGGCCATCGAGAGCTCATCCACGAGCTTTGTCACCCCGATTGGCTTGGTTCTGTCGTCATTGAAGAGCCAGAGAGCCTCAAAAACGAGATGCGGGCCTACTGTGATGGCCTCAGGGCCGCTTATGAGGTTGCGGCCACTTAATCATCTACAGCCAGAGTTTTCCTCTCCCCACGGCATCTTTGTTTTGCACAAGATTGCTTCCCTTAAAACGGCGCCCTTTAAGTTGGCACCACTCAAGTCGGCACCTCTCAAGTTGGCATCAATCAAGTTGGCACGTCTCAAGACGGCAAATTTCAAGTTGGCATTTTGCAAGTTGGCAGGACCCAATCTGGCACCTCTCAAGACGGCATCACTCAAGTTGGCACCACTCAAGTTGGCACCTCTCAAGTCGGCACCGCTCAAATCGCATCCTTCACAGCTATTGAGTGCTTGAAATTTTTTAAGAGATATTTCGTCAAACGCTATGGCAACTGTGCTTCCACAGAGGGTCGACGCCAAAACCGTTAGAGCCGCTATTGCATGCGATATGCGCAGTTTTTTCATCGTCTTCCTTGTCCCTCTCTTCCTCCTATGAATAATCCCCAATTCCTGTTTTAGATAACAAAAAAACGAGATGCAGGCCTACTGTGAGGCGCTTAGGTCGGCCTATGGAGGTGTAGCTGACTAATCATCAAACAACCTCTCTACGACCTTCTCCACGCTTTTGCCGAATGACCAACATATGAAGAGGATGGGCAAAGCGACTAAGATTGAAATAACGAGCTCCATTCACCGCTCCTCGGGCTCAATATTGGTGCAAAACTGGTGCAAGGGTCTTTTATGAGAATTGTTACCTGGAATATAAACTCAATTCGTGCACGATTACAACTACTTAAAAGGCTCGATGATGAGGTCGGCCCAGATGTCGTGTGTCTGCAGGAAGCAGAACGTAACGCCGCAACAGACATACTTTCCGGCTGGGCGGGCGCCGAGAGATTTATCTGTTTCAGCCCCGGTACCAAGCAGGAGATGAAAGACTGGACCGACCCCAACTGGATCGTCGTGCTCGAAGCCGTGTCCTCCGCCGATCCATCCCTCGGTATTCTGGTCGTCGGCGCGGATGGCGACCGCGCCCGGAGCGACGCGCTGCTGACCCATTGGCAGGGTCCAAAACTGAATACCTGCGGACAGATTTCCCCACGCGGGAGCGCCGCTGTCATGGCACATGCGAAGATGTTCCTCGGCAATGACAGCGGGCCGATGCACCTGGCGGCGGCCGTCAACATCCCCGCCGTCGCGGTTTTCAGTCGCCATGCGAAACCCGGTATCTGGTTTCCCCTGGGCGACCGGCATCGTATCTTTTATCCTGGTCTCCCCTGGTCGGGCGCCACACCGCCGGTCGAACGCAATGCGGCGAACGAAACGGATATCACCTCTATCCCGGCTGATCAGGTGATTGACGCCTGCAGGAGTTTTTTGCGCAAATCCGAGAGTTCAGATCTTGTCCGATAAACCTGTGCGTCTTGCCTATTTCGTATCACACCCGATCCAGTATCAGGCGCCTTTGTTGCGCCGGATTGCTGAAGATCCATCGATTGACCTGACCGTCTTTTTCGCGAGCGATATCTCCGTCCGCGAACATTTCGACCCCGGATTCAACTGCCAGATTACCTGGGATGTCGATCTGCTGAGCGGCTACCGGCATGAGTTTCTGCCGGCAATAGGGAGCCGATCCGGGCTGTCTCTGTTCCGGCCCTTCAGTTACGGCGTCGTGAGCCGCCTGTTGTCCGGCCGGTTCGATGCGGTCTGGTGTCATTCCTACTTCCGCCTGCCGCATCTGACCGCGCTGGTTGCAGGACGCCTGCTAGGCAAGAAGGTTTTCCTGCGCGACGAGGCAAGCTTCATATCGTCGAATTCAACGGGCATGCGGCGCTTCATCAAGACCTGTTTTCACCAGGTCCTGAAACGGGTGCTGAACGGCATTCTGACGATCGGCAGCATGAACCGCGACTACTACGCCGCGATCGGCTTCCGTCAGGATCAGTTATTCCGGATGCCCTACGCGGTGGATAACGACTGGTTTGCAGAGCGCATCGCCGAAGCCGTAACAAAGCGGGAGACATTCCGTGCCGAACTGGGCCTGGAACCGGGGCGTCCGGTCATTCTGTTCGCGTCGAAACTGCAGCCCCGGAAACGGGCGCAGGACCTGATCCGGGCTTTCACGAAAATCGTTGACGATCCTGCCGCGGGCCGTCCCTACCTGCTCATCGGCGGCGACGGG
>Ga0181558_10005485_pt1 | contig 11160 bp, 18 predicted proteins | sample 011ome_22_FD_133754 | JGI IMG/M metagenome (GOLD analysis project Ga0181558, IMG submission 133754) | Coastal salt marsh microbial communities from the Groves Creek Marsh, Skidaway Island, Georgia - 011507BT metaG (megahit assembly) | ecosystem: Environmental > Aquatic > Marine > Intertidal... | reverse complement strand
TCCTCATGAAACGAGACCAACGTTATTTCGTTGTCGTATAGGTAAAAGCGTATGCCTAGCTCAGCCACGACGTACTCCGTGCATGGGCCGTGATCGCAATCCTCGGTACGGCGCGTCTCACAGTTAAAATATCCTTCGTCAATTTTCATGCTGCTTCCTCCACTTCGTCGTGCAGTCTTGAGATGATGGCACCAAGCGCAGCGGCCAAGTCTTTGCGGTCGCAATTCAGTACGGCATCGCGTACGTCGAAGACGTTGGGGTTAGCACTGCATGACAGCGGGTGCGTCTTTGCGGCGGGCATCTCCCAGTCATCATCAACGAGAGCGTCAACACGAAACCCATCGCCGCCCACACTGTGCTTGTTCAAGAACTCCAACAAGGTTGGTTTGTCAGTTGGCACCTCGACTTGCTCAAAGGTGTCGAACTGTTTGGCGTCGGACTGTGTGCCAGCCCAACGTCCGTTATTATCTGTGTAAAGTCTCATTCATTTCTCCGTTGATTAAATGCGCGGCCTCTCAACAAAGAAATCATGGAGGTGCTGATTGCCGCGCTGTCGGTGTTTTTGACCTAACCCACCGCCGACTGGGATTAGCACTGGGTCAAGAAATCAAACCCCCAGCGCAGCTACCATCCATGCTGTGATGACTATGAGGATGGCAGCAGCTATGACAGTATTACGGGTACGGCTTGATGTCGTCGGCGCGACTGGAATAGCGGCTTGCGCTTCCTTCTCAAACACCTCACGCGGCGTACCGACTTTACTCATCAATTTATGGACGTAGCCGTATGAAACGCCGGTTGCTCTATGGACGTCGACGGGGCGAGCCAGAGGATCAGTTATGAGATGCGCCCAGACTATTTCGGCTTTCCTACCGTGGCGCATCTTGTTCTTACGGTTACGGTTTACTTGATGTTTTCGAGCAGAGGTAGCTTCTGCTACACTTACACCACGGTATATACGCTTGTATGCGGTGTCAGGTTTAACGCCATTGGCTTTAGCCATCTTCGCTATAGATTGTTTTGCCATTTTAAATTTCCTTTACTAGATGAGGGGGGTTTACTGCGATCCCGCAGTCAGCATGCGGTGGCCGACAGCCATGCTTGCCAGCTTGTTAGTGTCGATATTCAACTCTTCGGCGATTGTTATCTTGACGCCGTGGCTCTCGCGCTTCTTGTTAGGCTTGCGCAAACGATCCATGAATGACTGCGGAACGTAATGCTCGAACGCTGGCATTGCCTCCAACATGGTATTCAGAGAGGCATGAGCTTTCATAAAAGCAGACAGCTTGTTCGCGGTATCGTGATACTCAGCGGAGATTTCCCTGCGCTTCTCTACTTTGGCCGCACGGTCTTCGAACCATTTGGTCGTCAGCGGCGGCACGTCTTCGGCGTCTACCGAAACGCTGGCTGTTGGCCGACCGTAGTAGCGATCCCGCTCGTTGTATTGGGGGGTCAACTTAAACTTTGCAGCGCCATCTGGAACCGTTATGTCAACGGTGATCGTCGTGTTCCTATCTGTAGGATCAGCTGGGTTGGGGATTTTCAACCGCACCTCCTTGTAGGTGCAGTTTTCCAGCCATTCATCGGGCAGCTTACCTTTTAACTCAGGTGCTCCCTTCCACACAATGTCCTCTACTATGTGGTACAACTCGTTGTACTCAGGGGTATCGGCCTTGATACCTTCAATATCGTACGGGTTGAGGGCAACGCGCTCCATGTCGCGCACTTTGTTTATAACCTCATGTATTAAGGTGTCAGTTCTACGAACATATGCCATGTGTTTCTCCTTCTATGGCTATGGGGTTAAGCGTTGATGTCGAACTCAATCACGGTGCCCCACGCAAAATCGGTGGAGCCAGTGGTCAGCCAGACTGTCTCATGCTTGGAAGTGAAGTCGTCCTGATTGCCGTAGCCATCAGTTAGATAGACCACGACTTCGGGGTCTAGTTTGTGCTCGTCGATGTAGTCGAACACAGGGTCAAAGGCCGTACCGCCACCGCCATGCGGCGACAGACGTACTGGAAAGTCTTCAGGTTCGAAGACGTCGACGTGATTAACCTCGGCGTCACAATATATAACCGTCACCGACTCTGGGTTGCAGGTTTCAATGATGCGGTCGACGTGGGCGTTAAAGGCATTCAACTCAGGCTGTTGAATAGAGCCAGATGTATCGACGCCTATAACAATCTCACCCATCTGAGGAAGATTGTCCTTACCCTTGAGATAGATGTTCTTGGATATGAACTTGCGGTTCGGGCGCTTAAACGACTTACCAGAGCGTATCTTGTTGGTCATGAACCGCTCAAGGATATCGTACCATGGTGTTTTGACGTTGATTATCTCGTCAATCATGCGCTCAAGATTTGCAGACAGCTTGCCTTGTGCCTTAGCAGCCTTGGCATTTTGTATAGCCTCGACCTTGGCCCTACCCTCAAGCTCTTTTATTTCGCTCTCGCTGAGTGGCTGGCCTTGTCCGTCTTGTGGTGGGGCTACGTCGTTACCGATACCGCCGTTACGTTTCCGACGTCCTCTGCCTCCTTCGTCATCACCGTCGTCATCACCGTCGTCATCTGGCGGATCAGTGTATAACTCTTCGGCGCTATGATTACGCGCACCGTCAAACGTCACACCACCTTCGATAAACGTACCGACCTTGTCTTCGATCAGCGTGTCGTTGATTACCTCATCGCAAGCGATGTTCCACATGGTAGCATTACGATTACCCATACGCAGGGAGTGACAGAGCATATAGTGCAGAGCTTCATGCGCGAGTAAGAAGATCAACTCATGGACGGTGCGCTGAAAGCACCAATACGGGTTCAGTCGCATCTGGCCGCGGCCGTCCATCGACGCGGTCGGCGTATTGTAGTCGTATATTATCTCGCGCTTACTCACAGCCATCCCGTAGAATGGGCGGTCAAGAACGAGCAGTGATTTTGCTTTCTCGACACGACGTTCAAGCTCGGCTTGTTCCTGCTGGCTTAGCACTTGGTAGTCGACGTCATTAGTGTCGACGGGTATGACCTCACCGCGAGACATACCGTTGCCCATAGGCACACTAACTATCGCTGGTTGCATATTTATGCTCCTCCATTTGTTGATGCGTTGACACATCATGTTTAAGTTTAGCCATGGTAGGCTCTGCAAAGGGGCCGCGCTTGTGGCCCGTACACATTTCGCAAGAACATTTCGCAAGATTGTTTGCCATTTTCTTAGCGCGTAAATACTTTTCTTCCTCGGTTTCGCGGGATTCGGACCAACTAAACCCCACAAATACCCGCGCTTGAAGCGCCCTATTAACCATGCGCTCCTGTTGCGCACGTCTGTAAGCCTTGCCCCGCATGTTTCCCTCCATTTGTTTACGCGTTAACAGGTTGATTCCGCAAAACACGTTTGATTAGATTTAACTGACACAGCATGGCATTCATGTCGTGCTGATATGTGCTGCCTTGGCTTTTAAATGACAGCCGCAAGTTATCGCAGCGTGTCTCCATGCGTTTGATCAGGTTCAGCAGATCAATCTTCTCTTGGGTCGTCATCATATCCATCCTTGTTTGAAACCAATTCAATGCGATCCACCTCGCCATCGACGCCACCCGTCAGCGCTTGCGCTTCCTCGATGGCAATATCTTCGGCGCTGTCGATGTCAGACGCGGCTACGTTCACACGACGGGTGACTGACAGGCGAACATATGCTTCATAAATACCCATCAGTTCTGCCTTCCCATCACACGCTCGAACATGGCACTGGTGTCGGCTTTCGCTTGCTGCTCGTCATCTGCCGCGTCGTCGGCGTCACATATCTCCATGCCTGTCTGGGCAATGGCTTGGATAATACACTTCATCGCCATTAGATGTACGTCCGTAGATAGGCGGTTGAACGCATCCGACGAATCCATATCCATAGTGATATGATCGTCATGCACCTCTATCATAAGAGTTAGCTTGGCTTTGTTATCTGCCATTACACAAGTCCTTCCATGCGTTTCATAAGGGTTTCGATATCCGACTTAGCGGTGCGGCGTACATCGGCGTCATGCTTGACGTTGTCGGTACTAATAGAGGATGCCAGCCGTGACAGATCGTCGATCTGCTTTTGCACAGCGGGGTCATCACTTACATTGGCGCGGTTCATACGATCAGCCACCTCAACCATGTTGGTAATCAGGCTTTTGTGAAAGACCTTCACGTCCTCGACAGGCTTGGTCAGGTGTGTGACTGCGGCTTGCATCGGCCCCATCAGCTGCTTGATAACGTGCGTCGACGCTCGCATGTCCGCTTCGTCAAGCTGGCGCTGCAACGACGCCTTATCTGCGTCAGTCATACCGAACCTAGGGTCGAAGTGATCGGGTTTTGGCACAGGCATGAAGTTCAATTCATGGCCGTACTTGCTGCGGATATCAGCGGGGTAGTCGTCGTAGCTGGCGAGCTTAGGGTCTATCGCATAGAGGCGAGCGAAGTCGGTCTGTACAACAGTATTCCAGTTCGCCACCAAGTCATTCAGCTTAATATCAATAACACGCGCCTTCTCACGTAGCTCGGCGGTGATGTTGAAATACTCCCGCGCTGCGAGCATGTAGATGCCCTTGCCCCATGCGTAGGGTACGGTGTTCTTGCGTAGGTAACTCTGCATATCTACATACAAGTTGTTGAGCTTCTTCACACGGTTGTCGCTGCTTGCGAACAAGTGCTTGCTCACATTACCAGCGCCGTACTCAGCGGTGGCTTCGTCGTCACGCTTGTAGGCTGAAAAGGTGCTGATAGATAACGAGCAGAGCATAGCCTTCTCTGACAGTTCCTTGACCTTGATTAGCTCACGCTTTGGTGCGCAAGTAAGTTCGTCGGTGCTTGTAATATTACAAGGGTCTACAGCGACAGGTGCGTCGACGTCGAAATTGATTCCGCCCGGAGCCGACGCAGCAGCGGCGTCAATCGCCGCTTGGAGTTGTGCTTGCATGTTCATAGTTTAGCCTCCTGTTCAGCCAGTTTGAGCAGCAGCGTCTGGATTTGTAGGCTTGCTTCCTTCTTGCTCATTGGCAGGGTGATAGTGAAAGCCCCTCGTTTGATCGAAAGTACGGGCTTGGCTTCTTGGCATTTCAGCGCCAGATCATTCAGCTTCCAAAGCTGCTTTGCAGTTGCGTGTTCCATGTTTCCTCCTACAGAAAGATGTTTTGGTTTTTCACAGACCATTGCTGGAACTCTGTGGTTTCTAGTATCTCGGGGTGCAGTCTCATGGCGTCGGTCAGGTAGACCATCATGAACTCTTTCGGCATGCGCTCGACGTAGACCATGTCACGTGGGAAGCTGTCGGGCGTTGCTGTCATGCTGAGGCTAGTCGCTACGGCGTAGCGTACAGCAGGCTCTTTCGGCACCTCGGTAACGTCGGGCTTCAAGCGTATGACGTCGATGCTTGGCATCTTCTTCATCATGTCACGCGCAGCTACCCACTCAGCTGCCGCACCCTCACCGACTTTACCAGTGGCGATGGACATATAGTTTTCGTTGGGGATATCGTCCGGTGCCTCAGTGAACAGTTTAGTCCACGAACGCTGCGTTGGGTTGGATCTACGGTTGGGGTCGTAGTCGTTGAGAAGGTTCGGACGTAAGCGCAGGAACGCAATACCGTCAGCGGGTACGCCGTTCTGCATGGCCCACTCGCACCAGTCGTTGAGCGATGTCTCCATATCCTGAAACCAAAGGCGGTCGTTGAGGTGGCCTAGTAACGGCTTGGCCCCTGCCCTATCTTCGGCGCGGTTGCCCGTCAGAAGTATGCGAACCTGTGGGTCGAGCTTGAAGTTGCATGTCTCACGGTCGAGCGTGAACTGCGCCACGAACTGCTGCATGTCCTTGTCTTGGGTGGCAGCTTCCTCAAGTATGATACCACCGATGCCTGAGCCTTCAACGAAGTCGGCGAATACATCAGTCGGGCGAAACACAGTGATACGCTCACCAGTAGCGTCGTGCGTCGCTATCTCGGGGACGCCTCCTAGCTCGACGCGGTCGTAGTTACCCAAATGAACACGTTTGATGCGGTCACGCGGTACGTTCTGCGCGTCCAATATATTATAGCAAGAGTCCGACTTGCCCTCGCCGGGCTTGCCTGTGATCATGATCGGCGCAGTCGGCGTCTTTGTCTGTAGTGCTACGCTTTCAAGTATTACGTTATTAATAGAACCCATCATTTCCTCCATGGTTTGGTTTAGGTGACAGCTGCGCATACAGTGCCACATGTGTTAACATGTAAACATTTAATGTGTCAACGCGTTAACGTCGATAGCCTCTTCGACCCACAAGGGGCGTCGTCGGTTGCGGTAGTTTAAGAACCTATATTTCTCGCCGACATAATACTGACGGTATGCCAGCACAGCGTCGGGGTTTTTGTACTCGTCAGGCATAGCCTGAGCGAATGGCGTCAATACGTCGTCGGCGGGCACGCCTGTAGGCGGGCTTGCGAGCGCGTCAGATAACTTGAGCCACGACATATGGTCTCTAAAGTACCTAAACTTGTACTCGGCGCATAATGCTTTGAAGTGATTGTACAGCCACATATAATTAGCGCGGCTCTCGCGCACCCATATTGAACAGGGGTGGTTCTTGAACGCTAGTTTGTAGAAAGGCAGCGGTGATGAGTCGAGGCTTGGCGATCCACATACATGATGCGCAGTGGATAACATCTGTGCGCTTTCCAGTGGCATCTTCACCACATGCTTGTCGCATTGCATACGCGCAGCGATAGCGGGGTCACGGTCAAGGATAAATATATTCAAAGGTCACTCCTCCCTTTTAATACGAATAAATGCCCATCAGAATCCTTGATATCTTTTTCAGATAGCATGGGCACATCGTCGTCGTCGGGGTGGCAAACGAACACAGTCTCGCCTTTAACAAACGATGCGAGCGCAGTCGGCATGTCATATGTTGTAAATTCATTTCGTGCCATCACGCGCACCTCTGAAGGTTGCGTATCCAATGGTCGCCATCCATATGGCGCTCCACGATGTCATACTCTGTGCCCTGAGCCTTGGCCGCGTCGACGATGATAGCTGCGTCGCAATCTTCTTCTGCATACACGCCAAGAAAATCACGGTACGAATACCGTGTAAAAGACGAGCATGTTAACCCTAGCTCGACAAGCTGCGCGTTACTGGCAAAGAGCCAACCGTGACCCGCATCTGAGTGATATACAAAATCCATTATCTAAGAACCTCCATGATTGTTGGATAGCAAAGGACAACCACCGCCCATATGAGCAGCAGCACTACGCTTATCACTGCGCCCACGAGTTCACGCGTTGACAGTTCAGATAAAATCTCTTTGAGAATCATCACGTCGTTCCTTCTACTATATGTGTTAACGTGTAAGCAAACAGCGACGCGGTTGGCGTCGTCAGACGGCAGGTGACCGGGAAGTAAACGACGCGGTTGGCGTCGACTACGATTGAAACCCGGTAAAACACCGACGACGTCAACGTCGTTGGGCGGTAATAAATTGCAGTGGGTTGTGCGGCATGCAGTTTTACATCTTGCGCTGCGGTGGATAACAACGTTGTGGCTGTCCGTCGTCTGCCCGATCTAGCATGCGTATCGCATCATCGTCGGCGCAACATCCCATGGAGCTAACCTAAAGTGTTGTTATGAGTTTGGGTGCGGGTTGCTAGGCCGCAATATATGTTAGATAGACTTACGTTTATCCTATCGCTTCTAGGCTCATAAGGCTGGGCGAAGCGTAGCAGTTCACAGGCCGTTCAAAGAACGCGGAATTATACACGGTAAAACGTAAGCCATGGTTCGTACAAACATGGCAGTTGGGTTCCTTCTTACTAATACGCAGCGGCGAGGGCGTCGGTGAGAGATGAGCCAGTGAATAGGCAGCGGCCATCCCACGCGATCACATTCCACAGTCCGTCACGCTGAACGATGGAGTAATCTTGCAGTGCGGTGCGCCACTTGCTTGTGGCAATCTCAGAGCTTTGTCTTGCGACTTTACGCTGCGCACGTGTTGCGCGTGTCTCAGAGAGACAACGACGGTTGGCTGAAACCTTGCCAGTAGGCACGGTGTATTTGTTGTAACGGCGCATAAGATCCTCCAATTATAAGACAAAACGAGCAACAAGACAAAGCAACAAGACAAAGCAAAATCGCTTAAGTGCTTGTAATTGCTGCGCGAATACGGCTGACAAGACAACAAGACAAGGTTTGAGAGAGAGATTAGATTTGAGAGTGAGGCTCCGCGAAACAGAACAACTCACACAGACGAAAAGAAATCTAATCTCTCTCTCTATGTTTGTCTTATTGTCTTATTGTCTTGTAGTGGTAGTTAACTCACGGAAAACACACGGTTTTTTTGAGCAACAAGACAAGACAATTTACAAGACAAAACATTTTGCCCTCTAAGCTGTCTTGTTGGGGGGCTTGCGCCCCCCTGTTGGTTATACTGCCTCAGCGAAGCGCAATTCTACTGCGTCGTTGATGCGTTGCATGTCCTTGTGGAACTGTGCGAAGTCGACGACGATCTGTTGTGTGACCTCATTGCCATCCGCGTCGGTGACAGTCTTGGGTGTCTCGAGCTTGTCAGCCAAAGACTTGAGCGACTTGTTGACGTCAAGAGCCTTGAGTATGGCAGCAGCGTCAGCTTCACCCATGTACCACTTGGGCAGCTTTTCAAGCATTGCCATGAACGCTTCGACCGTAGCGTATTCTTCACGTGCGGCCTTGTGCTTGCCCGAGTTGAGCTTGAAAGAGCCGTCCTCTTGGAACTTGGCAAGCCCGTGCTCTTGGATGAACTTGACCATTTCAGTCCGGTTAAGACCGCTCACAGAGCGAAACAGCTGCGTGAACAAGTCGACGTCACGATGCGCGAACGCATGGCAAGCAGTGTGGATGATAACAGTGTGAACACGATCCCGCAAAGAGCGCGCGTCTTTTTTGATACCAACGATTTTTTTCTTGAGTACTTTTTGAGATAGCATGTGATTGTCCTCCTAGGTTAAATGCTATTGGGTATTTGAGAACCTACGTCTGGCATAGGCTCACAGATACCCAAGCCCCATTGTCAGAGGGGCATAGGATATCCGACCATTCTTCACGCTTGCCTTGCTCATCGCTCGGCCGCTGCACGTGCCCCGCACCCATGACGCACAAGCGACAAGAGCAGGTTACACGTACCCACGTTAGGTAACGCCGTCTGGTTTCCCCGCATGCAGTAGCGGTTAACTCTTGAGAACCTTCCCATCGCGCGACACACAAATAGCGTGCGCGGTCAAGTAACAATCCCAACCATTCGACCAAAGCGCGACCTTGACCTAGTAGGGCATTTAAGCGCTTCAACAATGGCGCAAGGTAAACAGACCCCCCAGTGGCCGAGGGGGTGTCCCCCCCTACCCAGCCCTTATGTGTTACGTGTATCGCAACCCCCATTTTTACCTATTCAACCTAAACGTGTATCATTGACCGCAGCTCCCCAATCTGTTAACACGTAAGCATGTCAAAGCATGTCCAGCACGTTATCGACCCCGCCCAGACCCACAAACCGATCCTCTCGGCAGATGAACTTGCGGCTATCGAACAAGATCCGTCATTGATGGAAACAGTCGCCCGTCTCCTGGGCGCGGTGAACCTAGATAATTTGTTCCGCCACATGCAAAACCCCGATATCAACCCGACGGCCCGGATAGAGTTTCAAAAAATGCTCAATAAGATGGGCAGGCTGGAACCGGATACCAAGCTAGACACCGGTGGAAGTGGCCCCCAAGTGGTCATCAACATAACTCGTGCCAAAGATCAGTCCGATGCCATCACCATCGAAGGTCAAACAATAGACGATGCAACATGAGATAGACTTTGAGGTCATAGAGAGCCTCGATGAGTTCTTTTACTCCGAAAAATTCATTTCTCTGGCGGTAGGGCCGGTCGGATCGACTAAAACTACGGCTGGCATCATGAAAATCCTGCACCATGCGGCACGAATGGCCCCGTGTAAGGACGGAATAAGGCGTTCTAGAACCATTTGGGTGCGAAATACGCGAGAACAGCTGCGAGATACGTCAATTCCTGACTTTTTGAAGTGGATTCCTGATGGAATTATGGGGTCTTTCCTTAAAACTGAGTACAAATTCGTCCTAAAAGTCGGCGATATTGAGTGCGAAGTGCTGTTTCGTGGCCTCGATGACGCCAATGACGTGCGTAGATTGCTCAGTTTACAGGCTAGTTTCATCATATTTGACGAATTTAGGGAGATTCACCCCGATATTTACAACGCTGCGCAGGGTCGTGTGGGTCGTTACCCAGACAAAATGATGAACGGTGTGGGGTGCGTAACCGACGATGGAAGGTCGAATATGCACATTTGGGGCATGACGAACCCCCCTGATATGGATACTTTTTGGGAAACTTTGCTCACAGAGCCGCCTGACAACGTGCATGTAACGATACAGCCCAGCGGGTTGGCACCGGAGGCCGATTGGACGAGGTTCTTACCTGACGACTACTATGACAACCTCGCGCAAGGGAAAACTGAGGACTGGGTCGACGTGTATATACACGCTGAGTTTGGTAAATCGCTCAGTGGACAGCCTGTGTTTAGATCGTTCGACCGCACGGTTCACTCCTCAGATGAAGAGTTGACTCCCATGTTTAGCGAAAGCCCGTTGCTGATCGGTGTCGACGCGGGGCTGACGCCCGCAGCGGTGATTGGCAGCGTAACGCACGACGGGCGACTGGTTGTTTATAACAGCTTGATCTCTGATGGCATGGGGGCGCTACGCTTCGTGCGAGAACGGCTCAAGCCGTTGTTAAGTAACAAATTTCCGGGGCGCAGAGCGATAGTTATTATCGATCCCGCTGCGTTTCAGCGTGTTCAGACGGACGAGAGAACCGTGGCGGATATATACAAGAACGAGGGGTTCGTAGTGAAGCCTGCGAGGACCAACTCAATCGCGGCGAGGATAGCTGCGGTGGAGAAATATCTGACCCGTGTGGTGGACGGGAAGTATAGTTTCGTCGTCGACGGTGTTAGCGCGTCGTCGCTCGTGCAGGCGTTGGCCGGTAAGTATCGGTACAAAATCAACACGAAAGGGGCACGTGATGAAAAACCAGAAAAATCCCACCCGTGGTCGGACGTTGCCGACGCGTTCCAATATATGTGCCTACACGCCGACGGCGG
>Ga0181558_10005478_pt1 | contig 11170 bp, 11 predicted proteins | sample 011ome_22_FD_133754 | JGI IMG/M metagenome (GOLD analysis project Ga0181558, IMG submission 133754) | Coastal salt marsh microbial communities from the Groves Creek Marsh, Skidaway Island, Georgia - 011507BT metaG (megahit assembly) | ecosystem: Environmental > Aquatic > Marine > Intertidal... | reverse complement strand
GTCGATCTCGACAACGCGTTGCTGGAACAATTTCCCTATGGCTACCGGCACCTGGCCTATCTGCAGACACTCATCGGCTACGACGTTCTGAAGACAATGCCCGGCTTGACCGGGCCGGAGGTCGACGCGCTCTACGCACGCGGTCAGGCGTGGCTCGAAGGAGCAGACTCGCCCTATTGACCGGGCGAGGATAGTCTAGGGCGCGTTTCGTTTTTGGGAGGATCAGAATCATGCAGTTCGGCATCGGACAATCGGTACACCGCAAGGAAGACCCCAAGTTTCTCAGGGGGCGCGGACGCTATGTCTCGGACATGGTCCTGCCTCGTCAGACCTATGCGGTTTTCGTCTATTCGTCCCACGCGCATGCTGATCTCACGGGGATCGACACCTCCGAGGCTGAGAACGCACCGGGTGTTGTTGCGGTGCTCACCGGCGCGGACTACGTCGCGGACGGTATGGGCCCCACCGGCGGTGTCATGCCCGAAGACATGGGCGGTCCGCCGGGACACCGCACCATGCACATGCCTCTGGCTGTCGATCGCGTTCGTTTTGTAGGCGAACGAGTTGCGGTTGTGATCGCCGAAACCGAGGCCCAGGCCCGCGACGCAGCGGATCTGATCTCCGTCGAATACGCCGAATTGCCCGCCGTCATCATGTCGGAAGACGCCGTGAAAGACGGCGCGCCCCTCGTCTATGACGAAGCGGCCAACAATGTCAGCTTTACCCTGCGCATGGGCAATGGTGACGAGGTAGAGGCAGCCTTCGCGCGCGCGCATCATGTGACGAATCTGCACCTGCACAACAACCGCCTCGACGCGGTCACCATGGAACCGCGCGGCTGTCTGGGCGACTTCGATTCGAGCACCAACCGCCTGACATTCTATACCAGCACCCAGAATGCCCACGGCATCCGTCAGGGCCTTGCGGCCCAGAACCTGAAGGTGCCCGAAGGCATGATCCGTGTTGTGGCTAAGGATGTCGGCGGCGGCTTCGGCATGAAAGGCCACGTCTATCCCGAGGAGGCCGTTGTCGCCTGGGCCTGCAAGCGCATTGAGCGCCCGGTCAAGTGGATCGCAACACGCAGCGAATCCCTGATGGGCGACGACCACGGTCGCGACCAGACTGTCGATGCCGAACTGGCACTTGACGAGAGTGGCAAGTTCATCGGCCTGCGTTGGGTCGGCCTGCACAATGTCGGCGCCTATGTCGAAGGCGCGGGTGCGGTCCCGGTGATGTTCGCCGCCAAGCTGGCGCCCACCGTTTACAACATTCCCAATGTCGACGTGATCAACAAGGCGGTCTTCACCAACACCGCGCCGACCGTCCCCTATCGCGGCGCCGGCCGTCCGGAAGCGGTTTACATCATGGAGCGGCTGATCGACCTGGCTGCCCAGGAGACCGGGATCGACCGGGCCGAGTTACGCCGGATCAACTTCATCGTTCCCGAGGACATGCCACACGCCACAAAGACCGGCTGGGTCTATGACACGGGCGACTACAAGACCGCGCTCGAAAAGTGCCAGTCAATGGCGGATTGGGACGGTTATGAGGCTCGAAAGGCCGAGACCGAAGCCAGGGGCCTCAAGCGCGGGCGTGGCCTCGTCTATTACGTGGACAACACCGGCATCTTCAACGACCGGATGGAAATCCGCTTCGACCCCAGTGGAACGGTCAACGTGATCTCGGGCGTGTTCTCTCACGGCCAGGGCCATGAGACGACGTTTTCACAGATGGTCTCCGAATGGCTGGGCATCCCGTTCGAAAGTATCCGCCTGTCCCAGGGCGACACCGACGAAACGGCCATGGGACGTGGCACCTATGCCTCGCGCTCGATGATGGTGGGCGGCAGCGCGCTGCAGGCAGCCGCAAACGAGGTCATCGAAAAGGGCAAGAAGTTTGCCGCCCATTTCATGGAGGCTGATGCCGCCGACATCGAATTCGCCGAAGGCAAGTTCGTCGTGGCAGGAACGGACAAGGAAATGCCCCTGACCCAGGTGGCGCAGATGTCCTTCATGCCGGTCCATCTGCCGAGCGCCGAGCTCGGTGTCGGGCTCCAGGGTGTGGGTGCCTTCTCGGCCGATGTGCCGAGTTTCCCGAACGGCTGTCACATCGCCGAAGTCGAGATAGATCCCGATACCGGCGAAGTGCGGATCGACCGCTACAATGTGGTCGATGATATCGGCACCGTCATCAACCCCCTGCTCGCCCAGGCCCAGATCCATGGCGGCGTCGTGCAGGGTGTCGGACAGGCCCTGCTGGAGGATGTGACCTATGACCGTGAGAGCGGTCAGCTACTCGCCGGCTCCTTCATGGATTACGGCATGCCGCGCGCTGATCTGATGCCGGAGATCAAGGTCGATTTCAGCCCGGTGCCCAGTAAATCCAATCCGCTCGGTGCCAAGGGCGTGGGCGAAGGCGGCACTGTGGCCGGTACGCCGACAATCGTGAACGCCGTGCTTGATGCCCTGGCACCGCTGGGCGTTCGTCAGATCGATACCCCGGTCACGCCCCAACGGGTCTGGCGGGCAATCAACGACGCGGCCTAGCACAGGTGAACACAGCCTTCGGGTTGGTGTTCTTAGACACGACGATATTGATCGTCACCGGACTGCGCATGCCGGTGGGCCTTGGCGGATCGCACTTGGCGCGGCAAAGAAGATTGGCGGTGGAAGCTGCTCCAACCGGATCAGCTGTGGACTTGCAATGAATGAGAAACCCGAACGGCCGATGTGCTGGTCACGGTCAAGTTGAGCCCGAACCAGGTTTGCGCCAATGCCTATACCGATCATCGCTTGCAACGCGGAACCGTCTATCGCACCGCCCCAGGACAGATAGGCTCCGGTACGTCTTGCGTTGCGGGGCGTGGCAAGCCTAAAACCCACGCTACCTGTTTCAATACGACCTCGGTTTCCACCATGAACGACACCACGCCCCTGCCAGAGGCGCCCCAGCACTACGCGCAACGCTACATTCTAAAGCTGTCCTGCCCGGACCAGATGGGGATTGTGGCTGAAGTCTCAAGCTTTCTCACACAGCAGGACTGCAACATTCTGGAATCGGCCCAGTTTCATGACGAAACCACCGGCTTCTTCTTCATGCGCACGGTGTTCGGGGCCGGACCGACCACACCGAAACCCGACAACCTGACCGCCGCATTCGAGCCGATCAGCAAACGCTTCAAGATGCACGCAACGGTCACCGATCAGGCGAGCAAGCCCAAGGTCCTGCTGGCGGTCTCCAAGCCGGGGCATTGCCTCAACGACCTGCTCTACCGCACCAGCACCGGTGCGTTGCCCATGGATGTGGTCGGTGTCGTGTCGAACCATCCCGATCAGAAGCCGATGGCCGATTTCTACAATCTGCCCTATCACCATCTGCCGATCACACCGGAGACCAAGCGCGAGCAGGAACAGCAGATCCTTGATCTCGTCGATTCCAGCGGTGCCGAACTGCTGGTGCTGGCTCGCTACATGCAGATTCTGACGCCGGAAATGTGCGAAGCGCTCGCCGGACGGTGCATCAACATCCACCATTCCTTCCTGCCGGGGTTCAAGGGCGCCAAACCCTATCATCAAGCGCACACGCGCGGGGTGAAGCTGATCGGCGCGACGGCACACTATGTGACACCCGATCTTGATGAAGGCCCGATCATCGAGCAGGAAACAAGTCGGGTGGACCATGCCAATACACCCGAAGACCTGGAGCGGATCGGGAGCGACCTTGAAAACCTGGTCCTGGCCCGGGCTGTGCGCTTCCACATCGAACAGCGGGTCATTCTCCACGGCGACCGGACGGTCGTTTTCCCACAGAGCTAACGAGAACGTTCAGCGTTCGCGGAAGGATTCGGAATGTGTTTTGAGCACCGGCTGGATCAAGTCGATCACCCGCTTTTCCCCGGTGTGGATATCAACCGTGGCGACCATGCCCGGAATGATCGGCAGGCTCTCTTCTTCACCCAGCGCACTGTCACCGGTCTCGACCACGACCCGAAAGTAGTGACGGCCCCGTTCATCGGTATCAGCATCCGCGGCGATATTCACCACGGTTCCCTCCAGCCCGCCATATCGCACAAAATCATAGGTGCTGATCTTTGCCACAGCACGTTGCCCCACCTCTACATGACCCACATCGCGCGGGTCGAGACGCGCCTCGATGAGCAGGCGCTCGCGTGACGGTACGATCTGCATGATCGGATCGGCCGGGCCGATGACGCGCTGGGCAACGGGCGGCGCAACCCGGCCAAGAAGTGGTGGTTCGATCACGAGGTGGTTGGCGACAAGGTCGTCGAACCCAAGGGCGTCAACCGCCGGGAGATCGATCCGTCACGAAAGGTCGATCCGGCCAAGCAGCGCATTGCTTACTACCCTGCCAACATGATGCCTCCGCCCGACACGCCCGTACCGGTGCCCGTGGACCGGAAGGCAGCGATGGCCGCGGGGGCCCTCCTCGAGACCCCGGAGGAAGCGAAGGCGCGGGTGGCCGCCGGTGGCGCACCGCCCGATCACTACACGCCGACACCTCCGCTGGGGGCCGGCCCGACCAAAAAACTCGCCGAAAACCCCGACGCGGCAGATTTCAAAGACGTGAAAACCACTTCCGGCGATTGACCGGTCCCGGAGCCCCCGAAAGAAAGAGAGAATACGATGGCAACTTTTGTTCTGGTTCATGGCGCGTGGCATGGCGGTTGGTGCTGGTCACGCATCACACCGAAGCTGCGCTCGACCGGCCACGACGTTTACACCCCGACCATGACCGGGTTCGGCGAACGCAGCCATCTTTTGAGCGCCGATATCGGCCTGGAAACCAATGTCACCGACATCATGAACGTAATTCTCTGGGAAAATCTGAGCGATGTCATACTCGTGGCCCAAAGCTATGCCGGCATGGTCACCACCAGCGTGGCCGACCGGCTGCCGGATCGCATCGCTGCGCTGGTCTATATCAATGCCTTCATCGCGGCTGATGGTGTGTCCCAGAATGACATGCTGCCCGACTGGCGGCGCGAAATGATCGAGGAAGAACTCAGCCGCGACCCGGATGCCTGGCGAATGCCCCCGCCCTCCGCGGAGCTGATCGGGGTGAAGGACCCGGAGGTTGCCGCCTGGATCACCGACAAGATGACAATTCAGCCCGCCAAGACCATGGCGGATCGCGCAACAATCACCGGAGCGGTCGATCAGATCACCAACCGCACTTTTATCAGGGCCACGGGCTACCCCAACAGCACCTTCGATGCGACCGTGAAGGAGTATATGGCACACCCGGAATGGCGCGGTGTCGAGTTGGACACCAGCCACGACGCCATGATCACGGCTGCCGACGAGGTGATCGGGATTTTCGAAGAGGTGGCAGCGAGCCTCCAGGGCTCCTGAAACGGGAAAGGGCCGCTCCGAAGAGCGGCCCCGTGAGCAGGCGAAATGCCTAACCCGTGGTCATGAAAGACCGTTGCCTCTAGCTGGCCAGAGAAGGCTGCTCCTCCGTCCGCACCCGAGACACAGGGTTGAACATCTTGCCTAGAATCTCACTCGACATTGGATCACCTCCTTTCGATTGTTGAAGAACGCAAAAATCCTAACATCCGTTTCCGCGTCGCCGACAAGCGAAAAAAGTGCCCTTTTCGGTGAAACTTTTGTTACCCGCCGAAGCGCGTTTCCGGGACACCCTGGATTCCCAGCCCGGTGATCCGGAACAGACCGCCGGCGCCGAATTGCGGTTTGTTCTCGACCGCGAAATTGCCATGCGCATCGGCCCCCGGATGGGCCACACGCGCCATCGACGTCACGTAAATTTCGTCGAGATTATCCCCGCCGAAGATGACGCTGGTGATGTTCTTGACCGGCATGCCGATCCGGCGCTCGACCGTCCCGTCCGGCGCATAACGCACCAGATCGCCGCCGGTGACCTGGGCATTCCACATATGGCCTTCCGCATCGACCGTCGAACCATCGGCCACGCCGGGATCGTCCTTCGTTGTCGCGAAGATACGCTTGTTGGACACGGTTCCGGTTTCGATGTCGTAATCGTAGGCCCAGAACTCCTCCTGGAAGGTATCTGCGAAGTAGAAGGTCTTGTCGTCCGGACTCCAGCAGGGACCGTTGGAACAGATAATGCCGTCATCGACCTTGCTGACGCTTAAATCCGGATCGAGCCGATAGAGGCCGCAAAGCCCCTTCTCTTCCAGATCGTCCATGCCGCCCGCAAAAAGGCGTCCACGCCGGTCCACCTTGCCGTCATTCAGCCGCGAACGAGGTTCGTTCTCATCAACAAAGGTGATCAGGTCGAGTTTTTCGGTCTCGAAATCGTAGAAATAAAAACCGTCGTCATTGGCCAGCACCAACCCGCCATCCTTACGCAGCGCCAGTGCCCCAACATCGTGATCAAGTGTCCGGTTCTCGACCTTCCCGGATTTCGGGTCCATGCGCCAGATGGCCGGCTTACCAACCCGCTGACCCGTTCCATCGACCCAATAAAGCCGCCCTTCCTCAACGTCCCAGATTGGGCTTTCGCCAAGGTGGTTGTCGCACATCAGTACGCATTCGATGGTGTAGGACATGTTCTTACCTATTCGGCTGCAAGCGCGCTGTAGCGCTCGGGAATATCGAGATTGAAAATACGCGCGGCGTTGTAGCCGAGGATGTTGCGCTTTGCGGTTTCATCGAGGAATGGCAGATCCCAGATCACCGAAGGCAAGTCGAAGTCCCAGTGGGGCCAGTCCGAGGCATAGAGCATCTGGGTATCGGCCTTGATGCCCTCCATGGTCGCCGCCAGCATGGCCTCGTTGCTCCGCTCCATGGGCTGGGTCGTATAGAACATGTCCCGCATATACTCGCTCGGCAGCTTCTTGAGCAGCGGCGCTTCCGAGGTGCGCATCATGTATTCGTGGTCCAGCCGCTGCATGGCAAAGGACAGCCAAGCCACGCCGCTCTCGATCCACATCACATTGAGCTTGGGGAAGCGTTCCGGCAGACCGTTGATCACCCAGTTGGTCAGATGCACCAGATTGCACAGCACGAAGGATATGGCGTGCATGGAAATGAATCGGTTGAGCTGAGAGGTGTACTCGTCCTGCCAGTTCAGATGGGTGTGGAAGCCGAGAACCTGCCCCGCCTCCTCCAGCATGGCATAGAGACGCATATACTCGTTCGCATGGACCGGCTTGTGGCGTGACGATGTCACCAGGAAGCCGGCCACGCCAGGCTTGCCTAGGAACCGTTTGACCGTCTCTTCCGCCGCTTCGGGATTGTTGAAGGGCAGATAGAGCATGGCGCGGATGCGCGGATCTTCCGGCAGCACCCGTTCGACCAGCCAGCGGTTGTAGGCTGTCGCGAGATGAACCTCCATCTCCGGGACGGGATGCATGCCCAGGAACAGCAGCGCGTTGGGAAAGACGATCTGGTAGTCGAGGCCCATCTGATCGATACACTTGCGCGCCAGCACCACCTCGCGCGGCACGCCATCCTCCTCGATCGGCTCCTTCAGGCCCTGACCGTGGGGAATCCGGCCCCAGACATTCTGCCATTGCAGGCCGGGTGTGTTGTTCAGAAACGCACCCCGCTTGGAGCCGTCACCGAAGGCCGAAGCCGCGTCGTGGATCACCGGATCTTCGATGTAATCCATGATTTCGGGCCAGTTCCGGTCATCACTGACATGGGAATCGATATCGACGATGAAAACGTCGTCGAAGCGGCGCTGATCGGCCTGCTGCCGCGCCCGGGCCAGCAATTCACGGCTGTCCGTCCAGTCGTCGATCTGGGCGAATGTGCGTTTGAAATCATCACTCATATTGCGTTCCTCCTCGCCCGCTCACGCGCGGTTCGTCCACATGGCCAGATCGAACAGATTCAGATCGGCCGCCTGCAGCAATGCCGTCACCGTTACGGCCACATCAGTCGCGTTCATAACGCCGGGTTCACGTACGGGCGAAAATCGCCGCCCTTCGACATCGACCTTGCGCGCATAGAGACGCGCACCGGCGGTCAGCAATGCCTGCACGGTTTCGTCGGAGACATCCGCCGTTTCGTTATTCTCCAGCCGCTTCAGGGACTGGGCCAGCGCCGCTTCGGCGAGCGCGGCCAGATCAGGTTCGGACATAGATATCTCCATCGCGGATGACCACCTCGAATCCCCGAAGCTGTGTCTTTGCATCCCCCGGATGCGTGCCGGTGCGCAGATTGAATTCAAACCCATGCCAGGGGCAGACAATGTGTACGTCTTCCTCGACGAACTCGAAGCCGTGGCTGCGTTTGCCATCATCGAGAACTTCGTTGACCCGGTTCATGACTTTCCCCTGACAAACCGGACCGCCCATATGCGGGCAATCGCTCTCCCAGGCGAAATAATCATCCCCCAGCCGGAACACACCGATCTCCAGACCACCATCCACAACAATGCGGCGGTCTCGATCGTCCATGTCACCCAGTTTCGCGACAAACAACTCTGCCACGTTCCTTCTCCCCCAAAAATTTCAGCACACGATATCGCGATGGATAATTTTTCCCGAAGCTACCTGTCAGACCGGCGTCTCGCAAGATTTTGAGCCAGTTCGATTGCAAGGCGCGCTTTGGCCGCATGCCAAGCCGGATTCCCATGGGTTATGCTCAATCGCGAATCCGGTTTCCGGATCGCACTGCAAGGACCGACGATCATGAAATGGCCAGACGCAGTCTTGCTCGCGCGTATTCAGTTCGCGTTCACGATCAGCTTCCATATCATTTTTCCCGCCTTCACCATCGGACTGGCGAGTTTTCTCGCGGTGCTCGAAGGCCTGTGGCTGATCACAAAGCGCGATGTCTTCCTGCAGTTGTTCAAATACTGGCTGAAGATTTTCGTCGTGGCATTTGCCATGGGCGTCGTGTCGGGCGTGGTGATGAGCTATCAGTTCGGCACCAACTGGGGCCCCTTTGCGGAAGAGACCGCGCCAATTCTCGGCCCGCTCCTGGCGTATAAGGTTCTGACCGCCTTTTTCCTCGAAGCGGGCTTTCTGGGAGTGATGCTGTTTGGCCTGAACAAGTTGGGCCGAAGCTGCACTTTGCCGCCACTTTGCTGGTTGCAATCTGCACGCTGATCTCTGCCTTCTGCATTCTGTCAGCCAACAGCTGGATGCACACGCCCACGGCATTCGTGATCGAAGCCGGGCGTTTTATTCCGGAAAACTGGATCGACGTGATCTTCAATCCCTCGTTTCCCTATCGCCTGGTCCACATGGTGCTGGCGGCCTATCTGACCACTGCCTTCGTGGTCGGCGCTGTCGCCGCCTGGCACCTGTTGAAGAACCGGACCAGTGAACCGGCCCGTATCATGTTCCGCATGGCCGTGTTGATGGCCGCCGTGGTGGCCCCGATACAGATCGTGGCCGGGGATCAGCACGGCCTCAACACCCAAGAATACCAGCCGGCCAAAGTTGCGGCCATGGAAGGTCATTTCGAGACCCATCGCGGGGCGCCGCTGATTCTGTTCGGCTGGCCGGACAGGGAGGCCGGCGAAACCAGATACGCGCTGGAAATACCAAAGGCCGGAAGCCTGATCCTCAAACACAGTCTGGAGGGGGAAGTTGTCGGGCTCGACCATTTTGCCCGCGCGGACTGGCCAAATGTCCCCATCGTCTTCTGGTCCTTCCGCATCATGGTCGGGATCGGATTTCTGATGTTGCTCTATGGTCTTGTCGGTGCCGTTCTGGCCGGTCGCCGCCGTTTGTTCGAGAAACCGCTTTATCTGCGATGGGCTGTACTGATGGGCCCGACCGGGTTTCTGGCCATCCTGTCCGGGTGGTTTGTCTCCGAGATCGGACGCCAGCCCTATGTGGTCTACGGTCTGATGCGTACATCGGAGGCCGCATCTCCGATCGGAGCGCCGGGCGTCGCGGCTTCCCTGTTCGGCTTCTTCGTTATCTACATGATCGTCTTCGGAGCCGGCACCTACTATCTGCTGCGTCTGATGAAACGCCCGCCGGACACGACCGCACACCACCCGGCGTCCGAAGGGCCCATCCGGACCGGCCATCCCAAGACATCGGTGACAGGGAGCTGGACGGCGATGGTTTTCGATCTTCCGACAATCTGGGCCGGCATCATCTGCATCGCGCTGCTTGCCTATGTGCTCTTTGACGGGTTCGATCTCGGGATCGGAATCCTGTTCCCGTTGGGCCGCGACAAGGAAGAACGCGACCTGATGATGAACAGTGTGGCACCGATCTGGGACGGCAATCAGACCTGGCTGGTGTTGGGTGGCGGCGGCCTTTTTGCGGCCTTCCCGCTCGCCTATTCGATTCTGCTGACCGCCTTCTATGCCCCGTTGATCCTCATGCTGCTCGCTCTGGTTCTGCGTGGCGTGGCCTTCGAATTTCGGTTTCGGTCCGAACATGCGCGCACCCGGCGACTTTGGGACCTGGCCTTCATCGGAGGATCGGGTCTGGCAACGTTTACGCAAGGTCTCATGGTCGGGGCGTTCGTTTAGGGCGTTGACGTCCGGAACGGCGCTTATGCGGGCGGCTGGTTCGACTGGCTGACCCCCTTCACCATCCTGTGCGGCCTGGCTCTGATCGCCGGATATGCCTTGCTGGGTGCATCATGGCTCGTCATCAAGACCGAGGGTTCGCTTCAGGACCGCATGCGCGCGCTCCAGCTTCCGATCGGGGCAATCGCCATTCTTGCGGTTGCCGTGGTCAGTGGCGGTACGTTTCAGCATGAGAACATATTCGACCGCTGGTTCTCGCAAGCGGCACTGCGCTGGATCTGGGTCATCCCTGTTGTCAGCGCGATATTCTCGGGCTGGTTCGTGATCGCCGTCCGCGCGAGGCGCGAGCTCCTGCCCTTCCTGCTGACCCTTGGGCTGTTCGTGATGTCCTTTGCCGGCCTTGCCGCGAGCCTCTATCCGAACCTGATCCCGCCGGCAATCAGCTTTCGCGAAGCCGCCAATGCGGACAAGAGCCTGTCGTTCATGCTGGTGGGGGCACTGGTCCTGCTGCCGGTGATTGCGACATATACCGCACATAATTATTGGGTATTCCGGGGCAAGATCCGGTCCGATGCGGGGTATCATTGAGTACCGGCAAACCCCAGTCCGGACTTCGGTCCCGCCTGGCATGGTTTGTTCTGCTCTGGCTGGCCGACGTGGCCTGCGTCAGCGTCGTTGCCTATGCCATCAAACTCATGATCGGGACCTGATGCCCCTT
>Ga0181558_10005473_pt1 | contig 11184 bp, 5 predicted proteins | sample 011ome_22_FD_133754 | JGI IMG/M metagenome (GOLD analysis project Ga0181558, IMG submission 133754) | Coastal salt marsh microbial communities from the Groves Creek Marsh, Skidaway Island, Georgia - 011507BT metaG (megahit assembly) | ecosystem: Environmental > Aquatic > Marine > Intertidal zone... | reverse complement strand
ACACGCGAGACGCACCATATTTATTAATACGCTCTCCCTAAACGCTCGAAAGGTTTTGGTGTCGTCGTCGTTTCGTGAGAGAGAGAGAGAGACGGAGTGTTCTCCGCGCGAAGAAGAAGAAGAGAAGATCTTTTGATCTCTTCTTTAACAACAACAACAACAACAACAACATCTTCTTCTTCGTTTGAAAAGGAAGCGCTGACACTTACGCGAACAAACGGCACGAGAGAGGTCAAAAAAAAATTGCACAACGCGCAGTTTAAATAGAGGAGGAGGAGGAGCGATGACGACGAACGCGATGCGGAGAAAAGGAGGAAGAACGACCACCACTCGTCGCTCTTCGAAGCAACCGTGGACGACGACGACGAGGGTTTTGATTTTGAGCGCGACCTTGATGGCGATGATGGCTTCGTTCGGTGGTTTTGGGACGAATTTTGGGCCGAACGGAGGAACGGTTTCAAAGGAGTCTAAGAGCGCATTTTTTTACGTCGAAGCGCAAACCACTGGTAGTACGGGATCGACCACGGAAACGGAAGCTACCGTCGCGGAAGCGACGCCGTGTGATGCGAGCGTGCCACCGCTGCACGGGTCCGTCGGAACGTGCACGAATAGTTTGACTCCAGGGTTGACGTGTCAACCCACGTGCGACGCCGGGTATACGGTATCGGGAAAGACCACGTGCATAGGCGGCGTGTTGAAATCGGCCACGTGCGAGTTTTACTTTTGCAACGGCGATCCGGATACTTTTTTCCAAGGTTTGGGATTGGGAGATTTGAACAATTATTTTTGCTCGGTCGAAGATACGGTGTTCACGACGCAGTTGAAGCCGTCGAACAACGAGTGGGAAGGGAGCACCCTCGAGTACGCGCTCATTTGCCCGCCGGACAGGACGTTGGTAGTGGATACGGAGAAGCAAGCCTTTGTGTCCACTGATGGAACTTTCACCTTTACGCCGGATACGCACGCGTTTTCCGGGAGTAAAACGGATTTGTCGTTGTTTTCTTTTAGTGTGACAAAGACAGAGTACGATGCCAACGGCGAGGTTGCATCGACAGATACTGAGATTGTGACGGGGAGAATTTACATCGAGCCGAGAAACGATCAGGCGAGTTGGCCCGCTGATGTTGAAGATTTGACCTTTGGGCAACAAGTGAGACCAAACAAATTGGGTGCCGGATCGGATAGCGCTTGGGCAGGGTACACGTTTGAAACGCTCCAAACGGCGACGACGTACTCACAGGTAACCGGGTCCGCCGGGGACTACAACACGTATATTTTGAGAGGCAATTTGAACTGCATCGACGCATCGGCTGCTACAGTAGCAGCCGATGGTTTTGTCACTTGTACTACTTCGTACGAGTTGGGGCAATTGGATGCCGACGAGGATTACTTGCAATACGTCATCACTAAAGCGCCGACGTACGGAGAAGTGAGGTTATCGTGCGATTACACAGCAAACAATGGTAAAGGCGCTCAATTGTGCGCCGAAGATGCCGGCGCGTTTGTGTACATTCCGTACGGAAATAACAGCGGTTTGTCCGATACGTTTGAGTACGCGATCAATGATATTGAAGCGGGCGGACACGGCGGTTTGGATCCGCCTACGGGCTTGCCCAGCGGAACGAGAGGCGCCAATTCAGCCTCGAGACGGGTGAAGATCACCGTCGCCGAAAAGACATTCTTACCATCCATTACGGGCGTGAAGGAACTCGCCACGCTCGCAACGAGTACGACGGCGTATGTCGTGGAGGATACGAAGACAAACTTCACGGTAGTTCGAGCTACCGCGGCGTCGTTACCCTATGTTGGTAAGGATGCGAACGACGCCGACGCAACCATCACCGAAGCTGATCTCAGAGTCTACACGGCACAAAATGACTATTACGACGCTGCCGTTGATGTGAATGGCTACGAAACAGTCAAACACGGGAGAATCAGGTGGGAATGTTGGGACGACAAATGCGAAGGCAACATGTGTGCGCAGGAACATACCGGCGAGACGAGAGACGTCAACGGTGTGACCATATTCACGTGCGATTGCGATCTCACCGACGATGTCGATTTTGAAGTGGACTACTTTTGGCAAACGTGCGCAAAGAAAGATACAACTGGTCAAGCGCTCGGCGCGTATTTTACGTACGAACCGACGAAGGATCGAGGTGGCGTTGAGGAAGAACTTTGGATGCGCATCGGGGTCAAAGATGGCATCGTCGCAGGTTTCAACTACGAAACGGCTACCGTGCTCATAACTGTTGAAATTTCGCAGGTTGACGACGGGTCCGAGTTGGGCGTGTACGGCAAAGACGCGGATGGCTTAGAGGTTTTGAAAATCACCAATCCTATGTTTACGGCGCCTATGACCGTGGCCGAAGTCGTCGGCACGACGAAAGAAGAGCTCAGTTTTGAGGAATACGCGGCGCAGTGGCAAGAATTCAAGATCAAAGCAGTGGATGAGGATACGGACCAACTTTTTATCACGTTGATAAACGCAGACGCCATCAAAGGTTCGGTGACACATCTCATCCAGGGCGTGCAAACTGGCGATCTAACTATGGGTAAGGATCAGACTGACCTACTCTCGGACATAAACGTTGTCCAAATGGGTGGGAGCAAAACGGACGGATTCACCGCGACGCTTTATTACCGCGCGGAGGAGTATTGGAGAGGTCCGATGGAGACTCTCAGGTTCGCCGTTTCACAGCAAAAAGATTGGCGAGGCGGCGACGACAACGCTCAAAAAATTGAAGTCACATTTATCACCAAGTGCGCTCCTGGACACACCAAAAACGCTGCGGAAACGCAGTGCACGCCGTGTGGTTTTGGTGAGTTCGCGTTGTCGATGGACATGATCTCGTGTTCGCCGTGTCTCCCCGGTACTTTCGCCGAGAAAACCGGCTCGGAAGTGTGCAAACCGTGCGGAGTGACTTCGTATCAACCTGCGCAAGGTCAGAAAGAGTGTGATGCGTGTCCATTGAGATCGTCCACGGGAGGTAGTGCCATTGCTCTCACAGAATGTTTGTGCGACGTCGGATCGTATGGAAATATGCTCACGGCATCGATTGGCCCAGATTTCGACAGCACGTGCACGGTTTGCCCGGAATTGGGCAGCAGGTGCGACCGAAGAGGTTTAATCGTTCCAGAAGCACAGTTTGGATATTTTGTCGATTTACCGGACGCAGAGTTAGGCACTGGGTTGACCATTCGTGAGTGCTCGCCTGAAGAAGCATGCCCGGGGAACGCGACTGACGCGGAAATTTTGGCAGATGTCTTCCCGTGGACTATTCAGTGCGCAGACGGATACGAAGAGAAGGGTTGCGCCCAATGCAGCAAGAATTACTATCGCTTGAAACAAGAGTGCAACCTTTGTCCGGAGACGAAGTGGGAATCGTATTTAATTCTTCTCTTGATGTTGGTTGGTTTCATCATGGTGTTGCCGTTGCTCGTCAAGTTATTGAGAAGATTCAAAGCGATTTCGCTCTTGTTCGTGTTTGTGCAAATAACCGCCGTCTTATCGGATTTGGACTTCAACTGGCCTCCGGTCATTCGAAACTTGTACAAGTATTTTGCGATTTTCACGTTTGATATTCAGTTGCTGCAACCAGAATGCCACATTCCGAGGTTTGATTTCTTCACGCGATACTTTGTGGTCGTGCTCTCGCCGCTCTTTTTTGGGGTGTTGTTTGTGATCATCACCTTGACGAAGTTTGTAATTGGCCACTTTCTCATCAAAATGCTTCTCGCGGGTCGTTTTGACTCGTGGTTTGCGTACGACACGCGCGACGTCGACGATGCAGGCAACAAAAGAACGAAAATGCAGAAGATTAAGGAAAGAGCGAAAAAAATGATTACAGATAAGAAGGAAGAATTGGAAGAATTCTCCGTTGGCGATCACTTGAGATCCACCGGGAAGATGTTTATCCGCATCATGCTTACTTTGATGGATATTTCGTACATCTTCCTCTCTAGAGCGACGCTCGAATATTTTGATTGCGTAAAAAATCCGGCGAATGGAATCTCTTATTTGGAAGCTGAACCGAGCGTCCAGTGTTACGACTGGGGTAACTTAAAAAATCCATGGACGCAGTACTTTCCGATCGCATTAGTGTTGGTGTGCTTGTACCCCTTCGGTATCATTATGACGTTTTACTTCACTCTGTATCGAATTCGGGACAAGTTGAATCGCCCGGAAACAGTCAAAACATTCGGTTTCTTGTACGTAGGTTATCGTCCGGCGTGGTATAGATACAAAATCTTGGTCTTACTCCGCCAACTTGGTGTCGTGAGCAGTACCATGTTGTTTTCGCAAGGAACAACCATGAGTCAACTCGGTCAATCTTTGGGTTGCCTGATGACTATTTTCATAGCGATGACCATTCACTTCTTCGCGGATCCTCAGGAATCCAAACGTCTTGACCGATTAGAGTCTGCGGCTATCTTTATCTCTTTCGTGAACATATTCTCCGGTTTGATTTTTCTGACCGAGAAAGCCTCCAAGAGATTCGACGATTTTCTGTCTTGGTTCAACGCCGTTCTCATTTTAGGAGGCTTGTCCATCTTCCTCATTTACATATCCATGGAGGTGACGCCGTTTGTCATCAAATCTGCGAAAAATAGCAAAGGCATCGCCGGCGTTTTCTTTGGCGACGACAAAGATTCAAAAAAGACTACCCAGGAAAAGTTGGATGAATTGGAAGGAAAGGAAAAGACAGCGTTAGAGAAGGGCCCTTCTTTGTACCGACGGATGACGATTGGTTCTAAAAAGGACGTAAAGACCCCCGCAGAGCTTCGCGCGGAGGCGCGGTCGAAATTTGTCAACGAGCAACTGAAAGAAAGCAGTAAGAATGTCCTCGATAAGAAGCAAAGAGACTATTTGAAGCAGTTACCTGTCGAGGAGGCGGCTTTGGAAAGCTATCGAACGGAGTATGTGAATCCCGAAACCATGGATAAAGAGCTAACAGAGTTGAACGAATCCGGCGTAGACGTCCAGGCGCAGTGGATCATCGAGAAACATTTGCCGGCACCATTTACCAGAGTGCACGCGGTTGACATTATGAAAAGAGTAAACGATTTACTCGAACGCGCGAGACAGCGACAGAAGGCGTCACAAGGCGTCAACATGTTGGGTACCTTGAAACCGTCTGGATTATTTTCGCTGGTTCGAAGAGGCGTCGTCGCTAAAGTAGCAGACAACTTGATGAGAATTCGTTTGAGCGGGGACGACGCACCGAACAAGATCGTCTCTAAAATTGTCCCACTTGCCACGGAAAAGAGCAAATCCAGTTCGCTCATCGCTGTGTTGTACAACTGGATGATGCGACGCTTGGGCTTCAACGTCGCGGAGAACGACTCGGAGAGAAAGATTCGAGTGCGCGAGGCGTTGAAAGGCGCGGTGAAGAAACAAAAAGGCGCTGGAAATATCATGGAACGCTTAAAGCAACAGCGATCTGAGAGGGAATCAGAGCCGAAAGAAGGAGACGACGAAGGAAAATCGAAGAAGAAGCTCTCGTTGGTTGAGAAGATCAAGGCACAACAAAAATTGGAGGAAGAGCAAAAAGCCAAGGAGGCGTCGAAGAAAACTGACGCCGCGACCTCGAAACCAGAAGCGCCACCAGAGGCTTTGAAGAAAGCAGAAGACGCTCCACCAAAGCCAGAGAGGAAGCCATCGGCGTTGGAGAGACTGCGTAGCGTCGCGGGTGGCGGGAAGAAGGAAGAGAAGAAGGAAGAGAAGAAGGAAGACGAGGAGGAAAAGAAGTAAAACCAATTTTGACGTTCTCTTTAGCGCGCATCTACTTCGGATGTAGAAAATATACTTCATATTATGACGAAACAAACATTTGTATTTAAACTATTACTATTTTACTATTACTAATATCATTACTATGTGCACGACAATTTCATCATCATCATCATCATCATCATCATCATCTATCGCTATTGATGCCCTTTATCATCTTCTTGCACCTCTCGATTCCAGAGTTCGCGAGAAGACTTGAAGGCGTCAGCCGTTTTGCGCTCTCGAAATCCTCCAAAGCCTCCTCGAACCTTTCGAAATACTCCCTACACAACGCTCTTCTCAGCAACCCTTTCTCGTTTTTCGGTTGCAATTGCAAAGCTTCCTCGCAGTCTTCCTCGCACTCTCGCATCTTTCCAATCTGTCGATAACACTCCGCCCGATTTAAAAACAACGTCGCGCGAAGAGTATTACCATCGCCGCCGCCGCCGCTTTTATCACTACCGCTGCCGTTGCTCTCGCAAGCAAAAAGCTCTCCTTTCCTTTCGCTCCTCCTCATTTCCTCGTCTCTCAGCGCCTCTCCGTACATCTCCACCGCTTCCTCAAACTTCCCTTCCCGGAACATCTCCTTCGCTCTCGCTTTCATCTCGAAACAATCCTTCGCGAGCGAGAGACTTTCGAGTTCCAACGTTCTCAAAAACGCATTCGCTTGCGCGTTGGTCGGATCGTATCGCGCGCCTACCCGAAGAACATCGATCGCTTCCCGCACGTTTTCAAATCTGCTCTTTTTCTGCCTCTCTTCTCCTCCTCCTTCTTCGTCGTTATTCGTAGCCTCGTCGTTCATCGCGCGTAAACATTTCGCTTTTCGATAGTACCCTTTCGTCCACGTTTCGTCCACTTCGGTGCTCTTTTCCGCATCCAGGAGCGCCGAGGCGAAGTTTTTGAGCGCGAAATGTGCGGCTGCGCGGTTGGTGTACGTCGCCGGGTTCGTGCCGTCGAACGAAATAGATTCGGTGTATTTTTCGATGGCCTGTTTGTTGTCGCGTTGTTGTTTATAAAAGCACGCGTCAGCGCGTAACAAGAGAGAGAGAGAGAGCGTTTATCATAAATAAACGCGTAAACGCTTTTCGCACTTTTGGAAAAAATCATCCGCATCAACGAACGAAATGCAAGACGCGAACGCGAACACAACGACAACGACATCAAAAAAGAAAAAAACGCATGACGCATTTTGTTCTTCGCTGCTCACCTCTTCGTACCGCTCGCTCTTATACAGAACGTTCCCGGCTTCTTTGCACCGAACCGCGTTTTGTTCCGCCAGAGTTGCCATTATTTTTCTTTTTTTTTTGTAACGCTTAACGCTTTTGGTCTGTTCATCGAACTTGAAAAATATCACACACACTCGCGCGCGGTTGATCGATGCTCTACATATCAAAGTGTACTTTGTATACAATTACACGGGGGGTTGTTGTTGGGCTAAAAACAAGTCGCGCAAACGCTCTCTCTCTGTCTTACACTCTCTCTCCGTCTGCGTCGCTCTCTTCGACTGCTATCTATTCATATTATATAAATTTTTATATATATATTTTAATTGTAAGTCATCAAGTTGTTGGCTTTCAAAACGCCTTGTTTCATTCGCGCCATGCGACTCTTTCGTCTCGCCCCGGTATTCTTATGCAAAACCCCTTTCGCGACCGCCTTGTCGACCGTTTTCGTCGCTTCGCTGATCAACTTCTCCAACTCCGCGACGTTTTCTTCCGTCGCGGACGGTAACAACACCTCGGCTAACGTTCGGACTTTTTTGATGCGCGTGGCGATTTCCGACTTTCTCGCCTTGTTGTACGTGCGTTGCTTTTGGGTGAGAATGGTTCGCGCGACTTTGTTTTGCTTCGCTTCGACGTGGAATTGGAAACCAGAGACGACGCCTCCGGGTTTCGCCGTAGACGACGCGAAGGCTGCTCTGGAACCTGTTTTTTTTTAGAGAGAGAGAGAGAGAGAGATAAATATCGCGCGCGCGACTCTCTCCCGAGAGAAGAAAATCCCGAGACCGGAGTCTCTCAAAGAGAGAAAAGAGGATAGAAAAAAAGGGCGGCCGAAGCTAAAAAAAATAGAAAATCTCTCCTCGAAATCGCCGCGCGTTCGGTCGCTCGCGAACGCGAAATCGGTCCTCTCGAACGTTCATTCGCGCGTTTTCGTTTCACTCTTCGCGCGCGCGCGAGAGAGAGAGAGAGAGAGACCTTCTCCTCGTTCTCTCTTCTCTTCGGGTTTCGCGCGCGAATTTACCTCTCCCCGGACAACAAAAAAAAAACAGAAAAGAAGCATCCGCCCCGAGTCGTCGCAGAACGCGCAAAACGCAACAGAACGCGCAAAACGCAACGACGCGAAATTTAAACGCGACAAATTCCTACTCTAAAATAACCTACCGTTCGTAAATCTGCTGGACAAAGATGTTGCGGTGAACGCGTTGTTGCAGAAGGTGGTTGCGGACATGATTTTTCGTTTTACGCGTGTTAAAGTGACGCACAAGGAAATGCACACAAGGAGAGTTTTGAGAGATAAAACACACGCAAGCGCAAAAACCTCAAAAAAATTTTTTTGCTCTGTCGTAAAATACGAGCAAAACACAAAAAAAAGCAAAAAAAAAAAAAAAGAACACACGACAAAAGGAGGAGAGAGAGCACATTTTCCTCTCCATTAAACACAAAGGAAGGGGGACTTTTATCATTACGCTTTTACTTTTTCGAGAGAGAGAGACTTAAAAGAGACCTCTCTTTTCTCTCTTCTCTTCTCTCTTTCGTGCGCGCGTGGCGCGGCGTGTGGCGTGAACAGTGTCCTTCCGAGCAGCTTTGATATATAATTTCATCGATTCTCGCTCTTAACAATTTCATATGTCGAGTTCTTCTTCTTCTTCTTCAAACAACGGCGGCAACCAAAACGCGTTATTCTTCGGCCTCGCCGGTTTAGCCGGGGTCGTCAAGAAGACAATTTTGAGCGGTTTCGCGTCCCCGAACGGCGCGTCGTCGTTCTTGAAACAACATCAAACGCACTACGAGGAACCGCCGGAGCATTTGAAGTGCGTCATCACGCAAGATTTGTTCGAAGATCCGGTGGTTTTGTTGCAAACCGGGTACACGTACGAACGCGAGGCGATATCGAGATGGCTGAGAAGTAAACGGTTCGGGAATCGACCGACAGATCCGACGACGAATGCGATCGTGACGTGTACGGATGTGGTGCCGAATTGGCAGATTCGAGCCGGGGTGGAGGCGTGGTTGCAAGAGAAAGGGTACGGCGCGAGCGAGTATTTTCAGAAGAGGACGTACGAAGACGAAGAAGACGACGAAGAAGAGGAGAAAAACGACAAAGAAAAGAAGACTAAGAAACAGAAATACACGACGACGTTGCCACCGCCGAAATGGCCTCTCGTGAGATGTGCCAGTGGCGCACCTCCGGCGACGGGAGAACCGACGGATAAGTACGGCGTGCCCGTTGGTGGGAGAGACGGGAGAGGCGGGAGAAGCGGTTCCTCGTCGTCGAGCAACGACGCGGGTAGATTAGCCGCGCTCGCGGAACGCATCCACAACGCTTTACACAGAGACGTGATTGTTATTTTTCACGCGTTAAAGCGGATAGCGTTCTCGTCGCCGAGGAATTTGTCCTTCTTTTTAGCCTCGTTTGGCGCCGCCGTCGGAGGTACTCTCGTCGCTTTTCTCATCGTCGTCCAAAGGATAGTGTTTCTTCTCACCGGAAGAGTGAGCGCGGCGGGACTGGAACCTTCCGCGGCGTTGACGGCGGCGAGTTCAGACGAACAAGTCAGGGCATACATCAACGAAAACGCCGCAAATTCCGTCGCCACGGCGATTGGGAATATTCTTTGGTGGACGTTTATCTTGACGATGATGTGGTTCACGCAACACAACGCCATTCACGAACACCAACAAGCGCATCTCATGCGCGCGAGAGCCGCGGCGCAGGCGCAAGCAGAGGGTAACAACCAGCGACGACAGGGTCATCGCTATTGGCATTGGGGACAGCGACACCCGCGTTTTCTTCACTGGTAGTAAACGACACCAACGCGGCGCGATATATAGATTTTAGGCGAGAAGTAGAGCAGAGTCAGAAATGTACTTTTAACGTGTAAATAAAGAGAAATCAACCCAACCCGAAAAATTTGTTATACATTACACCAGCTCTTTTTGTGTTCTTCTTTCTTCAAACTCTCTCTGGCGGGTTCAGTTACTCAACCCGTCCGATCTAGAACTCTCTCCGACTGCTTTTTGCATTCTCTCGTACCACGGCACCAACTCTGGCACCTCTTCGCACACGTCTTTGAACGTTTGAAACGTCTTCACCGCTCTGAACACGCCAAACATGGAGATATCCGCAATGTTTGGCGCGTCTCCGCCGCAAAACTTGCCGCCGCTCTTCCCAACCCCCTCGGACATCCACTTTCTCGTCTCTTCGAACAACGACGCTCTCTCGTCTTCGATCCCGTGCCTTTTCTTCAAAACCATTTTCGAAATCCCATACATGCTCACCGCGCCGGTGATTCTCGCCGATTGTCTCTCGAAAAACCCAAAATTACCTCTCTCTGTGATGTAATCGAAACTATCCATCGCCTCTCGAAACGTTTTATAAATATTCGGCGTCAAGACGTGCACGAACCGCTCGTCCACCCACTTGCTCCACTCCTCCTCTTTCTCCTTCTCTTTCTTGCTCTTCTCCCCGAACCACCGCTTCGTCAAACCCGAGTGTTTCCTCACCCGCGCGTCCATGTCCTCGATGATATCGCGCGAGTTATACATCGCTTTACCGTCGACGACCAACACCGGTACTTTCTTCCACTCGTGTTCGAACTGCTTGATTTCCGTTTTCGTCAGCGGGTTCACCTCGACCACGTCGTACGGAATGTTGTGGTAATCTAAAAACGCCTTCACTTTGTTGCAGAAAGGGCAGACGTCGTACTGGTACAACACGACGCTTTGGAACGGCATTCCTCCAGAAGAAGAGGACGAAGAAGGCTCCGCGCTACCTTTTTTCGCTTCTTCGCACCGCAAAAGAGAAGACTTTGAAGAATTCGGCGCGAAGCACAGCATCATCGCGACGCCAGCAGCGGCGGCGGTGGTCGCGCTCGCGGCTGCCGTCGTCCCTTTAAAAAAACTCGCCGCTCGAGTCGTCGATGACGACGACGACGACGACGTTTTCGGGAAAGAAGAAGAATAACATCGAGCGGCGCCTCCGCGCCTCGCGGTGGTTGTTGTGGTGATCGTCGTCGTCGTCGTGGTCGTCGTCGCAGCCGCCGCCGCTCCGGCTCGTCGCAAAGCTTCTCTCGCGAGTTTTGACGTCATGTTAGTGTTAGTGTTATATCGTCGTTGTTGTTGTTCTTGAGCGCGTTCGATTTGTGGTGGGACGAGAACGACCCTGTGACCACGCGTAAGAAAAGAGAGCAGTTT
>Ga0181558_10005471_pt1 | contig 11190 bp, 10 predicted proteins | sample 011ome_22_FD_133754 | JGI IMG/M metagenome (GOLD analysis project Ga0181558, IMG submission 133754) | Coastal salt marsh microbial communities from the Groves Creek Marsh, Skidaway Island, Georgia - 011507BT metaG (megahit assembly) | ecosystem: Environmental > Aquatic > Marine > Intertidal... | reverse complement strand
GTCACCGAAAAGAGATCGGACATTGCGATTTTGCAAGTGCAGGGGTTATCGCCAGATCGGTTACTGGGCGTATTCTTGGGACACGGGTTGATACTCGCGATGGCGGGCATCTTGTCGGGCGCTGCGCTGGGAGTCTGGGTAGCACTCTCTGTGTCCGAGCTGTCGATGTGGCTCGAGCAGACATTGGGTTGGGTCTTGTTTGACCCTGCGGTGTATTACATTGCCGGGCTACCATCACAACTTATGTGGAGTGACGTGTTGGCGGTCGTGGTGACTGCATTGATACTCAGTATCGTTGCCAGCGTTTACCCAGCGTGGCGCGCAGCCCGCATTCCCGCTGCGGAGGCCCTCAATTATGAATAAAACACCGGTGCTGGAAGCGCGCGGCGTCGACAAGCATTACAGCGACGCAACTCGAACAGTTGAGGTTTTGTCAGGGTTGGATCTGACGGTGAAGTCCGGAGACTGGCTTGCGATAGTTGGCGCGTCCGGCTCCGGTAAATCCACGCTCCTGAATTTGTTGGGCGGTCTGGATGCGCCGAGTGCCGGTAAGGTGTTTGTATCGGGTCGGCCGTTGACTGACATGGTTGAGCGCGAGCGCAGCTTGTGGCGCAATCAACATTTGGGCTTTGTTTTTCAGATGCATCACCTGTTGCCTGAATTTTCTGCACTGGAAAACGTTGCGATGCCGGCTCGAATAGGCGGATTGTCAAAAGCTGTAGCTGCAGAGAGGTCGCATCATCTTTTGGATCAGTTGGGCTTGTCAGATCGAGCCACTCATAAACCCGCTGCGCTGTCTGGAGGGGAGCGTCAGCGCGTGGCAATCGCGCGGGCACTGGTGAATTCGCCCACCTGTGTACTGATGGATGAGCCGACAGGTAACCTGGACCCAGCCACAGCAGAGCAGGTATTGGTGGCAATGCAAACTCTCCGTTCTAATGAAACAGCCTTTGTTGTGGTCACCCACGACCCTGAGATTGCCCGTCGCATGGATCGACAGCTGACGCTGGTTGCCGGTCGTCTCGAGCGCCAATAATGCCCTGGCGCCTGCGGATGATGATTGCCCTCAGGCAAGCGCTGGATCCGGGTCGCGGTCTGTCTGCTTTCTTATCCAGAGTTTCCATAGTCGGGATGGCGGTGGCGATTGCTTTATTACTCGCAGTGCAATCGGTCATGAACGGTTTTGACCGAGAAATGCGGGAACGGATTCTCTCTTTGGTGCCCCATGTTCTCGTTACTGGTGCGGCGGAGGCTAAGGACTGGCCTAGCGTGTCGCAGACCTTGGCGGAACAGCCCAGTGTGGTGAGCGTTCGGCGCTTCAGGTCGATGGATGCATTGCTGCTGCGCGGGCGAGAGGTCTTCGCCACGGGATTGATGGCGGTCGATGATGAGGCGGTTAGCCACTATGCCTCCTTGCTACAGCCCAAGATCACCAAACTGACTGAGCGAGATCTCATTTTGGGTCAGTCGCTCGCTTTGCGCCTTGGCCTCGAGATTGGCGATGCTGTTACCCTCATTATTCCCGGGCGAGAGGGCGAAGATTATCTTTCCATCAGCGTATCTCTGCGGGCGCTTCTCGTCTCGGGCACAGCGCTGGATGAGAGCCTTGCGCTGACACATCGGCGCGCCCTGCCCGCTGCTGAATCGTTTTCGGGAGGGGTAGAGAGTCTCGCGATTGAATTGAAGGATGTATTCGCAGCGGCCCAATGGCAGTGGGAAATCATGCAGATAGTGCCGTCAAATTTTCGAGTCAATGATTGGCGCGCAACCCATGGAAACCTTTACTCAGCGATTCAGCTGTCGCGCGACCTGATAGGGTTAATCCTGTTTTCGGTGATTTTTGTCGCCGCTTTTAATGTTGTATCGTCATTGATGTTGGTGGTTACAGATCGACGTAAAATTGTTGCCATGTTGGTGACGATGGGTGCAAGCAGCCGAGATATCGTTGCTGTATTTTTTTTACAGGGTGCTGTGATTGGTACAGTAGGCGCAGTGTTCGGTGCGGGATTGGGTTGGATACTCGCCAGCGGAGCGCCCCACATCGCATTGCTCTTGGAGCATCTGTTGGGTGTCCCGCTAATGCAGACGGACGTGTATCCCCTGTCTTTTATACCGGTTGATATGCGGTGGCAGGATTTTCTATTTACCTGCGCTGTTGCGATTTTTTTATCCGTGCTGGCCGCTTCGATACCCGCGGTTCGTGCCGCCCGGCTGCCGCTCGCCGATACCCTGAGTCATTGACGCCTGCGTCTCTGTCGCGCGCGCCATTGCCGGCGGATCGCCTCCCGCCATAGGGTGTCGATGAGTAGATAACCCAGCACTGCGAACGCGATCCCTAGTATTTGGGATCCAATCACCAGTGGCACCCATATCTCATCCAGACTTTGCGTAAACCAGGTCCACGAGGCCTCAAACTCGACGTCAAGCGGCTGTCTTCCCATAAGCCATGCTCCCAATTTGTAGGCACCATAAAAAATGGCGGGCATGGTCAGCGGATTTGTGATGAAGATCAGTGCGAAGCTCAATGGCAGGTTCGCCGTGAAAATGATCGCCAGCGCCACTGCGATAAACACTTGCCCGGGAATGGGCAGCATCGCGCAATACAGGCCAATGGCGAACGCTTTTGCAGCGCCAAGGCGACTGAGCTGCCACAGCCGTGTCTCCTCGGTCCAGCTACCAAAGATTTTCAGCGATCGGTGTTGCCGCAATTTGCCCGGCGTGGGGATCCATTTGCTGAGGCGTCTTTTGAGCATTTTAGCTCTCTGGAAATAGCATACATTTCAAGGTGCATATGATAGACCTTTGTCGCTCAATTTTAACCAATGATGTTGGGCGATGAGCGCGTCCTTGCTCCACTGATCACTGGTCACGACGACCAGCGTCCAAGTGATTCGTTTGAAAGAAAGCAGCGCCCGGAGCGAAGTTTGCACTCCCTAAGAACCCGAGATCTTTTGGCGGTCATGGTGGGCGTTATTTTAAGTCTCGGGTTGCCCGATCCTCTGTGGGGCTTATCGGCCTCAGGCCTTTTGCCCGCGCTCTTGTATTGGCGACAGATTGCCCTGGCTCTCGGTGTTGTGGGATTTTTCCTGGGGTCTTTGAACGGCTTGATTTGGCTGGAGACGCGTTTGCCCGAGGCGTGTTATGGGCAAGAGGTGAATGTTACAGGACGCATCGATTCGTTGCCCAGAACGGAATCCGCGCCATGGGGCGGCTGGCGAGTCACTGCAGAGCTAGAGGTGTTGGCGCTCTCTGACACGACATGCAAAGGACCGCGACGGATGCTATTGACTCAGCATCTCGACGCGCCTGAATTTGACGCAACGATGCGTTACGGCGCGTTATTTTCAGGGCCGGTGCGACTCAAGCCGCTGGGCAGTCAATGGAACCCCGGCGTGCTGCCCGATCAGGCTCGTTGGGCGAGCCGAGGTATCGATGTGTCCGCGGTTGTGACTGGCCCGGTCACCCAATCGGCTAAAGGCGATTGGCTGGTTGATTTCCGATTGGGGCTGCTCGATGAATGGGCGGTGAGAGAGGGTCAGGGCTGGGTCGTGCTCCGGGCGTTATTACTTGGCGATACGCGGGGGATTTCGCCAGCGCTGTGGGCTGACCTGAAGCGACTCGGTATTGTGCACCTGGTCGTTATCAGCGGCCTGCATATCGCGCTGCTGGCGGGGCTTGCGGCGCGCTGCGCCCAGCTCCCGCGCCGACTGTGGAAGCTCCCGCGAGACCGCGGCATCGACACGTTGAGCACCCTGACTACCTTGGTGGTCTCGGGGCTATACGTGCTCCTTATTGGCGCGCCCTTACCCGCGCAGAGAGCTTTTTTTATGCTGTGCGCTGTTAAGCTGCCCTGCCTGCTGGGATGGTCGAGTGAGAATCGACGATCGCTGTTGTTGGCGCTGACGTTTATGTTGCTCTGGGAGCCAAAGATCGCGTTGGGCGCAAGCTTTTGGCTCAGTGCGATGGCCACCTGGATACTGGTGACAGACACGGCGAAGGGCAACGCTTTTTCTGGGCTGTTTCGCCTGCAGATCAAAATCGTCTTTCTGATGGCGCCAATGACTTTATTCTGGTTTGGAGAAGCCAGTTGGCTTGGCATTTTGGCGAATATCGTGATGGTTCCGGCGGTGACCCTCGTGATGGTGCCGGCGGGGTTCGCCGGGGCGTTATTGAGCAGAGCAGTGCCGACGGTTTCCGCGCATTTTCTGGTGCTAAGTGTCGGAGTCTGGGATTTATTGATGCCAGCTGCCAGTGCCGTGCTGGAGTCCTGCGATTTCTGTGGTTTGATCTATCAGCCCCTGCCATTGGCCGGTTTTATGTTGGCGGTGATGGGTGTGGTGTCGTGGAGTAGTCACCCCCGGTCTGCAATGCAGGCGTATCTCATCGTATTGGCGCTCGCACTCTATGCGCCGCAGCCGCCACGAGGAATAGTGGTCACACTTTTAGACGTAGGCCAGGGGCTTGCGGTCATTATTGAAAGTGAGGGGAGAGTACTCGTTTATGACACTGGCGACGGCTATGCCGATGGCTTCAGTCAGGGTGAGAAAACGATATGGCCCTATCTTCAGTCACGGGGTGTGGAGGCCATCGATGTCTTGGTGGTCAGCCATGCCGACAGGGATCACAGCGGTGGATTGGCCTTTCTGTCAGATCAAGTGCCCATAAACCGCCATCTGGGGTTTGGTGGCGAGCCTTGCAGGAATGGAGAACGATGGCAATGGGGGTGGGCGGAGATATTGATTGTCAACGGCCCGGGTCAGAGCAGCGTGGATACCAATGACCAATCCTGCGGATTTTTACTTGCAATCGGGGGGTACCGTATTTTGGCCCTCGGAGATATTTCGGCAGGTCAGGAGCGGGAAGTGGTGCGCTATTGGCGAGAGACGATTGCTGCCGACGTCCTGTTGTTGGCGCATCATGGTAGTCGCTCATCCAGCAGCCATACCTTGCTGAAATGGGTAGACCCTACGTGGGCCTTGATCAGTGCCGGGCGAGGTAATCGTTTCGGGCATCCCCATCCCGTCGTGCTCGAGCGTTTGCGTCGGAGGGAAGGGGTAACGGTGCTCAACACGGCCAGCGCGGGGGCTATCCAAATCCTTTTCGAACCTGAGGCGCACCCGACGGTCAGGGCTCAACGCGACACTGCAGCGCCGTACTGGCTCAGATTGCCGTAAATAACTGCCTCACGCATCGGTGGGGCTCACTCGAGGGGCTCGGTATACTCCTCTCATCAGGCGAGAGGGGGATTGTGTGTATCAACTGCTGGCAGCGGGCGGATGGGTAATGCCGGTCATCGTGGCATGCTCCGTGATCGCCTTCGCAATCTGTATCGAAAGGCACTTTGCTTTGAATCGCGAGAAAATTGCGCCAAAGCACCTGCTTGCCTCGATATGGCAGCGCTTGCGAAGTGAGGGCTTGAGCCCACAGCAACTCAAAGCCCTGCGTGAAACGTCGCCGCTCGGTGAAATTTTGGCGGCCGGACTCGTGAACCAGCACCAGGGTCGTGACGTCATGCGCGAGAGTATTCGCGAGGCGGCGTCTCACGTAGTCCATCGTTTGGAGAGATACCTCAATGCGCTGGGTACCATTGCAGCAGTCACGCCTTTGCTCGGTTTGCTGGGCACCGTGCTGGGCATGATTAGCGTGTTCGCAGACATCACGATCCACGGCACCGGTAATGCCAATGTTTTGGCGGGTGGCATTTCTGAGGCGCTACTGACGACAGCAGCGGGCCTCGCGGTCGCAATTCCGAGTTTGGTGATGCACCGCCATTACTCGGCAAGGATTGACGCGCTGGTGGTGGGCCTTGAAAGAGAGGCAATCAAGTTGGTGGATGCGCTCCATGGAAAGCAGCAAACGGAATACGACCCATGAATTTTCGGCGCGCGCGTGCCACCGAGGTCTCTATCAATTTGACGCCACTAATCGATGTGGTTTTTTTGCTACTGATATTTTTTATGGTCTCCAGTCGGTTCCTTGAGTTCAGTCAGTTGACGGTGAACCTGCCGGAGGCATCCAGCGGTGCCGGACCGAACGAGCTTTCGTTGGTGCTGTCTGTCGATGCTCATGGCCAGATGCGGTTAAATGGGCAACCGGTACCCGGCGACGCGGCGGGCCTGGAGCGGGCGATGCAGCAACAAATAAATGGCAATAGTGACATCCCGATGACCTTGTCTGCTGATGCAATGACACCACATCAATATGTTGTAACCGCTTTGGATGTCGCGGCGCGATTGGACATCAAACAACTCACAATAGCGACGCAACCGGTTGCCGAGAGAGGAACACGTTGAAACCAGGGACAGACAGGGACAGCGATTGGTCGCTCTACGGTCGACTGTTGAGTTACGTTGCCCAGTACGCGGGCGCATTTTTGCTGAGCATCTTCGGCTTCATCGTCTACTCCGGAGCAAATGTGCTGCTGGCAGACCTGACCCAGTTTCTGCTCGATTCCCTGGGTGAATCGCCACAGATAGACATCGGCGTTGTTTCACAAATTGCCCACTGGCTCTGGCCACAGGGAGAAAAATCCGCGTTGGATTATGCCCGAGTGGCAGTGCCCATAGCCGCCATTGCACTCGCCTTCATCCGTGCGGCCGGCTATTTTTTGGGCAACTACTTTATGAATATTGTTGCCCGCGGGGTTGTGCATCGACTTCGCACGCAGGTATTTGACGTTTTGATAAGCGTGCCTAAGGCAGCCATTGATCATTACTCCCACGGTGAGTTGGTTTCGAAATTGACATTCAACGTGGAACAGGTGAGCGGCGCCTGCTCTGAGGCGTTGAAGACAATGTTGAGAGATGGACTAACGATTATCGGTCTGGTCAGCTATATGCTGTATCTCAACTGGAAACTGACCTTGGTTTTCTTCGCCATTGCGCCGGCAATTGCAGGCGTGGTGTTGGTCGTGAGCAGGCACTTTCGGCGGTACAGTCGCCGCATTCAGGAATCGATGGGAGAGGTGACGCAGCTGAGTAACGAAAGTGTTCACGCTTTCGATGAAATCAGAATGTTTGCGGCGACCGAGCAACAAAGCGAGCGCTTCAGGGCGGTCAGCCAGTTCAATCGGACCCAGAGTTTGAAGCTGGCATTTGTGGAGGCAGTCTCCACGCCGATTGCCCAAATAGTGTTGGCTTTTGCGCTGGGCGCCCTGTTCTGGTTTGCGCTGGATCCCGAAATACTGTCGGGGTTTACTGCAGGCTCTCTAGTCGCATTTATCGCCGCTGCAACCCAGCTGGGAAAACCTATCCGAACGCTGACCAATGTGCAGAGCGTGGTGCAAAGGGGACTTGCTGCGGCCGAGGATCTGTTTATTCAAATCGACACGCCGCCCGAGAAAGATACTGGTACAGCGACAATCTCTCGCGCTAAAGGCGAGCTCCGTTTTGAGGGGGTCAGTTTTACTTACCCCGGTGGTGAAACCCCTGCGCTTGAGCAGCTTGATCTGAATATCCCGGCAGGAAGTCTGGTGGCTTTTGTTGGCCGTTCCGGGGCAGGAAAAACCAGCCTTATTCAGCTTCTTTGCCGGTTTTATGCACCGAATGCGGGCCGTATTTTGCTAGACGGCCAATCGATCAGCGAATTGCGTCTCAGCGACTACCGTCGGCAGTTAGCCGTCGTATTTCAGAACATTGTGCTGTTCAGCGACACCATCCGGGCGAACGTGGCGTTTGGACAAGTCGATCCGGCGGATGACGCGTCGATTTTTGCCGCGCTGGAGGTGGCGCAGGCCCGCGGTTTTGTGGAGGCGCTGCCCGATGGTTTGGACACCAGGCTGAGTGACGGCGGTGGTGGGCTATCGGGTGGTCAGCGCCAGCGACTGGCGATCGCGCGTGCGGTTTTGAAGGATGCTCCGGTATTGATTCTGGATGAGGCGACCTCAGCGCTTGACAACGAATCTGAGGCTGCCATTCAGGCGTCGCTCGATTCAGCGGCCGTGGGTCGGACTACTTTGGTCATTGCCCACCGCTTATCCACGATAGAGCGGGCCGATCTTATCGTTGTCATGGACAAGGGGCAGATCGTTGCTGTGGGAAGTCATGCCGACTTGATGGCATCGGAGGGGCTTTACAGAACCCTCTACCAGCAGGGTTTCTCCTCGTCGTGATTGCCTTCCGGGCAGCAGTTGAGCGGCTCTTGCAGCGCATTTGGTACGAGGGACATTGGCTGTCTTTTTCGTTGGTGCCGCTCTCCTGGTTGGTTGAATGGGAAATAAGAAGAAGATCTGCCGGTCGACTGCCCAAGCAGGAAACTGATTACGGGGCTCGAGTATGGGTCATTGGCGGACTCACAGTGGGGGGTACCGGCAAGACGCCGGTGCTCATTGCGCTCGGTGAGTGGCTGCTCGGCAAGGGCGTTTCTGTGGGGGTCGTTAGTCGTGGTTACCGCGGGCGCATCGGCAAGAGGCCGCATCTTGTCTCTGCCTCAGACCGTCCTGAGGATGTGGGTGATGAACCGTTGCTCATACGGCAGCGATTGGGTTGTCCGGTTGCGGTGTGTCGTGACCGAGCCCGGGCACTTGAGGCCTTAGTAGGTCAGTTTGAGGTCGATGTGGTGCTGTCAGATGATGGGCTCCAACATTACGGGCTTCCGCGAGACTGGGAGGTCATTGTGTTGGATGCGCAAAGGGGTCTTGGAAACGGGCGCGTTATTCCAGCGGGTCCATTGCGTGAACCGGCGTCCCGGCTGGCCGCGGTAGATTGGGTGTTGGAGCGCAATAGCAAAGATCCTGATCGATCTTTTTCCTATAGCGTTGGATCGATGCGTCAGCTTTCATCGGAGCGCGGGTTTTCATGGCCAGACTGGCTTTCTCAGTGGGGCCAAGCCCCAATTACCGCCGTTACGGCATTGGGGCAGCCCGACCAGTTTTTTGAGATGCTGTCAGCGCTGGGATTGAGCGTGACTGGTGTTGCTTTGCCCGACCATGAAGCGATTTCAATTGAGCATCTGAAGCAGGCGAGCACCGACGTGGTGGTGATTACCGCCAAGGATGCTGTCAAATTGGGTGCTATTGAAAATAGTGAGGTCGCAGCGCGCGTGTGGGTGGTAGAAATCGAGACGCGATTGCCAGCATCATTGCTGGATAAATTGGCGGCAACGCTCTCCAAGGGCTAAAAAAACTGGCTGAGGTATTGATGTTTAACATTGTCATCCCTGCTCGCTACGGCTCCACACGGCTACCCGGCAAGGCGCTGTTACCGATTTTGGATAAGCCGATGTTGGCCTGGGTCTGGGAGCGGGCAATGGCGGTGGGGGCGGAGCGCGTGATTGTCGCCACTGATGATATGCGCATTGCCGAGGCCATGACTGCTCGCGGTGCCGACGTGGTCATGACGCGGGAGGATCACGCGTCGGGCACCGACCGGTTGGCGGAGGTGGCGGGGCAGCTAGAGTGGAGCGATGAAGCAATTATTGTGAACTTGCAGGGTGATGAGCCCTTGATGCCGGTGGCGAATATCGAGCGTGTTGCGGCCTTGTTGCAGGCTAACCCCAACGCAGACATGGCGACGCTGATGGAGCCCCTCGACCGAGAGGATGCCAATGAAGCGTCCGTGGTAAAGGTGGTGGCCAGTGAGGGTGGCAGAGCCCTTTACTTTTCCCGCGCGCCTATCCCTGCGCACCGGCAGGGTGGCCCGGCTGCGCCCATGTACCGGCATGTGGGTTTGTATGCCTACCGCGCCGGCTTCCTCAGGCAATTTGTGCGCTGGCCGCCGGCGGCGATGGAGCAAAGCGAGTCGTTGGAACAGTTGAGGGCATTGGCAAATGACGCGCTGATTCAGATTGAATTAGCGCCCGAGCCCGTACCCCCGGGTGTCGACACCGAAACAGATCTGGCCGCTATCAGGCGATTATTGGCTGCGGAAAGCTGAGTTCATGGTTACAAATGGTGACTTGACGAAACTCAATACGCTTGGGCTCAGGGCAACGGCCAGTCGTCTGGTGAGCATTGCCACCCCCGCCGATCTAGACAGCGCTTTGGTTGAGGCGAGTGCAACCGGGTCGGTCCACGTGTTGGGTGGTGGTAGTAATGTGGTGCTGCAGCCAAAGATACCGGGCACATTGCTTCACATTGCTATCAAGGGCCGCGAATTGCGAGCCGACGATGGCCGTGGCGCGGTTGTTCGCGTTGGGGCGGGGGAAAACTGGCACGACTTCGTGCTGTGGTGTCACCATCGAGGCTTGCATGGCTTGGCCAATCTCGCGTTGATTCCCGGATCAGTGGGCGCGGCCCCGATTCAAAATATCGGTGCCTATGGTGTGGAGGTGGCGCAATGGATTCGTGCAGTGCATGTGACAGATCGCCATTCTGGTAAACGCGCGCAGTTAACGCCTGATGCCTGCGAGTTCGGTTATCGCGATAGCGTGTTCAAGCGCGCGGCGGGCGCGCACTGGATTGTTACGGCCGTCGAGTTTGCGCTCGATCGCGAGGCGCCTGTTCAGGCGTCTTATCCCAGCTTGCAGAACCGCTTGGCGAGTGCGTCGTTATCCCACGATGCGGTCTTGGCGGCCGTGATGTCCATTCGTCGTGAGCGGCTACCTGATCCTGTAGTAACTCCTAATGTGGGCAGTTTTTTTAAAAACCCCCTGCTACGCCAAGATCAGGCCGATAAGCTCGCGCAGAAGGAACCGGGTCTGCCGGTCTATCCCACAGCCAGAGGGTTCGCGAAGATTTCTGCCGCCTGGTTAATCGACCGCTTGGGTTGGCGGGGTGTTGAGCGTGAGGGTGTGAAGGTATCTGACGACCATGCCTTGGTCTTGGTGGGGTGCGGCGCAACCTCCGCAGCGCCATGGCTCGCCCTGGCAGATGAGATTTCCGCCAGTGTCAGAGACGCCTTTGGAGTGACTTTGGAGCGCGAGCCGCAGCTGATGGGGACTGCAGCTGAGACGGGCGCTTCGTGACCGAGTTTGACGCCGAATCGTACCTTGCCCAGCTCACCTCGCGACCGGGCGTGTATCAGATGTTCGATCAGGCGGGTGACTTACTCTATGTGGGTAAAGCGAAAAACCTGAAGAACCGTGTTACCAGCTATTTTAGGGCGTCGGGCCTGACGGCCAAGACCATGGCACTGGTTGCCCGAATTCACGATATCGAGGTCACCGTCACCACAACCGAGCGCGATGCTTTGTTGCTCGAGCACAATCTGATCAAGCAATATCGCCCGCCCTACAATATCCTGCTGAAAGACG
>Ga0181558_10005467_pt1 | contig 11198 bp, 7 predicted proteins | sample 011ome_22_FD_133754 | JGI IMG/M metagenome (GOLD analysis project Ga0181558, IMG submission 133754) | Coastal salt marsh microbial communities from the Groves Creek Marsh, Skidaway Island, Georgia - 011507BT metaG (megahit assembly) | ecosystem: Environmental > Aquatic > Marine > Intertidal zone... | reverse complement strand
GCGTACGTCCGCGCCTCGCCCTGGGAGAGCCTCGCCGCGCGCCGCCCGATCCAGTTCACCTACAGGCTCGTGCTCCGCGAGGACGTGTCCATGAAGCTCACGGCGTTCGGCTCGGTGGTGGGCAGCAAGGACGCCGGGTCGTACGGTTTCTCCGTGCACAAGACCCTTGAGACAGCCATGAAGGCGTACGACCTGGAGAACACCGGCGACGGAGAGGATGAGGCGAACGCCATGGCCGCGGGGGGGCAGACCTGCATGTTCACGTCCGTGTACGAGACTCCGTTCGAGGATGTGGACAACGCGGAGTTGCACGGCTGGGAAATCGCGGCGAGCGTCGGAGACGCGCCGCCGGCGGAGGAGAACTGGCCTCTGTTCTGCAAGATCCAGTTCGAGAAGGGCGAGAACGGGGAGCAGGACACGCTGGCGCTGACGCGACCGGCGATCATCGAGCTGCAGTGCTTCGAGCTGATGTTCAAGGGCGTCGTCGAGCTCCTGAACAGCGGCGAGCTCAAGTCCTCCGGCGAGAACGCGCGGGACGCGGCGGGGCCGTGGACTGTTAAGGCGCAGACGGCGGCGGGGAGCGAGAAGGGCGAAACGGCGGAGGTGGAGCTCGAGATCTCGCTTCCGGCGCTGACCAGCGACCAGGCGGGGACGTTCCTGTGATCTTCGCGCGGAGTCTGTTGTGAAAGGCACATCGTATTTACAAAATGTCTACGTGCCCGCGCGTCTTCCCGATGTCGCGTGTATCAACCGAGCGTCGTCCGAACTCATTCGAACGCCCACTGGTTCTCGCGCCTCACCTCTTCCTCCTCCTCGGGGGTGAAGTCGTTTTTGATGTTGAAAGTCTTGCGAATCTCCTCGGGGGTCTTGCCCTTGATCATGTTCGCCACGGTCATGCAGGTGAGGTCGAGCAGAGACTTGATGTTGAGGTAGTTGGCAGCCTGAGAGAGGAAAAGAATCGAGTCAGTGTGAGATCTGGGTTTCTCGGACGCGACGAAGGGGGCGGTGGAGGAGAAGAAGTCAGGGTTATCGGGTTCGCGAGACGCACCAGGATGAGCTCGAAGAGGGTGGCTTGGTCGACCTTGACGAACTCGGTGTCGAAGGTCGTGTCCTTGTCCTCGTCCTTCTTGTCGCCTTCCTTCTTGTCCTGCTCGGTGTGGTACGTGGCGTACTCGATCACTTTGGTCAAGATCTTAGAGGGGACGTTCGGCAAGGGGATGGCGGCGTCCGTGCCGGTGTCTGCAGAGGGAGAACGCGAAGAGATGCGAGGGTCAGGTCGGTTCGAAACGAGGCGTGGATGGGTGTCGGGCGGGCGCGGGACACATCACAGGAAAGGCTAGGCGGTGGGGATACGAGCGGGGACGTACCCTCGATCATGTTCTTGATGGTCTCAGATTTGCTGTTGTTGGTTTGCGAAGACGGGGACGGGGAGGTGGGCGCAGGGGTCAGCGGGTTCGCTCGAGACGATATCGGCGGAGACGTCGCCGGTGCACGTGCGCGACGCGTACTCACATAGCCACCTCTTTCTTGATCTCGAAGCTCTCTCCGTCGGAGGACATCAGGGTGACGGGACCGTCGTCGTCAGCCATCTTGCAGTCTTTTCAAAGTCTGTAGATCTGGGGCGGATGGGTTCGCGGGGGGAGCACTTCTCGGGGAGAGAGCGCGCGGCTGAAGGAACTCGCGAAGGACGCTAGTGTGCGTTACGCGTGTGGGTCGTGGACGTGCGGCGGGGCGCGAGCGTCAATGAACCCGTGCACCGACGATCCTCGAGCCACGCGCGCGAACGACCAGGTCAGATCCCTTCTCCCGTGAAAAAAATTGACTGACCGCGCAATTTGTTCGATTTCCCGCTCATCCTGCGTGATCGGTGTGCCGTTCGCGCGACCGGTCACGGTGCCGAGTCCGAAAGCGAAATATCTATGATAAAAGGAGTCGTTGAAAGGCGTTCAAAGGGCAGTTCATGCATGGTTTTTTGCAGCCGTCGCTCTGTTGAAAAAATTCGCTAATATGTAGTGGATTCGTTCGCTTACGCCTCCTCGGCGGCGGCCTCCTCGGCGGGCGCCGCCTCCGCCGCGGCGGCAGCCGCAGCCGCATCCTCCTCCGCCTTGGCCGCCGCGGCCGCAGCCGCCTCCGCCTCCGCCGCCGCCGCCGCCTTGGTCGCCGCGAGGGCCTCCATCTTGACCTGGTGCCTGGAGGGGCCCGTCTTCTTGGCCACGAAGCGCGTCTTGAGCTTCGCCTTCTTGCCGACGAGGTTGCGGAGGTAGTACAGCTTGGCGCGGCGCACCACGGGCTTACCGGCGCCGCGGATCTCCTCGAACGAGCACAGGGGCGAGTGGATGGGGAAGATGCGCTCCACGCCGTAGCCCTGGAAGGACTTCCTCACGGTGATGGTCGTCGCCACGCCCGCGCGGTGAATCGCGATGACGATCCCCTCGTACGGCTGCACGCGGCTCTTGCCACCCTCGACGACGGTGACACCCACCTTGACCGTCATGCCCACCCGGAAGGGAATCAGGTCGTCCTTCATTTGAGGCGTGTTCACGCGCTCCACGAACTTAGCCAAGCCCTTGCGGGAACCGCCCGAGTTGCCGCGGGGGTTCGCCGCCACAACCTGCAGCGCGCCGCGACGCGAGGCGGCGGGGACGGCGACGGTCGCCGAGGGCGCCGCCGCCACGGCGGAGCGCGCGCTCAGGGCGGAAGCCTTGCGCGCGGGCACACCGGATGCCTGTCGTGAAGAAAGAGAGATACGCGCGGTCGAGGAGGGGTCAGCGGGTGGTTCCGGCGAGGCGACGAGGGAAAATCCCAAGCCTCTTTGCGGATAAGACTTGACCTAACCCTTTTCGGACAGCGGACGAGCGCGCCGGACGCGCGGCTGAGCGCGCGACGCGACCGTCCCCGAGCCACGAAACGAGCGGCACCGCTCAGACATCGCAGGAAGTACCGTCGCGGCGGCGTCTCGCGGGCGTATCGGCGCGTCGAGGTCGTCCGCGCGCGCCCGATGGGCTCGCGGAGAGGTGGCGTGGCGCGTCTGGACGCCACGTCCAACTTTCGGCGGATGGCGAAAAAGCGCACGAGGGTCGAGGACGCGGCGGGGGATGCGACACGCACCTTAGGCACGAGGCACATCGCGTTCATGGAGATGCAAAGAGACATCTTGAATGTCCTGACGATGAGCGTGTCCCGACGACTACGCGCACGTACTGTGTCCGGCGACGGCCGATTGGAAAACGCGACGACGAAAAAGCCGCTGAGCCCTAGAGCGACGTCGGAGACGTGAAAGGCCGGCGAAACGAAATTAGACCCCGATTGACGAGTTGTCACCTGCGTCGTTTCTCGCAGACTGAATCTCATAAAAGAAAGCGTGAATTCGCAAAAGCGTCGGTGTCACGCATTAAAGTTCTCGCGGGGCGCTTTTTGCGTGAAGCTCGGTGCGGGGCACCGTCGCGTCATCGCTCGCCCGCGCCTTCTCGTCCGTTCGGAACCGTCACCGCGAGACCTCTTGTCTCGCACGCACGTCTCGCGATGGAGGTAGCGGCTCTTTTCGCGCGCCTCGCCCCGCCTCCGCGCCTCCCCAGCGCCGATTTCTCGCGCGGTAGAGCAGTCAGAGGAGAAAGAGCCGTCGTCGTGCGGGCGCGTCGCGGATGGGGCGACACCGACAGCCGGTTCTCGAAGCTGGACAAGAAGAGCGACGGGGCCGTTCGCGAGGATGACTACGGCGACACGCAGAAGAACATCTCGTTCCAGGAACTGCGCAAGCGTCAGGACAGGGAGCTCCGAAAGGTGCGCGCGAGACGGTCACCCGCCGCCGCCGCCGCTTCGCGAATCGTCGTTCGTTTTTCGTCCTTCGCGAGAGACGTCTTCCCTCCCGCGGGACGCGAGCGACTCTGACCCCCGATTCCCCGCTCGCTCCTTCCGCGCGCGCCGACGAAACACGACTCGCAGGACTCGCAGGACTCGCAGGAGCGCGGCGCCGACGGCGACTACTGGGGCGACGACGACGAGCTCGGGGGCTGGTCGCGCTTCATGGGGGAGGGCGAGAGCGGCAAGAGCGCGGCGCTCAAGAAGGGCAAGGCGCGGCGCGACGCCGAGAAGACGGCTCGCCGCGACGCCGCGCAGGCTGCGGAGAAGTCGGACGATGCCGGCCCGATCGCGCGCCCCGAGGTGGCAACGACCGAGAAAGGCGTGAAGACCGCGTACAAGCGCGGCGGCCCCCGGCCGTGGGAGACGGCGCGCGCGGCGCGCGAGGCGAAGCGGGCGGACGCCGTCGCGGCGGGCGCGGTTTCTCCGACGGACGCGGACGCGTCCAACCCGTTCGCGCGCGCGGGCATCCCCGAGCACATGGCCGCGGCTATGCAGAAGGCGGGCATGCGGCGCACGACGGAGATCCAACGGCTGGCGATCCCCGAGCTGGTGAGCGGCGAGGACGTGGTCATCCTCGCCGAGACGGGCAGCGGCAAGACGTTCGCGTACGTGCTGCCGATGGTGGCGTCGGTGGGCGCGCCGGGGCGCGGGGGCACGAAGGTGCAGGGCCGGTGCTGCCCCTCCATGATCGTGCTGGTGCCGAACGTGGAGCTGGGCAGGCAGGTGGCGTACATGGCCGAGCTCGCGGCGGAGTGGACGCAGACGAGCGAGTTCCCGAAGCCGGGCGTCTTCTCGCTCCTCGGGAAGGACAAGAAGCTGCTCAAGCCCACGGCGCCCAAAGCGCGCGGCGCGGCGAAGACCGCCGCGATCCGGCGTAAGGTGAAGGAGAAGGCCATGGTCAAGCAGGCGCGCGTCGCCGCGCGTCTCGCCGCGGAGGAGATGGCGCGCGGCGACGGCCAGTCGCGGGAGGATGTCGAGGAGGCTGGCGAGCGGGCGGCGGAGGAGGCGGGCAGCCGCGCGTCCAACGAGGCGCGCGTAGGCGCGACGAGCGGGTTCTCGGTGCAGGCGGGCGCGAAAGGTTCGAAGATGAAAGGCGACATGGAGGCCATTCCCGAGTTCAGGCGCGCGGAGGTCCTCGTCGCGACCCCCGCGCGTTTGCTCAGCCTCATGCGGGACGGGTGGATCATGCCCGGGCGGCTGCGTCACGTCGTCGTGGACGAGGCGGATGAGATGCTCAGCCGCGGGTTCGAAAAGGAAGTCGCGGGCGTGATCGAGGAGGCGTACCAGGGCGACGGCGTGAACCGCTTCGGCGCGCGCGTGCAGTTCTGCTTCGCCGCGGCGACCATGCGCGAGGAGGGCCCCATCTTCGACGCCTTCGAGCGCGGCGCGGAAACGCTCAGGTGGATCAGCACGAAGCAGTTCGGGGCCGTGCACCCGCAGCTGCAGCAGCGCGTGCGGCGCGTGGCGGGCGAGGACGAGCGCTTCGCGTCGCTGGCCAACGCGCTGCGCGGCGAGGCGCAGCACCAGGCGGTGGTCTTCGCTGACTCCCCCGGCGAGGCGGACGCGGTGGTTAAACAACTCAGCGCCGAGGGGTTCGAGGCGATGGCGTTCCACGGCAAAACCGCGGACCGCGGCGTGGCGATGGATGAGTTTTTCAACGGCGACTTGCCCGTGCTCGTGTGCACCGACCTGGCGGCTCGCGGGATCGATTTCCCGGACCTGCACCACGTCGTGCAGTACCGCCCGGCGGCGAGCGCGGAGATGCACCTGCACCGGTGCGGACGCACCGCGCGCACGGGGCAGGAAGGGCCGTTCATCGTGACGTGCCTAGTGGACGAGGAAAGCGACGGGGTTGACGACGAAGTCGCGCGGCTGATGGAGTTGTGAAGGTTGTGAAGATACCTCGCGATGATCCCGGGATGATGCCACACTACCGCCCTCCTCCCGCTTGCTTTTTGAGGTGCGTGAAACACTTCTTCTTAATCCACTCCTTGTTCTGCGGCGCGTACGCGTTGATGTTCGGCTCGTACACCAGCGCGCTCAAATCGCCCAGCGCGTCGATGTAGTTGTACAGATCCGAAACATCGTAGTCGATCTCCCTTCGCTCGGGGTACATCTCCTTCAGCCTCTTCTCGAACATCGAGCAGATGGCGTCCATCGCCAGGCTCGTCTTCTCGTAGTCCATGAACGTCCGCGACGAGCGGTTCTTCGTCTTCTGCACTAGCACGATCGTGTGTCGGTTGTCCGCCTGCTCGAGTGCGTGCGGGGAAAGCGCGTGAGCGAACGAACGAGTGGACCGACCGGAAGACGAGGAGGCGGTCGCGGGGGCGCGTCGTCGGAGCGTCTCGAGGCGCACGAGGTCGCGCGCGCGGGCGAGGCTCGGCTGCCGAGCACGTACCATGTTGTCTCCAGAGCGCGAGGCGACTGGTTCGGGGTTGACGGCGTCGGTGGAGTGGAGGCGGGGCCGCGTGCCGACCCACATTTTGGCGCGAAGAGGCGATTTTATGACGATTCGCTGTCATGAGACGTGTGAGACATACATGATGACGTGACGTCATCACCGCACTAGTACGTATGCGGCTGCTGTGAGATATAGGCCATCACCTCGCCCCCGCCGCCGCCGTGGCTTTCTTCCCGCTCGCTTCCGGCTCAACCCATGCGTAGCCGTGCTTTTCGTGGAACGCCGTGAGCGTCGTGCGCCCGAGGCACTCGCCGAAGAGCGTTCCGGTGGAGCAGCCCGTGACGCGCACGGCGACGTACTCGCCCGGCTCCGGCGTCGCGAGCTTTTCCCCCGCGCCGCCGTTCACGACGACGTTTTTTTTCTCGCCCCCGACGAGCTCCTCACCCACGTCGCCGCCGTAGACGCCCACCGGGTCGTTCGCGAACACCACCCACTTGCTGGTGTCCGTCTTGCCGGTCAGCTCCTGGTCGTTCTTCTTCGACGCGCCCTCGACCGTGCACAGGTGCACGCGGCCGATCTCCGCCTCCTGGTGCCTCGCGGCGGCGCCGCGGAAGGCGTCGATCACCTCCTGCAGGCGCCGCTGCTTGACGTCCTCAGGCACGTCGTCCTCCATCTTGCGCGCGGCGCTCGTGCCGTCGCGCTCGGAGTACGCGAACATGAACGCCTGCTCGTACGCGACGCGGTCCATCAGCGTCACCGTGTCCTCGTGCTCCTCCTCCGTCTCGCCGCAAAAACCGACGATGATGTCAGTGGTGACGGCGCAGCCCGGAATCTTCGCCTTCACGCGGTCGATGAGGTTCAGGTACGCCTCGCGCGTGTACCCGCGCGCCATGTTCTCCAGCGTGCGCGTGTTGCCGCTCTGCGCGGGCATGTGCAGGCAGTTGCACACGTTCGGGCGGCGCGCGATCACCTCGAGCACCTCGTCAGGGAAGTCCTTCGGGTGCGGCGAGGTGAACCGCACGCGCATCTCGGGGTCAATCGCCGCCACGCGGTCCAGCAGCGCGGCGAACTGCACGCTCCCCTCCCTCCGCTTGTCCGCGCGGTACCGCGAGCTGAAGCCCTCGGCGTAGCCTACGAAGGGCGTGCCGCCCGCGGCGGCCACCTCGGCGGACATGCCGGGGGGCGTCGCGACCGACTCCGGATCGACGACGTCCTCCTCTCGCGTCTTCCCGTCGTCGTTCCCGGCGGAGAGCATCGAGAGAAAGTCCGTCTCCCCCCCCCCCGCGACCTCGTCCGAGTACGCGTACGAGTTGACGTTCTGGCCGAGCAGGGTCACTTCCTTGACGCCCTGCTCGCTGAGCAGCCGCACCTCGTACTCGATGGACGCGGGGTCGCGCGAGCGCTCGCGCCCGCGCGTGTACGGCACGATGCAGAACGAGCACGCGTTGTCGCACCCGCGCATGATGGTGACGAAGGCGGCGTGCGCCCCCTCCTTGCGCACCGGCACGATGTCGGCGTACGTCTCCTCGACGGACAGCTGCACGTTCATGGCCTTCTCGCCGCCGTTCACCGCGCTGATCAAGTTGGGCAGGTCCCTGTACGCGTCCGGGCCCGCGACGAGGTCCGCGAGCTGGTCCGCCTCGAGCAGTTTCGTCTTGAGGCGCTCCGCCATGCACCCGAGCACGCCCACCACGGGCTTCTCCGACTTCTTCTTGCGCTTTCGCAGCGACTTGAAGTACGCCAGCCTCTGCCAGATCTTGGCCTCAGCCTTCTCCCGGATCGCGCACGTGTTCACGAGGATAACGTCCGCGTCGTGCATGTCGTCCGTTTCGTCGTACCCGCCGTCTTTGAGCACGGAGAGCATCACCTCGGAATCGTTCACGTTCATCTGGCACCCGTACGTCTCGACGTACACGTGCTTGCGCTCCGCCGCCGTCTCCGGCTCGGAGCGAGGCGCGTCCAGCACGGCGCCCGCCACACCCACGGGGGAGCTCTTCATCGACGAGACGTCCTACGAGCGAAAGCGAGAAGAAGGCGTGCCACGAGTGAGCGGGTCAGCGTCGCGTGCGCGCGCGGCGGAGAGGATGACGCGCGTGGCGTAACGGAGAAGGATCGAGCGGTACGTAAAACCCGAGGGGCGAGACGTGGGAGCGGGGCGCGCGGGCGGCGGCTGGGATGACGCGGGGAACGGGGGTCGAGGCGCACCTCGGGGGTGATGTGCTGTCCTCCGCCGGGTCCGTGCGCGCGCACGCTGAGCGCGGCGCGGCCTCCGGCGGGCTTAGTGCCCGCGCGCGCGCGGGGCATGCGCGTGCCCGCGAGGCTTGCGGCGCCGGCGGCGATGGCGGACGTGGCCATCTTGCTCTCCGCGGATTACGACTCGTGCGCGTACACCCGGCGTGACCTGCGATGAGGCGTCGAGTCCTCGCACCGAACTGCGCTCAGCGAGACAGAGCGTATAGAGCCTGCGAAGAGGTCTCGGTGTCAGCGCGTGGCACTGTGACTCGGCCCGACGCGCACGATGACCCCCTCGAGGTCTTTCTTATCCGGCAAAACCGAACGCTTTTCGCTTTTATCGGTCGGTTGGGCCTTTTCGTAGAAGAAAGACCCTCCTTCGTCTCTCTCCAAGGCGACGCGCGCGCCCGTCGCGTCGCGGCGCGATGGCGGACGCGGCGGCCGCGATCGAGGAGGAACTCGAGGCGCTCGAGGCGCTGTACCCCGACGATGGGCTGGTGGTGCGCCGCGCGGGCGACGCGCGCGAGGATGGTTCCGGAGCGTCCACCGCCGACGAAAAAGCGGTGCGACACACGATGGTCTCCTTGGACGTGGCGCCGCGCACGCTTGACGACGAGACGCAGCAGTACGTCCGCGCGACGCTGTGCATCACGCTAGATGGCGACTACCCCGCGAACCCACCGACCGTGCGCCTGTCGAACGTGCGTGGGCTGGATGACACGCGACAGGCGGAGGTGCGTCGCCGACTGGATGACGCGTGTCGCGATTTCTCATCCGACGAACCCGTGCTCGCGTTGCTGTGCGAGACCGCGTTCGAGACCCTGACCGAGCTGAACCGCCCCGACGGGGACTGCGCGTTTTGCCTCGCGCCGGTGGCGGACGCGGACACGCTCGACGACAAAAGCTCCGCCGTGCCGTTCATCAAGCTCATGCGGTGTTACCACTGTTTCCACGAGAACTGCTTCGCGAGGTGGTGGCGCTGGCGCGCCGCCGCCGCCGCCGAGGCGAGCGCCGAGCGGGGCGCGCACCACGCGGCCGCGAGCGCGTCGGAGGGGAGAGCCGCGACACCGACGCACCTCTGCCCGGTGTGCAGAGTCGCCATCGAGGACGAGGACGTGCGGCACGTCAAGCTGGACGGCGGCGAAGACCTCGGTTTTGGCGAAGACCTCGGCGCGCGCGAGCGAAGCGTCGTCGCCGCCGCCGCCGGCTCGGCGTCGGAACGGACGCGGCGCGCGCGCTTCGCAGCGGCGATGGCCGAGCAGAGAGCGAAAGGGGGTCTGATCGAGGAGGGCGCGGGCGAGGGGTTCGTGTTCACGCCGGGCGCGCGCGCGTCGGATTTCGCGCCAGCCTCTTCCGCGCCCGCGCCGAGCGCGGCGAGCAATCAGTCCGTTCCCGCGCCGCGGGCGCCGCCGCGTCCGCCGCCGGCGGCGGGCGGGCGGGGAAGCGGCAGCGCGCGGGGCGCGCGCGGTGGCATGGGGTGGCTGAAGAAGGCGGCGGCCGCGTCCGGGGTGTCGGACGCGGGGGCGATGGATGCGGCGACTCGGCGAGTCGCCGCGCTGGACGTGAGCGGCGGTCGGGGCGGCGAGGGTCGAGGCCGGGGACGCGGACGAACTCGAGGCGGTGTCGGCGGCGTCGGTGAATCGCGTCAGTGACGTACTCTCGGTACCACAGTAGCCACAGTACGTAGTCTTTCGAGTTCCGGGAACGGTGTCTACCCGCGCGCGCGGTACGCGGTGACGTGTCTGTGCGCCACGGCTCCCGCGGTGCTTTTTTATTCTCGAGCTTCGCGTCTCTTCTTCTTCGCGACGGAGGACGAAAAAGTCACGCGGCTTCCTCGACGATCGGCCCGCGCCCGTCGTCGACGCGCGCGTCCGCCTCGCGCACGGCCCGGCGCAGCCTGTCCTCCCCCGCGTGCCTCCCGACCGCCGTCGCGACGCAGCGCAGGACGTCCGTGCACGTGAGCACGCCGACGGGCGTTTCGTTCGCGTCCAGGATCCACGCTCTGTGTTGGCGCTTGTCCGTCATGAGGCGCGCGGCGTCAGCCACCGTCGCCGCCTCGTCCACGGCGTCCACGGTCCAGGCGTGCGGACGCCGAGCCTCGTACAGGAACGACCCGACCGTGTGCCCGCCGGCGATCGCGGCGCTCGGATCCTCGAGGCCGCCCAGCGGTGGGTCTCCCTTCGGCTCCCGGAGCGCCGCCGCCGCCTTCGCGTCGTCTCCGCCAAAGGCCTCGCTCGCGAAGTCGGAGAAGCTGAGCGTGTCCACCGCTCGCCACGCCGACGGGTCGCCCGCGTGCTCCATGGTCCACTTGCTCAGCCGCACGACGCACGCCGCGCCGTACCCTTTGTCCAGCATCTCGCGGTACACACCGCCCAGCGGCGCGTCCTGGAACGTGCAGAACGGGCGCGACGCGTGCTTCACGGCGGGCTCGTCCAGCGCGCGCTTCAGCGAAGCCGTCGCGGACCTCCTACGTTCGCGACTCGCGCTCGCGTCTTCTTCGGGTTCGTCGACGGCGTAGAGAAGACACCGCACGACGTCCATCTGCGAGACGACATCGATGATCTCTTCCCACTTGGGCTTTTGGCGGGGCATTCGACGGGACGCGCCGCGCGCCTCGGACGCGTCGTAGCGCCCTTTGGCCTCCGCCGCGTCGTCGGGAGGCGTCGACGGCTCGAAGAGCGGCGAGCCGCCGGCTCGCGCGTCG
>Ga0181558_10005466_pt1 | contig 11199 bp, 10 predicted proteins | sample 011ome_22_FD_133754 | JGI IMG/M metagenome (GOLD analysis project Ga0181558, IMG submission 133754) | Coastal salt marsh microbial communities from the Groves Creek Marsh, Skidaway Island, Georgia - 011507BT metaG (megahit assembly) | ecosystem: Environmental > Aquatic > Marine > Intertidal... | reverse complement strand
TTTACTAATCCCTCGAGAGTTTCCCAAGTTAAATTTAAACCGTCAAAATCAAAATATTTTTTTTCAAGTAAATGAACAATCCTAATTGCTTGATCATTATGATCAAAGCCATCATGTTTACTCATAAGTTTTTTTAATGCTTCTTCACCGGCGTGTCCAAAAGGTGGATGACCAATGTCATGAGCAATAGATAATGTTTCAGCAATGTCTTCATTAAGATTAAATATTCGACAAATTGATCTTGCTATTTGAGACACTTCAAGAGAATGAGTTAATCTTGTACGGTAATGGTCACCTTCATGTGAGACAAAAACTTGTGTCTTATGTTTTAATCTTCTAAATGCTGCGGAATGAAGAACTCTATCCCTATCTCTCTGATACTCTGATCTAGTTTGGCTAAAATTTTCTTTAAAAATCCTACCCTTTGACTCGCTATGATTAATAGAAATTTTTGATAAATTAAGGGAATTTTTCATTCAACTTGATTATTCTAAAAAAAGTAACTACATATTATAATATATATTTATTTGTATAAACATCACAAACTATGGAAAATAATCAAATTAATATCACAGATAATGCAGTTAAAAAAATTCTCTCATTAACTGAAAAAGAAGATGATGACGTAAAGCTAAGGCTTTCAGTTTCGGGTGGTGGATGCTCGGGGTTTCAGTATAGTTTTTCACTAGACTCTGAAACAACTCCCGACGATATCATATTTAGTAAAGACGGCGCCAACTTAGTAGTTGATCAAATCTCTCTTGAATATCTTAACGGTTCTGAAATTGACTATGAGAATAAACTTATTGAATCTTCTTTTAAGATAAACAATCCAAATGCTGCAGCATCTTGTGGCTGTGGAACATCCTTTTCCCCAAAGACGTGACAAAAATAGTTAGCTGGAATGTTAACTCAATTCGCGTAAGGCTTGACCACTTAAGTATTTTAATTAAAGAAAATAATCCTGATATTATATTGTTGCAGGAAACCAAAACTACAAATGAAGATTTTCCTTATCAAGATATTAAGGATCAGGGGTATGAAATTAATAATACTGGTCAAAAATCTTATAATGGAGTTGCTATTTTATCTAAGGTACCTGTTGAATTAAAAAATACTGCTCTTCCTAAAAATGACAAAGATGACCAAGCAAGGTTCTTAGAAGTAAGAGTTTTAGACGATAAACCCTTTGATATTGCATCTATCTATCTACCAAATGGTAATCCAATTGATACTGATAAATTTTCTTACAAATTAGATTGGATGAAAAAATTGAAGTTATATGTAGAAAAAAAAATGGAGAATAATGAAACATTCATCTTTGGAGGTGATTTTAATATCATTCCTAATCATCAAGATGCTATAAATATCGAAAAATGGAGAAATGATGCTTTACATCATCCAAAATCAATTGAAATTTTTCGCTCAATTATAAACTTGGGCATGACTGATGTTTTTAGAATTTTTAATTCTAAACCTTATGAATTTACATATTGGGATTACTCTAGAGGGGCTTGGGAAAAAGATAATGGCCTTAGAATAGACCACTTTCTTGCTTCACCAAGAGCAGTAGACCGCTTACATGACTGCCAAATAGAAAAAAAATTTAGAGGAATGGAAAGACCTTCAGACCATGTGCCAATATGGTTTGAAATAAACTAATTATTTTTTTGGATTCTTTGCTATGACATTTATTAATTCATAAACAATAGTAGCAGCTGCTGTAGAGGTCAACTCAGCATGATCGTAAGCTGGGGCAACTTCAACAACATCAGCAGATACTAAATTCATTCCTGCCAAACCTCTAATAACATTTAAAATTTCTCTACTGGTCATTCCAGCAATTTCAGGGGTCCCAGTTCCAGGTGCATGAGCCGGATCAAGAACATCAATATCTATTGAAACATACAATGGATTGTCCCCAACTCTATCTCTTATTCTTTTAACAATTTGTTCAATAGTATGAGTTTGAAATTCATCACAATGAATAATTTTAAAACCGAGTTCAGCATCGCTCTTAAGATCATCAGGACTGTACAGAGGCCCTCTAATTCCTACGTGCATTGAAGAATCATCTAGAAATAATTTTTCTTCTCTTGCTCTTCTGAATGGTGTTCCATGAGTATAAGGGGCACCAAAGTATGTATCCCAAGTATCCAAATGAGCATCAAAATGAACTAGTGCAACAGGTTGACCACATTTCTTATTTACTGCTCGAAGTAACGGTAGAGCAATAGTGTGGTCTCCTCCAATCGTAACAATGCTTCCTACTTTTTCTAAAAGAGATGTTGCTCCATCCTCAATTTGTTTTATTGCTTCTTCAATGTTAAATGGATTGCAGGCAATATCGCCTGCATCGGCAACTTGTTGCACAACAAAAGGCTCAACATCATAATCGGGATGATAATTTGTTCTTAACTGTCTTGCTGCTTGACGTACTGCTTGAGGACCAAATCTTGCTCCAGGTCGATAGCTTGTACCCGCATCAAATGGTACTCCAATAATTGCAACATCACAGTGTTCTACATCTCTTAGTTCAGGTAATCTAGCAAATGTTGAAGGGCCTGCATATCGTGGGACAACTTTTCCACTAACTGGTTGAATAGTTTTTTTCTTATCTGTCATACCTAAAATATATCAATCAAATCCACCAAAGTCTTGAAATAAAGTTGGGTCACCAAAAATGTCTCCGTAATCTTGATTTCCCCCCAAAGACCCACCTTGAAGATCTTCATCGCTAAGCTGATTAGACTCTAATGTTTGCAGCTGATCTAGGAACTTTGATTTTTTAAGAGTGTCAGCCGCTTCAATACAAGAGTTTCCATAAAGGTCATTCTTAACAATTTGAGTTGCAACATACGATCCAATAATAACTAATAATATTAAAGCCACTATTCCTTTAGGGACTTTAAATCCAGCCTTGTAGTCTTTATTTACCCTTGATGAAGCTGCTTTTTCTTTGACGAATTCTTCTTGAGACTCTAAATATTTTCTTTCCTGTCTTCTTCTTAAAATTTCATATGTTACCGCTGCAATTACTGTAAGAGCAATAATAGTTAAAGCAAGAGCACTAAGTGCAGGACTTATTCCTAATCTTACTTTTGATGCTATTACAGTCGTTAAAGTTTGGTCTGAAAGAATACTAAAAACAGTTGTATTATAATTTTCAAATGATGCAAGAAAGGCAATAACTGCGGCAGAGGCAATTGCAGGAGCTAAGTAAGGAATAAGAATTTTAAAAAACACTTGTGTTTGAGATGCACCAAGATCTAACGCTGCCTCTTCTTGAGTTTGATCAAATCGTTGTAATCTCGCTACAAATATTAAAAAGCAATAGGTCGATATAAAGCATGTTTGTGCCAAAATTGTTAAAAAAATACCATTCCTGCCTACATCAGATATAAATCCACCTCCGCCTAATCCTGCAATTCGATCCCATAAAACAACTGTTGATATTCCTATAATTACTCCGGGAAAAAGAACAGGCATAATTGAAATTGAATAATATATATCTCTTAATTGAGATTTTACTTGAGTTAAAACTATTGCTGCTGCCATTCCAATAGGAACTGACAAACAAACAACTCCTGCACCAATTATTAAGCTTGAAATTAATCCATCATGCAGTCTCCAATCTGTTAAAAGTCCTGCTAGATGCTGTCCATCATATGCGATTTTTCCTTCATTGAACCATCTAAAACTGAAGCATTCCCAAGGGGTAATTGCTGGAAACTCAGCAGAATTGAATGCTGTAAAACTCATAATAATTAATGGGCCGAATAGGTATGTAAAAAAAACTAAAATATAGATGCCCATTAAAAAATTCATTGCGTAACTGGATCTCATCTTATAATTTCCCCAATTCTGACCTTAAATATCCTCATCATTGTTAAAACAAAAACTACTGAAACAATTAATAGAATAATTGAATATGCAGACCCTCTAGACCAGTTGTCATTTAAATTAAACCATTGATAAATAAGCTGTGGAAACCATAAAGTATTAGGACTACTTAATACAACAGGAGTAGCCAATGCCCCAACAGTCAGCATGAATACCATTGTGCAGCCTGAAACTATACCAGGTTTTGCGTGAGGTATTACAACTCTCCAGTGTGTTCTAAAAGTAGATGAGCCAAGGTCTTTAGCTGCTTCAACTTGATTGATATCAAGACTCTCAATTGCATTGTACAATGGGAACATCATCAACAAAATGTATGCGTATATTAATCCAGTGTAGAGACCAACATCATAAGTAATAAATAAAATTCCTTGATCTAATATTCCTATGCCTGTTAAGACATTATTAATTACACCCTCATTCGCAAAAAGTATTCTAAGAGCAAATGAACGAAGCAACTCATTTATCCAAAATGGTATGATTAAAGATACAATTAATAGTCTTGCAGTACTGGGTGTAGCAATTTTTGCAATATAAAATGCAATGGGATAGCAAAATGCAAGGTTAGCAATGGTGACAAAAATTGATACAAGAATTGTCCTCCCAAATACACCTAGATCTACGAAATTATAAGCATCAGCTGATGTCTTAGATCCAAAAATGAAATGTCTATAATGTTCTAATGTATAAAAATCTTTAGGTCCGCCTCTTTCCAAAGGAGGTATGTTGGCCCTGAATGATAAATCCAACATATAAAGTTGTGGAATAATAACTAAAAAAATAAACCAAAATACAATCGCAACTAGAAAAAATAAGGCTACACTTTTTCCATTTTTTTGAAAAAAAGGTTGAGTAAAAAATAAGCTCTTCATATTACTCAGTTGCTAACGCACCTTTAGGCAAAATGATTGATTTGTTAATATCAAAACCTAGTTCTATTTGGCTATTTATTTCAATTTCACTCGTATCAATAGCATTAGCTACCGAGAATTTTATTTTTGAACCAGAATTTAATGACGCATAAAAGTTTTTAACATTTCCTTCAAATTCAATATTTTCAATTTTCGCTCTAAATTTATTCTGAAATTTATTGTCATTTTTTATTATAAATAGAGACTCTGGCCTAACAAATGATATTGCTTCATCACCTACATTCAATTTTGTGGACTTATCAATTGAAGATATGAAGTTTCCATCAGATGTTTCAATCTTAGCCTCACCATTATTTACATCAATAATATTTCCAAACAATGGGTTGTTCTCTCCAACAAATGTAGCGACAAAAGGCGTTAACGGATTATTATACACTTCATCGCAAGGGCCAATTTGTTCAAGTTCACCTTCGTTCATGACTGCTATACGATCTGACATCGTAAGTGCTTCTCCCTGATCATGAGTAATATATATAAAAGTAATGTTTACTCGTTTCTGTATTTCTCTTAATTCAGTTCTCATTCTTTGTCTTAATTTTAAATCTAGCGCTGACAAGGGCTCATCAAGCAAAAGAACTTTTGGTTCCACCGCAAGAGCTCTGGCAATGGCTACTCTTTGTTTTTGACCGCCCGATAATTGGTGGACTTTTTTATCTCCTTGGCCCTCAAGGGCAATAAGTTCTAATAGCTCTCCTGCTCTTTTCATTCTTTCACTTTTAGATACGCCTCGAACTTCAAGAGAAAAAGCAATATTCTCAGCAACTGTCATAAGAGGAAACAACGCAAGGTTTTGAAATATTAGAGAAGTGGGTCTTTTGTTTGGCCCAATGCCAAGCATATCTTTATTATCAATTAGAACCTGGCCTTTAGATGGATCTTGAAATCCTGATATTGCTCTTAATAGAGTTGTTTTTCCACAACCAGATGGTCCTAAAAAACTAAAAAATTCACCTCCTTCTATTTTTACATTTACATTTTTTGCAGCAAAAAAACTACCGAAGGTGACAGATACATCTTTTAATTCAACGCCAGCGCTCATATTGAAAATTATAAATATTTATTTATTAAAAACGACAGAAAAAAGCGCCTAAGTAGGATTACTTAGACGCTTTTTTAAACTTATTAGAACCGATTATGCAGTTTCAAATTTATTTGCATATTCAGCCCTTGCGTCAGCATACCAAGGTGGCTCAGGCGGCCAAGGATTTAACTTGGTCGACGTGTCTCCTGGATAGATTGCTTTAGCTAAAGCTTTTGTTTCTGCAGAGTAGTGATCAGACGCACCATTAACAGCTGAATTATATCCAATAGCGTTAATAGTTGCTCCACCAACTTCAGGTGTAAAGCTGTAGTTGATTAACTCATATGCTTCATCAATGTTTTCTGCTTTTGCCGATAGAGTAATACCATCTATCCATGCAAGAGCACCTTCATCAGTAGTTTGATAAGCAACAGGCTCTCCAGCTTTCATCATTGCAGCGATAGGACCATCCCATGTTTGGCCAACAATAACTCCGTCAGAAGTAAAGCCTTGTTTTTGAGGATCTGCACCAGACCAGAACTTAACAAGATTAGATTTCTTAGAAATACAATACTCAGTAATTGTTTCCCAATTTTTTCTCATTGTATCTTCATCTTTGTAAGAGGACCAGAAATCCATTTTACCTTGATGATGCATCCAAATTCCACAACCAGTCATCATAGAATATGTTCGACCCATCATGTAAGCACCAGAAATTGCAGGATCAGCTTCCCATATGTCTCCAAAGCTTGGGAGTCCATTTGGAGACCATTTATCTGTTCTCCATGCAATTGACTCTGTTCCCCATAATTGAGGCACCCAATGCGAACCTTTACCACCAAAGTTCCAATCTCGCTCACCAACCGCAAGCATTCCTGGGTTAACATTTCCAGTATTAATTCTGTTCATATCAAAGGGCTGAAGTACACCAAGGTTTTCCCACTGAAGAGCACGCATATTTGTTGGGCTCGCAAGATCAAAGCCAGCACCACCACCAGCTTTCATTTTTGATATAATTTCACCGTTATCACCAATTTTAGTGTGGTTTACAGTAATTCCTGTTTTTGCTTTAAAATCAGCAACAACTGAATCAGGCAAATACTCACCCCACATTAAAACATTTACAACGGGCGCAGCAAAAGCATTTGGAACATAATAAGGACCTATAGCAGCAGCGGCACCTGTCGCAGCAGCTCCTTTAAGTACTGATCTTCTTGTTACTTTCGCAGCTTGTAATGTTTTGTTTATTTTTTTCACAGCTACTCCTATTATTAATTAATTAATAAAAAATTTTCATCCATAAAAGAGTACCTGTAAAGATAAACTTTTATTAAATTCAAAATAAAATTTCATTTATTGTTTGTTTTCCATCATAAAGTAAATGAGGCAGCTCTTATAAATAGATAAAAACTATACATAAATTAAAATCTTATGATATGATGTTAAATAGTTGAAAAACAATTATATTTAATCTTATGATTCTGACTACAACCATAGGTTCTTACCCAAAACCAGATTTTTTAAACCTACCTGATTGGTTTCAAGGTGAAAAAGGCACTGATACAGATCGCCCAACTGCAAATTGGCAAAATGCGATGAATGCCCTTGGTAATAAAAAAGAATTCATAATAGAAAAAGCTGTTGAACAAGTGATAAGTGATCAGATCGATTGTGGAATTGATATTGTTACCGATGGAGAAGTAAGAAGAGAGAACTATATTCATCACCATTGCAGATACATAAATGGAATTGACTTTGAATATTTAACAAAAAAAACTGCTCGTACTGGTAATTACGAGTGTTTCCTTCCTACAATAGTATCAAAAGTAAATTTCTCTAAACCATTTCTTGATGAGGAATTTAAAATCAATCAAAAAAATTCTGCCAAGCCAGTAAAAATTACAATACCAGGCCCCTTGACTATAACAGATACTATCGCAGATAATTTTTATTTTAATGACAAAAATCTTGGGAAAGATCTTAGTATTGTTATCAATAAAGAAGTAAAAGAACTAGCTGCTGCTGGATGCAAATATATTCAAATTGATGAACCTTTGTTCGCAAGAAAACCAACGGAAGCCAATGATTTTGGAATTGAAAATCTCGAACGGTGTTTTCATGGTATTTCAGAAGATGTTGAAAAAATAGTACACATTTGTTGTGGTTACCCTGATAAAGTTGACTCTGAAAATTATCCCAAAGCCCCCCTTCATTCATATAATGATATTGCAACAAATTTAGAAGATTCACTAATTGATACGATCTCGATAGAAGATGCCCATAGACATAACGACTTGAAGCTTCTTGAACAATACAAAACAAAAAAAATTATATTTGGACTTATTAAAATAGCTTCTAGTGAAATCGAAGAAACTGAAGAAATTAGATCAAGGATTTATGACTGTCTTAATCATATTGATAAAGAAAGATTAATAGCTGCACCCGATTGTGGATTGGGTTACCTTTCAAGAGAAATGGCAATGAAAAAACTTAAAAATCTTACACAGGCAGTAAAAAGTATCTAAGCTATTAATTTATCTGGCTCACAAAAATCTAAATCAAGATCCTTAGCCACATCTTGTTGAGTGCACATTCCAGACATTACATTCAAACCATTTAAGAAGTTTTTATTAGAACTCAATGCGCCATTAAGACCCTTCTGAGATAAATCAGAAATAAAAGGCAATGTTGCATTATTAAGGCTGATTGTTGAAGTTCTAGGAACACAACCTGGCATATTAGTAACACAGTAATGAACTACTTTATGTTGCAAATATATAGGATCAGCATGAGTTGTTGGTCTGCTGGTTTCAATGCACCCACCTTGATCAATTGCTACGTCTACAAGAACTGATCCTGCTTTCATTTTTGAAACTAATTCTTCTGATACTAATTTAGGAGCTGCTGCTCCAGGAACTAAAACTCCTCCAATCAAAAGATCACAATCTTTAACATTTGCTTCAATAGACTCTGAATTTGAAATCACTGTAGTTACTTCATTATTAAAATATGCTTTTAACTCATCAAGCCTAGTTTGAGACTGGTCAATCAAAATAACATTAGCCTTCATACCATGTGCTATTAAAGCAGCATTAAAACCAACTACACCGCATCCAATGATTACAACATTAGCTGGAGGAGCGCCTGTGGCACCAGACAATAAAACCCCTCTACCATTATTAGTCATTTCTAGAGACCGAGCTCCCGCTTGTATGGAAATTCTTCCCGCAACCTCACTCATTGGAGCTAACAGGGGCAATCTATTATTATCATCAGTTACAGTTTCGTATGCAATACAAGTTGAGCCTGAATTCATAAGTCCAAGTGTCAGTTCTTTGTTTGCGGCTAAATGAAGATAAGTAAATAGTAGCTGATCTTTCTTGAGTAGTTCAACTTCTTGTTTTTGAGGTTCTTTAACCTTAATGATCAATTCGCTTATATCAAAAATTTCTTTAGCTGTTTGATATATCTTTGCTCCAGCATTTTTATAATCTTCGTCAGTAAAACCAGATCCGACACCTGCGCCCGTCTCAACAATTAGCTCATTTCCCTCTGAAACTAGTGTCTTTACACTATCAGCGGTTAGTCCTACTCTATTCTCTTGAGGTTTAATCTCTTTTGGTACACCAATTAACATATATGACTAGTTTTTATACTATTCATTATATTTTACAAATAAAAGGATGTCGCATATGGGGAAAAAATGGTTGGATATTGTTTATAATGAAAAAAGCTCTGTTAAATTAAAGCAACATTATAAATCTTGGGCCAATGATTATGATCAGGATTTAATTGATTGGGGTTATGCATATCCATCACAATTAAAGAAGATTATGTCTCATGACATACGTGTAAAAAAGAACTCTAAAATATTAGATGCTGGTTGTGGAACAGGTCTTGTTGCTGAAGCCCTAAGTGATATGAATTTTAAGAATATTATTGGATTAGACTATTCAATGGATATGCTTAATGTTGCTAAAGATAAAAAAATTTACACAAGACTAGTTCAGGAGTCTCTTAATAAAAAAACTTCACTTAGAAGTAATCAATTTGATATTATTTTATGCACTGGGGTTCTAACATCAGGTCATGTAGGTGCAAAAGCGATTAATGAATTAATTAGAGTTACAAAAAATAAAGGCTATTTAATATTGTCAATTGCTGAGTCTATTTATGAAAAACTTGGGTTTAAAGATGAAATAGAGAAAAATAAAAAGCAGATATCAAAAATTAAGATATCTAAACCTTTTATTGCTTTGCCTAATCACAAAAGTAGCGCAACATCAAGAATGCACATATACCAAAAAAAATTATCCTAATTGTTCATGTTGCATATCATCTGGATTGATGCCGGCAACTTCAACAGGTTTTTTCATAGCATCTCTTCTGAATGGCTCTCCTAGTTCTTGATTTAAGATAACTTCTATAAAAGTTGTAACACCATTTACTTGTTCATCACATGCGGTTCTCAAGGTATTGGTAAGTTCTTCCATAGATTTAACTGTAACGCCTTTTAGGCCGCAGCCTTCAGCAACTTTTGCATAGCTCAAATCTGGGTCTAATTCAGTTCCAACAAAATTATCATCATACCAAAGTATAGAATTTCTTTTTTCCGCACCCCATTGGTAGTTTCTAAAAATTACCATTGTAATAGCTGGCCATTCTTCTCTCGCGCATGATGTCATTTCATTCATACTAATACCAAAAGCTCCATCACCTGCAAAACCTACAACTGGCGTATTTGGACAACCAATTTTGGCACCAAGTACTGATGGGAACCCATAACCGCAAGGACCAAACAGACCAGGAGCTAAATATTTTCTTCCTTCTTCAAATGTAGGATAAGCATTTCCGATAGCACAGTTGTTTCCAATATCTGATGAAATAATTGCATCTTTAGGAAGACCATCCTGAATAGCTCTCCATGCCATTCGAGGGGACATACGATCTGAATCTCTTTTTCTAGCATCATTATTCCATGTTGTTCCAGGATCGTCGTCTTCATGATCCATGCTACTTAAAGTTTGTAGCCACGCTGATTTTGTTTGATGGATAAGGGCTTTACGCTCTTCTCTATTTTTATTACCTGCATCTGCAGATAAATTTTCTAGAATTTGTTGAGCAACTAATTTTGCATCACCACAAATCCCAACTGATACTTTTTTTGTCAAACCAATTCTATCAGAATTGATATCAACTTGAATTATAGATGCATCTTTTGGCCAATAATCAATACCGTAGCCTGGTAAAGTTGAAAAAGGATTTAAACGAGTGCCTAAAGCCAAGACAACATCCGCCTTTGCTATAAGTTCCATTGCGGCTTTTGATCCATTGTAGCCTAGAGGT
>Ga0181558_10005462_pt1 | contig 11202 bp, 7 predicted proteins | sample 011ome_22_FD_133754 | JGI IMG/M metagenome (GOLD analysis project Ga0181558, IMG submission 133754) | Coastal salt marsh microbial communities from the Groves Creek Marsh, Skidaway Island, Georgia - 011507BT metaG (megahit assembly) | ecosystem: Environmental > Aquatic > Marine > Intertidal zone... | reverse complement strand
TGTAGCCGCGGCGGTACTCGAACTTATCGACCGCCTTCATCAGGCCGATATTGCCCTCCTGGATCAGGTCGAGGAACTGCAGGCCGCGATTGGTGTATTTCTTAGCGATGGAAATCACGAGACGCAGATTGGCCTCGACCATTTCCTTCTTGGCGCGGCTGGCTTCCTTCTCACCCTGCTGGACCGTCTGGACGATCCGGCGCAATTCGGTGATCGGCAGGCCGACACGCACGGAAATCTCCATGACCTCCTTGCGGATCGCGCGGATTTCATCGCCGTTCTTCTCGACGAACTTCTTCCAGCCCTTGCGCTTCAGGCGCCCCACACGACTGACCCAGCGGGGGTCGAGCTCATTGGTCATGTATTCGTCGAGGAAGTCCGCCCGAGGGACGCCGGCATCCAGCGCCATGCGCAGCAGCTTGCCTTCGAAACTGGTCAGACGGCGGTTCAGGCCGTAGAGCTCATCCACCAGGGCTTCGATCCGGCCGTTGTTCAGGCGGACCTGCTCCATATATTCGACAAGTTCGTGCTGCAGCTTCGTGTAGCGCTTTTCCTGCGCGGTAGAGAGCTGATCGGACTTGTTCTTCATGCCCGCCAGGCGCTGCTCCTGCAGCTTGCGAAGCTTCTTGTAGGTCTTGTCGATCGTATCGAAGAGCTCGAGCACTTCCGGCTTGAGCTTGGCTTCCATGGCCGCGAGGGAGAGGTTTGCCCCCTCGTCCTCATCGTCGTCGTCATCCTCGACGGTGGTGCCGTTTTCCGCGGCTTCCTTGCGCTTGGCCTCCTCGGCCTTCTTCTTTTCCTCTTCGGCCTTCTTGGCATTCGCGCCGCCATTGGCAGAATTGTCTTCGCCCGGCCCCCCGCTATGGGTCGCGTCGAGATCGATCACGTCGCGCAGCAGGATCTGTTCCTTTTCCAGCGCATCGCGCCAGGCGATGATCGCGCGAATGGTAAGCGGCGATTCACAGATCGAGCCGATCATCTTCTCGCGGCCGGCCTCGATGCGCTTGGCAATCGCGATCTCGCCTTCGCGCGAGAGCAGTTCGACCGAGCCCATTTCGCGGAGATACATCCGCACCGGATCATCGGTGCGGCCGAGATCTTCCTCGCGGGTGGTGCGGGTCTTGGTCGGAACCGTGGTGGGGACTTCTTCCTTGCCCGCGGCTGCGCCGTTCGCGCCCTTGCCGCCGTCCTTGGCGGCCTTGTCGCCGGCGTCGTCCTTTTCTTCTTCTTCGACGACATTGATGCCCATCTCAGACAACTGGGCGAGCACGTCCTCAATCTGTTCGGAGGACACTTGTTCCTGCGGCAGGGTTTCGTTCAGCTCGTCATAGGTGATGAAGCCGCGTTCCTTGCCGCGGGCGATCATCTTCTTCACACCCTGAACCGAGCCATCCATCAACGGACCGTCAGGGGCGTCGTCGCGATCCTCGGTCTCTGCTTCCTGCGCTTCGTTTCGTGCCATAAGTATCCCTCGCTGCAGCGCCGGATGACCCGGTGCGCATTCGATAAATCAGAAGTCTTTCGTTACAGGCTGCCCGCACCCGACGCTTCGCGAACGAGATTGAGAAGTTTCGTACTGTTCTCTTCGTTCATCTCGTCCTTGGCATCCCTCTTTGCATCCGCGCGATCAGCATCCAGTCGCGAACGGCCAAATCGCACAAGCATCTCGTCCAGCGCGGATCGTGCTTCCGGTACAGTTGCGTCCGGCTTCGCGAAAGAAGCCTGACGATACACCTGCGCATGCAATACCACCCCCAACAGCCGCTCATGGCCAACTGAGATCAAATGGCGCTGCAAGTCGCGTGTGTCAAGCACTGGCGACGTAAAAGCGAGGTTTAAAATCACATCCAGCAGGGTGTCAAGTTCCCTGTTTTGCAGGGAAATTTCATTCAGGGCCTCAATCGAGTCATGAATCAGGTCCGGGTGATTGATCAGCGTGGCGAGCAAAACCCGCTCCTGCACGGCTTTCATGGCGCCAATATCGCCCCGTACGCCCAATCCGGGCACCAGTTCGGGCTTCCGGTCGCGCCAGTCGCTCCGTTTGCCGCCGCCCGGCCGCCCCCCGGAGGCGCGCGGTTGGAAGAACAGGTCTTTGAGGCGTTGCCGGAAGCTCTGCTGATAGTGGTACTTCACGCCTTCATCGGCGATGGTCGCCACCCGCATGTTGACCCGGCGCTCCAGATCGGCGCGGCGTTCGGGCGTATCGTGACGGGCGGCGGACACCTCGGACTGCCAGATCACATCGGCCAGCTGATGGGCCCCGTCCATGAGCTTCGAAAAGCCTTCCGCGCCACGCGACTGCACCAGCGAATCCGGGTCTTCGCCGGCCGGCAGGGTCATGAACCGCAGCGTCTTGCCGGGCTTGAGCAGCGGCAGGCCGCGCTCGGCGGCACGCAAGGCGGCACGCGCGCCCGCATTGTCACCATCGAAACAGAGCACCGGCTCGTCGGTCACCCGCCAGAGCAGACCGATCTGCTCTTCGGTCACCGCCGTGCCCAAGGGCGCGGCCGCATGGGGCAGCCCCGCCTGGGCGAGCGCGATCACGTCGGTATAACCTTCCGCGACGATCACGGTGCCGGACTCGCGCGAGGCCTCGCGGGCCATGGCAAAATTGTAGAGATTGCGGCCCTTGTGAAAAAGCGGCGTTTCGGGCGAGTTCAGATATTTCGGCTGCCCGTCTCCCAGTATGCGCCCGCCAAAGGCGATCACCCGCCCGCGCCCGTCGGCAATCGGGAACATCACCCGGTTGAAGAAGTAGTCGCGCGGGTCGCCGCCGCCCTCGGGCATCTTGATCAGTCCCGCTTCGACAAGCTGCTCCTTGCGGATGCCCTTGCCCTCCATCGCCTGGAGCAGCCGGCCCCGCCCTTCAGGGGCATAGCCCAGCCGGAACCTGGCGATGGTTTCATCGGTAAAGCCGCGTCCGCGCAAGTAATCATAGGCTTCACGGCCGCCGGACTGACGAAGCTGGTCCTCGTACCAGTGGCAGACCATCTCCACGACGTCATAGAGCGAAGAGCGGACCTTGGCGCGCTCACGCTCTTCGGGGGATGACTGGGGCACCTGCAATCCCGCCTGCCCGGCCAGCCGTTCCACCGCCTCGGGAAAGCTCAGCCCCTCGGTTTCCATCACGAAGGTGATGACATCCCCGTGCTCGCCGCAGCCGAAGCAGTGATAGAATGCCTTCTCGTCATTCACCGTGAAGGATGGCGTCTTTTCATTGTGAAAGGGGCACAGGCCCGCATGTTCGCGGCCCTTGCGTACCAGACGCACCTTTCGCCCCACGACTTCCGATACCGGAAGCCGCGCACGCAACTCATCGAGAAATTGCGGCGGAAAGGCCATACCCAAAATGATCCCGTCAGCGTCAAACGGTGAACGTAGCGTGCAAGAGCCCACCGAGTCTCAAAAGCGGCAATACGATGGGAATTATTTGCGTGTATTGCGGGGATAAAGCCCGCGATTGGCATCAGCCGCCCAGGCGGGCCTTCACGATGCCGCTGGCGCGCCCGAAATCCATCTGTCCGGCGTAATTGTCCCGCAAGGCGCCCATCACCGCGCCCATATCCTTCAGGCCGGTCGCGCCGAGATCGGCGATGGTCTTGTCCACGGCCTCTTCGGTGGCCGCCGCATCGAGCTGTTCGGGCAGGAAACGCTGGATGATGGTGATTTCCTCACCCTCCTGCTCGGCGAGTTCGAGCCGGCCGCCCTTTTCATACATGGAAATAGACTCGCGGCGCTGCTTGACCATGGTCTGGAGCATCTGGAGGATTTCATCATCGCTGATGCCGTCCGGATTGCCCTTGCTGCGGGCGGCGATGTCCCGGTCCTTCAGAGCAGCAATGATGAGACGCAGCGTCGAAACGGCGCGCTCATCCTTGTCTTTCAAAGCTGTCTTGTACGCGTCAGGAAGCTGGTCGCGGATCATGATTTCTTGCCTTGTTTGGAAGCGCAGGACGGTAGCCGATTTGCGTATCGAGCGCAACGAAAGGACGAAAGTGTTAACCAGCTGTTTTTGTTCATATTTTTCATCCCCAGCCTCGCTTGACGACTCTGACCCTGTGCCGTAAACAACGCCGCAATTTGCGTGTCATACATGACACGCGCCGGCCAACCCTGGTCGGCCCGAAAACACATCCTGCCCCGGTGGCCCGCGCGATGCGCCCGGTCACCATTCCGAGGATCGGAGCGATATGGCCGCTTCCGCGCCACAAGACCGGAGCCAGCCTGAATGGGCGACCGGCGCATTGGTGCTGCCCGACGGCGCCGTTTTCTGGGGCCGGGGGATCGGTGCCACCGGCGCCTCCGTCGGTGAGGTCTGTTTCAACACCTCGCTGACCGGCTATCAGGAAATCCTGACCGACCCGTCCTATGCCGGGCAGATCATCAACTTCACCTTCCCCCATATCGGGAATGTGGGAGCCAACGAAGAAGACGTCGAGACCACCACACCGGCCGCGCGCGGCTGTGTGCTGCGCGCCGATATCACCGACCCGTCAAACTGGCGGGCCGCCCAGCATCTCGACACCTGGCTCAAATCCATGGACCTGGTCGGCATCGCCGGCGTGGACACCCGCCGCCTGACACGGCACATCCGGGACAGCGGGGCCCCCAATGGGGCCATCGTTCATCAGCCCAAGGGTGCAATCAACACCGCCACGCTGCAGGCCGCCGCCAGTGACTGGCGCGGTCTGGAAGGCACCGATCTGGCCAAGGACGTGTCCTGCACCCAGACCTATATCTGGGACGAGACCCCCTGGGTGCTGGGACATGGCTACGGCACGCTGAAGAAGCCCAAGCGTCATGTGGTCGCCGTCGATTTTGGCGCCAAGCGCAACATCCTGCGTTCGCTGGCCGGGCTGGACTGCAAGGTCACCGTCGTACCGGCCACGGCCACGGCCGAAGAGGTCATGCGCCACAAGCCCGACGGTGTGTTTCTCTCCAACGGCCCCGGCGATCCGGCGGCCACAGGCGAATACGCCGTGCCGATGATCGAAGGGGTGCTGAAATCCGGCACGCCCACCTTCGGCATCTGCCTGGGCCACCAGATGCTGGCCCTGGCACTGGGCGCGAAAACCGAAAAAATGCATCACGGTCATCGCGGTGCGAACCACCCGGTGAAGGACCTGGCAACCGGCAAGGTTGAGATCACCAGCCAGAACCACGGCTTCGTGGTGGAGGAAAAATCCCTGCCGGCCAATGTAGAGATGAGCCACCAGTCCCTGTTTGACGGATCGCTCGAAGGCATCCGGGTCAAGGACGCGCCGGTGTTTTCCGTCCAGTACCACCCCGAGGCGTCCCCGGGCCCGCATGACAGCCATTACCTGTTCGAGCGGTTCATCGAGATGATCGACGGACAGAGCTGAGATGCCCAAACGCACAGATATCAAATCCATTATGATCGTCGGCGCGGGGCCGATCATCATCGGACAGGCCTGCGAGTTCGACTATTCGGGCACCCAGGCGGTCAAGGCGCTCAAGGATGAGGGTTACCGGGTGATCCTGGTGAACTCCAATCCCGCAACGATCATGACCGACCCGGCCTTCGCGGACGCCACCTATGTGGAGCCCATCACGCCCGAAATGGTCACCAAGATCCTCGAGGCCGAGAAGCCCGACGCGATCCTGCCCACCATGGGCGGCCAGACGGCGCTGAATACCTGTTTGACGCTCGCACGCGACGGCACGCTCGACCGCCTCGGGATCGAGATGATCGGTGCCAAGGCCGATGTGATCGACAAGGCCGAGGACCGGCTGCAGTTCCGCGAAGCCATGGACAAGATCGGGCTGGAATCGCCCCGTTCCATGCAGGTGAACAATCGCGAGGACGCCGAGAAGGCGCTGGACTTCGTTCGTTTGCCGGCGATCATCCGCCCGTCCTTCACGCTCGGTGGCCAGGGCGGCGGCATTGCCTATAACCGCGAGGAGTTCTTCGACATCGTGATGGGCGGCATCGATGCCTCACCCGTCAACGAGGTGCTGGTCGAGGAGTCGGTTCTCGGCTGGAAGGAGTACGAGATGGAGGTCGTCCGCGACAATGCGGACAACTGCATCATTATCTGCGCCATCGAGAATATCGACCCGATGGGGGTCCATACCGGGGATTCGATCACGGTCGCGCCGTCTCTGACGCTGACCGACAAGGAATACCAGATCATGCGCAACGCCTCGATCGCGTGCCTGCGCGAGATCGGGGTTGAAACGGGCGGCTCGAACGTACAGTTCGCCATCAACCCGAAGAACGGCCGCATGGTCGTGATCGAAATGAACCCGCGGGTCAGCCGCTCCTCGGCGCTGGCCTCCAAGGCGACGGGGTTTCCGATTGCCAAGATCGCGGCCAAGCTGGCCGTCGGCTATACGCTGGACGAACTGGACAACGAGATCACCGGGGTCACGCCCGCCAGTTTCGAGCCGACCATCGACTATGTGGTCACCAAGATGCCCCGCTTCACCTTCGAGAAGTTCCCGGGTACGGACGCACTGCTGACCACGTCGATGAAATCGGTCGGTGAGGTCATGTCCATCGGGCGGACCTTCGCCGAAAGTCTGCAGAAGGCCTATCGTTCCATGGAAACCGGCCTGACCGGACTGAACGAGGTGACCATTCCCGGCGCGCGCTCACGCGGCGAAGGACAGAGCTTTGACGAGGACGCGGTGTTTGCCGCGCTGGGCAGGCCCACCCCCGACCGCCTGCTCGTGATCGCGCAAGCCTTCCGGCATGGCATTTCGGCGGCTGATATCCAGCGGGTCACCAAATTCGATCCGTGGTTCCTCGAACAGATCTCCTCGATTGTTCAGGCCGAAGCCCGCATTCGCGAAAACGGACTGCCCAACGACTATGATGGGATGATCAAGCTCAAGAAGATGGGCTTTTCCGACGAGCGCCTGGCCGAATTGACCGGCACGGACACCGATACGGTTCTGGCCCTGCGCGACAAGCTGGACCTGCACCCAGTCTTCAAGCGTATCGACACCTGCGCGGCCGAGTTCCCGAGCCAGACGCCTTATATGTATTCGGCCTATGAAGGGGATTCGACCCTTCCGGGCGAGAGCGAAGCCGAGGTCACATCGCGCGAGAAGGTCATTATTCTCGGCGGCGGGCCGAACCGTATCGGACAGGGGATCGAGTTCGACTATTGCTGCGTCCACGCCGTCTTTGCGCTCCGCGAGGCGGGCTACGAGACCATCATGGTCAACTGCAACCCGGAAACGGTCTCGACCGATTACGACACCTCGGACCGGCTCTATTTCGAGCCCCTGACGGCGGAAGACGTGATCGAAATCTGCCGGCTGGAGATGCAGTCGGGTGATCTGCGCGGGGTGATCGTACAGTTCGGCGGCCAGACCCCGCTCAAGCTCGCCAACGCGCTTGAAGCGGCGGGCATCCCGATTCTGGGCACCTCGCCCGACGCCATCGATCTGGCCGAAGACCGCAAGCGGTTCCAGGCACTGCTGCAGGAACTCGATCTGCGCCAGCCGGAAAACGCCATAGCCGAAAGTGCCGAGGAAGCGCTTGCAGCTGCCGAAGATCTTGGGTTCCCGCTACTGATCCGCCCGTCTTATGTCCTGGGCGGACGGGCGATGGAACTGGTCCACAGCATGGAGCAGCTCACCCGCTACATCAGCGAAGCGGTCCGCGTCTCGGGCACCAGCCCGGTGCTGCTCGACCGCTATTTGCAGGACGCCATCGAAGTCGATGTGGATGCGCTCTGCGACACCGGCGGAAACGTCCATGTGGCCGGCATCATGGAGCATATCGAGGAAGCCGGAATCCATTCCGGCGACAGTGCCTGCTCGCTGCCGCCCTATTCGCTTGGCGCGGATGTCATTGCGGAAATTCGCCGCCAGACCGAAATTCTCGCCCGCGCCCTGAACGTCCTGGGCCTGATGAATATCCAGTTCGCGGTGAAGGACGGCGATGTCTATCTGATCGAGGTGAACCCGCGCGCCAGCCGGACGGTCCCGTTCGTGGCCAAGGCGACCGGCGTGCCGATTGCCAAGATCGCCGCGCGTATCATGGCCGGTGAAATGCTTGCCGACTTCAAACTGCCCGATACGGCGGCCGCGCCCGATCATGTCGCCGTGAAGGAAGCTGTCTTCCCGTTTGCCCGCTTCCCCGGGGTCGATACCCTGCTGGGCCCGGAGATGAAATCCACCGGCGAGGTGATGGGCCTGGACCGGGATTTCGGTCACGCCTTCGCCAAGTCGCAGATCGGTGGCGGAACAACCGTGCCGACCGATGGCCGGGTCTTCATCTCGGTTCGTGACCGCGACAAGCCCGCCATGGTCGAGATGGCGCAGCAACTGATCGGCATGGGCTTTGAGATCGTCGCCACCAGCGGCACCGCCGAACATTTGGAAAAGGCGGGTATCGCGGTGGTGACCGTGAACAAGGTGCTCGAAGGACGACCCCATATCGTTGACGAGATGCAGAACGGCGATATCCATCTGGTCTTCAATACAACCGAGGGGGCAAGCTCCATCGCGGACAGCTACAGCCTGCGCCGCAACGCGCTTACCCAGAAAATTCCCTACTACACGACAGTTGCCGGTGCCCGTGCCGCGATCGCCTCGATTGAGGCCGTTCAGAGCGGCGGTCTTGAAGTTGCGCCGCTTCAGTCGTACTTTAGCCATGAATTTTGAACGGCTTGACCCGCCGGACGTTCGCTAAGGCCCGATTTGGGGGCCGGAAGCGGCCAGCGGCGGGTTTTTTAGTCTCTCAAAGCCCCTTTGGCCTGCCGCATTTTGTGTGCGGCGATTGAACGAGCAGTAAACCCATGGACAAGCTCCCGATGACGACCCAGGGCCACCAAGCCCTTCAGGAAGAGCTGCGCAATCTGAAGTCGGTTGAACGGCCGAATATTGTGAAAGCCATCGCGGCTGCGCGCGAACACGGCGACCTGTCGGAGAACGCCGAGTATCATGCCGCGCGCGAACGGCAGAGCTTCATCGAAGGCCGTATCGGCGAACTCGAGGACGCCATCAAGCGCGCGGAGGTCATCGACACCTCGAAGATCAAGGGCAAGACGGTCCGGTTCGGCGCTACGGTCAAGGTGGCCGATGAAGAAACCGACGAGGAAATCACCTATCAGCTCGTGGGCGAGCTGGAGGCCGATATCCAGCAGCGCAAGATTTCGATTGGATCACCGCTTGGCCGCGCCCTGATCGGGCGGGAGGTTGGCGATAGTGTCGAGGTCACCACGCCGAACGGCGTGCGCTATTTCGAGATCATGACGGTCCGCTTCAAATAGGCGTAAACTCAACCCATCGTCATGCCCGGATTTGATCCGAGCACCTTTGCCCGACTGAGCCCTCACCCTGAGCCTGACGAAGGGCGAGGCCGGCATCCTCATACTTCGACAAGCTCAGCATGAGGATCTCGAGAGACACGCGGATCAAGTCCGCGTAGACACCGGTTGGGTTCGGGGAACTACTCCTCCGGTTCGTCCACCGGCACGCTGGATGCGTATTTCGAACTCCGGATCACCTGAAACGTCTGCACCGTGGAAACATGGGGCGCGGCCGTCAGGCGTGCGGTCAGTTCATTTTCGTGCGCCGTGTTGCGCGCCACGATCCGCAGCATGAAATCACCACCCCCGCGGATCATGTCGCAGCGGCGGACTTCGGGCCAGGCGGTCATGTGCTCTTCAAACTCGCTCAATACCGTGTCGGACTGGCTCGTCAGGCCGACCAGCGCATGAAACGCGACTTCGTAACCGAGTAACTCGGCATCGAGTTCGGCGTGATAATCCTTGATATAGCCAGCCTCTTCGAGCGCGCGCACCCGGCGCAGGCAGGGGGGCGCCGAAATTCCGGCGCGGCGCGCCAGTTCGACATTGGTGATCCGGCCCTCGTCACGAAGATTTCTCAGGATACGGCGGTCGATGGCGTCGAGTTTGACCTTGCGGCTCTGCGCGGCCTTCCCGGCCACATCATCCCTGGATTCACTATCGGCCATAACTCTCGTCGTCTCCAGGGCGGCAGGGAATTTGCCGCATTCAGGGGGCCCGTGGGAATCAACGGGACGCGACCCTATAGTTGTCGTCTTGCCGGAGCTGATGCTAGCAGATTGAAATTATATTTCAAACGAAGGCAGCGGCATTCCACATCATTCCACGGTCGCATATCGGTGAACCAGAGCTCTTCAAAAACCATCTCGTCCTGCTGGATATTGACCGACGGAAAGATCGGGATGGTCAACCAGTGCAGGGGGCTTGCCGAAGTCCTGGGCCTGGATCCGGTCTCCAGGGTCATCCGGCAAGGCGCGCCCTGGCGCTGGCTGCCGCCCGCGCTCACGCCGGACTCCCTTCGCGTTCTGTCCGCATCCTCCGAGCAACTGACCCCACCCTGGCCCGACCTGCTGATTGCCAGCGGTCGCAAATCCGTCGCCCCCGCCCGGGCCATTCGCAAGGCCAGCAAGGGCGGAACCTTCTGTGTCCAGATTCAGAACCCCGGGGTGTCCCTCTCGGCTTTCGACCTAGTCGTGGCCCCGGCCCATGACGGCCTGACCGGAGAGAATGTCATCTCGACCACAGGTGCGCTTCATGGACTGACGCCGCGCGTTCTCGAGACCGCCCGTACAGCCTTCGCCGAACGCATCTCCCATCTGCGCCGCCCCCTGCTCGCGGTTCTGCTGGGCGGCGACAACGCGGTGTATCGCATGACCGAGGCCTTCAGCCACGATCTCGCCAAACAGCTTCGCACCCTGACAGAAACCGGCGGGTGGGGCCTGGCCATAACCCCGTCGCGGCGCACACCCGACCATGCCCGCCGCGCCATATCATCCGCGCTGCAAGGAACCGATGCGGAGATCTGGGACGAAACCGGCGAGAACCCCTATCTGGGCTATCTCGCCCATGCCGATGCCATCGTGGTGACCGGGGATTCCGTCAACATGGTGAGCGAAGCCACCGCCACCGGGAAACCCGTCTATGTGGCCCAGCTTGAAGGCGGGTCGAAGAAGTTCCGGCGGTTCCACAAGAACATGGAAAGCCGCGGCGTGACGCGCCCGTTCGAGGGCAAAATCTCGGACTGGGACTACGAACCGCTTGATGACACCGCAATGGTGGCCGCAGAGATACAACGACGGATTGCAATTGGCTGAGTCGCGATTTATGAGACGGTCATGTCCATCATCGATTTCCAGGCACTGGCAGACGTCCCGCTCGCCCATGACCCCTACGACCATGTGCTGGTACCGGGACT